>Ga0265303_10001384_pt1 | contig 14853 bp, 10 predicted proteins | sample Helome_2_FD_192494 | JGI IMG/M metagenome (GOLD analysis project Ga0265303, IMG submission 192494) | Marine sediment microbial communities from subtidal zone of North Sea - Hel_20160317 (Illumina Assembly) | ecosystem: Environmental > Aquatic > Marine > Subtidal zone > Sediment ... | reverse complement strand
GCGATGGCGAGCAACAATCAGAACAGCCAGAGCGCGTTCCAGATGGCCGAGACCGCGATCGATCTGAACCTGGCCACGGCCGACAACAACCGCGACCTGCTGGTGGCTATCAACGGCGCACCGCAGTGGTGTCTGGGTGTGACCAACGTCGCCAACGTTGGCACCTATAACGGTTGTCACGTGTTCACCGGCGACGTCACTGCCCTTGCCGGCTCGAGCGTCGGCCTTGGCGGCGGTCTGGCCGCCTATCACTTCAACTCCGTGGGCAACGGCACATCGTTCCGCGGCGCACAGTCCAACCACTTACAGAGTTTCTTTGTCCCAGGTCCCGGCGGCGGGAACTGAGGGAGGTCCATACATCATGAATGCAAAACACCTTGTCTTCTCGTTTGCGTTGGCCGTTTGTCTCGCGGCTCCCGCTCATGGCGCGCTCGATCGTATCGAAGAGACGCTGGAGCTCGATCGCACGCAACTCGAACTGCCCGACTTCGCCACAGACCAGATCGTCGTGCGGACCTGTGAGGACTGCGAACCGCTGACACTGCAGGTCAGTGAACGTACCGAATACCGCCTTGGCCTGCGCGGCGAAAAGGTCGATCTGCGGACATTCCGCGAGGCCGCGCTCAAGGGCCAGGCCGAAGACACCCTTATTTACGTCACCTTTGCCACCGATGGGCAGAGCGTGAGACGCATCGCACTGGGTACGCCGCTGTCCGCGGCGTCCCAATAACGAGGACGCTGCCATGGTTATTCCTATGAAATGCAACAAGACTCGCGTCGCCTCATTGCTCGCGCCGCTGCTGCTCATTCTGGGCGCAGGGAACCCGGCGGTGGCTGACGACGCCGAACTGTTTCTTGCCGTCCAGGACCCGCTTTTGACCGGGGCGCAGCCGAATATCCTGTTTATCATCGACACGTCCGGCAGCATGGACACCGACGTGCTCACACAGGAAGACTGGAATCCGGCGACGACCTTCGATGGCTGTTTCCGCAATGACGCGATCTATTGGTCGACCACCAATGAATATCCGGCTTGCGACAGCGCCCAGTGGTTCCCGAAGAGCCGCAACAAGTGTCAGGCGTCCTACGGTCAGTTCGATGGCGTCGGGTCCTTTACCGATGAGATGCGTGCCTGGCGCCCGCGCAGCAACGCCAACAACAGTCGCTGGAGAATTCTCAGCACGAATCGGAACCGTGATGTTGAATGCCAGTCGGACCGCGGCATCCACGGGGATGGCGGCAGCGAGACCTGGGCGGCCAACGGTGTGCTGGGACCATGGCACACGGATAACAGCAACGAACCCTCCTGGAATACGCAGTACTTCTTGTTCGACGGCAACTGGCTGGACTGGAATGCCACCGGCGGGAGCGTCACCAAGACTCGTATCGAGATCGTCAAGCAGGTCACGAAGCAGATCCTCGACAACGTGGATGGCGTCAACATCGGTTTGATGCGGTTCAACACCGAGGAAGGCGGACCGGTGATCCACGCGATGGAAGATATCGCCACCGCCAGGGAGCCGATGAAGACCACGATCGACGGGCTCCCGTCCAGCGGCTGGACACCGCTGTCCGAGACCTTGTATGAGGCCGGACAATATTACGTCGGCGGCAATGTCGATTATGGCGATGTCGGTCCGGTCGACAGCGTCGCGGCGTCACGGATCGGTAACGATCCCAACGGATCTGCCTACCTCGCCCCGGTGAATTTCTCCTGTCAGAAGAACTACATCGTATTGCTGACCGATGGCGCACCCACACGGGACACGAGCGCGGAATCCAAGATCGAGGCTCTTGATGGCTTTGGAGAATTGATCGGCGACGATTGTGACGGCAGCGGCGACGGCTCTTGTCTGGACGACATGGCCGAGTATCTGTTCGAATCCGATCTGGACGGCAGTCTTCCTGGCCAGCAGAACGTGACCACCTATACCATCGGCTTTACCGTGGATCTGCCATTGCTTGCCTCGACTGCCAGCCGCGGCGGTGGTGAATACAAGCTTGCGGACGATACCGCGACGCTGGCCACGGTGCTCAGCGACATCGTGTTGTCGATCAAGGACGACGCGACGACATTCTCTGCACCTTCGGTCCCGGTTAACGCCTTTAACCGGACCCAGAATCTGAACGACGTCTTTGTCTCGGTATTCGAGCCTTCCGCCACCGTGCACTGGCCGGGCAATCTGAAGAAATATCGTCTGGTTGGCGGCGAACTGGTTGGCCAGGACGGTCAGCCGGCAGTCAATCCTGATACCGGTTTTTTTGGCAACGAGTCTTTCAGTTTCTGGTCACCGGATGTTGACGGCGATCGCGCCCGCGAGGGTGGGGCCGCCAGTCAGCTGCCTCCGTATACGTCGCGCAACGTCTACACCGACGTCAGCGGCAACACACTGACCGCCGCGGGCAACCGGGTCGACGTCGGCAACGGCAACATCGACAATGTCGATCTGGGCGCCCCCCTGCCAGATCGGGACAACGTGATCAAATGGCTCAACGGTCTGGATCTGTTTGACGAAGATGACGACGGTAGCACCACGGATACCCGTCGCCAGATGGGCGATCCGTTCCACGTCCGCCCGAGCACGGTGATCTATGGCGGCACAGTGGACGATCCGGATGCGGTGATTTTCGTCTCCACCAATGACGGCTTGATGCATGCCATCGACGCCAAAACGGGAGCGGAACTGTGGGCCTATGTGCCAGAAGAGACGCTGGGTCGATCCTATGAACTCTATCTCGATCAACCTTCACCCAATCGCCGCTATGGCCTCGACGGTGATATCCGCACCTACGTCTACAAAGATGATGGTATGCCCGGGATCAGCGGCGAAGAACGCGTCTTCCTGAGTTTCGGCATGCGCCGTGGCGGAGATACGGTCTACACCTTGGAAGTCACCAACCGCAATGCGCCAAAACTGATCTGGAAAGTCAGCAACGGCGATGTCGGCTTTGAACAGCTGGGTCAGACCTGGTCCACCCCGGTGGTCGCCGAAGTCAACGTCAGCGGTCAGCGCAAACCAGTGGCCATCTTTGGCGGCGGCTACGACGACGGCCAGGACAATCCGGGATATCGGGAGGACTCTGTCGGTAACGCCATCTACATGGTGGATCTGCTCACCGGTGATCTGGTGTGGCGTGCCGGCCGCGACAACGGGAACCTCCAACTGGCCGAGATGACCCACTCGATCCCGGCGCCGCTCGCGGTCGTGGACGTCAGCCAGAACGGCCTCGCCGACCGCATGTACGTCGGTGACATGGGCGGTCGCCTGTGGCGCTTCGACATCGTCAACGGTTCTGATCCGAACGATCTGGTGGAAGGCGGCGTGCTCGCCTCCCTCGGCGGCGCGGCTGTGGCGACGCCTACGCAGGAAGATACCCGTCGCTTCTACGCGCAGCCGGATATCGTCCCGATCATCGCCCGCGACCGGTTCTTGCTGACCGTGAACCTCGGCTCTGGCTATCGGGCCCATCCGCTGGATACGGATATCAAGGACTCGTTCTTCTCGGTGCGGGATTTCAAGGTGTTCGATGTGATCCCGTCGGATGAATATGGCGTGCCGCTCACCGTTACCGATCTGGTGGATATTACCCTTGACCCCAATCCAACTTTGGACATAGAGGAAGACGGCTGGCGTCTGTCCATGGTGCAGAGCGGAGGAGAGAAGATCCTGTCCCAGTCGTTCACGTTCCAGGGCACGCTGTTCTTCAGCAGCTTCTCCCCGGGCGGTTCGGCCAACGCCTGCGTCGCCTCCACCGGGCTCAACCGGCTGTATCGGGTCAATGTGCTCGATGGTTCGCCCAACACCAATCTGGACCGGCCGGTCGACGATCCGGAAGAGCTCACCGAGGAGGATCGCTTCCAGGAGCTGAAACAGGGCGGTATTGCACCGCAGCCGGTGTTCCTGTTCCCGCGTGATCGCTCCGATCGGCCCATCGCCTGTATCGGTGTGGAGTGTCTGGATCCGGGCATCACCAACGACCTGACCCGTACATTCTGGACTCAGGACGGGACATGATGCACAAGGAGCCGACCATGCTGAAACGATCGACAGGTGTGACCCTGATGGAGTTGATGATCACGGTGGCGATCGTCGCCATACTGGCGGCGATCGCGATACCCGGCTATAACCAGTATTCGACACGTGGTCATCGCACCGAGGGCGCCATGGCCCTGACCCAGATCGCCGCACGCCAGGAGCAGTTCTACCTACAGAACAATACCTATGCGAATGCTCTGGGAGACCTGGGTTTTGCCACGGGTGAAAGCGAGCACGGTCGTTATGCGCTGGCGATCACTACCGGCAATGCGACCAATTTCGTGGCCAGAGCCACGGCCCAGGGCGGTCAGACCGACGACGACGATTGCACGGTCCTCGCGATCAATGAGGACGGGTTGCGCTACGGCGGACCGGGCCCGGTCGGCGGGACTATCAACATGGGCACGCACAACGAAGAGTGCTGGCGGGGGCGCTAACCGGCGCTACCAGCATTGAGAGCGTGAAGATGGGGCGACCTCCGACGAGGTCGCCCTTTTTTTGATCGAGGAATGGGTTGATTCAGGCGCAGTCGCTGCGCGCTTCCGGCTCGAACCCCAGTGGCTTCGTCCACACACCCCCATCGAAAATAAACCGCCGGTATCTGTCGGTACCGCCGGTTTATTTTGGCGGAGGGGGTGGGATTGATTCGGCCCTGCGGGCCTCACCCGACGGGCAGAGTCGCTGCGCTCCTCCGTCTGTCGGCGCACTGCCGTGCGCCTCGGTTCGAACCCGGTGCGTTCGTCCACACACCCCCATCGAAAATAAACCGCCGGTACCTGTCGGTACCGCCGGTTTATTTTGGCGGAGGGGGTGGGATGATTCGGCCCTGCGGGCCTCACCCCTCAAGGGGGCCGCTCACTCGCTCACGCTCGCTCCGCGTTGCCTGCGGCGACAGCCGTCGCCTCCGGCTCGAACCACAGTGGCTTCGTCCACACACCCCCATCGAAAATAAACCGCCGGTGCCTGTCGGCACCGCCGGTTTATTTTGGCGGAGGGGGTGGGATTCGAACCCACGGTACAGCAAGCTGTACACTTGATTTCGAGTCAAGCCCATTCGACCACTCTGGCACCCCTCCGGGAGGGCGGCATTATCCCGGCCCCCTAATGACCCGTCAATGCGCGTTTGTTCGGGTTAACTTATTGCCAGGCTCATTTTTTCCACCGTCTCCGTAAATTCTAAATAATACTCATAGATTATTGTTTTTTATATGCTAAATAGCCTAGTTTTGGACTGATTCTGAGTCGATTCTCGATAGGCGAAGTGTGAACAAAAGCCCGTTTCTGCGGGTCTGATTGTCTATGATGAGGCAATCCCCGCCCGACCCACCGCCGGAGAAATTCCGACTTGAGAGCCGTCAGCATCATTAGTCTGTGTGCACTCCTGGCGACCTGCCAGGTGCCACCGACGTTGATCGAGCAGATCCTGAAGGAGGGGCAGCTGCGCGTGGTGACGCGCAATAGCCCGACTACCTATTACCTGGGTCCCGAAGGTCCGGTCGGGATCGAATATGAACTGGCCAAGGGCCTCGCCGACTCACTCGGGGTCGAACTCGTCATTTACAGTCTGGACAGCATCGGGGAGATGATCCCTGAAGTTGCCTCCGGTCGAGCCCATATCGCAGCCGGTGGACTCTCGGTCACAGACAAGCGCAGACAAGTGGTGGATTTCGGGCCGCCGTATCGCAGCGTTACCGAACAGGTTGTCTATCGTAACGGCTCCCCGCGGCCCCGTGGCGTTGAGGATCTGATCGGCAATCACCTCGAGGTCATGGACGGGAGCAGTCACGCCGATACGCTGCAGGCGCTACGCTATCACCATCCGCAACTGACCTGGCTCGAGCATCCGATAGCGGACGAGGAGGAGCTGCTCGAACGCGTATCAAACGGCGAGCTGCGATTTACCGTAGCGGATTCCAGTGCCGTCGAAGTGAGCCAGTATTTTCACCCCGAAGTCCGGGTCGCATTTGAACTCGGCGATCCCCAGGATCTGGCCTGGGCGATGAAGCCCGGTTCTGACGACTCCCTGCGCAAGACGGTGGCACGTTATTTCGACCAGGTCGACAGCACCGGCATGCTCGCAGCACTGGAAGACCGTTATTTTGGCCATACCGAGGAAGATTTCGACTATGTTGGCGCACGGACTTTCCTTCGACACATCGAGCAGCGCCTGCCGCGCTATCGGGTCTGGTTTCAGGAGGCCGCAAGGAGCGTGGACATGGATTGGCGGCTGCTCGCGGCCGTGGGTTATCAGGAATCCCACTGGAATCCGAGGGCGGTATCCCCGACCGGCGTTCGCGGTCTGATGATGTTGACCAATACCACCGCCCGCAGCCTGGGTATCAGGGATCGGGAAGACCCGCGTCAGAGCATCGACGGCGGTGCTCGCTACCTGCGCCGCGTGCGCAACCGCATCCCCGAGCGCATTGCGGAACCGGATCGCACCTGGCTTGCACTCGCGGCCTATAACATCGGCTGGGGTCATCTCGAGGATGCCCGCGTCGTTACCGAGATACGCGGTGGCGATCCGGATAACTGGTCTGACGTACGCGAGAGTCTGCCGCTGCTCACCCAGCGCAAGTGGTACTCACGGGTCCGCTATGGCTATGCGCGCGGCTGGGCGCCAGTCCACTATGTGGACAACATCCGCAGTTATTACGAGGTTCTGCTCTGGCTCACTGCGGACGATACCGAAGAGCCGGTAACCGCCGACAATGAATTGCCTGAGGAATCAGCGCGCGAAAAAACGCCGGAAGACAAGGACGCCGCCTGAAGTCAGCGACGCGCGCGGAAAAACTCCCGGAGCAAATCACCGCAAGCATCTGCCATCACGCCGCTCTCCACCTGCAACTGGTGATTCAGCGCCGGCGCACGGACGATATCGAAGACGCTGCCGGCAGCACCGGTCTTCGGGTCCGGCGCGCCAAACACGAGCCGTTCGACGCGCGCGTGGACCATGGCGCCGGCGCACATGGCGCAGGGCTCCAGTGTTACGTAGAGCGTACAAGCTCCAAGACGATAATTGCCCAGCATGGCGCCGGCTGCACGGATTGCCTGGATCTCGGCGTGGGCGCTGGCATCGCGCGCGGCGATGGGTCGGTTCCAGCCCTCACCGATCAATTGCCCGTCACGGACCACCACCGCGCCGACCGGCACCTCGCCCTCCTCCCTGGCCCGCCCGGCCAGCTCGATGGCGCGCTGCATCCAGCGCCGGTCTTTATCTGGCGTGGCGTCGGACATCAACAGGATCAGCCCGGAGTACGTGCCCGCATCACGATCCAGCGGCCGCTGGCTATCACCACAGCGGCGCCGCCCCTGGCCGGGTCCCGCACCTTACTCCCACTCGATAGTCGCCGGCGGCTTGCCGGAGATGTCGTAGGTGACACGGGAGATGCCGTCGACCTCGTTGATGATCCGGCGCGATACCAGATCGAGGAACTCATACGGCAGATGCGCCCAACGGGCGGTCATGAAGTCAATGGTTTCCACGGCCCTCAGCGCAATCACGTAATCGTAGCGACGACCGTCGCCCATGACCCCGACCGACTTTACCGGGAGGAACACAGCGAACGCCTGACTCACTTTCTCGTAGAGGTCATGGCGGCGCAGTTCCTCGATAAAGATATCGTCTGCCTCGCGCAACAACGCGGCGTAGTCTTTGTTCACAGCGCCGAGGATGCGCACGCCCAGCCCCGGACCCGGGAACGGATGCCGATAGACCATGTCGTAAGGCAGGCCGAGCTCCAGACCGATCTTGCGCACTTCGTCTTTGAATAGCTCACGCAATGGCTCGACCAGCAGCATATTCATCTGCTCCGGCAAGCCGCCCACGTTGTGGTGGGATTTGATCACGTGCGCCTTGCCGGTCGATGCGCCAGCCGACTCGATCACGTCCGGATAGATCGTGCCCTGGGCCAGCCACTGGATGCCGTCGAGCCGGGTGGCCTCGCGGTCGAATACCTCGATAAATTGCGCGCCGATGATCTTGCGTTTCTGCTCGGGATCCTCGACGCCGGCGAGCGCGGACAGGAAGCGCTCCTCGGCGTCGACCCGGATAACCTTGATACCCATGTGCCGGCCGAACGTCGCCATCACCTGGTCGCCTTCATCTTTGCGCAACAGACCATGGTCTACGAATACGCAGGTCAGCTGATCACCGATCGCGCGGTGCAGGAGCGCCGCCACCACCGAAGAATCAACGCCGCCGGACAGTCCGAGCAGCACCTGATCGTCGCCGACCTGTTCACGCACCCGGGCGATGCTGTCATCGATGATGTTGCCGGCGTTCCAGTCGGAAGCGCAGCCACAGATCTCGTGGATAAACCGCGCCAGCACCCGCTGGCCCTGCCGCGTATGCGTGACCTCCGGATGAAATTGCAGCCCGTAAAAGCCGCGGCCTGTATCCTCCATACCGGCCAGCGGCGCGCTGTCGGTGGCGGCGATCACAGCAAAGCCCGGTGGCAACTTCTCGACCCGATCGCCGTGGCTCATCCACACATCGAGCAGTCCGCGGCCATCCCCGTCAGCATGATCTTCGATATCCTCGAGCAGGCGCGAGTCGACACCGACCGCGACGCGCGCATAACCGAACTCCCGACGGCTGTGACTGGCCACCTCACCGCCGAGTTGCGCCGCCATACTCTGCATGCCGTAACAGATGCCCAGCACCGGGATACCGAGTTCGAACACGATGTTCGGCGCGCGCGGTGGCTGGCTCAAGGTGACCGACTCCGGGCCGCCGGAGAGGATGATCCCCCGCGGCGCAAAAGCCTGGATCTCGGTCTCGCTCGTGTCCCAGGGCCGGATCTCGCTGTAGACACCTGCCTCGCGCACGCGGCGCGCGATCAGCTGCGTGTACTGAGAACCAAAATCGAGGATCAGGATACGATCCTGATGGATGTCTGCGCTGCCCATGGGTAGCAAAGCCTCTGCTTCAATCGACACGGTAGTTGGGCGCCTCCTTGGTGATAGCCACATCGTGTACATGACTCTCGCGCACGCCGGCGTTGGTGATGCGGACAAAAACCGGCTTGACCCGCATCTCCTCTACCGATTTGCAGCCGGTGTAACCCATGGCAGAGCGCAAGCCTCCGGTCAGCTGGTGGATGATGGCGACGACGCTTCCCTTGTAGGGCACACGGCCCTCGATGCCTTCAGGCACCAGTTTCTCAATCTCCTCGGTAGTGTCCTGAAAGTAGCGGTCGCTGGATCCGTGTTTCTGCGCCATCGCCCCGAGCGAGCCCATGCCGCGGTAGGACTTGTAGGATCGACCCTGATACAGCTCTACCTCGCCCGGTGACTCCTCGGTGCCGGCGAACAGACCACCGAGCATGATGCAGTGGGCGCCGGCGGCAACGGCTTTGGCCAGATCGCCGGAATAGCGCACGCCCCCGTCGGCGATCAGCGGCACCCCGCTGCCCTTGAGCTCCGCGGCTACGTTGGAGACGGCACTGATCTGTGGCACACCGACGCCGGCGACCATCCGCGTGGTGCAGATCGAACCCGGGCCGATACCGACCTTGACGCCGTCGGCTCCCGCCTCGACCAGCGCCCTCGCCGCTTCGGCGGTCACGATGTTGCCCCCGATCACCTGTACCTCGGGGAACGCCTGTTTGATATGACTAATCCGTTCCAAAACGCCCCGGGTATGACCATGAGAGGTATCCACGACGACCACGTCAACACCGGCCGCCGCCAGCTTGCTGACCCGTTCGTCGGTATCGGGACTGGTGCCCACAGCCGCGCCGACCAGCAGCGCGCCACGCCGATCTTTTGCGGCGCGGGGGAAGTCCGTGGCCTTCTGGAAGTCCTTGGCGGTGATCATGCCGCGCAGACGGAAATCACCGTCAACGACCAGCACTTTCTCGATCCGGTGACGATGCAGCAGCGCCAGGACCTCGTCCTTGGCCGCGCCCTCACGGACCGTCACCAGCTTCTCCTTTGGTGTCATGACCGAGGAAACGGGCGCGTCGAGCTGTGTCTCGAAGCGCAGATCCCGATGGGTAACGATCCCGACCAGCTGGTCTCCGTCTACCACCGGCACGCCGGAAATATTTTTTTGCCGGGTCAATTCGATCACCGCGCGGACGCTTTTCTCCGGCGTCACGGTAATCGGGTCGCTGATGATGCCACTTTCGTACTTCTTGACCCTTGTCACCTCACGGGCCTGGGAGTCGGGCGTCATGTTCTTGTGCACGATGCCGATGCCGCCTTCCTGGGCCAGCGCGATGGCGAGACGGGCCTCGGTCACAGTGTCCATCGCGGCAGAGACCAGCGGCAGATTGAGCCCGATCTCTCGCGTCAGGCGAGTCGAGAGATCCGCGTCCCGCGGCAGGAGCTGGGAATACGCGGGCTGCAGCAGCACGTCGTCAAAAGTCAGAGCGTCTTCGACTATGCGCATATTCACGTCCTCCGCCCGGCGCCGGGAATCGTATAAACGGTCAATTTTACGGCCCGGGATCAGGCGCGTAAACCAGAGACTCAGACGGATTTCTTCAGAGGAGGCTCCGCCGCTATGATGCCGCATCATGGATAGACTCGAATCAGGCCCGGCCGGGGCGTCGCCCGAACGTGAAATCTACACGGTCAGCCAGCTCAATCGCGAGGTTCGCGGGCTGCTGGAATCCGGGTATTCGGCGGTGTGGATCGAGGGAGAATTGTCCAACCTGGCGCGGCCCGGCTCCGGCCACATCTATTTCTCGCTCAAGGATGCCTCCGCGCAGCTGCGCTGCGCGATGTTCCGCGGCAACAACCGGCGTCTGAACTTCCGTCCTGCCGACGGCGACGCGGTGATCTGCCGGGGCCGGCTGAGCCTGTACGAGGCACGCGGCGAATACCAGCTGGTGGTCGACTATATGGAGGCTGCCGGTGAAGGCCGGCTGCAGCGCGCTTTTGAAGAGCTAAAGCGCAAACTGGCCGCGGAGGGGGTGTTCGATGAAGCGCTGAAACGCCCTCCCCCGACCCTGCCGCGTCGTATCGGCGTCATCACCTCACCCAGCGGCGCCGCCGTCCGTGACATCCTGCACGTGCTCGCGCGTAGATTTCCAGCGATCCCGGTACGCATCTATCCGGTCCCGGTGCAGGGCGATGCTGCGGCACCCGCGATGGTTCACGCGCTCGAGCTGGCTGGCGCTCGCGCCGATTGCGATGTGCTGATTCTGGCCCGGGGTGGCGGCAGCCTGGAAGACCTGTGGGCGTTTAACGAGGAGATGGTGGCGCGCGCGATCCGCGCCTGTCCGCTGCCGGTGATCAGCGGTGTCGGGCATGAGATCGACTTCACCATTGCTGATTTTTCTGCCGACCTGCGTGCGCCCACGCCCTCGGGCGCTGCCGAACTGGCCGTGCCGGACCAGTCCGAATGGGCGCGCGAACTCGCGGGCAAGCGACGACGCATCGACAGCGCGATGAATCGTCGACTCACCCAGCTGCGTCAGCGTAGCGACTGGCTGCAGCGGAGGATCGGACAACTGCATCCGGGTACACGGCTGCGGCAGCAAGCACAACGTCTGGATGAGCTGGATCAGCGACTGTCACGGGCCTGGCAGGGCGATCACCGGCGACGGCGTGATCGTCTGAGTCACTTATGGACGAACTTGCGCGCAAATTCGCCGGTACCGTTGATCGACCGCGAGCGGCAGCGTCTGGAGCTCGTCCATGCCCGTCTGTCTGCGGCCATCGGTCGTACGCTGACCGACGCGGGCCAGCGCCTGGAGCTGGCCCACCGTGCCCTCGGCGGCGTCAGTCCAGAATCCACGTTGGCGCGCGGCTACGCGATCGTCACCACCGCCGCCGGCGAGGTCGTGCGCGATCCGGCTCAAGTCAGCGGCGGCAGCGCGATCGACGTACGCGTTGCACGCGGCCGGTTTGGCGCCGTGGTCGAGGACGAGGATCAGTCCTGATCAAAAAAGCGCGAGATCGGCGGGCGGAAACGGTCCATATCGACGAGGAAGGAATCATGGCCCTGCAGTGAAGGCAGGACCACGAACTCGACGTCCCGGTCCGGATGGTGAAGACACTCGACCAGTTCTTCCTGTTGATGAAGCGGGAAAAGGAAGTCAGTCTCGGCACCGATTACCAACGCCCGCTCGACCGTGGACTTGCCCAACTCGGTAGCCACGCAGCCGCTGTGCTCGCCGACGTCGAACAGATCCATGGCGCGGGACAGATACAGATAACAGTTCGGGTCGAACTGGCCGACAAACTTGTTGGCGTGGAATTCGAGGTATGACTCGATCTCAAAGTCGATGCCAAACAGATCACCCGGGACGTGCTCGGCCGACACACGCTCGCGGCCGAAACGGCGCAGCCATTCTTCACCCGACCGGTAGGTGATCATGCCCAGCTTGCGTGCCAACCGCATGCCACGCACCGGCGGTTTACCCACGTCGTAATGACCGTGGTGCCACTCTGGATCGGAGCGGATAATCTCCCGCTGCAGCGATCGCAGCGCGATGGCGAACGGTTCAGCCCGGGCCGCGGAAGAGATCGTGACCAGGCCGTGGGCCGCGTGGGGGAACAGGGTGCAGAACGCCAACGCCGTCATACCGCCCATCGAGGCCCCGACCACCGTGTGCAGCCGTTCGATACCCAAGGCCTTGATCACCTCGAAACCGGCGCTGGCGATGTCCTCTATGCTCAGAACCGGGAACTCGAGTCGGTAGGCTTCGCCGGTGCGAGGATCAATCGAGGCCGGGCCGGTGGAGCCGTAACAGCTGCCCAGGGAATTTACGCAGACGACGAAGTAGCGTCGGGTGTCGATCGGGCGCCCCGGGCCCAGCATCTCCTCCCACCAGCCCGGGGAGGTGTCCTCGCCCGACGAGGCAGCGTGGGCCGACGGCGACAGACCAGTGAATAGCAGCACCGCGTTGTCGCGCCCGCGGTTCAATTCACCCCAGGTCTCATAGGCCAGATCCACTCGCGGCAGACTGCCGCCCCGGTGCATCGGGAACTCTGACTCCAGATGGAAAAACTTTCGCGCCGAGTGCGTGGTCATAAGGCTCCCCTCAGGCGGGCAGACATTGTGTCCAATGGGTGCGGCAATTGCCAGTGAGGCTAGCGCTTGCCGCGCTTCACATGCTTCCTCAATCGGGTCCGTTTGCGCTCCTGTCGCGGCGTCAGCTTGTTGCGCCGGCCGGCATAGGGATTCTCGCCGGACTTCAGCTCCAGTCGCACCGGCGTTCCTTGAAGATCAAACGCCTTACGGAAAGTGTTGATCAGATAGCGGCGGTAGGTCGCCGGCAGACGCTCAGTCTGGCTGCCGTGGATCACGATGAGCGGCGGGTTGCGTCCGCCCTGATGCGCGTAACGCAGCCGGACTCTGCGGCCGCGGATCATCGGTGGCTGATGGGCCACCATCGCCGCCTCCAGCACACGGGTCAACGCGGGCGTGGGCAGATCCCGCATCGCGGCGGCCTCGGCCAGATCGATCGAGCCGAACAGATCGCCGACGCCGCTGCCGTGCAACGCCGAAATGAAATGGATCCGGGCGAAATCCAGGAACGGCAGCTTGAGATCGATCTCTCGACGCACCTGGTCGCGCTGATCTCCCGACAGACCGTCCCACTTATTGACCGCGATCACCATCGCACGGCCGCGCTCGACGGCAAGACCAAGCAGGCTGGCGTCCTGATCCGTGACCCCCTCGCTGGCATCCACTACCGCGATCACGACGTTAGCCCCGTCGATCGCCTGCAGCGCCTTGATGATGCTGAATTTCTCAACCGCCTCGTGGACACTGCGGCGGCGCCGGATGCCGGCCGTGTCTATCAACTGGTAGCGACGGCCGTCACGCTCGAACGGCACCGCGATGCTGTCACGCGTCGTACCCGGCTGATCGAAGGCGACCAGTCGATCTTCACCGATCATCCGATTGATCAAGGTCGACTTGCCGACATTCGGCCGCCCGATCACCGCAACTCGCGTACGGTCCCTGTCGGCCTCCTCTGCGGCGAAGTCCGGCTCGGCGGGGAATGCAGACAGTACGGCGTCCATCAACGCGGTGACGTTATCGCCATGCGCTGACGAGATAACGGCCGGTTCGCCAAAGCCGAGACCGAAAAAATCCGCGGCTGCGATCCCCGCCTCCAGTCCTTCGGCCTTGTTAACCACCAGCCGCACGGAGCAGTTGCGTCGCCGCAGCAGTTCGGCTACCTGCTCGTCAGCCGCAGTGATGCCGTCGCGGGCGTCGACCATAAACAGCACGACATCGGATTCATCCAGCGCCAGCAGAGTCTGTTTCGCCATCAGCCCGTCGATGCCGTCCGCATCGCCGCTGAGCCCGCCGGTGTCGACCGCCAGGTAAGGCACGGGACCACGCCGTCCAAAACCGTAGCGGCGGTCCCGGGTCAGGCCTGGCATGTCCGCCACCAACGCGTCCCGTGTCCTGGTTAGCAGGTTGAAGAGGGTAGACTTGCCCACGTTGGGCCGGCCCACCAATGCCACCACAGGTAACATCAGCGTCAGACCCTGGTCAGCGGGATTCCGGAGACCGGGCGCGATAGGCGGCCATGGTGCCGGATTCGGCGAGCACCACAACTACATCCCCGGCGACGCGGGGTTGAGCGACGATCGCCGACTTGTCGGCGCGGAGGCGTCCGATCAGTTCACCACTGCTGGCATCCAGCCAGTGCACATAGCCCTCGAAATCGCCCACCACCAGGTTGTTTCCGACCGGTGTCGGCGCCGTCAGCGCGCGCTGGTGAAGCGCCTCCTGGGTCCACAGGATCGAACCGCTGGTGCGGCTCATGGCGACGACATGACTGACCGAACTGGTCACAAAAACCGCCGTCCAGTCAGCGGCAAGTCCATGGTAGCTGGACAC
>Ga0265303_10001383_pt1 | contig 14861 bp, 17 predicted proteins | sample Helome_2_FD_192494 | JGI IMG/M metagenome (GOLD analysis project Ga0265303, IMG submission 192494) | Marine sediment microbial communities from subtidal zone of North Sea - Hel_20160317 (Illumina Assembly) | ecosystem: Environmental > Aquatic > Marine > Subtidal zone > Sediment ... | reverse complement strand
TCCTTTTAAAATGTCAATTAAGCCATTTTTCATAAGGCTTGGTCGTTATTTACAGGCGCTCGGCAATTCGTAATCGTGCACTTCGCGCCCTGTTATTTTTTGCAATCTCATCGGTCGAGGGTTGGATTAACTTTCCAATCCGTTTAAACGGTGCCAAAGGGTTACCGTAAAAATCCTTCTCGACCTCTCCTTCAAACTTCCCAGTCCTAATAAATCGCTTGACCAGCCGGTCTTCCAGGGAATGATAGCTGATTACGCTAATTCTGCCGCCCTGGGAAACGACATGTGGGGTTTGAAGCAGAAATTCTTTTATCGCTTCCAGTTCTTGGTTGACTTCGATCCGGATGGCCTGAAAAATCTGGGCCATGATCTTGTTCTCCTTATGGCGCGGCATAAATTTTCGCAACACCCTTTTGAGATCTTCGGTGGTTTTTAATGTGCCGGACTCTCTTGATGCAACTACAGCTTTGGCCATAGCACCCGCCCTGTTCAATTCTCCATATCTCCAAAACACCTTCTTTAGATCGGCTTCCGAATACGAATTCAGCACATCGCGTGCTGAGGTATGTATCCGAATAGACATTCGCATGTCAAGGGCCTCATCAAAACGAGTGGAAAATCCGCGTTCGGGATCATCAAACTGATGTGATGAAACACCAAAATCTGCCAGGATTCCGTCAACTTTCTGTATGCCATAGAACTTTAAAAACTGCCTGAGGTACCTAAAATTTTCATTGATCAGGGTAAAGCGATTATCTTTAATTGCATTTGCCAATGCAGCTTCATCCTGATCAAAAGCGATCAATTTCCCTTTAGCTCCTAGTCGGTCCAAGATCTCTCTTGAATGACCTCCTCCTCCAAAAGTGACGTCTACATATACCCCATCTTGTTTTATCTCAAGGCCATCAACTGACTCTTTTAATAAAACAGGGTTATGATAGTTCGTCTCCATCATCGCCCATTACCTCTTCTGCCAATTCTGCAAAATTGACAGCGGTTTCCTCAAGCACTTTTTCATAGCTGTCTTTATCCCATATTTCTATAATGTTGATAGTGGAACTCAGTACGACATTCTTACTGATTCCGGCGATCTCCATTAAATTCCTTGGGATAAGTAATCTACCAGTCGCATCTATTTCCACGGGCTTAACACCTGCAGAAAATCGGCGTATAAAATCATTGTTCTTTTTACGGAACCTATTCTTCTTGTTCATTTTTTGCATGAGCAAATTCCACTCTTCTATAGGATAGAGTTCCAGGCACGGCTGAAACACCGAGCGTTTAATAACAAAACCTTTGTTTAGCACGGGAGCCAACTGATTCTTTAGGGTCACAGGTATCATCACCCGGCCCTTTGTGTCGGCTTTGCAATCGTATGTTCCAATAAAATTGATCACTTGATCGTGGTAGATTTTGCTATATAAAACTCAAATATATCAAAATTATTACCACAAATTACCACATTTTACCACATTCTTAAAAATTTATTAAAATGCAGCGGCCTTCTATGAAGTGAAGGAGGTATATGTCAGGAAAGGTATTTACATGTGTTTTTATTATAATTATCCTTTCGTAGGGCTTAGTTTACAAGGGATAATCAGCTAGTGCAAAAATATCAGTATTATTCTTAAATAACTATATTTGCCAACTAATAATTAAGCACTCCGCAATGGATGCCGAAATCAAGACTGAAGGTAAATTCAGGTATTTAGAAATAGGCGAAGGAGCCCCCATAATTATTCTTCACGGCCTTATGGGCGGACTGAGTAATTTTAAAGGGGTGACCAACCATTTCCCGGAACGCGGGTACCAGGTCCTGGTTCCTGAGCTTCCTATATATGATATGCCATTGGTTAAGACTACCGTCAAGAACTTCGCGAAATTCCTGGAGAAATTCATCGAATTCAAAAAACTGGACAAAGTCATCGTACTTGGCAACTCTCTTGGTGGGCATATTGGCTTGCTCCATGCCAAATTATTTCCGGAAGTTGTAAAAGCCCTGGTGATCACTGGTAGTTCCGGCCTCTATGAAAGCGCGATGGGGGATGGATACCCTAAACGTGGCGATTACGAGTTTATCAAGAAGAAAGCAGAAGATGTTTTTTATGACCCTGCTATAGCCACTAAGGAAATTGTAGATGAGGTGTTCGCCACTGTTAATGATCGTATGAAATTGGTTAAAACCCTGGCCATTGCCAAAAGTGCGATCAGGCATAATATGGCCAAAGATCTTCCGGACATGAAAACGCCTACCTGTATTATTTGGGGAAAGAACGATTCTGTTACACCGCCAAACGTCGCCGAGGAATTTCACGAACTACTCCCCGACTCCGACCTCTTCTGGATCGATAAATGTGGCCATGCACCCATGATGGAACATCCCGAGGAGTTTAATCAAGTACTCGACGCCTGGTTACAAGAGCGAAAATTCTAAGATTTAAGAGATGGATATAAAGTCGGCCGACTTTATAGTGAGCAATACGGATGTTAGTAAATGTCCGTCTGAACCGATACCGGAATACGCCTTTATCGGAAGATCCAATGTGGGTAAATCTTCCTTGATCAATATGTTATTGCAGCGAAAGCAGTTAGCGAAAACTTCAGGAAGGCCGGGAAAAACCCAGCTCATCAATCATTTCAAGATCAACAAGGCCTGGTACCTGGTCGACTTGCCAGGATACGGCTATGCCCGGGTATCTAAGAAAGCAAAAAAAACATTCCAGAAATATATAACGGACTACTTCCTAAAGCGCAAGCAATTACTGAGTGCCTTCGTATTGGTTGATATTCGGCATGAACCACAGCCAGTAGATCTCGATTTTATGCGCTGGCTGGGTGAGCGTCAAATTCCGTTTGGTCTTATTTTCACCAAAGCTGACAAACTCAAACCAAAGGCCATCGAGGCACAAGTTGCGGCTTACCTACAACTACTGAAAGAAGATGGTTGGGAAGAAGCTCCAAAGCATTTTATTACTTCTGCAACACATGGCACAGGCAGAGAGGAAGTCCTCTCCTATATTGCCGATATAAACCGGCAATTCAAGGATTTCAGTAAGAAATAGGTATTAGTTGACGGGTACCCGCTCTCTGATCATATCAATCAGTTCTGATTCGTTTTCAAGCCTATTCAGTTCAGAGGCTTCAACCATAGTTTCTAAATTCTCGTTCTCTACCTTATATATTATCGGTAGTTCTATGGTCTCCGGAGCAACATTTGAGTAGGCCTCAAAAAATTCGTCTTTGTGAAGAAAGGTCATTGGCAAATGAAAGTTTTCCCGAAAATCTTTCCACTTCTTTTTTTCGATAAAAGTGCCAAAGGTAAGCTGGCAAAGTGCACAGGAATAGGTAGCCGGATTCACTATTTTATGGGCAGCATCTAATAAGGCATTCCCCAGGCCAGAATCGGCATTGTAAACAAAAAGTAACGTAGGCATATTATATTAAGGTATATCGAGATTTTCCTCAAAGAAATCACAGAACTCCTTCATGGCGGTAGATAGCTTTAGATCCTGAGTGGCTTTCTCATAAGTCCGGCTCATGGCTACCAGGCTTTGATGAAAAAAGATCTTCATTTCATCAACAGGCATATCCTTGGTCCACAAGTCGATCTTAAGCGCCTCCTTTTGGTTATGATCCCAAACAGAGAGCAACATTGCCTTTGCAGATTCACTTGTGATCCCGCCATCTTCTGCTGTCCAGTTCAATTCTTCAGGCACCCGATTTTCATCCAGCCCTACTTTTAATGATATAGTCGAGGTATGATGTATTGCCATTACTTTCTGGGTTTGAATTTAGAACGCATAAAAATATCGCGTCCGGATAATTTGAGCATTTGATGCACTTCCACATCATTATTTTCCATATAGGCCCGTACTATCTGCCAACCTATATATTGTCCTATGCGACCTGGAGATTCACCGTCTAATTCTAATCGAAATTTGGAGAAAGGTGCATCATTAAGGAATCGAGGAGCCAGGCCATTGTCCGTGCTATATAATAATTCGCGTTCAATGAAGTACCGCCAAATCGGATCTTCGTTGGCCCGGGCCCAGTCCAATTCTTCCTGGGTATATTTTATTTTTTCAGGATCTTCCCTCCATGGTAAAAGCAGATCTTTAAGGTATAGCTTCTTACCATAATAGATCATTTGTGAAAGAAATGTTCTTTCGGCAGGTGGCGGTACTTTGGTAGCACTAAACGCATCTGCTATATCAGGGATCATATAGACAGGATCTAATTGAGCAGCAATATAGCTATCCATGCCTTCGTAAAATTTATGTGACTCCCCCAGATAAGAATCCAAAGCTACCAGGACCATGGTATCGGCCAATATGATCCTGTTTTGATAATCTACTTCTGAGATCATGGTTACAAGCTTCGGCATAGGATCTGTATCGGGAAAGTAATGAAGCCAATGTTTATAAAAGAGCGTGATCTCTTCCTTTTCTTTCTCGAAATCTGAAAATATTTGGTCTACTTCCGATAAAATTTCCTGTTGCAAGGTGTCGGATAATTTGGCCACCCATATAGAATCCTGATATTGTGCAGGAAAAAAATAGGGGTATTCAGCCTTTAATATTGGTAAACTGGCTTCAGTAGTGGCTGCTAACTTTCTGTCGAACCTGATTACATCGATTTTAATTGGTATTTCCAAGATTTGATTAGGTGTTTTCCTATCTTCTATGCAGGAATAAATGATAAATAATATAAGAATAGAATATTTCGAATACTTCATGTCTTTCCCTCTTTCTTAGCTATAAATTGTTAACTTTCCAATGCGCAAAATTCCGCGATCACGTAAACTAAAGCTCAAAATTAAACGTTTTATCCCTAATTAATCCAAACCATGCATACGCAGAAGGTCGTAACATATATTGTTGACTGGCTTCTGGACTACGCTACTACAAATCATCAAAAAGGTTTTGTTGTGGGTGTTTCCGGCGGAATTGATTCTGCGGTCACCTCCACACTTTGTGCAAAAACCGGACTTTCTGTCTTGTGTGTTGAGATGCCCATTCACCAGGGCGAAAATCAGGTGACCCGCGCAAACCTGCATATAGACTGGCTTCAAGAGAATTTTCCAAATGTAAGCAGGCAAGCCGTAGACCTAACCACTGTATTTGATAATCTGGTAGATTCCTTGCCACCGGTTGATGATGAAGAAAAACGTTTTATGTCTTTGGCAAATACCAGAGCACGATTACGTATGACTACTTTATATTACTTTGCCGCCCTGAATAAATTTCTCGTTGCCGGAACCGGCAATAAAGTAGAAGACTTCGGTATAGGCTTTTATACGAAATATGGCGATGGAGGCGTGGACCTCAGCCCCATTGCAGACCTCATGAAATCCGAAGTGTATTATATTGGTGTAGATATAGGTATAGACGACACAATTATTAAGGCTCCTCCTACAGATGGTTTGTGGGGTGACAATCGCACCGACGAAGATCAGATCGGTGCATCTTATCCAGAATTAGAGTGGGCCATGCGCATGAACGACCAGGGAAAATCCCCCGAGGAGTTCACAGGTCGAGATTTAGAGGTTTTTCTTATATACAAAAAGTATAATACAGCAAATAAACATAAGATGATTCCTATACCAATTTGTAAAATTCCTGAGGAATTAAAGTAACCTCTCATCTATGAATCAGATACTTAAGTCGAAAAGTCCGTCCCCAATGCACTGTATTCAAAGAAAAAAGTACACATTTGCTTCGGAATTTAGAATTTTTAACCCTAAATTATACGGCTGTAATTTTAGAAGTATAATTAAATCTAGAACTACATTAGAATGATCAAAGTTTTAATTGCAGACAACCATCCCATAGTTAGATTGGGTATTAAGCAGGTGCTGAGTACTTCTCCAGAATTTGAAGTTATCGCCGATGTAGCAACCACTTCTGAACTATTTGAGACGTTAAACAAAGTTACTCCCGATGTTGTTATGCTTGAGATGGATATTCCGGAAATTAACGGGATCGCCACGCTCAGGAAAGTAAAACAAGAATATCCGAACATAAAAGTTCTGATATACAGCGGGCAATCCGAAGATGTCTATGCTTTGAGTACAATCAGGGCAGGCGCTTTTGGATATCTTTCTAAAACAGCTGATTTAGATTACATTATTTCTGCTGTTAAGAAAGTAAGTGAAGGTAACATGTTTATCACAAATGAATTGGCGCAGCGTTTAGCCTTCGATGAAGGTACGCAGAAGCCAAGAAGGTTCTTTAGGAAGTTGTCTACGCGCGAAGTCGAGGTACTTAAGTTATTGGCTAGTGGAAAACGTAACAAGGAAGTAGCCCAAGGTCTGAATCTTAATGAGAAGACCGTTAGTACGTACAAGGCACGTTTGATGAAAAAATTGAATGTGGATAACCTTGTAGATCTGTTACAACAAGCCAAGGCTTTAGAATTGTATTAAATTCCATACTGCTTAAAAACGGTTAAAAATCCCAGTCTAGGACTGGGGTTTTTTTATGATAATACCCTATTTAATTTTGTGTTCAATAATTTATTGAGCTCGAGGTAGCGTATTATCTCCTCCAAAGCCTCCTGGTGATCGGTTTCCAAATTATCAGTGCCCTCCTGCAGGGATTCAATTCGTTTCTTGATCAAATAACAACGCAAGGTTAGTATTGTTTCGCTTACCAGTTGTGAAACACTTTGTGCTTTCTCTTTGGGATAAATATTTTTGCGCTCCCACTGGTGTAGCGAATACTTTTCATCCTCCATCAGTATTGAAGAGATTTCTGAAATCAGATTCTGATCCAGTTGATTCATGAAGGTGTTTATGGTGAAATCCTCCCTTTCATTCATTTCTTCCATCAACTTATAATAGATCATGCGAAATAACTCATGGGTAAGCTCGATCTCATCTTCCTGGAGGTCAAGGTAAATCTTTTCATAAACTTTAGCCTCTACCTGCTCTTGTTCAAGAACTAATTCCCCTTCTTCATTCTCCTTGTAGACATAGTCCTCAAACGCCTCCTGCTCATTCCCATATAATAGCAACATTTCTATGATCTTACGTTCCAATTCATATTGGGTATCAACTTTAACAGCGGCCTGTTCCGGAGGTTTAATCACCTGGAAGGCTTCTGCTTGCTTGCGAACGCTTTTAGCCTGCTCCTGCCTGTTCTTACTGCTTATCTGGGCCAGGGTATTAAAGAGAACTTCTTCTGAAACACCCATGATCCGGGCACATTCCTGTATGTAGATCTCCCTCTTTATCCGATCGGGTATGCGTGCAATACTCCCAACAATATCACGAACGGTATTGGCCCTTTTTATAGGGTCAGAACCCCCTTCGGCCACTAATAAGGAAGTTTTGAACTGGATAAAATCCTTAGAATTTTCTTCCAGGTATAAGTGCATTTCCTCCAGGCTATTGGCCCGTGCAAAACTATCCGGGTCTTCTCCCTCCGGAAAGGCACAAACCTTGACATTCATTCCCTGTTCCAGGATCAGATCTATTCCCCTGAGAGAAGCTCGTAAGCCTGCAGCATCACCATCAAAAAGTACCGTGACCTGGGTGGTTAGTCTTCGAATGAGTCGGATCTGTTCTGGTGTAAGCGCCGTACCACTGGATGCCACCACATTCTCAATGCCCAGTTGATGCATTTGGATCACATCTGTGTAGCCTTCTACCAGGTAACAATTATCTTCTTTGGCGATAGCTTGTTTCGCATAATAGATCCCATAGAGCACTTTACTCTTATGATAGATGAGACTTTCGGGCGAATTCATGTATTTCGCCGCCTTCTTATCCTGGCCCAGGATACGTCCGCCAAATCCCAAAACTCTTCCACTCATTGAGTGAATAGGGAACATTACTCGTCCTTTGAAGCGATCAAAGGTTTTGGCTTCCTGGCTTGCTGTTTTATCACGATGGATACTCAGACCAGTTTTTACTAAAACCTCCTGGGCATACCCATCCTTCAGAGCTCGTTGGGTGAAAGCTTCCCATTCATCCAGGCTGTAACCCAGGGAAAACTTTTTTATTGTCTCAGGCGTAAACCCTCGTTCCTTAAAATAGGTCAGGCCTATGGCTTTTCCCTTGTCGGATTCCCACAGATTTTCCTCAAATATCTTCTGAGCGTAGGTACTGGCAATAAAGAGGCTTTCTTTCTCATCGGCGAGCTCCTTCTGTTCATCGGTCTGTACGGTTTCCTCTATCTCTATGCCATATTTCCTGGCCAAATACCGAATTGCCTCAGGATAGGAGAAATGCTCATGCTCCATCAGGAATGCAACGACATTGCCGCCTTTGCCAGAGCTAAAATCTTTCCATATCTGCTTAACCGGGGAGACCATAAAGCTGGGCGTGCGCTCATCCGTGAACGGACTCAGGGCCTTGAAGTTTGATCCTGACTTCTTTAGCTGCACAAAATCCCCGATCACCTCCTCGATGCGGGCGGTTTCATAAACTTGGTCTATGGTGGATTTAGCTATCAATTTTCAAATAATGGTAAGGGTAAAAATAGCAAATTTAGAAGGGTCGGCATACGGGTGTGAATAACTTCCTCCTTACTTTTTCCGTTCGACTACATAAATGACCATTTCCCTAAGTGAAGCCTTATAGGGAGAGTCAGGATATTGATCCAAAACCTGAAGTGCTTTCTCCTTAAACTGATGCATTTTGGTCTGTGCATAAGCCAGTCCGCCTTTCTCCTGAACAAATTGGATAACTTCTTTTACCCTGGCCTTATCCCGGTGATGTACTTTCACCGATCTTATAAGCCATTTCTTTTCCTTCTCACTGCAATGATTGAGTGCATAGATCAATGGGAGTGTGAGTTTTTGCTCCCTGATATCAATACCTGTAGGCTTCCCGATCTTATCATCAGTATAGTCAAACAGATCGTCTTTGATCTGGAAGGCCATCCCACAGTATTCTCCGAATTTTTTAAAAGCTTCAACATCTTCGGTTCCAGGCTTCACAGAACATGCGCCTAACCCACAACAGGCAGCGATCAGGGTGGCGGTTTTTTGCCTGATTATCTCATAGTAGACCTCTTCAGTCACATCTAAGTTCCTGGCTTTTTCCAACTGTAATAGTTCGCCTTCACTCATCTCCCGAACTGCCACAGATATAATTTTAAGCAGATCAAAATCGCCATGGTCAATAGACAAAAGCATGCCTTTCGATAAGAGATAGTCGCCAACTAGTACGGCGATCTTATTTTTCCAAAGCGCATTAATCGAGAAGAATCCTCGGCGCTTATGGCTGTCATCAACTACATCGTCATGGACAAGGGTGGCCGTATGGATCAATTCAATGACAGAAGCCCCTCTATAGGTTCTTTCATTTACCTCCCCATTATTCAACAATTTAGCTGTGAGAAAAACAAACATGGGCCGCATTTGCTTTCCTTTCCTGTTGACGATATAGTGTGTGATCCGATTGAACAAGGCCACATTAGACGTCATGGCCTCATAGAACTTTTTCTCAAAAAGCTCCATTTCCTGTTCAATAGGTTCCCGTATTTTGGATACTACCTTCATCGTCAGGGTGATTATCGTATCAAGTAAAAATAGCCAAAAATAAAGGGGTTGGAAAGAATCCTCCTGGGGAAATTACCTCTGTTCTTCTTTATTGGCCAACTGACCACAGGCTGCATCTATATCGCTGCCTCGTGAACGGCGCACTGTAACAGTTATACCTGCATTTTTTAAACTTCGGGTATACCGCTCAAGTGCTTCCTTTGAAGCTTGAGCAAAACGTTCATCACCAATAGTATTATAAGTGATCAGATTTACTTTGGAGGGGATATGGCGGCAAAAGCGTATCAGGGCGTCAATATCCTGTTGCCGGTCATTGATATCTTTCCAAACACAGTATTCAAATGTAACTTTTCGGCCTGTTTTCTCATACCAATACTCGAGGCTCTTCCTAAGTTCATCGAGCCCGAATTGCTCATTAAATGGCATGATGCTCGTTCGTGTTTCATCTATAGCAGAATGTAATGAAACGGCCAGGTTGAATTTCACCTGGTCGTCCGCCATTTTGCGAATTAATTTAGGGATGCCCGAAGTAGACAGGGTTATCCGTTTAGAGGCCATGCCCAGGCCCTCTGGTGATGTGATTTTATCGATCGCTCCGATTACATTGTTATAGTTCATCAACGGCTCTCCCATTCCCATAAAAACAATATTAGACAACGGCCTGTTGTAATAGAGCTTGCTTTGCTGATCGATGGCTACTACCTGATCGTAGATCTCATCAGGATTCAAGTTCCGCATCCTCTTTATGCGCGCCGTTGCACAAAAATGACAGTCTAAACTGCAGCCAACCTGGCTGGAAACACATGCCGTAGTGCGATCTTCGGTTGGGATCAAAACAGATTCTACGATCATGCCATCATGCAGTTTAACCGCATTCTTAATAGTACCATCCGCACTTTTTTGCATCCGGTCTACTTCTATATGGTTGATCACAAAGTGTTCTTCTAACAGTGCCCGGGTGTCTTTGGAGAGGTTAGTCATCGCATTGAAATCGTGAGCCGACTTCTGCCAAAGCCATTCATAGACCTGGTTTCCACGAAATGCCTGATCCCCTCTACCGATAAAAAATTCGCGAAGTTCTTCTTTTGAAAGTGCCCTGATGTCTTTTTTCTTGATGACCGCCATGGCTAGAAGATAAAAAATCCTGCATCATTCCACACGGATCATGCAGGATCTTGAATATGTTTTTAGAATTCCTTAGATGATAAGCATGGCATCCCCATAAGAATAGAACCGATACCCTTCCAAAATGGCTTCCTTATAAGCTCTTTTAGATAATTCATGTCCCATAAATGCCGATACCATCATTAAGAGGGTTGATTTGGGCAAATGGAAATTGGTGACCATCGCATTGGCAATGCTGAATTCATATGGAGGAAAGACGAATTTATTTGTCCACCCATTAAAGGTGTTCAACATATGTTCTGAAGAAACGGCACTTTCCAAGCCACGCATAGCCGTTGTTCCAACCGCGCAGATTCTCCTTTTATTGTTCTTAGCTCGATTAACGATCTCTGTAGCCTTTTCATCTATCACCAATTCCTCACTGTCCATTTTATGTTTAGACAAGTCTTCTACTTCAACTGGGTTAAAGGTCCCTAAGCCTACATGCAACGTAAGTTCTGCATATTCTATTCCTTTGATCTCCAGTTTTTTAAGCAAGTGTTTTGAGAAATGCAATCCTGCTGTTGGCGCTGCTACTGCTCCTTCGTGCTTGGCGTATATCGTTTGATATCGTTCTTCATCTTCTGGCTCTACATCCCGTTTAATGTACTTAGGTAAAGGTGTTTCCCCAAGTTCCCTTAGCTTTCTTCGGAAATCTATATAGGATCCATCATATAAAAAACGTAGCGTTCTACCCCTAGACGTCGTATTATCAATTACCTCTGCAACAAGACTCTCATCTTCTCCAAAATATAATTTGTTGCCAATCCTGATCTTCCTTGCAGGATCTACCAGAACATCCCAGAGTCGCTGCTCTTCATTCAGTTCCCGAAGTAAGAATACTTCAATGCGCGCGCCGGTCTTTTCTTTATTCCCAAAAAGGCGGGCAGGGAAGACCTTGGTGTTGTTTAAAACCATGACATCTCCCTCCTCAAAATAGTCGATGAGATCTCTAAACAATTTATGCTCGATCTTTCCGGTTTCCTTATGGACAACCATCAATTTAGCTTCATCGCGATTTTCTGCCGGATACTCGGCTAGGAGGTCGTTGGGTAATTCAAAATTAAAGTGTGATAATTTCATGTATTGCAGGCCTATTTTTACAAGGCAGCAAATATACAACCTCGATAGAGGCCTTGTCAAGCAAAATGATATAAAATTACATATAGGGGCTTAGATCTTAAACCCTAGTTTTTCCAGGTCATTCCAAAAAGCCGGGTAAGATTTAGACACTACGCCTGCATCTTCGATGCGTATGGGAAATCGCATTGCCAGGGGCGCAAAGGCCATCGCCATGCGGTGATCGTGATAGGTAGCAATAGAAACTTCATCTCCGGAATACCCGGAAGGTTCCAAAAGCAATGCATCTTCAGTTATTGAAATAGCTGCGCCCAACTTTCCCAATTCTACCCTTAATGCTTCCAGTCTGTCTGTTTCTTTGATCCGAAGTGTATGGAGTCCGGTCAATTCGCAACCAATACCCAGGCCAAAACAGCTGACTGCAATTGTTTGAGCGAGATCCGGTGTATCCCTCAGATCTAAACTCAATCCTGAGGGTAATGCACCCTCCTTTTTTGTGAGTCGGACAGAATCCTTTCCAAACTCCGTTTTCACACCCAGGGCTTCATAAATTGAAGCCACTGCCCTATCTCCCTGCAAGCTGTCTTCACGGTAAGAAGCCAATGAAAATGAGCTTCCCGGTTCACTAAGCGCTATGATGCTGTAATAATAAGATGCCGAACTCCAATCCGATTCTACTGCCATCTCCACTGGATGCACTTTCAGACATGGCTCGATCCGAATTTCATTGCCTTTGAAGGTAAAAGCAATGCCAAGTAGCGATAAGAGCTGCAAGGTCATTTCGATATAAGGTCTGGAGGTGACCTCTCCGGTCAAGTTCAGTTCCATTCCGTTTGGAAGTGAAGGTGCTATCAAAAGCAGGGCACTGATGTACTGACTGCTCACATCCGCCGGCAAGGATACTTCCGATCCGGTCAGTTTGCAGCCTGAAATTTGCAGTGGCGGATAACCTTCCTTTTCCAAATATGAAATTTGAGCGCCGAGAGACTGCAAGGCCTCAACCAAGATTTTTATGGGTCGTTCCTTCATTCTGAAAGATCCGGTCAGGATAATCTCAATATCGGGGCGGGAGGCGAAATAGGCTGTCAAAAATCGCATTGTAGTCCCGGCATGGTGAACATCAACCTGGGATCCACTCATGGTCAGTCCATCCTTCATGGCAAAAACATCATCTGAATCCGAAACATTGAGCAGCGTAATTTCAGGGTATAGTGCTTGTAAGACCAACAAGCGATTACTTTCGCTTTTTGATCCTGAAATCTGAAGATGCGCTCCTTTGATAGGAGTGCTCGGTCCTGTTACGAGTATATCCAAGTTATCGATCTTAGGAATTCAATTTCTTGTTCTGCTGATGCCGATCGTGATCCCGATCCGCCTTAAGTTGGAGTTTTCTGCTAAAAGCTGCCTCCAGATCTATGCCTGTTTGGTTCGCCAGGCAAAGCACTACAAAAACCACATCTGCCAGTTCCTCGCCAAGGTCTTTTTCCTTATCGCTCTCTTTCTCGCTTTGCTCTCCGTAACGCCGTGCAATGATCCTTGCTACTTCGCCGACTTCCTCCGTGAGCTGGGCCATGTTAGTCAGTTCATCAAAATAGCGAACGCCGTGTTCTTTAATCCACTTGTCTACTTCTTGCTGCGCCGTGGCTAAACTCATAATTCCTTATTTTTTGTATCAATAATTAGTGTCACTGGGCCATCGTTCAACAATTCAACCTTCATATCGGCCCCAAATATACCTGTGCCTACCTGCTGACCAAGATCCACCTCCAATTGCTTGACGAAAGCTTCGTAAAGCGGAATAGCTATTTCCGGTTTGGAAGCCCTTATGTAAGAAGGGCGATTTCCTTTTTTGGTTGAGGCGTGTAACGTAAACTGACTCACGACTAGTGCTTCTCCTTTAACATCTTTTACAGACAGATTCATCACGCCGTTTTCGTCTCCGAATATTCTCAGGTTAGCTAACTTATTTGATAGCCAGCCAATATCTTCTTCTCCATCCGAATCTTCAATGCCCAATAGGACCAGTATTCCGAGCCCAATATCGGCTGTTAAGCTATCATTGCTGATAACTGAAGCTTTAGACACTCTTTGTACAACTGCCCTCATCCTTCGTCAAAAATATCCATTCTATATGTATCGTCTTCTCCGGTGATCATTTGCACATAACTGTGGTACCTGCTCAGTGCTATTTTCCCTTCTTCCAAGGCCTCTTTTACCCCACATTTGGGCTCTTCCAGGTGAAGGCAGTCATTGAACTTGCACTCTCCTTTTAACGCAAAGAGTTCAGGGAAATAATCCCCGATCTCATCCGCATCCATATCCACAATACCAAAGCCCCGTATTCCGGGCGTATCAATGATCTGTGCATCAAAATCAAGATCATACATCTCTGCAAAAGTAGTTGTATGCTGACCCTGCATGTGCATTTCCGAGGTTTCTGTAGTCCTCAGGTCCAGTTCAGGGGCAATGCGATTGATCAAGGTTGTTTTCCCCACACCGGAATTACCGGCAAACATATTAGTTTTTCCTTCCATCAGTTCCTTCACCTCTTCTACGCCTTCGCCAGTAATGGCCGAGATCAAGAGGCAGGTATAATTGATCGCCTTGTATACTTCCGCCAATTTCACCACTTCTGTCAATTCCTTTTCGCTGCATTCATCTACCTTATTAAAAAGCAGTATTGCCGGGATGCTGTACGCCTCTGCAGTGGCCAAAAATCTATCGATAAATACGGTATATGTCTTCGGGTTTTTTAAGGTGACAAGTAAAAACACCTGGTCAATGTTAGACGCAATAATGTGGGTTTGTTTGGAAAGCTTGACAGATTTCCGAATTATATAATTCTGCCTGTCCAGGATCTTGTTGATCAGTCCTACTTCTTCCTGGTCCTGAGTCTCCGTTTCAAATTCTACTTTGTCACCCACAGCTACAGGATTGGTACTCTTTATTCCCTGAATTCGGAACTTACCTTTTATCCGACATGGATAAAAAGTACCAGCTTCCGATTTCACGGTGTACCAGCTTCCGGTTGATTTATAGACAGTTCCTTTCATCTTAATTCAAAGAATGCTACAAAGAAACAATTTTAGTATCATTCCAGCCTGTATATT
>Ga0265303_10001382_pt1 | contig 14862 bp, 14 predicted proteins | sample Helome_2_FD_192494 | JGI IMG/M metagenome (GOLD analysis project Ga0265303, IMG submission 192494) | Marine sediment microbial communities from subtidal zone of North Sea - Hel_20160317 (Illumina Assembly) | ecosystem: Environmental > Aquatic > Marine > Subtidal zone > Sediment ... | reverse complement strand
CGCCATTCTAGTACGACTGTTACCTCTGGCTTAGCGATTTGAACGCGGCCAGCGCTCGCTCGCGCGATTTCTTGAGTTCGACGATGGGAAAGGGATAGTCATGTCCGAGTTTGACACCGGACGCGTCAAGCACATGAGTCGGGGCTTCCCACGGGCTGTGAACGAATTTGTCGGGCATCGCGGCGAGTTCCGGAACGTAACGGCGAACGTAACGACCTTCGGGGTCAAACTTATTGCCTTGTGTCACCGGATTGAAGATTCTGAAATACGGAGCGGCGTCTGCGCCGCAGCCCGCGATCCATTGCCAGCTTGCACTGTTGTTGGCCAGGTCCGCGTCGACGAGCGTGTCCCAGAACCACCTCGCGCCATGGTGCCAGTGCTGTAAGAGATTCTTGACCAGGAAGGACCCAACGACCATGCGCACACGATTGTGCATATAGCCCGTGCGCCAGAGCTCTCGCATCCCGGCGTCGACGATCGGGTAGCCGGTCTCGCCGTGCTGCCAGCGACGCAAGGCGATGTCATCGCTGATCCATGGAAAGCGGTCGAACTTCTGCTGCAGGTTCTTCTCCGTCAGTGTCGGCTCGTTGTAGAGAAGATGATGGGAAAACTCCCGCCAGCCCAGTTCGCTCAGGAATCGATCGACGTCAGACGACAGCTTTTCGCCCAAATTGGCCTCCCGTACTGCGAACCACACCTGGTTCGGCGAGACCTCGCCGAAATGCAGATGTGCCGAAAGCCGCGACACGTAACTTTGGTCCGGCCGGTTGCGCCCTTCGTCGTAATGACAAATTCTCGACAACAAGAATTCCTGCAGCCTCGATGCGGCACCGTCCTCACCCGGTGACCAGTGCCTCGAGATTTCCTCGTACCAGCGGATATTCGGCATCAACTCGAGTTCTTCCAATGCAAGGCCTGCATCGACTGCATGCAGCGATATATCCCTTGGCGCCGGCAGTGGGTGCCGCGGCGGTATGCCGTTCTGCAGACAGCCTTTCCGATAAAACGGCGTAAATACCCTGTAGGGCGTGCCGTCGGACTTCGTTACGTTCGGCGGCTCGAAGAGCAATGAACCGTTAAAACTCTTGACCGCAATAGATTCGCGCAGCAACGTGGCTTTGATCTCGGTGTCTTGCGCGATTCGCCATGGTTCGTAGCAGCGATTCCAATAGACGCCCTCGGCCCGCAGGTCCTTGGCAAGCCGGGTCAGGATGGTGCTTGCATTGCCGCGCAGGAGGAGCAGGCTACCCTGCAACGACGCGTTGAGTGCCTCGAGGCTCTGGTGGAGCCACCAGCGGCTGGCGGCGCCCATTTTCCACTCTCCCGCATTGTCGTCGTCAAGAATATAGACGGGAAGGATGTAATGCCCCTGTTGCACAGCCGCATTGAGCGCCGGATTGTCAGCCAACCGCAAGTCCTGGCGAAACCAGACGATCGATGGTGTTGAACGGGGCATAGAATTATTCGCCACTTTCACGGTCAAACGTCAGCCTGTGAGTATAGGATGACGGTTCGATCGGAAACGTATTCATTTGTAACACCCGACAGTACACGGAGAGTCCGGACTTATGAAAGTCGCGATTATTGGTGGCACCGGTTTTGTTGGTGGCTATGTCACTGATGCGTTGCTGAAAGCAGGCCATAGCCCGTCATTGCTGGTGCGGGCTGGCAGCGAGTCAAAACTGCACGAATCAGGGCGTGTCCAATCGACGTCGGGCGACATCGCCTCTCCCGAGGCATTGCGGTCGCTGTTGGCTGGCTGCTCCGCTGTCATTTACAACGTGGGAATCCTTCGAGAATTTCCGCGCCGCCGGATCACATTTGAAGAATCTCAGTACCAGGGCCTGGTACGGACCGTCGAAGCTGCACGCGCCGCCGGCGTGGACCGCCTGCTACTGATGAGTGCCAACGGTGTCAGAAAGCCCGGCACGCCGTACCAGGAAACCAAGTACCGGGCCGAGGAGTTCGCTCTGCAAAGCGGACTCGATGTAACCGTAATGCGTCCTTCGGTCATATTTGGCGATCCGCGCGGAACAATGGAGTTTGCGACGCAGCTGTTCCAGGAGATGGTGCGTCCACCGATCCCCGCGGTCGGTTTTTTCACCGGTCGTGATCCGGAGAAAGGAGCTGTTGTCATGTCGCCGGTGCACATCGATGATGTGGCAAGCGCGTTCGTGGCGGCCCTCGAAAATGAAGAGACTATCGGTCAAACGTATTGTCTTGGTGGACCTGAGGTGCTGACCTGGAAAGAGATGATTCGACGAATTGCCGCGGCGACAGGTCGAAAGAAGTGGATTCTGCCGATGCCAACCTGGGTCATGCGAGTGGGTGCGACGCTGTTTGACTGGCTGCCTTTCTTTCCCGTCACCCGCGGCCAGCTAACGATGCTGGAAGAAGGCAACATCGCCGATCCGGATATATTGCGAGCACTGATAGGCCGAGTCCCGCGAGGTTTCACGGTTGATGCTCTCAGTTACCTCGAACCGTAGTCAGAAACTTTCAGTTACAGTTACAAACATTTTCGTCACCATTGCCCGCCGGCCTGTCATTAGGATCATGCTCTCTGGAGCATCGTACAAAAGGTAAGAACCGTGATTGCCAAAGGCAGAAAAGTATTCAGATCATGGATGTTCATTTACGCGGGCTTCGTCGCTGCTGTCGCGTTTGCCAATCCGAACGGAGGTGCGGCTTATCATGACATTGCTGAATTGTCGCCCGTGGCGATAGGAAGTGCTGCCCCGGCCTTGAGAGTTCGGGCGCTTACAAAACGCTCCGATATATAGCTCAGGCAATTTGCGTTGTTTTCATTGAGAAGCCCGTACAATGATATTGAGACCCCTGTTATTAGCGTTGATGTCACTGATGGTGAACTCGGCTATGGCTCTTGAGGAACCTGAGTACGAAATACTGGCTGAGGCTGCGGACTATGAAATTCGCCGCTATGCACCTTATATCGTTGCGGAAGTCGATGTCGGTGGCCAGTCCGCGGACAGAGAAGGGTTTCGCGTGCTTGCGGGCTACATTTTTGGTGACAATGACGATAGCGAAAAGATGCAAATGACTGCCCCGGTCGAGTCTCTCGCGCCTGAAGACACCGGTCAAATGACCTATCGCTTCGTCATGGAAAGCAAGTACACGCTTGATTCGCTTCCGGAGCCCAATAATGATCGCATTCGATTGCGCGAGAGGCCGGCTCGCATTGTGGCGGTCCGCAAGTTCTCCGGACGCTGGAGTGACGCGAACGTGGCAAATAATGAAACGCAGTTGCTCAGCGACCTTGCAGAAGACGGCGTCGAACTGTCAGGCACATTGGAGCTGGCTCGTTATAACAGTCCCTTCACGCCATGGTTCCTTAGGCGGAACGAAGTGATGGTGCCGGTTAGCTGGCCAACCACGACGCCGTAGTCAAATTGCCGTGATAGAATCAGGCATGCGCAAGTTTTTTGTCACTCTGATTACCGCCGCGATTCTGCTAAGTGCTGTGGCTGCAAAGGCCAATGCCGCAGATCGCGTAAAGGAGTTTCGCGGCACAGGTAACACCACGACCGCGATATTCCGGGTGGAGGCGCCCTGGGTTCTCGACTGGCGGCTCGACGGTGATTTCGATCAGTTGGTCGCTCTTGATGTGACCCTTGTCGAGGCGAAAACAGGAAAACACCTGGGCCGTGTTCTGCACACCAAACGCAAAGGCAATGGCGTCAAGCTGTTCAATTCCAGCGGGCTTTATCAATTGCGCATCAGCTCCTCACTGGCGCGCTGGACCATCAAGATCGACCAGATCACTCGCGAAGAAGCCAAGTCGTATACGCCCAAGAATAAAGGATGACGTGCCGGTAATGCGCGAGACGGGCGAGCCGATCAGACGGCTGGAGTCGACTGGAAGCGGCCCTCTTATCTTGTGATCTTGTCAGTTGTTCTATGCCGCCCTGGCCTCAAGTGGGCAGAAACGAGCCTTCAGGTAGCCCATCGCTCCGATTGGCAGTGGGAACATCAGTATGGCCGCATACAGGCCTTGGTCGGCTAGTATTGCCAGAGTGCTGAATAGAGTGACCACAAACGTCAGGAGATAGAAGAGCATTCCATAGAACCAATGCGCTCGAACTTTGGCGCCGCACTCTCGACATGAATAATTGGCGAACAGCAACCGCTTCACCGGTACAGTGCGCTCGGAGCAATTCGGACAAACTCGTTTCGCGCCCAATCTCGCCTCCAACAATGCCGAACCAATTCGATCAATGACCGCTTCTGGTCATAGACCGCCATTCTAGCCTAGTTCAAGCACCCGACTGGAATCGGCCGGAAGCCGTCATTCGCGAGTAGTGAGTCAGGGTCAGAACTCATCAATGTAGTGGAGTCTCCGGGTCCTGCTTCGCTGGCCCCAGTCAAATTGAGACACTGGAAAGACGTTGCTGCCGGACTTGCCGCTGTCAGGCATCGTGTGATGAACTCCCAGGGTGCGCACAAATATCCGATTCCTTTGGTTGTTGGTGGGGCTGACCTCAGTCGCTGTCGGTGTCGTTGGCGTGGTACTGCCTCTGTTGCCAGCGACACCGTTCTTGCTGGTCGCCGCTTTCGCGTTCGCCCGATCCTCAGAGCGCCTCAGCATTTGGTTGCGAGACCACCGGACTTTTGGACCCCTGATCAACAACTGGAATCGCGATGGCAGCATTGACCGCAGATCGAAGCGGACGGCGCTTATTATTATCGCGGCGACACCGGTGATCACGTGGTTGCTCGAGGCACCGATGTGGATCGTTGGTATTCAGTTAGTCATGTTAAGTGCGGCGGCCATTTTCATCCTGACCCGCCCGTCGCCGACCGAGCACCGCCCATAGCATTACCTTAGAACTCATCAACTCATGAATTTGACGACGATACTATCGAAGTTGACTGCCACGTAGAGCAACATGGAAAGGTTCGCAAATGCCAATGTTGGAATTAACCAAATGAGTACGGCTGTTGGTCCCTCATGTAAGTAGATAATGAGAAACCCAATGAAAAGGCCCAGATACAGATCCGCGCCGATCTGTCGGCCCCAATGCAGTTTCGCAATGGCGCCTATGCTGCGGAATAAATCTTCACGCGAGCTACAGTAGACGCTGTAGAACAGAAATCCAGCCAGCGCCAGCCATACCAAGAGCTTTGTGCTACCCAGCGGTCCGGTGAACCGGAACATCGTCTCATGCCAATATGCATAAATGGCATAAACGGCAAACGCGCCGTAGAGTCCCCAGAGTGCCAGCCCTCTCTTGTTGATCTTCATGAATCTCCCCCAGGCAGTTGCCACGCTCGTCGGAAGCGATATCAATAATAGTCCGGCTCGTTGCCAGGTCTCCACTTGATGTTGCAGCCGATGCTGGGCCTCTGTTCTTCGTTCGGTGGTCTGGACTCTAATGTCGCATCAAGTGCCGCGCGCAGGTCGTGACCGTCAACCGGCAGGTTGTTCGATGGTCGGCTATCGTCAAGTTGTCCTCGGTAGGTCAGTTTCCTGCGCGCATCGAAGACGAAGAAATCCGGCGTACATGCAGCACGGTATGCCTTGGCGACGTCCTGACTCTGATCGAACAAATACGGAAACGAGTATCCCCAGGCCTCGGCTTCGATTTTCATGTTGGCCGGGTTATCGCCCGGGTACTTGTCGATATCGTTACTATTGATGGCGTAGATCGCCACGCCGCGCGCCGCGTAGTCGTCGCCAATACGCGCCAGTTGCTCACGAACGTGCTTGACGAACGGACAGTGGTTGCAAATGAACATCACGAGGTACGCGTTCGCGCCCGGCGCGAGTGAGTGGTGTTTGCCATCCGGGTCCGGCAATGAAAATGCCGGTGCTTCCGTCCCGAGCGGCAACATCTGTGATTCGACAGCAGACATTTTCCTGAACTCAAGGTAGTGAATAATATTCGCAGATTACCAAAGGAGATGCCCCCGCGGCATGCGATTTTGCGACTCTTGTGCCATCATCGCAGGCGGGAATGACAATTGAGGTCGCCGTGCCCGAGGCATCACGACAGAAGAACAGCGCCATTTTGATACTCGCGGCCATCGTGATCGTGATCTATGGCATGCAAATGGCCAAAGTCATCCTGGTGCCGTTCCTCATCGCCGTGTTTCTCGCCTTGATCACGGTACGGCCAATGCTGTGGCTGCAGGAAAAGCGTGTGCCATCGATCCTTGCGGCCTTGTTTATTGTGACAATGATCATGCTGATTCTGGCTGTCGTTGGCACCATACTCGGCACCTCGATCGCCGACTTTACCGCAGCACTTCCAGTCTACCAGGCGCGACTCGATACCATCGTCGATGGATTCGTCAAGTTCATTGCCGAAAACCTGAAAGGCGACCCGTCCATTGAAAGCCTGGGCGACATGGTCGATCCGGGTTGGGCAATGGGCCTCGTGGCAACCATATTGAACAGCCTCAAAGATGTACTCACCAATACCTTTCTCATCATCTTTACGATGATCTTCATCCTGCTTGAAGCGTCAAGCGTGCAAACGAAGGTCGAAGCCGCGTTCGGTCGTAGCGAACATTCACTCGAGCGACCCAAGCAGTTTCTTCAGAATCTTGGCCGCTATCTCGGTATCAAGACAATCGTCAGCATGGCGACCGGCTTGTGCGCCGGCGTGCTTACCTGGTCGATCGGGCTCGATTTCCCTCTGCTTTGGGCGATGCTGGCGTTCTTGCTGAACTACGTGCCGACTATCGGCTCGATCATTGCCGCAGTTCCCGCGGTATTGCTGGCGCTCGTGCAGATGGGGCCCGGTGAGGCCGGCGCGACCGCCATTGGGTTTGCAGCAATTAACGTGGTTTTCGGCAATTTTCTCGAACCCAGGCTGATGGGATATGGCGTTGGCATCTCGCCGCTTATCGTTTTCGTAGGCCTGGTTTTTTGGGGCTGGGTATTCGGTCCGGTGGGAATGTTGCTGTCAGTGCCACTGACGATGACACTGAAGCTGGCGCTCGAGAATGACGAAAACACGCAATGGATTGCCATGCTGCTCGGCTCGGAACGCGATGCCGAATACACCCTGCGCAGCAGGGCAGAAGAAGAGGCCCGCGAGGCCGATCAGGCGACGTCTGCGCCCTCGTAGTCGTCGATTACGGGTTCCGTTTCTTCGATCTGTTCGAGCAGGTTGATAGCCACCGCGACGAAATCGGTATCTGTGATTATTCCGACGAGCTTGTCGTCGTCCATGACAGGTAAACAGCCGATGCTGTGCTTCTCGAGAAACAGCGCCGCGTGGCGCAGGCTGGCATTGACGTCAACGGTTGCAACGTCCTGGACCATCGCGTCCTCAATGCTGATTTCGTTGGCGTGAATGCGGTTCTTCTGATCGCGCAGAAAGCTGTCTGTTGCAGCCAGCACGTTGGTCAATGTCACGAGGCCGACCAGTTTCTCATCATCGATAACCGGAATGTGGTGGATTCGGTTACTCTGCATCAGCGTCCGGGCCTCGGCAAGAGTCGCGGACGGCGCCACCGTGATCAGATTGGTGCTCATGATTGCTTCGATGCTGAACATAGCCCCGTCCTTCTTGGTCCGTCTACCTTTCAGTCTAGTCATGCAGCCTCAGAGTGCTATTGCGAGAAACACCTATTTGAGGGCCGAGGCGCCGGCCCGCTCAATCGGCCGCTGGCGCCAGTATGAGGAGCAGCTGCAGCCAACGCTCGAAGAGCTGCAAAAACAGGGTGTGGCGATAGGCTGAACGACGGCTTAACGACGCGGAAACTACGGATGCGAAAGATTGACCAATCGCCTACCGTGTAGGTCAAAACTGTTATGAACAAGAGAATCATAATTGCCTGTCTGCTGCTGCCGATGGTCGCTGTGGGCGAGGAGCGCGACGCAGCCGAGATCGTGCGCGCCGCGATCGAGCACTGGCGCGGCTTGTCTTCGTATACCGAGATGACGATGCTGATTCACCGGCCCGACTGGGAACGCTCAATGACCATGCGCGCCTGGACCAAAGGCCAGGAGCAGACGCTGGTGCGGGTTGTCGAGCCGAAGAAGGATCGCGGCAGCGGCACGCTGACCGATGACAACAGCATGTGGACGTTTTCGCCGAAGGTGAATCGCGTCATCAAGGTGCCGTCGTCAATGATGGGACAGAGCTGGATGGGCTCTGATTTTTCGAACAAGGATGTCGCGCGCGCGGACGACATCATCGACCAATACGATCACAGCATCCTGCAAAGCGAGGAGGTCGACGACATCGTCGTTTACGAAATCGAATCGATACCGCATGAAGAAGCCGCCGTCGTCTGGGGCAGGGAAGTACTGAAGATTCGTGACGATCACGTCGTGCTCGAACACGCATTCTTCGATCAGGATGGCGAGCTCGTCAAGAAACTCGTGTCGCTGGAAATCGAAGAGATGGGTGGCCGCACGATTGCGAAACGGCAACGCATGGTGAAGACCGAGGATCCGGATGAGTGGACCGAAATCAGCGTCAACGATGTCGAATATGAAATCGATTTGAAGGATAGCCTGTTCACATTGTCGAACCTGCGAAACCCGCGAAATAATTGAACCGAGGTTCCCTGGATGAACATCGTTCTGCGCCTGGCGTGGCGCAATCTCTGGCGACAGCCGCGACGGACGTGGCTGACCATAGGGGCAATGGTGTTTTCGAACACACTGCTCGTTTTCCTGATTTCGATTCAATTCGGCATGTACGGGCTGATGATCGACAACACACTGCAGGTCTTTACCGGACATATGCAGGTTCAGGTGCCCGGCTACAAAGACGACCAGAAGATGCGTCAGACGGTGTCCGATGTCGTGCCGCTGGCATCCACGCTCAGACGCGAGTTTCCTGGCGGGAGTATCGCTGCTCGGGCCTGGGCGTTCGGGCTGGCATCCAGCGAAGAACGCAGCTACGGCGTTGGAGTCTTCGGCGTCGAGCCCGAATTCGAGCCAACCGTCTCGAGTATTCCGGGGCTGGTCAAGGAGGGCAGGTACCTGCGTGATGCTGACGCCATGGAGATCGTGATAGGCGCGATACTGGCGCGCAATCTCCGCGTCGCAATCGGTGATGAACTAACGCTGCTTGGCAGCGGGCGCGATGGATCATTCGCCGCTGCGGTCGTCAATGTCGTCGGCATATTCGAAAGCGGCGTTGCGGATGTCGATCGCAATTTCGCACAGTTGCCGTTGGCCACTTTCCAGGACATGTTTTACATGGAAGGTGCCGGCCACCAGGTGGTGATTACTGCCGCCACCCTGGACGACGCAGAAGTGCTACGACCGGAGATTGCAGCGGCATTGCCCAGTGACGCCAACCTGGTCGTACACGACTGGGACGTGCTGCAGCCCGGACTGAAGCAGGCGATCCAGGCCGACATGAGCAGTGCGTTTTTCATGTACGGAATTCTCGTGATCCTTGTCGCTTTCAGCGTATTGAATACCCAGCTAATGTCCGTACTGGAGCGTACGCACGAGTTCGGCATTGTTATGTCGCTGGGACTCAAACCTGGCCGCCTCGGTCGACTGGTGATGCTCGAGACGGCATTGATGGGAATGCTTGGTCTGATCCTCGGTGCCATCGCGGGCGCTATCTTCACGTCGTGGTTCACCGCTAACGGCTTATCCATTCCAGGCATGGAAGAGATGGCGGCGAACTTCAACCTGCCCGCCCGGATATTTCCAGAGGTAACGCCCTGGACCATGGTCGCCGGACCGCTTGTCGTGTTCTTGTTCACCTTGCTGGCGGCCGCTTATCCGGCGCTTCGTCTGCATCGACTGCACCCGGTTGAAGCGATGAGGGCAAACTGATGAGTAAGCTCCCCGTCCTCACGCGACTCGCATGGCGCTATCTTTGGCGTAATCATCGACGCACGATCATCATGTTGAGTGCCGTTTCAATTGGCGTATGGGCGATGATATTTATGACGGCCCTGACACGCGGTATGGTCGATCAGATGATCAAGGATGGCATCAGCGTTATGCCCGGTCACGTGCAGGTTCACAACCCCCTGTTTCTCGACGATCCGAGCGTCTCTAATCGTATTGCGATCGGGGACGAGCAACTGGGCCGCCTGTTCGATGGGGCGGGCTTCAGTGGCTGGGCAAGCCGCGTCAAGGTGCCGGCCGTCATCACCAGCGAGCGTGAATCCCGTGGCGTCACTCTGCTTGGTATCGATCCGGTCGCCGAGCGCGAGTTTTCCTTCGTTTCTTATGACGATGTGGAAGGCCGTTTCCTTGAAGACGTCAACGACAATGGCGTTGTGATCGGCCGTAAGCTAGCGGACACGCTGGAGACCAGGGTCGGCAAGCGCATCGTGCTCATGAGCCAGGACCCGGACAATGAAATCGCAGACCGTGGATTTCGCGTAATCGGCCTTTTCGAGGCCAGTATGCCCGCGTTTGAAGAGGCCTATGTCTTTATTGGCAAGAAAGCAGCGCAGAAGATGCTGCGGATTGGAGATACGACGACAGAGATCGTCTTCGTTGGTGACGATTACAGGAATGTCGAGCCGACCTATGAGCTTGCAACCGCAATCGTGGATGACTCACTCGAGGTGAGTCGCTGGTACGAGATCGATACCTACCTGGGCACCATGCTCAAGGTAATGGATGGTTTTGTGTTGATCTGGGTTGTTGTCATCTTCCTGGCGCTGTCATTCGGTCTTGTCAACACGCTCGTCATGGCGGTGTTTGAACGCATTCGGGAGATCGGCCTGATGCTTGCACTGGGCATGAAGCCGGCGAGCATCCTGGGACAGATCATTATCGAGTCGATGCTGTTACTGCTGGTCGGTCTGCTGATCGGTGATGTTCTTGCCTGGGCGACCATTCAGCCGCTCTCGGGCGGCATCGACATTTCGGTGGTCGCGGAGGGTATGGAGATGATGGGTGCTTCCAGCATCTTGTATCCGAAGCTGTACCTGAGCGACATGATTCTCGCGAACGTTGTCGTGTTGATACTCGGGTTTTTAGCGAGTCTGTCCCCGGCCTGGCGCGCGTCGCGTTATGAGCCGGTCGAAGCAATAACAAAGGTGTGATGATGACGGCTGTACGGTGTGTGGATCTTTGCAAGACCTATCGGCAAGGCGACCAGGATATCAAGGCGCTCGATCATGTCAGCATCGAAATCGCAGAGGGTGGTTTCGTCTGCCTGTCGGCTCCTTCAGGCGGCGGCAAGACAACCCTCCTGAATGCGATCGGTGGACTGGATATACCGGACAGCGGCGAAGTCTGGATTGGTGAGCAGCGCATCGACGAAATGAGCAAAGGTGAGCTCGCCGACCTCAGGCTGTCCAGTATCGGTTTCGTATTTCAGGCGTACAACCTGATTCCCGTGCTGACCGCGCAGGAAAACGTTGAGTTTGTCATGCAGGTCCAGGGAAGCCCGGCGGCCGAGAGGCGCGAAAAGTCACTGGCGATACTCGAGGAGGTTGGTCTGAAGGGTCTCGAAAACCGCAGGCCGGCCGAAATGTCGGGTGGACAACAGCAGCGTGTTGCCGTGGCGCGCGCGATCGTGTCGCGGCCCGCACTGGTGCTGGCCGATGAGCCCACCGCCAATCTCGACTCGAAGACATCCGACGAGTTGATGGAACTCTTCACCGAGTTGAACGAGCATCACAATACGACGTTCGTTATTGCGACACACGACCAGCGCGTTATGGCTTATGCCAAGCGCCTGATTCGCATGCTGGACGGCCGCATCGTCGATGACATCGAGCAAGATGCTGCGTAGATTGCTGATCACAATGATCGCCCTTTCATCGGCGGTAATCGCGGATGACGGGGAGACGGAGTTTGGCGGTCATACTAAGTTTCGGTTAACGGGACAGTCCTACCCGGACCAGAGCGTATTCAGGGACCTGGTCGGGCGTGATTCGCTGGACGTAACCGGCGGCTTGCGACTGAATCTGAAGAGTCGCAAGAATCGCTGGTCCATTGATGCGGCTTACCAGCTGCTTGCCCTGCATGGCGATAGTGTGGAGTTGGGCCGCCTGCTGCCCGCAGGAACGGAAATCTTCTTTCCCGGATTGCCGAATGACGATCGTCGCCTGTTCGACCTGACGCACGTCATCCGGGACAGCGGCGACACCATCCTGTTACATCGCCTCGATCGACTGACGATCGGCTACGCGAGCGAAAAGGCAGTCATACGGGTCGGCCGACAGGCCCTGTCCTGGGGAAACGGTCTTTTCTACGCGCCCATGGACCTGGTCAACCCGTTCGACCCGGCAAGTGTTGATACTGAGTACAAGGCCGGCGATGACATGCTTTATACACAGTACTTGCGCGACAGCGGCGACGATGTGCAAGCAGCGTATGTCGTTCGTCGTAATCCAGACAACGGCGACGTCGAGTCGGGCGAGTCAACCGTGGTCGTCAAGTACCACGGCTTTCTCGGTGAAACCGAATACGACCTGCTGCTGGGAGAACACTACGGTGATACGGTCGTGGGACTTGGCGGAGGAAAGAGCATCGGCGGCGCTATCTGGCGCGCGGATATCGTCGCCACCCACACCGACATCGACACTTACCTGCAAGTCGTGACCAACCTCACCTACTCCTGGAACTGGTTCGACAGAAACATGAGTGGTGCGATCGAGTATTTTTACAATGGATTCGGTCAACGGTCAGGGCGCTATGATGCGGCAAGCCTCGCGAATAATCCGGATCTCCTCGATCGCGTGATACGTGGCGAACTCTTTTCGATTGGCCGTCACTATCTCGCAGGCAGTGTGTTGATCGAAATGACGCCGCTGTGGAGTATCACGCCCACAGTACTTGCCAATCTGGATGATCCAAGCGGTTTGTTTCAGCTCGTGACGAATTACAGCGTGTCGGAAAACATCGCTTTCCTAGGCAGCATCAATGTACCGGTGGGACCGAAGGGCAGCGAATTTGGGGGCATCGAGTCGAACTCGCCGGACCGCTATTTATCCGGCGGTGCTGGCTTGTTTGCACAGATCGCGTGGTACTTCTAGTGAGTCTTCACCCGTCGTTTCGGGTTGATACTCGATAGCAGCCGTTTAAACCCGGCTTCAATCGCGAGATCGAACACCGGGTCTTTGATGTGCTCAAATTCCGCGACGTCGAATTCATGGTGCTCGGCGTCGAGCATTGAGTCAACACGCTTGAACAGATCTCGCTCTTCCCAACCGATGTGCTTACGCAGGCGGCTCACATAGCTCGATGTGTCTTCAATCAACTTATTGCGCCGCACTGCGGCCCCGGCGTTGATGGCTTCGACGTCGTCGCGCAGGGCTGATCCGAGCTCGGCAATCTCGCGGTGGTCGGTGGGGACGTCTTCGAGCTTCTCAGTGAGATCGGGCCGCTTATCGCGCAACTGTTGATAGACCACGTCTTCCTTGGGGTGGTGGACGGCGTCGGGATACACGGTCATGTATCGCATGATCTCCTCAAACAGCTCGAAGTCGGGGTCTTCCCCCGCGGACGCCTGTTCGACGAGGTTCTCGAGCAAATCGAGAATGAGCGACATATTGCGATGATCTTCCCGCAATTCTTTCATCAGTGTCCTGGATCCGGACTCCATATCCACTCCCGTCTGTATTATCCTGGTCAATACTGGCCAAGCGCCGCCCAATCGGCTATTCGGATTATCACCTACGGTAAGCTAACGTGTGGCAGGGATACTCGCGAAATCGTTGGCCGACTCCGATTCCAGCAACGCATCGGCGAGCGCGGAAACGAGGTTCTGGCCAGCCAGTAACAACTCCCTGTTAACGTTAAGTAAAGTCGAAATCTCAACTTCACTGAGCTCACCCCGCGAGACTTCATCGTAAATGCGGCGATGCATGCGGTTGTGAACTGACTCGGACTTGCCCTTGATTTCGACCAGCGTCTCAAATCGCAACGACGGCAGATCGGAGGTACGCAACGAGTTCAGCGACTCGTAAAATTCCCTTGCAGCTTCGCGAAACTGTCCGAAGTAGGCATTAAAACGATCCTTTACCGAGCCACGGAATAATTCCAGGTCGACATAGACGTCCTTAATGCTCTTGGCTGCGTGCACGGCGTTACGGATGGCGGGAATAAGCCGGCTTAGACGTTCTGATTCTTCGGCTTCGAGCGACGTGCTTTGAAGCGTCAGGGCATGCTTCAGGATTTCTCCCTCGAGCTGCTTTATCTCGGCGTAGCAGCGTTCGTAGTTCACGTCGCCTTCGAAAACGTCGACGCTCTTGCGATCCTCCCAACTGTCATAAAACGTGGCATCCGGTGGCAGGCCGAATGCCACCTGGTTCAACGCGGCCGCCTGATCGATTAGCCGCCAGGTTTCGCGCGTAATATTTTCCAGCGCGGCTTCGGCGACCGCTGTGTCGCTCGCGACGATGTGTCGAAGCAGCGGCGTTTCGTCTTCGCGGAATCGCCGGTCGAGCCATTTGCTCAGCACCGGGATCCCCGGCAGGAAGATCATGATACCGATGAGGTTAAACAGACTGTGAAACGCGACCAGCGCGAATAAAGGGTCCGACAGCCCGATGACTTCAGTAATCAGGTGAAGGAGTGGCGCAAGGCTCAAAAAGGCGATCGTATCCGCGACGACATTAAAAAGAACGACAGCCGCGGCAACACGCTTCTTCGCGGCGGAACCTGCGAGCGCTCCCAGCAGCGCGGTGACGGTCGTTCCAAGATCGGCACCGATGGCAATGGCAGCCGCCGCTTCCAGTGGGATTGCGCCGGCATACAGTGCGCTCAGTGTGATCATGATCGTCGCGGAGCTGGACTGGATGATGGCAGTCAGTAGTAATCCAGCCAGCAGAAAGACGATCAGCGGATAGCCTGCCAGTGCGGTGGGATCGAATAGCTCGGTCGCAATCAACGCGCCCGACTTCATGAACTCGAGTCCCATGAGCATCAGGCCGAGTCCGACGATGAAG
>Ga0265303_10001381_pt1 | contig 14865 bp, 12 predicted proteins | sample Helome_2_FD_192494 | JGI IMG/M metagenome (GOLD analysis project Ga0265303, IMG submission 192494) | Marine sediment microbial communities from subtidal zone of North Sea - Hel_20160317 (Illumina Assembly) | ecosystem: Environmental > Aquatic > Marine > Subtidal zone > Sediment ... | reverse complement strand
ATGCAATTAATGGCAGACAAAAAAATAGGCGCACTTCTAGTAGAAGAGAATGGAAAAATGGTTGGCATCATCTCTGAAAGAGATTATCCCGGTAAAGCAAAAGCTCTGCACAAACCTATACAAGATGTTCTTGTAAAAGAAATTATGAGCAGCCATGTGGTTCATGTAAGCCCAGATGATACCATCGAGCATTGTATGGAACTGGTTACCGATAATCATGTAAGGCATCTACCGGTTCTAAAGAATGATCAGATACTTGGTATTATTTCGATTGGAGACTTATCAAAAGCATAAACCTGGTCTAAATGTAAAGAAAATAACCAATCATAGCTACTTTGAGTGAATGCCAGATCGCATGCGTTGATAATGAATCATCCGTTTTTATATTTCAAATATTATTTCTGTGATAAATAATATGGCCTAACTAAATGTGGGTATTTCTCAAGGATTTTATTAATAATGGATTTGGATTGAATATCATTTCCCAACAAATTAATCGCCTGATTTAGTTCCTTTGCCGCACTTTTAACACCCCATCCTATCAAAAATTTTGAAAACTTAATTATTTCTTCATTTTTTCCAAAATATTTTTCTAAAAATTCCCTTTCAAATTTATCAGCTATTGCTTTTCGTTTATTAAATTCTTTATTTTCCAACATATACACTTTATAAGTTTGTGCTAATGGCTTTGAAATCTTCGATAAACCATTAATTATGCCTTCTAAATCCGGAAAATAATTAACCACAGCACTCCAATTATGACCCAGTGAGGTACCTAGATCATCTTCATCTACAGGATTGCCAGAACCTTCTTCAGGTTCATTATATTCGTTTGATGACAAGTCTCTGTCATATTGCTTTCTTCTAATCTGATCGGATAATACTGTAAAAGCCTTGTTGATTTCGGACATACGTACTGTTGCCTTATCCGGAGAGCCTGCCCACTTATCCGGATGATACCTTTGAGCTAATGCACGATATGCTGCCTTAATAACAATATCCTCCGCATCCTGAATAACACCTAATACTCTGTAATGATCTTTTAACATTACAATCTCATTATAGAATTCTCATTATCTGTAGACTTAGCCAAATATTTATTATGACCATACGTCTTTGTTTATTTATTTCATACTGTTTTACAGGTCTATTAGAGCTATTCAAATCCATATCCATATTCAGGGCTATCATCTTCACCAATTTCATAGTCTAACCCTATTCCAATACCATCATCTTCAGCATTTCGGTCTTGCTCATTTTCAAGTTCGTTTTCATCATTGCGACCATCGTTATCACCAGGATCCTGAGGATCATAAGCAGCCTGCTCATCATCATCTTCTACAACAGGATTGACATCCACAAGATCATTTTCTTCTTCAGGGCTAGTATTACTGCCACATGACTGAAGCATAAATAGAACCATAATAATCGGGATAAACACTTTCAACTTCATACCTCCCTCTCATAATCTTTTTAATTACAAATTTATTTGATAGTCTCAGTTAGCCTAACTATCTAACCACTATTCCTTAGCCAACCAGACACACCATTGATAGTCAGATGAATTGCAAGTTTAATTGCATCGTCAGTATCGCCTGCACGATAACGACGAAGTAGTTCCACTTGCAAATGATTCAGTGGGTCTATATAAGGAGTGCGATTACGAATACTACGTGCAAGGGTTGGATTATCTGTGAGCAATTCATTTCGATTTGTAATAGCAAACAACCATTTTATACTACGATCCCACTCTTCCTGAATACGAGTAAATATTTCTTCACGTAATTTACTATCTGTTACTAACTCAGCATAACGTGACGCAATACCCATATCAGTTTTTGCCATCACCATATCCATATTGGATAATAACGTTTGCATAAATGGCCAAGTTTGATACATTTTCTGTAGCAAACCTAGTCCATTCTCACCATGACCTTCACGCAGAACAAATTCTTCCACAGCGGAGCCAAAACCGTACCAACCAGGAATTGTGGCACGATTTAAACTCCAACTGAATACCCATGGAATTGCACGTAAATCTTCAATAAGATCAGACTGCTTACGTGATGATGGACGACTACCAATAAATAACTCTGTAATTTCTCTAATTGGCGTTGATTCCTGGAAATAACGAACAAATCCAGGAGTTTCATATACCAGATTACGATAAGCAGCAAATGCACTTTGTGATAAAGACTCGATGGCCTGGAAATAACTTTCTGTATGTGTATCTGATACATCATGGTTTAATAACGAAGCTTCGACGGTAGCCGCCACAAGTATTTCAAGATTATGCCGCCCTATTTCAGGATCAGCATATTTACTGCTTATAACTTCCCCCTGCTCTGTAACACGTATTTGACCATTAACAGAGCCCGGCGGCTGAGCTAATATTGCTTGGTAACTTGGCCCTCCTCCACGCCCGACTGTGCCTCCTCGTCCATGAAACAAACGTAATTTAATCTTATGTTTAGAAAAAATCTTTGTTAGCTCCGTTTCGGCCTTGTAAAGCTCCCAATTTGCAGTTAAAAACCCGCCATCCTTGTTACTATCAGAATACCCCAGCATTATCTCCTGCACGTTACCACGTGAATCAAGTAATTTACGATAATATGGCAGTGAGAATAGTTCATTCATAATGGCACTACAATTTCGTAAATCTTCAATAGTTTCAAACAGTGGAATTATATTAAGGTCTAAATGAGGAGTTTCTCCAGTTTTCAACAACCCCACTTCTTTTAATAACAATGCTGTTTCCAAAATATCAGAGGCATTTTCAGCTTTAGAGATAATATAATTTGGTAAAGTTTCATGGCCAAATCGATGATGAATTTCAGCTATCATTTGCAAAATACGAAGCTCACTCTTGCTAGTTTCGGAGTATTCCAGGTAGGGAGAAAGTAGTGGACGCGGATTACTAATTTCAGCAAGTAAACATTGGGTACGCTCAACACCAGTCATCTCGGTATAACAAATACCAGTACTGTGTTTTAACAATTCTGCTATTACTTGTTCATGTACATTACTATGTTGACGTATATCTAACGATGTTAGATGAAAACCAAATACTTCAGCTGCTCGTCGCAAATTTCGTAATGGCCCCCTAGTCAAGCAATCTGAGTGATGCTGCTTGAGTGATTTAATTAAAATGTCTAGATCGTGAATAAATTCTGCACATCTTTTATACGGTTCGGCAGGGCCGACAGGACGACGATGTGTAACTGTGTGGCCAAGGCCAAGCTGTTGACTAGTTGCAACAAGACGCGCATAGATACCAATTAAGGCACGCCGATAGGGTTCATCTTTACGACTAGCAGCACGATCAGGTGATAATGCAACTAACTCTTCTAACTCATCACTCACTTCTACCAAACGATTAGTCAAACTCAGAGTACGACCAATATCGTGTGTTTCTCCCATATAAAAATCCAGCGCTAGTGCTGACTGACTCTCAACTGCACTCAACATTGTCTGATCACTTACAAATGGATTACCATCCCGGTCTCCTCCTATCCAACTACCAATACGCAGAAAAGGTGGAATGTGTGGAGCATCGGCACCCATGCTCCGTTCAAGTATATCTTCGATTTCCGCATAGAGATGTGGTACTTCGGTAAGAAAAGTATATTGATAATAGGCTAGACCATTTTTTATTTCATCGTCCACTGTTAACCGCTCTGAACGCAACATACGAGTCTGCCAAAGTGTCAAAATAGCACGTCGTAATCCCTCTTCATTATTTTTTATTTCATCTGGGGTAAGCTGCAAACGGTCCCTTGCATTCAGCAAACTAGCAATAGTTAACTGGCAATCAAGTATGCTTTTTCGTTGCACCTCTGTAGGGTGAGCAGTTAATACCGGTGACATTACTGTATCTTTAAAAAATTCAGTTAATGTAGTACTACTTGTTCCATCTGCAAATATTCTTTCTAGTGCCAGCGCAATACTCCCCTCCTGATGTGGCGATCCTGCGAAGAGATGAGCCCGGCGGCGGCGATTATGATGTATATCTTCAGCAATATTAGAAAGCTGGGACAAATAACTGAATGCCCTTACCACCAGAACTGTATCCCTATTACCAAGTTGAATAAGCAGTTTATCAAGTCCATGACGTACTTCTGGGTTCTGTTCCCGATGAAAACTAACAGCAGTCTGACGAATATTTTCAATTAGATCAAAAGTGGAAACGCCCTCTTGCTCACGTAAAGTATCCCCCAACATACGGCCCAACATGCGTATGTCTTCGCGTAATGGGTGATCCTTATCATCAATTTTTTTTATAGAAAGCTGGGGACTCATTGTCTAATATCCTTAATAATTACTAATACAACCCATATATATTTTCTAGCCTAGGCTAATATTAACATTACTAAAAAAACTGGTTCTACTTCTTGTATGTTTCAAAACCTGGACTACATATCTTATTATCGTATAACAGCAGAGATAAAAATGGGCATACTAGTGGTAACTTTTCAATTTCATTCTAATAACCAGGAAATATGAATAGGTTAATCTAAATATTTTTTGAAAGAAATTTTGATATGGAAAACACGATAGATTGTTCCCAGCACTCAAATTGACTGGTAATTCTATAGGTTGTACTATCTTTTTCCCATATCTAAAGAACCGAAACTAAGCGTTTATAGAAAAAATATATGATAAATCGCCAATCATTTCTTTGGTCTATCAAGCCGATTTATATAACATATCAGGTTTGTAAATATCTGCTTTTCCCGCTACGAATTGCAATAGTAACTTTTCATGATTGGAGAAGCTATCAGAATCCTACTGCTCTACCAGTCCCTCCACCAAGGCTCCGTCACCGGGTGCATGGAAGTTTGGATAAACACCCTTTTCTTAAAGGTGGAGAAATAGCTGCACAGAACATACGCGATCTATCTTCGCTTGTAAATTATGATATCTATTCATTTGAACATGTTTTAGACTTTGGCTGTGGATCAGGGAGGGTTTTGCGTAATTTCCAAGATGCACCTGCATCATGCCAATTTTATGGTACAGATATTGACCCAGAATCAATTAATTGGTGCAAGAAAAATTTAACAAACATCAAGTGGAATATAAATGGATACCATCCTCCTTTACCTTACCCAGACAATACTTTTGATATGATATATGCAATCTCAGTATTTACACATCTAAATGAAGAATTTCAACATTTATGGCTCAATGAATTGCAGCGTATTGCCAAGCAAGGAGCGATAATAATTTTAACTACACATGGTGAACATTGTATTAACAAATTACCTGCCGAGCATCAGACACGTATTAATTCAAAAGGTTTTCTATATTTAACCGGTGTTACAGGTAAGTTAAGACTCAACAAATTACCTGATTTTTATCAGTCTGCCTACCATACAAAGGATTATATACGTCGTAAGTGGTCATCCTATTTCAATATTATTAACCATGTAGAAAGAGGTATCAATAATCACCAAGATGCAGTGATTCTGCAAAAACCAAAATCTGAACCCAATCAATATTTTCAGAAAAGAGAATGAGATAAATCGCTATTTATCAGGGCCCAAGTTGGGAGTTAAGTCTGGTGACAGAAAAACACCTTTATTTGGATCAGAAATTTCATTCTTATTTACACTCACTAAGTGCAGATCGCGCTGCGGAAAGGGTACATTAATACCTGCCTTTTTGAGCGCTTCTTGGACAGCAACTGTTAACTCACTACGAATTGAAAAACCGTCATTTACATCAACCCAAGCCCAGAGCCTGAATTCAAGAGCACTATCACCAAAATTAACGAAAAAAGCACGGGGCTCAGGTTCAGTAAACACTCTCTGACTTGACTTTGCTACTTTGAGGAGAAGATCGATTACTTGTTGAGCCGGCGTCCCATACTCTACACCAACATCTAATTCAAGACGACGATGATTATCCGATAGAGTCCAGTTCAGGACTTTATCAGAGACTAGCATACTGTTTGGAACAATAACTTCTGAGCCATCAAATTTCCGGATTACACTTGCACGTATTCCGATTCGCTTCATTTCTCCCCAGATTTCAGGCAATTCAATAATGTCACCTACTCCAATCGGACGCTCAAAAAGTAGAATTAAACCCGACACAAAATTATTTACTACATTCTGAAGACCAAACCCAATACCAACACCAAGGCCGCCTGCTATGATACTTAGCTTTGTAAGCTCAATTCCTGCAGCAGCTAGAGCGATAAAAAATCCGATAAAAATCAAAGAATATCGTACTAGGCCTGCAATAGCTTGAGGGACGCCTCTACCTGTACGTACTCTTGTAAATACATCCTCTCGAAGAATAAAATTAACAAAACGTGCGAGTAGAAAGGAGAACCAGGTAATAAGAACAAATGCCATAATATCTCCCAATGAGACTGAGAGCGCGCCGACTGAAGTAGTAGCATTGAGTACTTTTGCCAAGCTGTCTAACATAGGATCAAGTAGGCCGAGTGGTCTAAGCACAAGTACTGTCCACAGACCAATAGCAAGTATTCTTAGACCCCGCTCAATCCGCTGACGAATAATCTGTCGATTTCTTGAAACCATATATAGATAACTAAGTGGACGGAAAAGTAGCGCAAAAGTTACCAAACTTTGGAATACCAAAAGCAAGACATAAACTCCTATACTTGCATAACCACCCCCCAGAATACTAGTACGAAGCACTCTTGCTAAATCATCCCATCCGATCAGATCAGAAAAAATTGCTACTATTAGAACAACTGCAGCTAATCGCATTACAGAGTTTAGAAATGGAAGAAACGAAGCTAATGACTCAGTTTGAGAAGTTTCAGTTTTGCCCTGAGACCTCAAATACCAGAACAAGAAACCGAGTGCTCCGATCATTTCCATCAGGAAAACTATATGTTCGAGTGTTGGTGAGGAACCCAACAGATCAAGTGCTAACCGGTCAAAGATAGCAATCATCATTAGACCCCATATTAAAGGGGAAATACAAGGTGTCAGAAAACGCCTGATAATTGATATAATTGCTACACCACTGAGAACAACAACAATGAAGCTTACGTTGTTAGTTCCCAGCCATTGTAAAGGAGTAGTAAGACTTGCAGTAATTAGTAAGGCCATTGCCAGCGGCACTTCAAAAACTTCCCTTGCATTTTGTAAATCGTAGTTTTTTTCAGCCTTTGTTGTCCGGACACGGGAACGAAGCCAATACAAAATAAAACTCAAGGTTACAAATAGTAACAACTGGAAACCGAGTAAAGATGACTGCTCGCTGGTGTCCTTTTGAAGTCTGTTGAAAAATTGCTTCGGATCAAGTGCCGCCCACTCCCTATTAAGCGACTCACGTATCTGTGGGCTCCATAATGGCGGACGATTAGCCCCAAAAATACTTTTAATTCTTATACTATTTATACTTTGTAGTTGCTTAAAACCAGTTTCAAGAGAACTACTAGGTATCACTAATTTGTCACGTACAGCCAGTATCTGGTTGCGATGTTCTACAATCTTTGAACGTGCCTTATCAATATAACTGCGTACTGCAACTATTCGTTTCATAGTGCTCTCAGCTACACTATCCTGTCGGTTAATTTCAGCTGATGTTTCTGCCCAGACTGCTACGATTTTATCTATTTGCTGAAGAGCTATTTGTATCCCAGTAAGCTGCTCATCAAGCTCTTTAATCCATGGTTGTATACGCTCTTTAAGGATTTTGCTTTTCTTGCCTTCCAGTTCTTGTAAAGTTCGGATGTTAGGCTGGCCGGTCTGTGCTTTGCGAATTTCTGACAACAGTGATTCGACTTCCGGAAGAACAAAATCAACCTTCAGGTCGATACGTTTAAGCATTTGGCGAGACTCATCAGTGGGAAGAAGAGTACTAATCTCGACACCAGTCTTTGCTGCACGATCCGATATCGCTTCCAGTGGAATTGCTCGTATCTTAGGCTCTGCATCTTCAAGAACTTCAATTTCAGATCTCTCAGATAAAGATTCTTTAGCTGAAACAGGAGCCCAGACAAAAATAATAATCAGGCAGGATAAACATACTAAGCATATAAGTCTTACTGGCAGTACCATAGACATGAGCCTTTTTTGTATAATTATTGTATTGTATTACTGGGTTTTATTAAGTACTACTGATATTAGCAAAACCCAATTTCAAGTATCACTAATATAAAGTATAGATTTTATAAAGGTTTTTATAATGATGCTGACATCAAGAGTTGAACCTGTGACTTCCTAATTACCTATCAGCTCTGATCAATATACTACAATACGTGATAGCAAACTAAGCAAATTTAGCCAACAAATTAGTCTTTTTCATCTATCTTCTTCTACTATTTCTACTTTAGCTCTATTTGCTCTTGCATATTTCACATTAGCTGCCATAGGACAAGGTTATATGAACAGAGTTCCCATTCAAATATGTAGAATGTCTCATTTGATGATCATGATTACAGAATTTAACGAGTTAATTATATTTAAAAATATTCATATATTAAAAATTTGTCTTCATATTGAATTTTTTTCTTTTATTACACTCTATAAATCTGAATTTCTATTAAGGAAATACTAAATATATGAGAAATAACAAAAAACTAAACATGAAAAGAAACCTAATTTTCTTGAATCTATTCCTAATATGGTTTTTTACCATGCCTGCCCATGCTGCAGAAGGAGGTGTTGAGAACCTGCGCAAAACCAGCAAAGCTTTTGCTTCGGTAGCACGAGAAGTATCACCCTCAGTTGTATTTATCCAAGTAGAAAGCAAGGTGGCTGTAAACAATAGTCAGTTTAATTCTCCCTTTGGCCCTGGAAGTCCATTTGGAAATGACGAATTCTTCAAACACTTTTTTGGAGATCAGTTTCCTGGCTTTCCTAAAGGACAGCAACCTGAATCTCCTCAAAAAGAACGTCGTGCTATCGGACAGGGGTCAGGCTTTGTTTTTACTACAAAGGCTGGTAAGTCATCTGGAAAATCATATATTTTAACTAACAACCATGTAATTGAGAATGCTGAAAAGATTACCGTAAAATTTCAGAATGGCCGGGAATTTGAAGCAAATGTTAAAGGACGTGACCCCCAATCCGATGTAGCAGTTCTTGAAATTGAATCGGGAAAGTTGCCTGCGCTCACCTTCTCTGATTCTACCCAACTTGAGGTTGGTGAGTGGGTCGTAGCCATTGGAAATCCCTTTGGATTAAGCCATACACTAACAGTTGGAGTGGTTAGTGCAAAAGGTCGGACTAGCGTTGGAATAAATGCTTACGAGGATTTTATTCAAACTGACGCAGCGATCAATCCCGGTAATTCTGGTGGCCCTCTAGTCAATCTTGATGGAAAAGTAGTGGGAATTAATACAGCAATTTTTAGCCGTAGTGGTGGTTATATGGGAGTAAGTTTTGCGATTCCTAGCAATCTAGCTCAGCAAATTGCCTATCAACTAATCAAAAAAGGAGAAGTAACACGTGGCTTCTTAGGTATCATAATTCAGCAGATAACTCCTGAACTAGCTGAATCTTTTAATGTTAAACCTGGGCGGGGGATTATTATTTCCCAAGTCAATGATAAATCCCCGGCAAAAAAAGCAGGATTGCGCCAAGGAGATGTAATTGTTGAGTTTCGTGGAAAACCAGTAAAAGAAGTGGGTAATTTCCGAAACCAAGTGGCGTTAGTTCCACCAGGTAGTCGTGAAAAACTAGTTATTTTACGTAATGGAAAACGAAAGATAGTAAATATAACAATTGGAAAGTTACCTGAAGAAGATAAGCTTGCTGCCGTAGAGCCGCAGAGTACAGAAGAAATTGGTTTAACTGTACAAACACTGTCATCACAAATTGCCAAGCAGTTTAACGTTAAGCCAGGCAAAGGGGTAGTAGTCACTCAAGTTCAGCCCAATTCGATTGCAGCAATGGGAGGAATTAAAACAGGCATGGTTATTCTAGAAGTAAATCAGAAACCTATAAATAGTGCCGCTGAATTCAAACGTGAAATTAAAAAAAGTAGCGCTAAAAAGCGTGCATTGTTTCTGACTCGTAACGGTAATATTCAGCAATTTATCGTATTAAGCTGGTAAGTAAAATTACGGATAGGTAGGGAACTTTTATGGCACACAAAAATCAAAACGATACGGGCGTGTAGAGATTCGCTTGTAGGTAACGTTCTTTGAAATGGTTAATTTGATGTTTTAATTATATTTTTTGGCCTGATTACGTGAGCCACAGCGAATATACATGGTCGTATCATTCTTATTTTTAAACATCTCAAATTTAAAAGGAGGTTATTATTATGAGCATAGAACAAATAGCTTTCGTAGTCTTATTTGGCGGTGCAGCTCTTTGGTTCTTTTTATCGAAAGATAAAGATAAGAAATAATTGATCTAGGAATCAAAATAACTTAATTTGTAAATACAAATTATAGCTAAATAGCTACAAACTATTACCCTGATTAGCCGATGCATTTACGATTATGTGTTAATCGAACGCATCGGCTTTTTTTGAACCTATAAAAATCATACAAAATTATTAAAATGAACGCTCAATCCCGGTCTTGATACAAAACAGATATTAAAAAATCACTCTCTATAATTATTGATACAAAAAAATGAAAGTCAGCACAAATATCAATAGGATGGATTTGATCTACTCCAATTATTCTTTATGGTCAAAACTTAAATCTACCTATATAGCGATACTCCTTCTTTCAGCGAGCGTATTTCTGTATATCCTATGGAAAGATGGCCTTCCTGATCAAACTGAAAATTTAGTTACAATTATTATTTTTGTATTTTTAAGTGGTACAGGAGGATTTCTAGCATATACTTTAATTTGTATAATCAATATATTATTTACATCAAAAGAAAAGAATGGAACACTTGGACAACGCCAATATGAGATTACACCAGAAGGGCTGCATGTGAAAACGATCGCTAATGAAGGGACTCAGAAGTGGGAGGGAATCACATCTGTAAGAAAAACTAATTCATATATATACTTACAAGTTACCTATTATCTCTTTTATATAATCCCCAAACGTTCTTTTGATACTCCTGATGACTTTCAAAGATTTTTTAACGCTTCTTTACAATATTATAGAGAAGCTCACAATTACTTATAATATTTTTTATCTCAAATCAGGTATTCTAAAACAACCCCAAGTATCCATTAAGAGTCCATACATACTGCCAAATAGGATTACCGCATGAAGATACTGAATGTGATATTAGTAGTAATTATTCTGTCAAGTTGTACAAGCCTCGGAGATATGAAGAAACATACAAATTATGCTTACTCAGGGGAAATTCAGGGAGATCATTTTGTTTTAGCAAGATGTGTAATTGATACTATGGAAACAAATAAGAAATGGCAACTTAATAGCCTAAAATATAAAATCAAAGCGGACCCGAATAAAATGAAATCTCAGATTATTGCTAGTGGAGTTAATCTTTTTGGTCCATTCAATGCATTTACTTTGGAGCTCAACAAGATTTCCCCATTGATTTCAAGAATAAAACTGACAGGCGTTAAACTTGAAAGCGAAGAAGCTCTAAAAAGTCTGAAAAAGTGTGCTGAAAATAATTCTTGAAAGCAGTAAATAAATTTCTTAATAAACCAAGAGTGCTAATTCCGCCAGAATTCTATTAATTGCAACCACAACCATAATTAAGAGCAGGCTAAAACCCGCATTGAATACTCATTAATTTTTTATGCCTCATAAGTCTCTGACACCCAATAATTTTATATAATTATTTACCTCTTGTAAGTAACCATTCCTCAAAAATTTGATTACATAAAACAGCCGGTGATCTCTTGGCTCTTAGTAAGGAAATAGCATCTACAGCTTTCATTCCTTCTTCAATGAATGCAAGAGCAGAGATTAATCCAGATCTGTTTAACCCCGCTTGACAGTGTACTAATGTTACCCCTTGCTGTTTATATACATTTACACATCTAGCTAAAGCATACAGTTGCTCTTCATCAGGAATGGTTAATACATCTTGCAGTCGTGCCTCTGTTTTAACTTGAAATTCTGTAAGCGTGTAAGTCTCCCATGGATATAAACTCACTATATATTTAAATTCTTCCGGTACTGATCCAACTGGGCACCCACCCATCCATAGATTACCCTCGATATGAGAAAACAGTGGAACTTCAAATGGCACGTCTCCATGGAAAGAAATCCCCTCAATATGGTGTGATGTCAGGTCTGCTTGTTTCATGACTTACTTTCATTATATCTATACATATTTTTTTATTGCCCAGGATAAGCTATCTATAAGTGATTTATCAGCTTTATCAAACAAAAAGTCCCAACTATCACATACCGTATTATTTCCTTCTACATTAACCCTAATTACAATACATCCCTGAATATATCCATAAAGATATTCACTATGATAAGGTAGTTTCTTTAAAATTATTTGAAAATAATTATACCCATCATTATAAAAATCCTTTTTCCTAAGATCTATCTCCGCCTCTCTGATAATGCTCAGAATTTCTTGCTTATCATTTTTCTGAAATGCATTCCAAAAATCATTAACCCTTGCAATATTATATTTTGGTGATTCTACTGTATCAAAGAATGCGCCCGTCTGTTCATCGTACATATTTTCCTCTGTATACAATGATCCCGTTGTTAAGGCTGTAAACAAACCGGATAAACCGAATAATATGGATTGCAACATTATGAATAATAAGTAACCATCATTACTATTATTATTGAATTGCGAAGTGTTACTAAACGATGAAATGGCTATCGTTTGTAAATAAACAATGATAACTATCGTGGGCAGAATTGTAGCTGCGGCCACAATTCTTGTGTTTCGACATTGGGAGAAATGCCCTAGAAATTTGGAACCAAAATATGAGAAAAAAATATGCGCGGCAAGAATAGCGCCAATGATATAAAAAGTTGTTCCTACTGCTAAAGCATAATCTGCTCCTTGAAACATACCCTGACTTTCTACATACTTCTGGATATATCCAATATAGAAATCCAATACTGGCACAAAAACCATTCCAATTAGTAACATCCCGGTTATATACAGTAAGAGTCGGCTCGAGTTAAATTTACCAGAAGGGGAGTATGGACTGATTTTCAAAGGTATTATGGTTTTCAGCTCCTCGATTAATTCTTTTGCCAGTAGTCGCTTTATTTGACCTCTAGTCAGTATCTCACTTACAACTCGTTCATAGCTGCGATTAGGTTCAGCCATGTCGTACTCCTTCAAATAACCCAGATTTCTATCAAATAGTTTACATCGTTTTAGAGGAAATATGTCCGGTCAAATATTGTGTGCCTGGGATGGACTATTGGTACTTGTCAAAGCCTCTATAGTTTTTTACGAGAATAAGTAGTTTTATTAGAGGATTCTAAGATGCGACAATTTGTCACTTTCGGAAGAATCACAGATAAAGTAATATTCCAACTGGCAGAGAATCTCCCGTGTGAAGCTTCGGATGATTGAGTTGCTTTCCTCCTCTCAATCCCTCCGTCAGTAGCTTAATCTCCGATAGCGACACATAAGCCAACTGGTTTTACCATGTACTAGTTATTTCTTCTTTCCTTCTATTTCTTTAGATAACACAGTCTTACTAACAAATAGTGAAACAAGTCACGCTTGCTTCTCAATATATTTCTCAAACTGAATATTAGTTGCTGATAAATTAGTATCAATCTGACGCACTGACGATAACACAAATTTCATTCTTTCTTTTTCCTGATCTGATATGTGTCTCAAATGACCTCTGTACTCTTCAATTAACTTCTTACGCTCACCAATTTCCTTTTCAATAGCCTTTATTTTATTTTTTAGCCGAAGAATTGTAAGCTTGTCTTCTTTAAGTGAATGGCGCATTGTCTCAACGTATTTGGTCTCTTGAGCAATGACATACATCAATAATTCGGTAAAATCTTTCATGGTATCCCAATTAATTTAGTCTGTTTATTTATTATGATTTATTTTAGATAAACTTGAGTCTTTTTTCCAATAATTATATTTATTCACCTTCAAAAATCTTCTTTTCCTAGGATACTAATTGTGTATTCCTTTTATATTAATACCTATTAATTAATATTATCTATATTCAATGTAGATATTCACTAACTCTTGGTAAAACCAAATTAAGATACAAACATCCTATTCCGCTGATATGGTAAATCCTGGTATAAAAATTGCCTGTTAAATAGTACCTAAAATTTAAATATATTTTCTCAATTTATTGCTGCTGATCTGTTTAAGGAATTCCACTAATAAACAGTAAATATTTAAGGCATTCTTATCCTAAATATTTTTATTAGTAATCCGTTATAAGGTTATAAACAATATTTATAGATATATATAGAATCGTATATAGGTACAGCATATGACTAATATAGAGAAAGCATCAAACCTTGAGTTGCTGATAGAGCTAATGTATGACGGAAAAAGCCGAATGGTTGAGTCTCTTATAGACGAAGAGCCGATCGATACAGAATCTGTATATAAACTACTTGCATCAAGAACGGGAAAATCATTTGGTAATAAATTTGAATGCTGGTATGAGTGGTTTATTGATGAAGCTACCAACGAAGAAGCCTCAGAGAAACATACTTTAGAATGGTTACATGACTTCAAATATGAGTTCGAGAAACTCATGCATGGGGTCAGCAATGAAAGTTACCACCAGAACTTTTCTGAGGGACAAATTCCGCTACAAAGTGGACATTAGTTTTGATATACTTTATAACCGTATAACTATAAACTTTTCATGCTATTTACTGTAATATAAAGTATCCATATAAAACTAATGAAGAAACTTACCCAGATAATGATTTCTTCACATTTTTCTCGAATATTTTTCTGGTATTGTAGTTTTTCTTAATAGGGAAATATGATGTTTAGATTTTTATCA
>Ga0265303_10001380_pt1 | contig 14867 bp, 10 predicted proteins | sample Helome_2_FD_192494 | JGI IMG/M metagenome (GOLD analysis project Ga0265303, IMG submission 192494) | Marine sediment microbial communities from subtidal zone of North Sea - Hel_20160317 (Illumina Assembly) | ecosystem: Environmental > Aquatic > Marine > Subtidal zone > Sediment ... | reverse complement strand
GATGAAGGAAGTATGCAGTAACTGTCACAGCACGCTGCATACGGACGGTTTCTTTGCGCAGGCGGACAAGGCCGTGCAGCTCTACAACGTCGGCTACTACGACCCGGCCAAGAAGATGCTCGATGAGCTCGGCGAGAAGGGCCTGCTCAAGGACAACCCGTGGACCGACGACTTCCAGATCACGTTCTATCACCTCTGGCATCACCAGGGTCGGCGTGCTCGCCAGGGTGCATTGATGGGCGCACCTGACTATGCGCACTGGCACGGTTTCTTCGAGCTGCAGCAGGATCTCTACGAACTCGAACAGATCTACGAGAAGCGGCTCGAGAGCGGAAAGATCGAGTAGCGGAAGCGAGCGTAGGAACCGCTATTGCCAGGTCTCGCGGCCTCGGCTGCGGCAGAACGCCTCGAATTCGTCCGCGGTGACCGGTTTACATACATGGAAGCCCTGTGCAATGTCGCAATCGAGACTGCGCAGGGCTTCGAGTGTTTCTGCATTTTCTACGCCCTCTGCGACGACGCTGAGCCCGAAGCTCTTGGCGATACCGATTGAGTGCTCGACGATCTTGCGGTCCCCGGCATCCGCCAGCATCCCCATAACGAAGGAGCGGTCGATCTTGAGTTCGTCGGCCGGAATCTCTTTCAAATAGGCGAGCGATGAGTACCCGGTGCCAAAATCGTCGATCGACACTCGGGTGCCGAAGTCACGCAGCCTGGTCAACACCTCGTGGCTGGCTTCACGATCCGCGATCAGCGCATTCTCGGTCACCTCTAATGTCAGGCCTCCGGGCCGGACACCCCAGATGCTGGTGGCGCTCTTCAGCACGTCCAGGATTTCCAGGTTCTGAATGAGACCGGGGGCCAGGTTTACTGCGATGGTCAGTTCGGGAAACGCTTCCTGCCACGTGCTGAGGTAGCGACAGGCCTGCTGAACCGCAAAGTCCGTCAGCCTGCCGATCTGGCCGGTCGATTCCGCCAGTTCGATGAAGACTTCGGGTGAAATATCGCCGATCTCGGGTTCGTGCCAGCGCATCAGCGCTTCGGCGCTAGTGACTGTGCCCGCTTCGCAACAGACCTGTGGTTGGAACCGCAGTTCAAGATCTCCTGATTCCAGTGCCTTGTCGAGCCGGTCCTCCAGCCCCCAGTCCATGAACAGTTCGTAGGCGGAACTCGCCTCATAGAAACTGACTGACTCGCTCCTTCGGCGACAATCCAGGGCTGCGATTTCCGCAAAGCGCATGATCTCGTGCTCATCGGTACCCTGCTCAGGGCATAACACGACGCCGATACTGACCTTCAGCGGACGTCTTTCGACGTGGGCGGATGCGATCGACTGCGAAATGCGCTGGACCTTCTGCGCCGCAAGGCTCGCATGGCCACGATTTCGCAGGCCGTGCAGCAAGACGGCGAACTTGCGGTCGCCGATACGCTCGATTGCGTCGTTGTCACGGGCCATGGCGCCAAGCTCGTCATAAAACTCGTCCAGCACCCTGCCCGCCTGTGTGTGGCCTACTGCCGCACAGAGGCGCTCCACGCCGTGAACGTAGACGAACATCACCGCAAGGTCCTGGCTTTTCCTTATGGCGAGCGCGACGTGTCGACCTGCGCGCGCAAGGCCATCGCTCTGCGAAAACGGTAAGCGGATCGCTGTCGCACTCATCGACCTGCCTCAGCCCAGGTAGAACTCGGTGGGATCGATTCCGTGGGTGCCAGGCGGCAGACCACGCTCGATCCAGAGCGAATGTTCCCCGTGCGGCGAGACTTTCTCTTTGTTCAGATCCATCACACGGAATTGATCGAGTACGCGCTTGTCGGCGTCCATGATCACCATGACCTCGGGCCGCAGGCGGCGTATGAGGTTTTGTCTCGTAACGATTGCGATTTCTCCCGTGTTCAGTTCAACCAGCGTACCGGTTGGGAACGCACCGATCGCGCGCGTGAATTGTTCTACTATTTCGGCCTGAAATTCGACGTCGGCCAGCACGCGTAACTTACGCAGGGCGTCATAAGATGACATCAGTTCGGCGTAAGGACGTCGTGTAATCATCGCATCGTACGCATCGACGATACCTGCGATCCTGCCGAAGACCGGGATCTTGTTGCCGCTCAGCTGAGCGGGGTAACCTGTGCCGTTGTAGCGCTCGTGGTGATGCGCCACCATTTCAAGTACTCGCGAGTCGATTCCGGGTGTCTTCTCGAGAATATCCAGCCCGAATTGCACATGCCGCTGCACCAGCAGTCGCTCCTCGTCGCTGAGGCTCCCCGGCTTGTTGAGCAAGTCGGTCGGCAACTTCGTCTTGCCCACATCCAGCAACATTGCGCCGATCGCGATCACATCCAGGTCGCTCCGGCTCAAGCCTATCTGGCGACCGAGGATCGTCGCCCAAACTGACGAGGCAAGAGAATGGCGATAGAGGTAGCTACCTTTTTTCTGCATACGCATGAGACAGGCAAGCGCCGCGGGATTCCGTAGCACGCTATCGACCATGGGCTTGATGGCGTGTTCGAGGTGTTCAACATTCAGCCTTCCCGAACTCTTGAGGCTGTCCATCACCCCGTGTACGGTCTTGATCGCCTCTTCGTGAACAGCAAGTGCTGTTTGCGATTCCTCTTTGAGACTGGTGACTTCCTTGTATATGACGTTGGTCTGCTCAAAGTCCTCTTCGGTCGCATGCCTGTCGCCCAACCCGAATAACGCACGAATGCTGAAGCGACGCTTGGCCGGCCGTTCGGGTCGAACTGTCTCGGTCATGGTCACTACGCGGGATTCCACTTCGGCCGACGGCGTCGCAACGCTCTCACGGCTCACATAGACATGCTCACAGTGTGACTGCAACTCCGCAATCTCGTCTTCGTCGCGAATGTAAAAGCCCTGGAACAGGAATGGCGTCTCGAGCCATGGCCGATCCAGCTGGGCAACATACATACCGATTTTGAGTTGCTCCACGGGGAGCATCCGGGTCAACTGCACTTGCGTGCTCCATCAACGCACTATCATTCTCCTGATATCGGCACAGTTGGTAGAAAATTGAGGCGCAGGCCGCTTTTCTTCAGCTGCGCCGCTCGGCGATAGATGCGTTCGCCCGCGCGATGAACGTGTCTAGATCATTGCGTTGCTGGGGTTTCAGTAATCGCCGGAACGGGCTCGTGAGGAACAAAAACGCGACCAGGGGCACGAGAAGCAACGGGCCGAAGATGCCGAACAGGAACAATCCTGCAAGCAGGATTGCGCCGAGAGCGGCTTTCGGCAGCATGAAAAACCACGCGATAAGCCCGCCCCAGTCCAGCGGCTCGACATCGTTTTCAACGATGAACGTACGCTCAGCTTCCGGCGTCCGATGATGTGCTGCCTGCGACGTGTGGCGGTGCCGTGCCTGTATCTTCGAGGAGTAGGCCTCCTCCCCGAGGCGCCGCAGGATCGCGTGGGCTTCGGCCGCCTCCATTCTCGTCGGATATTTCCGGATAATCTTCCTGCAGAGCGACCCGGCACGGGAGGCGTTGCGCTTGTTCTCGCGCGACTGGCCAAAGCTGATGCTATGGAACGCGTATTGCGCCTCGTGCAAGAGCTGCTCGGCGCTCGCCATAGTCTAACCGGTTCCAATAACTGGATTCATGCATTTATGATGGCGCATAACCTGTTCCCGTAGACCGACGGAGTCGACAATTTTCGCCAACGCACTATCGCATCGCAAGCGCGGGCTCATTGCTGTCATCGCTTCGATGGTCGTCGTCAACCTGGTATACGGCCTGACCCTGCCGTTGCTATCCCTGGTTCTCGATGCGCAGGGCATCGGCAAGACGATCATCGGGCTGAGTATCGTCGCGCAGGCATGCGCAGGCGTCGTGATTGCACCTTTCGTGCCACGACTGATCATTCGCGTCGGAGCAGCGCGCGTCATGCAGGTATCGACCGTCGTTGCGGCGGTGGTGCTGGTCGCGCTTGGCGTGTTCCAGGACGTCTATCTCTGGTTCCCGTTGCGGTTTCTGCTTGGCGCAACAGCGGCCATCCTGTGGTCGGCGAGCGAAACCGTTATCAACGAACTGGCGGACGATAACTGGCGCGGCCGGATCATCGGTGTCTATGGCTCGGCTGGCGCCGCGGGCTTTGCGCTCGGTCCCCTGGTCTTGATTGCGACGGGCACGGATGGACTGTTGCCCTTCGCCGTGACGGCAGGGCTCATACTGCTTGCCAGTATTCCCCTGTTCTCGCTGCACGACGAAGCGGACGCCCGCACTGACGATAGCCATACGAGCTTGATGAGAATCTTCAGGATCGTGCCACACATCATGTTGCTCAACCTGGCGTACGCTGCCGCAATCGAGGCGTTCATCGCGTTCTTCCCATTGTTCGGCATACACATCGGGCTCGGCGAGGCCCGGAGCCTGTCGCTGCTGACGACGTTTGCACTCGGCGGCGTCGTCCTGCAGCTGCCATTAGGGTGGCTGGCCGACCACGTGCATCGGCAAAAACTGTTGTTGTCCTGCATCCTGCTGACGATGACGGGATTCGCCTTGCTTCCGGAGATCATCGCGAAGCCGGTCTCCGGGCCCGTGTTCGCGTTTGCGCTGGGAGGTGTCGAAGGGATGATCTACGCCCTCGGTGTGATCCTGCTCGGACAACGTTTTCGCGGACCCGACCTGGCGGCCGCGAGCGTGCTCTACACAGGCATGTGGGCGGCGGGCACGATGATCGGGCCACTCGCCGTGGGCATGGGGATGGACATGCTGGGTAACAACTCGATGTCGTACCTCATCGCTGCGATTTACCTGTGCTACCTGCCGATTCTGCTATTTCGATCAGGTACAGAGCACGACCGCCCGCATGCTACGCTTTGAGCTGCACATCGAGGTGACTGACAGATGAGAGACAACGAGAACTGGCAAAGTACCGCCTGCATCCTTTGCTCGATCAACTGTGGCATCAAGGTGCAGACCGACGGCGATCGGCATATCACCAAGATTATTGGCGACAAGGAACACCCGATATCGCAGGGCTACGTCTGCGAGAAGGCGCAGCGGCTGGACTACTACCAGAACGGCGCGGACCGGCTAACGTCCCCGATGCGCCGCAGGCCCGACGGAACATACGAGGCGGTCGACTGGGATACGGCGATCTCCGAGATCACGGAGCGAATGCTCGCGGTACGCGATCAGCACGGCGGCGACAAGATTCTCTATTACGGCGGCGGCGGCCAGGGCAACCACCTGGGTGGCGCCTACGTCGATGCGTGGCTGAAGGCCCTCGGCGTGCGCTACCGCTCCAACGCTCTGGCGCAGGAGAAGACGGGCGAATTCTGGGTGGCCGGCAAGATGCTGGGCGTCGGGGCCCATGGCGATTTCGAGCACTGCGAAGTGGGCGTGTTTCTCGGCAAGAATCCCTGGCAGTCGCACGGCTTCGCGCGAGCGCGCGCTGTCATTCGACAAATTGCAAAAGATCCCGGTCGCTGCCTGGTCGTCATCGATCCGCGGCTCAGCGAAACCGCGGACAAGGCAGATTACCACCTGGCCGTGAAACCGGGCACTGATGCGTGGCTCATGGCGGCCATGGTCGGACAGCTCGTGCAGGAAGGCTGGGTCGACGACGAATGGATGTCCCGGCACACGACGGGTTTCGAGGATATCTTGCCGACGCTCATGAACATCGATGTCGGCGAATGCGCCGAGGTCTGCGGTATCGACGAGAACCTGATCCGCGAGGTCACCCGGCGTATTGCTGATGCGAATAGCGTGTCGTTCTTCGAGGACCTCGGCGTACAAATGTCGATCCACTCGACGCTCGTCAGTTACCTCGAACGCCTGGTGTGGCTAACGACGGGCAACTATGGCCGCGAAGGCACTGCGAATGCATTTGTGCCGTTCCTGTCGCTCGGCAAGGCCAGCAAGGGCCAGCTGGGTGGTGGTGGCGGGGAGATCGCGCGCATAAGCCCCGTGGCTGGCTCCAGGATCATCACCGGCCTGATCCCCTGCAACGTTATTCCCGAAGAAATCCTCACCGATCACCCGAACCGGTACCGGGCCATGATCATCCAGAGCGGCAACCCGGTGCATTCCCTGGCCGACAGCCAGCGCATGCGTGAGGCGATCCGCGCGCTGGAGTTCTCCGTCGCGATCGATGTCGCGATGACCGAGACTGCCCGCGAAGTCGATTACGTCCTGCCTGCAACGAGCCAGTTCGAGAAGGCCGAGGCAACGTTCTTCAACCTCGAGTTCCCCGACAACGTATTCCACCTGCGCCAGCCGCTGTTCGAACCCCTCGAAGGCGCGCTCGATGAATCCGAGATTGCGACGCGCTTGCTGGAAGCGATGGGCGAACTTGGCGAAAAAGACTATCGGGCATTGCGGCTGGCCGCCAAGACGGGATTGACCGGCTTCGCGACGGCGTTCCTGGCACGCATGGCCGTCAAGCCGAAACTCATGAAGTACGTGGCGCCGATTCTGTATCGAACTCTGGGTCCCACGCTGCCACACGGCATGCAAATGGCTTCTGTCGTCTGGGGCCTGTGCCTCTCGTACGCGCAGAGTTTTCCGGGACCGGCGAAACGCGCAGGTTTCGGCGGACCACTGCCAATTGCAGCGAACCGTTTGTTCAGGGCCATCATCAACTCACCGTCAGGCGTCATCTACGCGCGCAGCACCTACGAAGAAAGCCGGCAGGCGATCCGACGCTCCGGCAACCGCATCAATCTCGATATTCCCGAGATGATCGTCGAGCTGCCGAAGGCATTGAGTGAGCGACCAACCCGGGATATCGAATATCCGTTCGTACTCTCGGCCGGAGAGCGCCGCACCGACACGGCCAACACGGCCATTCGCAGCACCGACTGGCATTCGAAAGGACTCTACGGGGCACTGCGCATCAGCCCGGATGACGCCGCTTCGATCGGTTGCGAAACCGGTGACAGGTTGCGCCTGACGACGAAGCGCGCCAGTGCGGAGGTAGTCGTGGAGGTCAGCGAGATGATGTCGCGAGGCCACATCTCCCTGCCCAACGGTACCGGCATCGATTACACCGATGCCGCCGGCACGAGTCACCGCAGAGGAGTGGCGCCCAACGAGTTCACGGACGCATCCAGTCGCGATTTCCTGGCCGGTACGCCGTGGCACAAGCACATTCCGGCGAGGCTGGAAAAGACCGCGTAACGAGAAGGACCCGGGGCCTTGTCAGCGTGCCGAGCGCGCGATGTCGACGGCCTCGGCCGCGAGTGCCGTGATTGCATCGAAGTCGCCGGCGGCAATCGCATCGGCGGGCGTCAACCAGCTGCCACCGCAGGCCAGCACGGCAGGAACCGCGAGGAAGTCGGCCAGGTTCTGCGGGCTTATCCCTCCGGTTGGCATGAATCGCATGGTCCTGAAGACGCTTGACAAGGTTTTCAGTGCGGGAACGCCGCCGGCAATGGACGCAGGAAAGAACTTGACGGTGTCGAGGCCGAGATTGAACGCGTGCTGGATCTCGCTGGGCGTCACGATGCCCGGATAGATCGGCACATCCCGTTCCCTGGCCAGACCGACGACATCGTCGTCGAGACCCGGGGAGACAATGAATTTGGCGCCGTGATCGAGCGCAGCGCTCGCCTGCTCCTCGCTCAAGACAGTACCGGCGCCCGCGATCACCTCCGGAATCTCTTCGGCGACGGCCTGCAGGCACTCGAGCGCACGATCGGTGCGAAACACGACCTCGACGACCTTGAGTCCGCCCGCAGCCAGCGCCCGCGACGTGTTGACGGCGACGGCCGGGTCATCGGCCTGCACCAGCGGTACAACCGGGCAGTTGGTCAGCAGTTCATTGATATCCATCGAGGTCCCCATCGTGTGTCATGTGTTCACGGAGTCTTATACTTGAAATGTGATCCTGCTTGTAGCGCAGCAGCGAAAAAAAACGGCGGCGCAGTGAGCGCCGCCGTTCTTCTTCCCTTGGTCAGTAAGTGTTAGCGACTAGCCAGCACCTCGTCGCCCCTGGAATGGGCAACGTCGAAACGATCGAGCATCATCACCTTGGTCCATGCATCCACAAAATCGCTGACGAACTTCTCTTCGCCACCAGTCTCTGCATAGACTTCGGCGATGGCACGCAGCTCCGCATGCGACCCGAAGATCAGATCGGTCGGGGTAGCCGTCCACTTCAGCTCGCCCGTGACGCGGTCGCGACCCTCGTAAATGCCTGCAGTCTTCGATGACTTCGTCCACATCGTCGACATGCCGAGCAGGTTCACGAAGAAGTCGTTGCTCAACGCGCCGGGCTGGTCGGTGAATACACCGTGCTCCGCACCGCCCGAGTTCGCATCGAGGGCACGCATGCCGCCGACCAGGGCAGTCATCTCGGGAGGGGTCAGCGTCAACTGATCGGCCTTCTCGACGAGCATCTCTGCCGGTGAACGGTAGTTCGCTTCACCGAAGTAGTTGCGGAAACCATCGGCGGTCGGCTTGAGCACTTCGAACGACTTAACATCGGTCTGTGCCTGCGTCGCATCCGCGCGTCCCGGCATGAAGGGTACGTTTACGTCGTGCCCCGCTTCTTTGGCCGCCTGCTCGATAGCTGCGGCCCCGCCCAGGACGATCAGGTCGGCGAGCGATACCTGCTTGCCGCCGCGCTGCTTGCGGTTGAAGTCTTTCTGGATGCCTTCCAGCCGCTTCAGCACCTTCGCCAGTTCCTCGGGATTATTGACGTCCCAGTCACTCTGCGGAGCGAGGCGAATGCGCGCGCCGTTCGCGCCACCGCGCATGTCCGTGCCGCGGAATGTCGAGGCAGATGCCCACGCAGTCCTGACGAGCGCCGATACGCCAAGCTTCGCGTCGAGAATTCTTGCCTTAAGCTTTGCGATGTCGCCGGCGTCGATCAACTCATAATCGACAGCGGGAACGGGGTCCTGCCAAAGCAGTTCCTCGGCGGGAATTTCCGCGCCAACGTAGCGGGCACGCGGACCCATGTCGCGGTGCGTCAGCTTGAACCACGCCCTGGCAAAGGCAAGCTCGAACTCTTCGGGGTTCTCGAGCCAGCGCTGAGTGATCTTGCGGTATTCAGGGTCGAACTTGAGCGACAGGTCGGTTGTAAACATGATCGGCGCGTGCCGTTTCGCCGAATCGTGAGCGTCAGGAACGAGCGTCGATGCCGCCCCTTTCGCGGGAATCCACTGAGTCGCACCGGCCGGGCTCTTCGTCTGCACCCAGTCGTACGTGTAGAGGTTCACGAGGTAGCTGTTGGTCCATGCAACGGGGTTGACCGTCCATGCACCTTCGAGGCCGCTGGTAATCGTGTCGGCACCGTTGCCGCTGCCGCACTTGTTCGTCCAGCCGAAGCCTTGCTCTTCAATGTCTGCGGCGGCGGGCTCGGGGCCCGTGCAGTCAGCCGGAGAGGCGGCGCCGTGGGCTTTACCGAACGTGTGTCCGCCGGCGATGAGTGCCGCGGTCTCTTCATCGTTCATCGCCATGCGACCGAAAGTCTCGCGGATGTCTTTAGCCGCCAGCAACGGGTCCGGGTTGCCGTTGGGGCCTTCCGGATTCACGTAGATAAGGCCCATCTGCACGGCGGCAAGTGGCTTGGCCAGCTTCCTGTCGCCGCTGAAACGTTCATCAGCGAGAAACTTGTTCTCGGGACCCCAGTAGACGAGATCGGCCTCCCAGTCATCCTCGCGACCGCCGGCAAAACCGAAGGTCTTGAAGCCCATGGATTCCAGGGCCACGTTTCCGGTCAGGACCATGAGGTCTGCCCAGGAAACGCTCCGACCGTATTTCTGCTTGACCGGCCAGAGCAGGCGGCGCGCCTTGTCCAGGTTCGCATTGTCGGGCCAGCTGTTGAGCGGCTCGAAGCGCAGTTGGCCGCCAGCGGCGCCACCGCGACCATCGAGCGTGCGGTACGTGCCTGCGCCGTGCCAGGCCATGCGGATGAAGAACGGCCCGTAATGACCGTAGTCCGCCGGCCACCAATCCTGCGAATCGGTCATGACCGCCGCGATGTCGCTCTTCAATTCGTCGAGGTCGATAGCTGCGAATGCTTCAGCGTAATTAAAGTCCGCGCCCATCGGGTTGGATTCAATGCCGTGATCGCGTAACGGGCTGAGGTCGAGGTTCTCGGGCCACCAGAACTGGTTGGACTTCACCTCGCCCTGCGCAAGAGCGGTGCTTGAAAGCGCGAGCGGTGAGATAGCTACCACGAGAGCAGCGACTAAAGACAGGGTTTTCGTGCGCATCGAAATTCTCCGTTCGAGTGAGAGACATCGCGTCTGGGAGATACATTAGACTCCTTTTATCCCATCTAAACAAACGAATACTTCGATTGCTACAAACTATAAAATCGATTATGAATAATCCCATTGATACGGACAATCGACTGGAGCGAAACGCCTCAATGCATCGGCGTAAACTACATGATGAGAGTCGGAATCAAGGTGAAGTCGCTCAAGCATGAAACTGCGTAGTTATTTGCATCGGGTCGGGTTTAGAGGCAGCGTGCGACCGTCGGCGGACACGTTGGCGCGACTGCTTCGATGCCACGTCCTGAGTGTTCCCTTCGAGAACCTTGACGTCCAGCTCGGCAAGCCTGTCACCATGGACGCCGAAGCCACCTTCGACAAAATCGTCGGACGCGGGCGCGGTGGTTGGTGCTACGAGCAGAACGGGTTATTCGGTTGGGCCTTGTCCGAGGCGGGATTCGACGTGACACGCGTTGCAGCCGCGGTGCGCCGCGACGAGCGCGGTGCCGACGCCCTCGCAAATCACCTGTGTTTGCTGGTTCGGACGCCGGATGAACCCGGGTCCGTCTTCCTGGCCGACGCTGGATTCGGCGGCAGCATGATCAGCCCGATACCGCTCGAGGAATCACAGCATGAGCAGGTGCCTTTTCGAATCAGCTTGAAAAGGCTGGACGACGATTACTGGCGATTCGGGGAAAAAGCCGGGGCAGACACAGTCAGCTATGACTTCCTCGCGGAGAAAGGGGACGAATCCGCGATGTCGGAAAAGTGCAGGCAGCTACAGACGGACCCGGATTCATCTTTCGTACTCAATCTCGTGGCACAGAAACGCATGCCTGACACCCACGCGAGCCTGCGCGGCCGGGTGTTGACGACCATTACCGCGTCCGGAAAGGAAACGAGTTTACTGCAATCAGGCAGTGACCTCGTGGACGCGCTCAGGAATATGTTTCAACTCGATGTTCAGGATGCCGCAGACTTGTGGGACAGGATCGTGGAGCGCCACGAGAATCTCTTCGGCAAATAGGTCAGCGGAATCAGCTCGTTTTCAAACCACAGGTCTCGAAAGCTTCCCGGATCACCGATTTCTCTGTATCGCCCAGCTCCAGCATCGGCGGCCGCACCCGCCCTCCTACCTGCCCGAGCAATTCCTGCCAGTACTTGCCGAACGCCTGTGGCTTGTCGGCCGGCTTGCTCCGTACCATCGCCTCGCGAACGGGATTGAGGCTGTCACGCACGCGCCGCGCTTGCTCGAAATCGCCGGCAAATGCGAGTCGCGTGTATTCGTCCATGCGCTTGTCGTTCTTTGTCTGCAAATGGTATGGCGGCGACGAACAGAGATAGAGCTGCCACCCCAGTTCTTCGATATTGTCCAGCCAGTCGTCCTCCAACGACGTCGATACCTGGATCTTGTCACCGACCATGTGGGTCAGTTGCACATACATCTCGCGCGGCACCGAGTACTTGATCGCGACGATATTGGGCAGATCGGCGATGCGCGCGCACTCCTCCGGCTGCATCAGGTAGCCGGAATCCGGGTGACTCCACATCGCTATGCCGATGTCGAGGCGGTCGCAGAGTGCCTTGTAGTACTGGTACAGGACCTCGCCGCGATCGTGAACGAAGCTCAATACCGGCGCATGCACGACGATGTAATCGGCGCCGCAATCCTGGGCATGGAGGGAGAGATCCAGGACCGTGTCGTAATTCTGGTCCGAAACCGAGACGATGACCCCGGCCTTGCCACCGCACTCTTCGACGGCAATCTCGAAATTTCGTTTACGCTCATCGAGGCTCATCGAGAAGAACTCGCCCTGCTTGCCGGCGATAAACAGCCCCTTGATGTCGAGATCGTCGATCCAGTGACGAATGTTCGAGCGCAGGCCGGCCTCGTCCAGCGTAAGATCTTCGTTGAACGGGTTCAATGCGGCTGCCCAGATCCCGCGCATGTTCTCGCGGGCATAGTCCTTTGCGTCCAGTTTGGAATATTTGGTGGCCATCGGCGAAATATACTTATAATTCGTCCCACCGTACATCCGCTGCCAGGCGAGCATCCCTATGAGCACCTATCCTGACCTGCATCTCTTTATCAACGGCGAATGGCGCAAGACCGCCGAGGACCTTCCGGTCCTGAATCCGGCCACGGAAGAGGAAATCGGGCGCCTGCCCCACGCGGAGAAGAGCGATCTGGACGATGCGCTGGATGCAGCCGACAAGGGATTCGAGCGATGGCGCCAGGTGGCGCCCGTCGACAGGGCCAATGTCCTGTACAAAGCGGCGGCCATCATGCGCGATCGCCAGGAGGAAATCGCAACCGCGATCACGGCGGAGCACGGCAAGCCGATAACCCAGGCGCGGCTCGAGGTGATCCGGGGTTGCGAGTTTTTCGAGTGGGACGCGGGCGAAGCCACTCGCACTTATGGGCGCGTCATACCCAGCGCGCGCGGTGTTCGGTACATCGTACATCACGAGCCGATCGGCACGGTGGCTGCATTCTCGCCCTGGAATTTCCCGATGAGCCAGCCTTGCCGCAAGGTAGCCGGAGCCATCGCCGCCGGTTGCTCGATCATTCTCAAGGCGTCCGAAGAAACCCCTGCCGGAGCGCTGCACATTGCCAGGGCGTTGCACGACGCCGGCCTGCCTCCCGGTGTCCTGAACCTGGTGTTCGGCACGCCATCCGAAATTTCCGACCACCTGATCAGGCATGACCAGGTTCGCCTGGTGGCATTCACGGGCTCTACCGCAGTTGGCCGGCATCTCACCACCCTCGCGGCGCAACACATGACACCGGTCCTGATGGAACTGGGCGGCCACGCGCCCGTCATCGTCTGCGAAGACACGGATGTCGAAGCAGCCGCGATTACCGGCGCCGTACGAAAGATGCGCAACGCCGGCCAGGTTTGCACATCGCCCACACGCTTCTTCGTTCACGAAAGCATTTTCGAGGAATACACGAAAATATTCGTGCGCCGCGCGGCCGAAACTGTCGTGGGCGATGGATTTGAAACGGGTGTCGAGATGGGGCCCCTCGCCAACGACCGCCGGATCACAGCGCTCGCGGACCTGGTCGAGGACGCGGTGAAGCACGGAGCTGAACTCAAGACCGGCGGCAACAAGCTCGCCGGCAAGGGCTATTTCTTTGAACCGACGGTACTGGCCAACGTCCCCGACACGGCGCGGGTGATGCAGGAAGAACCATTCGGTCCATTGGCGATGATCAACCCGGTTGCCTCTTTGGAGGAGGCCATTGAAAAAGCGAACTCTGTGCCCTTCGGCCTCGCCGCCTACGGCTTCACCAACCGGGCCGATTACGTGGACCGCATGATCGAGGGCATCGAGGCCGGCAACGTGTCGATCAACACGCTGGAAGCATCGCTGCCGGAGACGCCGTTCGGTGGCGTCAAGTCAAGCGGCTACGGGCGAGAAGGCGGTACCGAGGGCCTGCACAACTACATGATCACGAAGAACGTCTCGCACAGCCTGTCCATCGTTTAGTGCGTGTCTCCCAATGTCTCGGTGGCCAGCTCGTGGAGCTGGTCCATGACGTACTGTTCGTCCCAGTCACGCTCGATCCCGGGCAGCTGCATGATCTTGTCCATGACCAGTTTCTGCTCGTCGCCGACGCGTAGCGCTTCCGAGTAGGGAACTTCCGGCGAGAACGTCACCAGCGAATACAGCGGCGTCCACAAGTCAGGAAATCGTTGGCTGAACTTCGCTTCGATCATCTTGCGCAGCTGGAATAGCCTGTCACCCGACAAATCGCTCATCTCGACGAAATTGCGCTTGGAAAGCTCGGCGATGGCGTCGCCATTGGGCTTCCTCGCATCTTCGTAGGCGGGGAAAATCGCGTCCCAGTCGTGATCGTGCAATGCGATCAGTCGATTCAATTCCGCGCAGTCCTCAAACCCGCAGTTCATGCCCTGCCCGTAGAACGGCACGATCGCGTGAGCCGCATCGCCGATCAGCCCGACTTTACGATTGAACGACCATGGAAACACCTGGACAAGAAACAGCGGTGACGCCGTTCTCTCGAGGAAGACGTCCACAGGATCTTCGAGATGTTCCAGCGCATCTGCGAAATTCTCGTTGAAGAAACGCTCGACGTCTGCGCGATCCTCAAGGGACTCGAACGACGGAGTGCCGGAGAAATTCAGGAACAACGTGCACGTGAACGTACCGTCGGAATTCGGCAGTGCGATCAGCATGAAGTGCTTGCGCGGCCAGATGTGCAACGCGTTCTTCTCGAGCCTGTGTGTGCCGTCAGGGTTCGCCGGAATATTCAGCTCGATGTAGCTCTGCGGCATGTAGGTCTGGCTGTAGCTGAATCTCGGGAAATTGTGAGCCAGGCGCCGCACTTTCGAATTTGCACCGTCGGCGCCGAACAGGTAGTCCGCGTCGACGACCGTTTCCTGGTCATCCTTTACCTGGAAAATTGCTCTTGCCGTCGAAAAGTCGACGTCGGTCAGCCTATGCTGAAAATAGACTTCGATGTTCGGCTCTGCATCCGCGATATCGAGCAGATGCTCGTTGATGCCACCGCGCGAAACCGACCATATCGCGTCTCCTTCCTTGCCGTACGGCAATTCGCTGAGATCACCGTCGATACCGTGAATGGCCCGGTGATACATCGGGATCGCGTCGGCCTTTGTGTCCGCACTGATCCCGATCTGCTCCAGTGAC
>Ga0265303_10001378_pt1 | contig 14869 bp, 15 predicted proteins | sample Helome_2_FD_192494 | JGI IMG/M metagenome (GOLD analysis project Ga0265303, IMG submission 192494) | Marine sediment microbial communities from subtidal zone of North Sea - Hel_20160317 (Illumina Assembly) | ecosystem: Environmental > Aquatic > Marine > Subtidal zone > Sediment ... | reverse complement strand
ATTACGCGACGGATACGCTGCGCATAGGGCCGCGCCGCCTCCATCTGCTGCTGGGCCTTGCGAATCTTGCTCGCCGCCACCTTTTCCATCGCACTCGTGATCTTCTGCATGTTCTTTACAGAAGCGATCTTTGTGCGGATTTCCTTCTCGCCTGCCATTTCGGCTCCTAGTACGCGCCCTTCTCGGCAAACGCATCACAGATGCTCTTGAGCTTCGCCACGATATCGTCGTTGTAATCGCCCGACTCATTCATGGCATCGAGATCGCCCTGGTAGTTCGAGCGTGCGAAATCGTGCAGCGCCTCCTCGAAGTCGACGATCTTCTCGACGGCCACGCCATCCAGGTAACCTTCGTTAACCGCGAACAGCGACAGCGCCATTTCGGCAACCGACAGCGGAGAGTACTGCTTCTGCTTCATGAGTTCGGTCACGCGCTCACCGCGTTCGAGCTGCGCCCGCGTCGCCGCATCAAGATCGGACGCGAACTGTGCGAAAGCGGCGAGCTCACGATACTGCGCCAACGCGAGACGTACGCCACCACCGAGCTTCTTGATGATCTTGGTCTGGGCGGCACCCCCCACGCGAGACACCGACAGGCCGGCGTTGATGGCCGGGCGGATGCCTGCGTTAAAAAGGTCGGTCTCGAGGAAGATCTGGCCGTCGGTAATCGAGATTACGTTGGTCGGTACGAACGCCGATACGTCGCCAGCCTGGGTTTCGATGATCGGCAGCGCCGTCAGCGACCCGGTCTTGCCCTTGATCTTGCCGCCCGACACCTGCTCGACATGCTCGGCGTTGACGCGCGATGCGCGCTCGAGCAGGCGGGAGTGCAGGTAGAAAACGTCGCCGGGATAGGCTTCGCGGCCCGGCGGGCGGCGCAGCAACAGCGATACCTGGCGATACGCCCAGGCCTGCTTCGTGAGGTCGTCGAAAATGATCAGTGCATCCTCGCCGTTGTCGAGGAAGAACTCACCCATCGATGCGCCCGAATACGGCGCGATGTACTGCATGGCCGGGCTGTCGGCGGCGGCCGCGGCAACGACAATCGTGTGCTCCATGGCGCCTTCTTCCTCGAGTTTGCGAACGACGCCCGCAACCGACGAGGCCTTCTGACCAATCGCGACGTAGATGCACTTGATGCCCGTGCCACGCTGATTGATGATCGTGTCGACCGCCACGGCGGTCTTGCCCGTCTGGCGGTCACCGATGATCAGCTCACGCTGGCCACGGCCAATCGGCACCATCGAGTCAATCGACTTCAGCCCCGTCTGCACGGGCTGCGATACGGACTGGCGCTCAATAACGCCCGGCGCAACCTTTTCGATCGGCGAAGACTCCTTCGCGTCGATCGGGCCTTTGCCATCGATCGGGTTGCCGAGTGAGTCGACAACGCGGCCGAGCAGCTCACGACCGACGGGCACCTCGAGAATGCGACCCGTCGTCTTGACCGTGTCACCTTCGGAAATATGCTTGTAGTCACCAAGCACGACCGAACCAACGGAGTCCTGCTCCAGGTTCAGCGCCATGCCGAAAGTATTCTGCGGAAATTCGAGCATTTCGCCGTAGCGCGCGTCGGCCAGGCCGTGGATGCGAACGATACCGTCCGTCACCGCGATAACGGTGCCGACGTCACGTGCTTCCGCGGAAGCCTCGAAGTTCTCGATACGCTCTTTAATCAGCTGGCTGATTTCAGAAGCTTTGAGTGCCATTTGTTTTTCCTCTTTATTTGACCGGTGTTACCTGGCCAGACTATTCGCCAGGCCCTCGAGCCTCGCGCGCAGTGATCCATCGATTACGACATCGCCGGCGCGAATTACGGCGCCACCGATGAGGTTCTCGTCTATTTGCGTCGTGATTTTCACGTCACGTCCCAGCCGCTCTTTCAGCGACTGCGCTATTTCCTTTTCCTGGTCTTCGCTCAGCGGTGCCGCCGAAGTAACGATCGCATCGACGCTGTTTTCGACCCTCGCCTTGAGCGTCTCGAAATGGTCGGAGATTTCGGGCAGCGCGCCAACGCGCCCGTTCTCGAGCAGCAACCTCAGAAAATTGCCGCCCTTCTTGTCAGAGCCTGAGAGCAGCGTGCTGCCTGCCTTGTCGAACAGTCCCGTGAGAAACTCGAGCCGCTGTTCGTCGTTGTACTCGGGGTTACCGAGATACTCGACCAATCCGCGATCGGCGAGCAGCTGCCCTGCGATCTTCAGCGTCTCGGACCATTCAGCGAGCGCGCCTGCCTCGTCGGCAACCTCAAAGATCGCCTGTGCATACGGCCTTGCTACTGTGTTGTTGTCAGCCACCGTGGTCTCCGCCTAGAGTTCCTGGGCGAGCTTGCCCAGGATGTCCTGGTGCGACTTGCTGTCGATTTCGCGATTCAGGATTTTCTCGGCGCTTGCAATCGCAATGGCCGATACCTGGCCACGCAACTCTTCACGGGCCTTGTTGGCTTCCTGCTCGATCTCTGCCTTGGCGGCGGCGAGCTGTCGCTCACGCTCTTTTACGCCGTCGGACTTGCCGTCAGCGACGATCTCGTTCGCGCGAGCGTTCGCCTGGTCGAGAATGCCGGTCGCCTGCTGACGCGCCTCGGCGACGATACCCTCGGCCTCGGTCGCAGCTGCAGCCAGCTTCTCCTGGCTCCGGTCAGCGGCAGCCAGGCCTTCCTCGATCTGCTTCTGGCGCTCTTCGAGAGCCGCCATGATGGGCGGCCAGATGAACTTCATGCAGAACCAGACAAACACGATCATGGCGATCGTCTGGCCGATGAGTGTCATATTAATGTCCACGTAATGCTCCTTGCAGCATTTACAGAATTACCGCCGGAGCGCGGGGCGCGCTCCCGGTTCGGTAATTAGTCTTACGCGCCCGCTGCAGCTGCCAGCTGATCGAGGAACGGCGTCGTGAATGCGAAGAACAGTGCGATTGCGACACCGATCATCGCAACGGCGTCGAGCAGAGCGACGATGATGAACATCTTGGTCTGCAGCATCGGGGCCAGCTCCGGCTGACGAGCAGCACCTTCGAGGAAGCGGCCACCCAGAAGGCCCATGCCGATACCGACACCAAGGGCGCCAAGGCCGATCAGAAGTGCAACGGCAAGAGCCTTGAAGGCAATGATAGTTTCCATCAGTTTCTCCTAAGGAGGATCAAGTCCAATTGTTGGTTTAAATGTAAAAAGAATTAGTGACTCTCAGATGCCAGACTCAAATAAACTATGGTCAACATCATGAAAATAAATGCCTGCAGCGTAACAACGAGCACGTGGAACAAGGCCCAGCCGAAGTGCAAGGGCAGCTGCCACAGCCCGGTCAACGCAATCAGGATGAAAATCAGTTCGCCAGCGAACATGTTGCCGAAAAGTCGCAAGCTCAACGACACCGGCTTTGCGATGAGGGCGACAATCTCGAGAAACAGGTTGAATGCGATCATGAACGGTGCGGCGATCAGCCCCCACCCTCTTGTCGGTGGCGGGAGCGGGTGCAACGCCAGGTCCTTAACCAGCCCCAGCGGCCCTTTGAACATGTGCGTGTAAATAATAATCAGGAAGAACACGGCGATCGACATGCCGAACGTCACGTTGACATCTGTCGACGGCACGACCTTCATGTACGGGATGCCGACAGAGGCCGCCAGCATCGGGATCCAGTCGACCGGCACGAGATCCATCAGGTTCATCAGGAACACCCACACGAAGATTGTCAGCCCGAGCGGCGCGATCAGTCGGCTCTTGCCGTGGAACGTGTCTTTGACGGACGAGTCCACGAACTCGACGACGATCTCGACAACGGCCTGCCACTTGGTGGGCTTGCCGACCGATGACTTGCGGGCGACCCGCCAGAACGAGTAACAGAAGATCAAGCCGAGGAAGATCGACCAGAACATGGAGTCGACATTGATCGCCATCGGGTTACCGGCGCACTGGTTCCAGACCCATTCACCCGCCTCGTTCTTGCAAACCTGCAGATTCTGCAGGTGATGCGAAATGTAATCGCCTGACGTTTGGGGCCCGTGTCCGCCTTCAGCTGCCATTCGTGTTACTCGTCGTTATGTCCGTTTCGTCTCGCATCAGGAACCCTCCGAAGACGGTCAGCTGCGAAGCGATGAATCCCGCAAACAGTGCCGCTGCATTGAGCGGCTTCACCAACGTAAACACGAGCGTGAAAATTACTATCGTCAACGTCAGTTTTCCCATCTCGCCGACCCAGGCCGCTCGCTTGAGCTGTCCGGGATCCCGGCGAGGTACAACCAGTCGCAGTCCGAGAAAGGCATTCGGAAGCACGCAAGCGAGGCTTCCGAGCAACGCCGAATAGCCAGCGACGTTTCCGAACAAGCTTCCCAGGACTACGGCAAGGCCCAACCCGACCAGCAACTGCCACATCAGCACGCGGGCGATGGTGGAAGTCATTTTCTTATGCCTCCGGCACTAAAAACGCCACGTCCATCGGGCGTCCCGGCGGGGTGTGGCGCTTTGGATTGGTTTTTTCCAGGCGGGCCTGATAATTCGCGAGCGCATTATAGTGGCAGGCCCCTGACATGGCAATACGAAAGCACGTTTGGAAACCGCCATTTCCAGCTGTTTTTTACGGAATTTGCGCCGTTCGTGGCATTGCGAACTGGCGCACATCCAGGCGCGAGCGACAAAGGTATAAATGATTGCCCAGACGTGCCGATATCCTTCTTACCATGCTAATAATTGCAAATGAAACTATTCGCGCGAATCGTGCGCTCATCGACATTGCCCGGGAGATGAGTTTTACGCTCAGCTTTTTCGCCAGCCCGGTCAAGTTCAAAGAGCTCCTGAAGGGTTCGTCTCGTCGCATCGTCATTCTCACGGAGACCGACTTCGTTAGCGAAAACCTGAGAAGCCTGTCCGCCGCGGCCGAGCAGACGCCTATCGGCGTCATCGTCGCCGCCGACCGTGCGGGCCTGCGCGACAGCCGGCAGGCCGAGCTGGTCGATGAGCTGGCCGGGTACGACAACGTCGAGTGGGTCGGTGCCAACTTCGACTTCGAGCGCCTCGGCGCCTCGGCAAGGCGCTGTCGGCGCCGGCTGCTCAAGGTCTCCCGCCAGGACCTCGAGAATGCCTTCGAGAACCGTGAGTTCGTACTCCGCTATCAGCCGAAGGTGGAGCGCGCCCCGAGCCAGCAGTGGCTGACCCGCGAGGCAGAAGCGCTGGTTCGCTGGCACAGCCCCGAGCACGGGCTCATTGGGCCCCTCGAGTTTCTGCCCGAGATCGAGGCGTTCGGCCTGATGGGCCGGCTCAGCGGCTTCGTGCTCCACGAAGCGGCCAAGCAACTCGTTAGCTGGCAAAACAAGGGCATCGAGCTGAATTCCTGCATCAACCTTGCCTCGAGCCAGCTAGCCGAGTCCGACCTGGCCTTTAATTACTCATCGATCGTCGATGATGCGGGGCTCGAATGTTCGCGCTTTACGTTCGAAGTCATCGAGCAGGATCTGAGCGACCCCGATGCTCCTCACCTCGAAACGCTCCACGCACTGCGCGCCAGGGGATTCCGCATCTGCCTCGACGATTTTCGCGTCGCCGCCTCGTCGCTGAGCACTCTCGAGCAGTTGCCACTCGATGAAATCAAGATCCATGCGTCCGCACTCAAACGCGCCCAGCGAGACAGGGTTGCGAGTACGGTGCTGGCCGCCGTGACGGGGCTTGCCCACAACCTGGGCATGTCAGTGTGCGCCGAGGGCGTGGAAACAGAGGAAACCTACCGATTCCTGACGCAGATCGAATGCGACAAGATGCAGGGCTTCCTGATATCCGAGGCTGTCCTGCCCAACATTATTCGCCGCGTCTACTCAGCGTCTGAAGGTGCGCCCGAAGAGGTCGCCTGACAGCGAACGCCTACTTGATGTGCTTTAGGATACCGTCGAGCTCGTCAAGGCTGTTGTAGCTGATGACGAGCTTGCCCGCACCTTTCTTCGAGTGATCGACCCGCACCACGGCCCCGAGCTTTTCCGAGATCTCGATTTCGAGTCGCCGGATATCGGCATCGACCGCGGCCGGCTTGCTCACAGGCCCGGCCTTCGCCTTGTCGAGCATGCGGCGCACGAGCCGCTCGGCTTCGCGCACCGACAGACCCTTCCTGACAACCTGTCGAGCCGCATCGTACTGCTGCGTCGGGTTGCCGATCGCGAGTAACGCGCGCGCGTGTCCCATTTCGAGCTGCCTGTCCTCGAGCAGCGGCTTGACCTTTTCCGACAGGTCCCGCAGGCGCAGCAGGTTGCTGACCGATGCACGCGAACGGCCCACGGCTTCTGCAGCCTCGGCGTGCGTCAGATCGAATTCGCGGATCAGCCGGTCGAGAGCTCGCGCTTCTTCGAGCGGGTTGAGGTTCTCTCGCTGGATATTCTCGATGAGCGCCATAGCGATGGCCGACTCGTCAGGGACATTCCGGACCACGGCCGGGATTTCCGCCAGCCCGGCCAGCTGTGCCGCTCGCCAGCGGCGTTCACCGGCCACAATCTCGTAGCGCTGCGTGCCGTCCTTCTTATCCAGAGGGCGCGCAACAATAGGCTGGACGACGCCCTGCACCTTGATCGAATTGGCAAGGTCTTCGAGTGAGTCCTGGCGCATATCGACTCGTGGCTGGTACTCGCCACGCTGCAGCAATTCGACGGGTATGTTTTTCAGCGTGTCGCCATCGGCAACGGCATCGCCCGATTCGGCCGCTGTCCTCGTGGCAGGCTTGCTCAACAAGGCGTCAAGCCCGCGACCCAGTCTCTTTTTAGGTGTCATAGTCTGTATAGCATCCGTGGGGCGGGCAGGCCCGCGTTCGGCCGCCTGGCGGCCTCTTTCCATTAATCTAGACGGCCTCGGCGACGCGCGCATCTTCGCGCCTGAGCACCTCGCCAGCCAACGCAAGGTACGCAATTGCGCCACGCGATGAGCGGTCGTGCAACAGCACCGGGCGACCGAAACTCGGCGCCTCCGCCAGGCGAATATTTCGCGGCACTACCGTACGAAACACCTTGCGATCGAAATGCTCAATGAGCTGCATCGAAACCTCATTGGACAGGTTAACGCGTGGATCAAACATTGTGCGCAGGATGCCGTACATCTCGAGGCCCGGGTTTACCGAGTCGCGCACCTGCTCGAGCGTGTTCAACAGGGCACTCAGGCCTTCGAGCGCGTAGTACTCGCACTGCATTGGAATAAGCACGCCGTCGGCGGCCGTCAGCGCGTTTACCGTCAGCATGTTTATCGACGGTGGGCAGTCGATCAATATGAAATCGTAAAGACCCGATACGGGCACGAGCGCTTTCTTGAGTTTCATCTCGCGGCCGATTTCCTGCAGCAGCTGCACTTCAGCCAGCGTCAGGTCCTCGTTGCCTGGCAATACAGCAAAGCCGCCCTCGGGTGGCGACACGATCGTATCAGCCGCCGTGGCGTCGCCCAGCAGCACATCGCAGGTGGAATTCTCGAGCTCCATCTTGTTGATGCCGCAGCCCATGGTCGCGTTGCCCTGCGGATCCATATCCACGAGCAACACACGCCGCTGGGTCGCGGCGAGCGACGCAGCCAGGTTGACGCAGGTGGTGGTCTTGCCCACCCCGCCTTTCTGGTTAGCTACAGCAATAATTCGTGTCATTGTTCAGACTCTTCGCAACAGCACAGCATGCCGGGAACCCGCGTCGAGCCCCGGCACTCTCAGTTGCATTGCCTCATGACTCCACGGAGCCCTGATCTCTTCTAGTTCTTCTGCCGGGTAGCGCCCTTTCAGCGCCACGAACACCCCATCCTCTCCCACGTGGTGTCCGGCAATTTCCACGAGTCGCGGCAATGTCGCCAGCGCCCGTGCAATCACCGTATCAAAGCGATGGCCGGGTGCATAGTCCTCGCTCCGGCCTTTGACGGCCGTAACGTTGTCGAGCTCCAGCAAACCCGTCACGTGCTGGACGAACATGATCTTCTTGTTATTGCTGTCGAGCAGGGTGAACTCGCGATCCGGCTCGACAATCGCCAGGGGCAGCCCGGGAAAACCGGCGCCCGTGCCGACATCGAGGATCGCAGTACCTTCGAGAAACGGCCGGGCAACCAGGCTGTCGACAATATGGGCCGTCACCATTTCCTGTGGATCGCGGACCGCGGTCAGGTTGAACCGACGATTCCACCGCTCGAGCTCGTTCAGAAGGTCCGCCATCCTCCCCGCCGCATGGCGGGGAAATAGCTGGGGCAACCGGCTGATGGCCGCTTTAATGTCTGCCGCGCGCACTGCGTTACTCGCCGTTGATCAGGTGTTCCCTGAAAAACAGCATCATAGCCTGTTGGTAGACATCCCGATTTTCGCGTCGCCTGTAGCCGTGACCTTCGTTGAGCGCGTTCATGTACCAGACGGTGGCGCCCGCCTCGCGCAGCGCCGCGACCATCTGCTCGGACTCAGTCACCGGCACACGCGGGTCGTTTTGTCCCTGCACAATGAAGATCGGAATGTTGATGCGGTCGACGTTGTTAAGCGGGCTGATCTTTTCGAGAAAGGCGCGCATCTCAGGGTCGCGCTCATCGCCGTATTCGGCGCGCCGCAGGTCGCGGCGGTAGTCCTGCGTGGTTTGCAGGAAAGTGACGAAGTTGGTGATGCCCACGCTGTTTACGACGGCTTTCAGCCTTTCTCTGAAATGCATGGTGCTGGCCAGCGCCATGTACCCGCCGTAACTGGCGCCGTACAGGCCAATACGGCTCGCGTCGAGATCGTCCTGCATGTCAATCCAGTCGAGCAACGCGCCGATGTCGCGTACGGCGTCCTCACGCTTGAAACCATTGTCGAGACTTACGTAAGTCTTGCCGTATCCCGCCGACCCCCGGACATTCGGCCGAATCACGACGGCGCCCAGTTTGTTGACCCACATCTGGTACGCATTGTTGAACGTCGGCCTCGCCTGCCCCTCCGGCCCACCGTGGATAGAAATAATCACGGGGTGCGGGCCCCTGCGGCGGCCCGCTGGCCTGTACACCCAGGCGGGTATCTGCCGGCGGGCGCCGTCGACTTCATCGAATGTCGGGTAATGAATCAGCTCGGGGGCGTGCAATTCGGAGCGGTCGAGCCCGCCCATCTCGCTCTTTGTCCAGCGCGTCACCGTACCGGAGTCGAGCGGGCCCGCGCCCAGCTCGAACGTAAAAGCATCGCTCGGTGACTGCGGCGTGTTCAGGGTCATGCCCAGGTGCCGGTCGTCCGGGCTGAAGCTGACTCCGAATACGATACCTGTCGGTATGTTATCGACGAGTCGGTATTGCCGAGACGCCGGGTCCAGGAGGTAGACACGCGACATTCCATCTTCGTTGGTAACGAACGCTGCGCGTTCGCGATCGTGGCTGAATGTCACCGACGACACGTTCCAGGGTATATCCGCGGTCACATATTCGGGCCTGGCGTGCGGCGTGGTCGCCTGCCAGGCGAGCCGGTTGAACTCGCCGCGCTGGTCGGTAATAAACCAGAAGCCGTCATTCTCATCGTCAAACGCAACCGGGAGATTGGTGCTCGGGCTGTTCTCGCCGCCAGCCAGCAGCTCGGTGGCGCCGCTGTCGAGATCCAGCAGGTAAACGCGCGAATCAGTGATGCTGGTATACATCTGTGCCAGCAACTTGCGGCCGCTCGCCGAAAACTCGATGGGCAACCAGCGGCTGCCGTCGGTGGCCTCGAGGGCAATCGCCGAGCTCTCGGGATCCGAAGGATCCATGATCCAGATGTCGTTGAAGGTTCCGTCGCGCCGCGTGCTCTGGTAAGCAATTCGGCTGCCGCTGCGATCCCAGACCGCATCGGTGTTGCGTGACTCGCCATCGGTGAGCATGACGGCATCACCGGTGTCCGGGTCGAACTCGAATATCTGCGCGAACTCGCTGCCGCCTGCGTCCCGTGTGAACAGCAGCTCGCGACCACCCGGTCGCCCCATTACGGCGGAAATGCGTTCGTTGTAGAAAGTGAGCTGTTGTCTTGCGCCACCAGGCTGGTCCAACCGATGAATGGAATCCACGTTGCCAAACCCCGTCGAAACGTAGATGCCCTTGCTATCCGCCGTCCATGCCCGGAACACGGCCGCCCGGATATTCTGGTAGCGCATCAGGCTTACGATAATATCGCGCGGTATCTCGGGCACGTCCTCCATGATGAGCTTGCCGTCAAACTTGGTGCGAACCACACCATCGGCTACCGCGAAAGTCGGTAACACGAGGAGCAGGCACGCCGCGCTTAACGCGATTCTAAGCAACGAGTAACGCCATGAAGTCGTCAACAGGCGTTGCCGCGAGTTTGTCATGATCCTGGCACAGTGCGTCGATTTCGGCCCACTGGCCCCCGCCGAGCCTGGGTGACACGCTGTCGACAAATTTCTTCTTAAGCACCGGAATGCCTTCGGCACGGCGCTCGCGGTGCCCAATCGGGAAATCGACGGCGACTTTCTCTGTGCGGCTGCCGTCCTTGAAGAAAACCTGCACAGCGTTACCAATGTAGCGAAGCTCGGGGTCAAAGTAGTCCTTGGTGTACTGCTCGTTTTCTTTGACTTCCATCTTGTCGCGCAGTTCATCGATACGCGGGTCGCTGGCGACGTCATCCTCGTAATCTGCGGCCGTCAGGCGGCCAAAAATCAGCGGCACGGCTACCATGTACTGGATGCAGTGATCGCGATCGGCTGGATTGTCGAGCGGGCCGGTCTTGTCGATGATGCGCACGCCCGCCTCCTGCGTCTCGATAACGATTTTCTCGATCTCATCGATGCGGCTGCTGACTTCAGGGTGCAGCGTCATGGCCGCCTCGACAGCGGTTTGCGAGTGGAACTCCGCCGGATAGGAGATCTTGAAAAGGACGTTTTCCATCACGTAGGAACCGTACGGTCGCTGGAAGCGGAAATCGTTGCCCTTGAACAGCACGTCGTAGTAACCCCAGGTCGGGGCGCTTAACGCGGACGGGTAACCCATTTCCCCGGTCATCGCGATCAGCGCGAGGCGCACGGCGCGACTCGTGGCATCGCCGGCCGCCCAGCTCTTGCGCGAACCCGTGTTCGGCGCATGGCGATAGGTCCTTAGCGAGCAACCATCGACCCAGGCATTCGAAACGGCGTTTAACACGATTTCATGATCGCCTCCGAGCATGCGTGTAACGACGGCCGTCGTCGCGACACGCACGAGCAGAACGTGGTCGAGACCGACGCGGTTATAACTGTTCTCGAGCGCGAGACAACCCTGGATCTCGTGAGCCATGACTGCCGCCTTGAGCACGTCGAGCATCTTGAGGGGCTCGTCGCCGCTCGCGCGCGCCTGGCGACTCAGGTAGTCGGCAACCGCGAGAATGCCACCGAGGTTGTCAGACGGGTGTCCCCACTCGGCGGCCAGCCAGGTGTCGTTGAAATCCAGCCAGCGGTTCATGCAACCGATGTTGAACGCGGCCAGCACGGGGTCGAGCTCGTACGACGTGCCCGGCACGCGGGCACCACCCGCCAGCGTCGCGCCCGGGACGACGGGCCCCATGAGCTTGGTGCAAGCCGGGTAGTCGAGCGCCTGGAAACCGCAGGCAAGCGTGTCCATGAGACAGTAGTGCGCGGTTTCGAGGGCAAGGTCCGATTCGACCTCGTAGCTGCAGACGTAGTCGGCAATATCGACAAGCGCCTGGTCCCAGTCGGCGCGTTCGGCCGAGCGGTGGATGGTTCCGGACATCTGGTGTCTCCGTCAGTGTGTTTCGTTTCTCAGGCGCGGTCTTCGATTGCGACCCATTCCTGCAACGGCGGCCCGATGTAGTCGGCTGCCGGCCGAATCAGCTTGTTGTCGGCGCGCTGCTCAATAACATGCGCGGTCCATCCCGTGATGCGCGAGCACACAAAGATCGGCGTGAACAGGTACGTCGGGATGCCCATGAAGTGATACACACTGGCCGCAAAGAAATCGGCATTCGCGAACAGCTTCTTTTCGTCCCACATGACCTTTTCGATTGCTTCCGATACCGGGTACAGCACCGTGTTGCCGACATCGTCGGCAAGCGCCTTGGACATTCTCTTGTTGACGCTGTTGCGCGGGTCCGACGTCGTGTAGACGCGGTGACCGAAGCCCATGATCAGGGCCTTGCTGGCGAGCTTCTCGTGAATTCCGGCAACGGCTTCTGTGGGCGTCTCGTAGAGCGAGATAAGCTCCATGGCGGCCTCGTTTGCACCGCCGTGCAACGGCCCACGCAATGCGCCGATGGCCCCGGCGACGGCCGAGTGCATGTCGGACAGGGTCCCCGTGATGACGCGTCCGGCAAACGTCGAAGCATTGAACTCGTGCTCCGCATAGAGAATCAGCGTTGTATCGAGGCACTTCCGGTGCAGCTCTTTCGGTGGCTTGCCATGCAGCATATGCAGGAAATGACCCGCGATGCTGTCGTCGTCCGTTTCGGTGTCGATGCGAATTCCGCCGTCCGCGTGGAAGCGATGCCAGTAGAGCAGCATCGACGGCAGACAGGCAAGCAGGCGATCCGCCGTATCGAGCTGGTTCGAGAAGTCGCCTTCGGACTCGACGTTGCCGAGGAAAGAAACGCCCGTGCGCAGCACATCCATCGGGTGCGCATCGGCCGGAATCATCTCGAGCACGGTCTTGAGCGATTCTGGCAGGCCTCGATTGGCCTTGATCTTGTTAATGTACGCATTGAGCTCCGACTGCGTGGGTAGCTTGCCATGCAACAGCAGGTAGGCCACCTCCTCGAAACCCGCGTTGTCCGCCAGGTCGTAAATATCATAGCCGCGGTAAGTCAGGCCGGCGCCTTCCTTGCCGACGGTGCACAAGTGCGTTGCGCCTGCCGTTACGCCGGCAAGGCCGCCCGTTTTCTTGCTAGCTGCCATCTCTTTCTCCCGTCTTCAGGCCCTGTTCCCGGAACAGGGCGTCAAGCTTATCTTCGTATTCCTGGTAGCCCAGTACGTCGTAGAGCTCCGTTCGCGTTTGCATCCTGTCCACGACGGCTTTCTGTGTGCCGTCTTGCCGGATCGTCTCGTAGACCTCGAGCGCGGCAGCCGACATTGCGCGAAAAGCGCTCAGCGGATACAGCGTCATCGCGACGCCCACACCGGCGAGTTCGCTTGTCGTGAACAACGGCGTCTTGCCGAACTCGGTCAGGTTTGCGAGCACTGGCACCTTAACCGCATCCGTAAACTGCCGGTATTCCTCTAAAGTGGTAAGCGCCTCGGCGAAAATCATGTCGGCGCCGGCTTCGGCGTAGGCGGCGGCGCGATCGATCGCAGCCTGCTGCCCTTCAACGGCGTGCGCGTCGGTGCGCGCCATGATGACGAAGTCATCGTCGATGCGGCCGTCGACAGCGGCCTTCAGGCGATCGCACATCTCGTTTGTATCTACGAGCGCCTTGCCGGGCCGGTGCCCGCAGCGCTTGACGGCAACCTGGTCCTCCATGTGCACGGCAGCCGCACCGGACCATGTCATCTCGCGGATCGTTCGACCGATCATGAAAGCGCTGCCCCAGCCTGTGTCGATGTCCACGAGCAGCGGCAGGTCGGTGGCCGAGCAGATGCGGCGTACGTCCTCGCAGACGTCATTAAGTGTCGTCATCGCGAGGTCGGGCAGACCATAGGACGCATTCGCCACGCCGGCGCCCGACAGGTATATGGCTCGGTGGCCAGCACGCTCTGCGAGCATGGCCGTGTAGGCGTTGATGGTGCCGACGATCTGCAGCGGTTGCTGCGCCTCGAGCGCGGCGCGGAATCGGGCTCCTGCACTCATAGCTGGTCCTCTCAATCTGGCGCCGGTGGCAATATTTTAATGCTGATTAAAACCGGCGGGGGCGAGGATTCTAAACTACGCGGAGGGCGTTTCCCAAATAGAGCGATCGGTCAATTAATGTTGACGACGATGCGCCCCGTTACCTGCCCGTCGATGAAGCCCTGGAATACCCCGGGGAGATCATCGAAGCTAATCGTCCGATGGCCGATCTCATCGAGATGCTGCGGCTTGAGATCGTTCCCAATGCGCGCCCAGACCGTCTGGCGCAAGTCGCGCGGTGTTTCGACAGAGTTAATGCCGAGCAAGCACACGCCGCGCAGAATGAAGGGCAGCACGGTCGTATGCAACGCCGGGCTCGCGGCGAGCCCGATGCTCGCAATATTGCCACCGTAATTCATCGTCCGCGTCAGCCAGGCCAGGTAATCGCCACCGAGATTGTCGATGGCGCCGGCCCACAGCGCTTTTTCCAGCGGCCGCTTCCCGAGGTCGAGCTGCTCGCGCAGCAGGATCCTGCTGGCGCCGATCTTTCTCAGGTACGCCTCCTCGGCCGCCTTGCCTGTTACGGCCGCGACGTCGTAGCCGCGTCCGCTGAGCATGTCGATCGCCATGCTGCCCACGCCGCCCGTGGCGCCGGTCACAACGATTGGCCCAGCGCCGGGCGTTTGATTGTTCTGTTCCATGCGGTGGATGGCGAGCGCCGCCGTGTAGCCCGCCGTACCTATTTGCATCGCCTGGGCCGGGGTCATGCCTTCCGGTATGGCGACAAGGCTCTTGCTGTCAACGCGAGCATATTCCGAGTAACCACCATCGACGGTTTCGCTAAGACCACAACCGTTAACAAGCACCGCGGTCCCGGGCTGGAACTCTGCATCCTCGGAGCTCACTACGACGCCGGCCAGGTCGATGCCGCCGTTGAGCGGATAACGGCGCAGAATCCTGCCCATACCCGTCGCCGCCAGCGCGTCCTTGTAATTGACCGTCGAGTGGCTGACACGAACGACCACGTTGCCTTCTGTCAGGTCGTCGATCGACAGTTCCTGAAAACCAGCGACGATCTCGCCGTCTTGCTCGTCTATGCGGTAGGCCAGAAAACGATCCATTCTTTTACCCTTTCTTGTCCAGGCGTTCGAGCCACGACACTAGGCCCGCCGAGTTCAAAACCACGTCGATTTCCACA
>Ga0265303_10001377_pt1 | contig 14871 bp, 13 predicted proteins | sample Helome_2_FD_192494 | JGI IMG/M metagenome (GOLD analysis project Ga0265303, IMG submission 192494) | Marine sediment microbial communities from subtidal zone of North Sea - Hel_20160317 (Illumina Assembly) | ecosystem: Environmental > Aquatic > Marine > Subtidal zone > Sediment ... | reverse complement strand
GCTGGGAAGTGTAGGGGCCAGACCCATTAAGCGCGTGCAGCCGGTTGTCTCGAAAACCCTTATGTTTCAAGGGATTCCGGACGATGCTCAGCCGTCGCCGCCGCCATCATCGCCATCGCCATCGCCGCCGCCATCGCCAGAGTATTGGGCAACGACAACGTTGATTGTCGTGCCGGGTTCCTGCCATCCGGAAGGCCCTGCGGATAGCACGATTCCGTCCTGTGCTGGGTCGTCGGTGGGTTCGTAGGTGACGGCGACCGTGAAGCCTTCGGCGGTCAGTGTCGCAGCGGCAGAGGCCTCGTCCATGTCCGCGACGCCGGGGACCTTCGCCGGACACGCGCCGTTGCCGCCGACCTTCGGTTCACAAGGATGCATGAGGATGACGTTCTTCCCGCCCCGGTAGCGCCAGAAGAACGGCTCGCGTTCGATCTCATTGCCGTCCGCGTCGTAAAAGATCCGAGTGTTGGTGACGTTCCAACCCTTCGAGCCCTTCGACTTCACGAATTCTTCACCAGGCCGGACCTTGTCGTCCGGGTCTGCCTGATATTCGGTAACAGGGCTGGCGGTGTTGGACCGCTCGGATCTTACGGTGCCACATGTCATGCCCTTCTGGTTCCCGAAGAACGTCACCGTGATGGATCGATTGGTGTGGGACGTGCGAATGATCACTGGGGCGTCAGAGTCGTTCCTGAAGCCGACATCAGGGCTTGGGTAGCCCAGTGTGGCCTCCCGGCCCTCCGGGTACTTCGTGAAGTAGATGCTGTGAGGTGTGTGGGTGACGTCCTCGTAGCAACCGAAGTAGATCGCGTTGAAGATGGTGGTTCCGAACTGGCTCACACCGCCGCCCACGTTGACAGGCTCTTCCTCGCACTGCAGCTCGCCCTTGACGATGGCGCAGTCGTACTTGAAGCCCTTTTCGAGCGTCCGCCTTCCAACGTGGTCGTTCACGGAGAAGGTGTCTCCAGGCCACACAATGGTGTCATCGATCAGATCTGCCATCAGCTTGATGTTGTGGGCTCTGTTGACTCCAGGCATGTAGGTGGTGAATTCCGATACCTCGTACATCTCACCGAATGCCTCTGCCATGTCCGTGGTGAACGCAGGAGCGGCTTCGAGCACGATCGGGAGTTCGCCGGATCCTGTGCCGCGGGCGGCCTGTTCCACGGCGAGGGCGACTGCATCCTCATCGATGGTGGTGCCGTTCTTGGCAGGCACCAAGGTGATCGTGTCGTCCGGCGGAAGGCCACCTTGGCCCTTCTGGGGACTGTCCTTGATCTCGTAGTTCTCATCGAAATCCTCGTGATCGTCTACGAGGAACGTCTCCCAATGGGCATCAATCGGTTCAAGTTCGAGTTCCGGCCTCGCCAGGTTGATGATGGGAATGAACACGTTGTGGTTGAACTCGAACACGATCTCTGCCTTGTCATCTGAGACAACGGATGCCGTGAGAGCTCGAGAGATGTCGAATGGCTCCACAGCGAAGGTGAATCCGTACTCCTCCTGGGTGAGGGTCACCGCCGTGGTCATCATGCGGAGCGCTTCTTGTTCGGCAGCATCGAAGTCTGCTTCCGTCAGCACGGGCGTGGATATGGCTGTGGGGAGGACCACGACCTCATCCGACCCGACACGCAGCGCCTCGGTGAGGAGATCGCTCGCTTCTTCACGGTCGACGGCCTCGCCATCCCTGGGGTATTCCACCTCGACCGCTCGGTTCACAACGGCGATGGAGCCTTCGAATGCCGGGTTGGGGATGGCTTCGGACTCCCATTCACGAAGCTGTGCCTCGAGTAGGTCATCATCGATGGACGCAGTCATCGAGACTTCCACTGCCTCGGAGAAGGCCTTGAGCCAGTCGGCTATTCCGTCCTTGCGCAGCTCGAGCGCAGACTCGATCGCAGCGTCGGTGGCGAACGTCAGCCCAACAGCGGCCGGGTCCAGCTCGAACTGCTGGCCGTTGACCTCAACGGTGGCTGTCTGTGATGTGAGATCCGTTGTGTACGTGTCGATTGCCTCGACGGCTTCTGCCTTGGTGTACCTCGCAACATCGACGCCAGCGATCGAGATGTTTCTGGCGACGCGGTCGGACGCGGCTGCGCTGTCGATGAAGTAGATCGACAGCGGGAGCATGAGGATGATGAGCGGCACCGCAACGAGCAGTGCTGTTCTGATTCGTACGGCGGCCATGAGCCCTCCGATTGGGGAGCACTTCGAGGTACGTCGAGTATATGGACGGACCCCGAATAGCTATGTGGTTTCGCACCTGTGTGCTGTCGTGTCGTACGATCTGACGATGGTCACCCTGTCCGAGGTTCCCGCAGGTGAGGCGTTCGGTGTTTCCGCAACACTGTTCGTCACCTATCGCAAGTGCCCACAGCAGGCACTCGCACGACTACAGGGAGTGTACCCCGCTCCGAGCGTTGCGTCATTCAAGGGCGCGCTTGCCCATCGCCTCATTGCGCGGCATCTGACCCATGGGCCAATCGAAGACGGCGACCTGCCGCTGGTGTGTCGTATGGAGACCGGTGCCAACCTCAACGGTCAGATGGCGGCAATCGGAATCAAACCAAGTGAATTCAGAGCCGTGGTTGCTGAGGTCAGCGATGTCTACACGCGATTCCGGTCACATCCGCTGGCCGAGGAGGGCCCCGTGGAAGCAGAGGTGTCGTTCGCAGACGAGGTGTCGGACGGAATTACGCTGAAGGGACGGATCGATGCGGTCTACGGGTCAGGGGACAGCGCACGGATCGTGGACTGGAAGACGGGTGCACATCTCGGGGACGACGTGGACACACAACTCGGCTTCTATGCGCTTGCGTGGAAATACCGAACCGGCAGCATGCCGGCAGCGACCGAGGCAATGTCGCTAGCGACTGGCGAGCGGGTGTCTTCCGTGCCGACGGCGGCAGGGCTTGAAGTCATCGAACGAGACGTCGCGGCCATGGTCACTGATCTTCGCTCGGCGATGGCAGCTGGCGCGGAACTCGAACGGGTTGCAGGTCCCTACTGTCGGTGGTGCCCATTGCTCGACGACTGCTCCGAGGGGGCTGCGGCTGTGACGTTGCTGGACTGATCGTCGTCCACGCCCTCAGGCTGGGCCATACTTGCGCTTCTCATGAATCGAACACTCCTGTCCCTCCACGCCCACCCGGACGACGAGTCGTCCAAGGGTGCCGGCACCGTAGCCAAGTACGCCTCAGACGGTGTTCGAGCCGTGCTTGTCACTGCTACCGGTGGAGAAGCGGGCGACATCCTCAACCCGGCAATGGACGATCCGGACATCGTTGCGAACCTCAAGGAGGTCAGGCAGGCTGAGCTGGATGATGCTGCCCGGATCATCGGATACGACGAAGTCATGCTGTTGGGCTACCGAGATTCGGGCATGCCGGATTCACGAGACAACGCCAGGCCAGATGCCTTCTGCAACCAGCCACATGATGAGGTGCTTGAACGTATCGTTCGGATCGTGAGGGCGGTGAGACCCCAGGTCCTGCTCGGATACGACGACCACGAGTTCTATCCCCACCCGGATCATCTGTACGTCCATCGTTTGTCCCTCGATGCGTATTCCGCTGCAGCGGACCCCGCGGCATACCCCGCTGCAGGGGAGGCGTGGCGGGTCGACAAGCTGTATGCACCGGTGTTCACCACAGACCGCATAGTTGCGTTGCATGAGGCCATGCTCGAGCGCATGGGGGAGTCCCCCTTCGAAGGGTGGATCGAACGTATGGGCGACCGTGCATTCGCGGACCGGACGATCACCAAGATCGATGTCTCCGGGTTCGTCGAAAAGGGCAGGGACGCCCTTCGGGCTCACCGTACCCAGGTCGACCCGGATGGCTTCTGGTTCCAGGCTCCTACGGCGATGGTCGAGGAGGTCTATCCGTGGGAGGACTTTGAAGTGCTCGCATCCAACGTGCCCATCGCACGCGATGAGGACGATTTGTTCGCCGGAATCACCTGACCGAAGCGTGGCGGCCAGATGAGAGGCGCCGCGATCCGCGTCCCATGTCTGCTGGAATGGAGCCATGACGACCATTTCTGAGCTTCGAGAGGCGCTCGAGTCGGTTCCCAGCGCCCTCCTTGATGAGGACGACCGGCGCGTCATGACCGAGACGCTGGTTTCCCTCGATGCTCTGGAGCGGTTCGATGTGGTCCCAACCGTCATCGCATTCGTGGGCAGTTCTGGCTCAGGGAAGTCGTCGCTCGTCAACGCCGCGCTCGGCGCACAGATATCGCCGAGTGGGCCGATCCGTCCGACGACCGATCTGACCACCATGGTCGGGAGCTCAGGGCCGGTGTCGCTCCCAGCCGAGTCGGAGTACCTGCACCTGCCGAGCGTGCGAACTGGCCTGCTCGTCATCGACACGCCGCCATGGGAGCACGATTCTGGAGGGGTTGCAGCGGCCGTTGGGGCGGCGGATATGGTTGTCGTGGTGGTTACGCCCTCGAGGTACGCAGACGCGTCGGTCTCGGAGCTTGTTGCGGCAATCCCCTCCGGTCAGCCCTCCGCCGTCGTCCTGAACCGCATTGATGTACCGGTGGGCCAACGGGATGACCTCCTTTCGTCGGTTACCGACCGATTCGGCAGCTCGGTGGTCCTCATCGATGAGGGTGAACCGATGGCAAGGGCTGTTGAGGATCTGCTCGATACGTTGAACATCGATCCGGTGGAATATCAGCGCTCGGCGATCCTGCGCTCTGCTGCGGCGGCAGGGGCGGGCTACATCGCCAGGAGGGTGGAAGAAACGGTCGATCTCCTCGCTCGACTTGAACGAACCCTGGACGGAGCTACCGCGCCATCGCTCGGTGTCGCAACGCTGCCGATCCTCGACAGTTGGGACCAGACGCGCGCGGCAATTGTCGAGCGTTGCGCTGGCGCCCAATCGTCCATCGATGAGTTGATGCTCATCGATGGCGGCCCTTTGGCGGAGAACCTGCTCGACACGCTCGAGCCCATCGACACGACACCCGTCTCAGAAGCCCTCGATGGATGGATCGCCGAGACGGTCACGGGATTCACGGATGCGGCTCGCATCAGGTGGCGCAGAAGTGCCGCCACCGACCAGATCAGCCGGTTCTCGTGGCGGGTCGCAATCAACAGCGATGTCCAGACACCTCCACGGTTTCGCAGGGTTATGGGTGATCGGCTCGGTGGGTGCGCATCCGAGGCGCGCGATGCGCTCGATGAGCTGCTCAACCACTCGCTCGAGCTCAGGCTTGAAGCATGGAAGCAGGCAGGCGACGAGATCGGGTCCTACGCTCCCGGCGTGCTCTTGTCGTTGTCCAACTCCTTCGCGCCGAAGGGTTCGTCGCGTGGCTGAGCTCGCTGAGGTTCTCGATCTCATGGACCTCGCCGATGTCCGATCGAGGGATGTCCTCCCACTCGACGGCGGGAGGCAGATGGCAGATGTCGTTGATCACGCTCGCACCAGGCACGGATTCGTGGGCGAGGTCCTGGTCGTGGCCATTGCTGGAGGGACGGGTACAGGGAAGTCATCGATTGTGAACGCACTCATCGGTCACGAAGCAGTCACCACCGGCGTGGTGCGCCCCACGACGCAGGATGCATGTGCCGTGTATCCAGAGGTGTGTGCCAGCGATCTTGGGCCACTGCTCGATGCGTTGGGGGTGGGAGAGCGGATTCCTACCGACGCCTTGGCCGACGTCGTCCTTGTGGACCTCCCGGACTTCGACTCGGTTGAGCAGGCCCACCGCCACGTTGTTGACCAGGTACTGCCACGAGTTGACGCGGTTGTGTGGGTCATGGACCCGGAGAAGTATGCGGATCCCATCGTGCACAGCGAATTCCTCAGCCGGCTCGTCGACCACGAGCCTCAGTTTGTCTTCGTGCTGAACCAGATCGATCGGATCGACGGGATGCATGTGGAAGTCATCGGCAGCCTTCGCTCCCACCTCCGGCGAGACGGATTCTCGGACCCCGTCGTGGTGGGAACCTCCGCATCGCCACGGGATGGTTCTGAACCCGATGTATCTGAGCTCACCGAGGCGTTGGCGCACCATTTGGATGTCAAGACCACGGCACTCTCGAAACTGGCCGTGGATGTGCGCTCCATCGCGAACTCTGGGTGGCATGGTTGCCGAGCGGCGGTGGCCGAGGCTTCGAACGACGACGGCCGGTGGCAGGCGGCGCTTGCTGCCGCAACATTCGTAACGTTGGGGGTCGCTGCCTACGAGATGTTTGTACGCACGACGCAGGAGAGGGGCTGACAGCTGATGAGCGACGTCGGAGAGTGGCTCAGCGAGTTCTGGGAGAGGTGGAGCTTCGAGATCCTCGCCTCGGTACTCACCATCGTTGTTGCCGTCGTCGTTCTGATTCTGCTCAGGAAGGCTCTCGAGCGATGGATTGATCGTGTCGATCGCTCGTACTCGGAGTCGCACGATCACATGGACCGGGAGCAGGGCCAGCGGATCGTCACGATCACGCATGCTGTGCGCCTTGTCGCTTCGGTTGTGGTCTGGGGGGTCGTGGTGCTCACGATCATGGCCATCTGGGGCATCCCCCTCGCCCCGTTGGTGGCCGTTGGCGCAACATTGGGCGTTGGCATCGGGTTCGGAGCCCAGGACTTCATCAAGGATGTCATCGGCGGGTTCTTTGTACTCGTCGAGGATCAGTACTCGGTTGGCGACGTGATCGCCGTCGAGGGCGTGAGCGGCAACGTGGAAGCGATCACGCTTCGCACCACGGTTCTCCGCAATCTGGAAGGGAACCGGCACCATGTCCCCAATGGGCACGGAGGCGTCACGACCAATCTCACGACCGATTTCACCCGGGTAGTCATCGACGTCCCGGTCTCCTACGACACCGATCTCGATCGTGCGCTGGATGTGATTGGTAACGTTGCTTCCGATATGTCCGCTGAGGAGGCGTGGCAGGCCTCATTCCTCGACTCGCCTGAGGTGTTGGGTGTTGAGAAGCTCGATGCCTCATCCGTCAACCTGCGTCTGCTCCTGACGACTGTGGGCGAAGATCAATGGGCAGTGCGCAGGGAACTGCTGAAGAGGATCAAGCAACGCTTCGACGACGAATCAATCGAGATTCCGTTCCAGTACGTCAACGTGGTGACGATGCCACCTGGCGACGCTCAGTCGGTCTGAGGTCGGAGCACCAGCAGCGCATCTTCTGCAGGTGTGACCGTGATGTGGGATGCATATCCGAGGAGTTCGCCGTCAGCCTGGAACGGGGTGCGAGGTTCTGCCTCGATGTCGAGGCGTTTGTAGTTGGTCCATAGCCGTATCCCCGTTGCATCCCTGTGGCTGAGTCCGATAGCCGCCCTTGCGAAGATCTCCGCTGCCCGAGACACGCCGAGGTCGTCTGCGGCAAGGGTTGCGACCCCGGTTGGCGGTTCTGACGTGAGTCGGAGCGGAAGTTTGCCGAAGTAGGTGTAGGGATCGTGAACCTGGGTCAGCGCTGCGAGCGCATCGAAGCGGTCGCCGTCGCAGATCATTCTGAGGTTGGGCTGTTCACTCCTCCAGCTCGACAGCAGCCTGCCGATGGCGGTCGATGCATAGTGGACGCTGCCGAACCTTGTCTTCGAGAATGGTCTCGTCTCCGCTGACTCGACAACGTCTGCGTCGAATCCGATGCCGAGGGCGAAGGCCGCGTACCGAGTCATGTCGCCGACAGGCGTTGTTGCATCGATCCTGACCATCCGGGTTGGTACCGGCTCGAAGCCGATTGCATGGCTCGCTGCCCGGAGTGGCTTCATGGGGATGCCGAGAATCCGTGCGAGGACATTGGTCGTGCCAACGGGAATGAGGCCGAGGGCCGAATCCGAGTGGACGACGGCATTTGCGACGTGATGTGCGACACCGTCCCCACCCATGGCGAACACGACGTCGATTCCGCGGTCTGCCGCACGACGCGCAACGGTCTCAGTCTCATGTGGGCTGATGGGCCACTCGGTCGTCAGCTCGAAGGTCCTCGAAAGGATTGCTGTGATGTCGCGAAAGACGCCGCCTGTGAACTGCGAAGCCGATGGGTTTGCGATGAGGATGGCCGTCGGCATCAGGGAAGGGTACGGACCTCGAGCGGAGACCGATGGCGGGAATCAGCTGGCGAGGAGCTTCTCCACCTGGACGCGGAGGTCGAGTGGTCGGAACGGTTTCGTCATGAACGAGTCCGCCCCACCCTTGGCAGCTTTGTCTGCCATTTCTGGCTGGGCATGCGCGGTGAGGACGAGCACCTTGATTGACGCCGTCTCCTGATCGTTGCGAATCCGACGCAGGACCTCCCAGCCGTCGAGGCCAGGAAGCCCGATATCGAGAACCACGGCATCGGGTCTGGAGTCGCGGATTGCGTCGAGGCCGCCAACGCCGTCGGCTGCAGAAGAGACTTCAACGCCGAGCACACGCAGGCAGACCTCGATCAGTCGCCTGACGCTGGCAGAATCCTCAATGACAAGCACGCGTTGTTCCACTCGTGTTGTATCGGCATGCCGTTGGGCGACTTCAGCGGTTGTTTGGCAGGGTGCGGGAGGCGTGCACGGCACAGGGAGCCAGCCCTGCGTAGCCTGAGGGTCTGGATCCTGTCCCGATTCGAGGAGTCGATGTGCTGCCGCCATACCGCGCCGAACCGTATTCCGATTTCACCGACCCACGCATTGCAGAACGGTATGAGCAAGCTCTTCGTGGCGTTCGCGCCTCGTTTGGGGAGCGCGCCCTGCTCGTGATCGGTGGAGAGCGCATCGACACGAAGGCATCGATCGAGTCCGTCGACCCCTCGAGCCCCTCTGGTCTTGTTGGAACGTCGGCATCCGGATCGGTCGCCGACGTCGACGCAGCCCTTGATGCAGCCTGGGATGCCTTCCCGGGATGGTCCCGACGAACTGCCGAAGAGCGCGCAGGCCTGATCCACCGTGTTGGAGACCTGATCGCGGACCGTCGGTTCGATTTCGCTGCATGGCAGACCTACGAGGCAGGCAAGAACTGGGCGGAAGCTGAAGCAGACGTTGCGGAGGCGATCGATTTTTGTCGGTACTACGCCCACCAGGCGCTCCGGACGGCAGAACCGGTGGAGGTCCACGGACACGAGGGTGAGACCAATGAGTCCTGGCTCCAGGCGATTGGCGCCGGCGTCGTGATCCCTCCGTGGAATTTCCCGCTGGCGATCCTCGTCGGAATGACCATTGGTCCCGTCGCAGCGGGCAACACGGTGGTCCTCAAGCCTGCATCCAATACACCAATGGTGGGCTGGGGCTTCATGAAGGCCCTCCAGGAGGCCGGCCTGCCAGGCGGTGTGGTGAACTACCTCCCGGGTAGCGGCGGTGTGATTGGAGACGCTCTGGTTGACCACCCTCGAACACGGTTCGTCAACTTCACCGGCTCAAAGGAGGTTGGCCTACGCATCGCTGAACGGTCGGCAAAGGTCCACGAAGGCCAGCGCTGGCTCAAGAGGGCATACATGGAGATGGGCGGCAAGGACGCCCTCATCGTTGACGACACCTGTGACCTCGATCGTGCAGCAGAAGATGCCGTGAAGTCAGCCTTCGGCTTCCAGGGCCAGAAGTGCTCTGCATGCTCGAGGTTGATCGTGTTCGAAAGTGTCCACGATGCGCTGGTTGACAAGGTTGTCGAACGGGCTGCCGCACTGCAGGTGGGGAGCGCAGCTGACAATCTGCCGATGGGTCCTGTGATCTCCGCGGCCCAGCACCGGTCGATCCTCTTCGAGATCGAGGCAGGGAAGTCCGAGGCGAACCTGGTGATGGGTGGTCAGCCGCTCGACATCGACGGCGGCTATTTCATCGAACCGACGGTGTTCGATGGTGTCGCTTCCGATTCACGCCTCGGTCAGCACGAGATCTTTGGTCCTGTGCTGTCGGTCATCTCTGTGGGGTCGTTCGACGAAGCGCTCGACGTCGCAAACGGGACCGAGTTCGGGCTCACCGGTGGATTGCATTCGAGTGATGGTCAGCGACTCGAACGTGCGAAGCGGGACTTCCACGTTGGGAACCTGTACTTGAATCGGAAGATCACAGGTGCTCTGGTCGGCATTCAGCCCTTCGGCGGTTTCAACATGTCAGGATCCAATGCCAAGGCAGGCGGCCCGGACTACCTCCGCCTCTTCATGGAGATGAAGAGTGTGGCGCAGCGGATCTGAGATGCGAGGTACCAGATACCGAGGCGCTGCTCGCTGAGAGCGGAAGCCCCAGTTCCGGGGCGAGCACGTGGGCCAGGTGCTAGGTCCCGCCGTAGGTGTACCAGATCACCGCGTTGCCGAGGGTGTCGAGCACGATTGCGGTGTCGCCACCGTTTGACCAAACAGGTGTGTCGTTGCACCAGTGGATCGCCTCCGCGGGTCCTCCCTCGCAGCCGGTGACGACCGTGACGGAATCACCGACGGCAAGCACGATCCCGCTCGGGAACGTAAGGCGGTTGGTCGAGCTCTCGTCACGAAGGACCCACCCTGAAATCGATACCCTTCCATAGCCCTCATTGACGATTGTTATGTACTCGCCATCGAGGGCGTCGTCGTCCGGTCCTGTTGGGTCGAATTCGATGTCCTGGACCCGAATGACGGGGCGATCGGCGCGGATGCCCTCGTCATTTCCACACGCAAAAGTACCCCACATGCCCTTGCCGGATTGGTAGGCCCTGGCCTCGAGTGCTTTGAGGTTCTCGGCGTGCTGGTTCCCATTCTGGAGGGCGATGGCGTGCCCCTGCGTGACCATGAATTGGTTGACGAACTCGACACCTTCCGCCGTTTCGAGATAGAGGAATCGCAGCGATCGCCCGAAGCCGTCGACGTCCTCCTCGCCAGCAACGAGGAGCACGTCCCTGCCGTTGATTTCGTTTGCGAGGATCGCGGTTGCCTCGGCGCCCCAGCACTCTGTGGATTCTGGTGCATTGATCCCGAGCATGCGGATGGTCGTCGAAACGCCATCCACCATCGCTCTGACCGTGTCGCCGTCGACGATCTCAACCACCGTCCCGATGATGCGTTCCTCAACTGGGGGGAGGGTCGGCGTCGTGGTGGTTGCTGCTGCACCGCCGGTGAGGGTGGTCGTCGTGGTGCTCGAGTCCACGAACTCAGGCGCTTGGGGTCTGGCATCGCATGCAGCGCCGACGAGAGCCATGGCGACGATGAGGAGGAGCGAAGACCGTTTCGACATCCCGGAACGGTAGGGGAGACGACCGTGAACTCGGCGCATCTCGAGGACGTAAGATCCGGTCGCACCGTCGCCTATCCACGGAGTCCACATGCAGAACCCCTTTGACCTCACAGGCAAGGTTGCCATTGTCACGGGAGGGAACAACGGCATTGGTCTGGCCATGGCCCAAGGCCTTGCGCAGGCCGGAGCGGCAGTGGCCATCTGGGGTCGAAACCTGGAGCGCAATGCAGATGCCCTCGAACGCCTGTCGTCATATGGAGGCGAGGCAATCGCACTGCCCGTCGATGTCAGCGACGAGCAGGCAGTTGTGGACGCTTTCGCTGGGACACTCGAGGAGCTTGGCCATGTTGATGCGGTGTTCGCCAATGCAGGCGTCGGATCGCTCGGAACGCCGTTCGACGAGATGACCACGCAGGAGTGGAGGTACGTGTTCGGCGTCAACATGGAGGGCGTGTTCTGGACATTCCGTGAGGCTGTCAAACACATGAAGGCTGTCAGCGCTGGTTCCCTGGTTGTGACCTCTTCCGTTGCTGGAGATTTCGGGTTCCCCACCGGTGAGCACTACGCAGCGACGAAGGCTGGTGTTCGTGCCCTGATCCGCGGCCTGGCCGTCGAGTACGGGAAGTACGGCATCCGTGCCAATGCAGTGGCCCCCGGTTGGGTCGTGACCGGCATGACCGATGGGTTCATCGAAGAGGAGCGGTTCGAGACGATGGTGAAGCCCCGCATCCCTGTTGGAAGGTGGGGACAGCCGAAGGACTTTGCGGGTATTGCGGTCTACCTTGCCTCGGACGCGTCGACGTGGCACACAGGGGACACCATCACGATCGATGGTGGCTACCTCCAGAAGTAGCTCGGATCTCGGCTTCTAGAATCGATCTGGATGTCAGCCAACACCTGAGGAGCCTCCATGATCACCTTCGATGAGCAGGTTGCGATAGTCACCGGAGCGGGGCACGGCCTGGGGCGATCCCACGCTCTTGCACTTGCGGCGCGCGGTGCCAGGGTTGTCGTGAACGACCTCGGAGGATCCAGGGATGGCACAGGATCATCCTCCACAGCGGCTGAGGCCGTCGTTGCCGAAATCGAAGCCGCCGGTGGCGAGGCCATGCCAAATGGCGCCGATGTCACGGATACCGATGGGGTCGGCGAGATGGTCGATGATGCGATCGGACGTTGGGGTCGCGTCGACATCCTCATCAACAACGCCGGGATACTGAGGGACAAGTCGTTCGCCAACATGGACATGGATGACTTCGGTCTCGTTGTCGCGGTCCACCTCACGGGCACGGCGACGTGCACCAAGGCCGTGTGGAGCCACATGCGTGATTCCGGGTACGGCAGGATCGTCGTGACGTCGTCGTCATCGGGCCTGTACGGCAACTTCGGCCAAGCCAACTACGGGGCAGCCAAGCTTGCCGTGGTCGGTTTGATGAACACGTTGACGATCGAAGGGGCCAAGTACGGCATCCGCGTCAACGCCCTTGCCCCCGTTGCTCACACAAGGATGACCGATGAGCTGTTGCCGGACGAGGCGAAGGCGCTGCTCAAGCCTGAGGAAGTGACGCCGGGCGTGTTGTATCTGGTGTCCAGGGATGCCCCGAGCGGAATGATCCTCGCCGCTGGGGCAGGGGGGTTTGCCGCGGCCAGAATCTACGAAACGGACGGAATATGGCTGCCGGAAGGCCAGCGGACACCGGAGGAGATCGCCTCCAGGCTCCCAGACATCCTCGATCCGGACGGGCAGCAGGAATTCGGGGCCGGTGGAGACCAAACGATGAAGTTCCTCGGCAAGGCCATGGCAGCCGGACACGACTCATGAGGAGGAAACGATGACCCACACAGGGACGAGACAAGCAGTGATCGTGTCCGCAGCAAGGACGCCGATCGGCAAGGCATACCGCGGTGCGTTCAACAACCTCGAGGCTCCGAGCCTTGGTGCGGTTCCCATCGCAGCCGCGGTGGAGCGTGCGGGGGTGGACGGGGCCGACGTCGACGACGTCATCGTGGGCTGTGCCGTGCCCCAGGGAACCCAGTTCCCGAACATCGGAAGGCTGGCAGGACTTGCTGCGGGGCTTCCAACATCCGTGAGCGGCATGACCATCGATCGGCAATGCTCGTCCGGCATGATGGCCATCGCGACAGCAGCGAAACAGGTCATGGTCGATGGGATGAACGTCGTGGTCGCCGGTGGCGTCGAGTCCATTTCCCTTGCACAGAACGAACACACCAACACCTGGCGCATGGTGGATCCCGCGCTGATCGAGATGCATCCCGCTGCGTATATGCCAATGCTGGGCACCGCAGAAGTCGTTGCAGATCGATTCGGTATCTCGCGCGAGGCCCAGGATGAATATGCACTCCAGTCACAGTCGCGCACGGCAGCGGCCCAAGCTGCTGGTCTGCTCGATGATGAGCTTGTCCCGGTGTCGGCCACGAAGCTCGGCATGAATCGTGAGACAGGCGATACCTTCACGCAGGATGTCACGCTCGAATCTGATGAGGGGAACCGTCCAACGACCACGCTTGAGGGCCTTGCATCGCTCCAGCCCGTCACTGGGGGTGGCACGATCACGGCTGGCAACGCAAGCCAGCTCTCTGACGGTGCAGCGGCGACGGTTGTGATGTCGGAGGAGGAGGCGCGGTTGAGGGAACTCGAGCCGCTCGGCTTCTATCGCGGGATCGCAGTCGCTGGAGTCGACCCGGACATCATGGGCATCGGTCCGGTCTACGCCGTACCCAAGCTGCTCGCAAACGCAGGCCTGACGATGGATGACATCGATCTCTGGGAGCTCAACGAGGCGTTTGCTGTGCAGGTCATCTATTGCAGGGACGAGCTGGGAATCCCGAGTGGCAAGCTCAATGTCAATGGTGGAGCGATCTCCATCGGACATCCCTATGGAATGACTGGAGCCAGGATGGTCATGCATGCGCTGATCGAAGGCCGCAGGCGCGGGGCACGATTTGTTGTCTCCACCATGTGCGTTGGAGGCGGAATGGGAGCAGCAGGCCTTTTCGAGGTCGCATGATGCGAGCCCTCGTCTGCTCTGAGATCGGATCGTTCGACAGCATCGTCCCGGGTGAACTGCCTGCGCCGATCCCGGATGAGGGCCAGATGGTCATCGACGTCCAGTACTCGGCGGTCAACTTCGCAGATCTCCTGGTCATCCAGGACCTGTACCAGTTCCGGTCAGAGCCTCCCTTTGCGCCTGGCCTCGAGGGTGTTGGCATCGTGTCCTCACTCGGTCCAGGGGTCGAAGGATTCTCGGTCGGCGACCGTGTTGCTGCGGTCGGGTACTCGGGAGCATTGGCAGAGCAATGGTGCGTGGAGGAGGCCAATGCGTTCCACGTCCCCGATGACATTGCGTGGGACACCGCCGCAGCGATGACCATCGCGTATGGCACGTCGTACCACGCCCTCAAACAGCGTGCATCGCTTCAGAGCGGGGAAAGCCTGCTGGTCCTCGGTGGTGCCGGGGGAGTGGGTTCGGCTGCCGTGGACATCGGATCTGCGATGGGTGCAATGGTCATCGCCGCCGTTTCATCAGACGACAAAGCCGCGTTGTGCGCCGATCTCGGCGCAGAGCACACCATCAACTATGCGACCGAGGACCTTCGCTCCGCTATAGAGGCCTTCGTTGGCGGCGGCGGGGTCGACGTCGTGTACGACCCTGTCGGTGGCGCCATGTCAGAAATCGCGTTCAGGTCGCTTTCGTGGCGTGGGCGCCATCTCGTAGTTGGC
>Ga0265303_10001376_pt1 | contig 14878 bp, 12 predicted proteins | sample Helome_2_FD_192494 | JGI IMG/M metagenome (GOLD analysis project Ga0265303, IMG submission 192494) | Marine sediment microbial communities from subtidal zone of North Sea - Hel_20160317 (Illumina Assembly) | ecosystem: Environmental > Aquatic > Marine > Subtidal zone > Sediment ... | reverse complement strand
CCGGCGAGCCATCAGCCTCGAAGAAAAACCCACCAATCCAAAATCGCGTTATGCGGTTACCGGTCTCTATTTTTACGACGCCGATATTGTCGACGTGGCGAAGTCAATCGAGCCATCTGACCGTGGCGAGCTCGAAATCACCGATGTCAACAAACGTTACCTCGAGCAGGGCAAGCTGAATGTGATCAACATGGGCCGCGGCACCGCCTGGCTCGACACCGGCACCCACGAATCGTTGCTCGAGGCATCCAGCTTTATCGAAACCCTCGAAAAACGCCAGGGTCTGAAGATTTCCTGCCCCGAAGAAATTGCATGGCGACGTGGCCTGATCACCAGCGACCAGCTCAAAGCCCTCGCCGAACCGCTCATGAAAAGCGGTTACGGCCAGTATCTGCTACAAATAGTCGATGAACAAATTTTCTGAGTCATCCCGACCCCTAAATCTGTCATCCCGCGGCTCGACCGCGGGATCCAGCAAAAGTGGTGCGCTCTGCGAGCGCGATTATGCTGACTGGATTCCGGCTTGCGCCGGAATGACGAGCTTTACCTCCCATGAACACCCTGTCATCCCGAACCCTAAATCTGCCATCCAGACGCCTAATTTGTCATCCCGACCCCTAAATTTGTCATCCCGCGGCTTGACCGCGGGATCCAGTGACCGTAAACAATGAAAATAATTCAGACCCCCATCCCAGATGTTAAAATCATCGAACCCAAGGTGTTCGGTGACGAACGGGGCTTTTTTCTCGAAAGCTTCAATCGCAGGCACTTTCATGAACTAACCGGTCTCGATATGGATTTCGTCCAGGACAACTACTCCAAATCCGGGTGCGGTGTGCTGCGCGGGCTGCATTATCAAATCGAGCAGTCGCAGGGCAAGCTGGTGCGCGTAGCGCGTGGGCGGGTCTATGACGTAGCGGTCGATATTCGAGAGTCCTCGGCAACTTTCGGCCAGTGGGTGGGGGCCTTTTTGACCGCTGAAAACTTCCACCAGTTGTGGGTCCCACCAGGATTCGCGCACGGTTTCCTCGTGCTTGAAGATGACACCGAGTTTCTCTACAAGACTACTGACTACTATGCCCCCGAACACGAACGTACGATCCAGTGGGACGATGCCGACCTCGCCATCGAGTGGCCGCTAGACGGCCTCGAGGTTCGGCTCTCGGACAAGGACAGGAACGGCACCCCGTTTGCCAGCGCCGAGTACTTTGATTAAGTGAGCAGATCAATCTGGATTACCGGTGCGGGTGGCCAGGTCGGGCATGAGCTCGCAATTGCCGACGGCCGACACCGTCTCGTAGCTTTATCCCGTCAACAGCTGGACATTACCGATCCCTTGCAGATAGAAGAAGCGTTTGCAGCCCATCAGCCGGATATTGTTATCAATGCCGCAGCCTACACCCAGGTCGATCGCGCCGAGCAAGAGCCGGAACGCGCGTTTGCTATTAACCGTGATGGGGTGGCGAACCTGGCACAGGCCTGCAGGAAACTCGGTATCCCCCTGCTGCATACTTCTACCGACTACGTATTCGACGGCAGCAAGCCCGCTGCCTACCAGGAAACCGACTCGCTCGCGCCACCTGGCGTCTATGGCAAGAGCAAGGCGGAAGGGGAGGCCTTGCTACAGGGGACGCTTGAGCGGCATATTATTTTGCGCACCAGCTGGGTGTTCTCGGCGACCGGCAATAATTTCGTCAAGACCATGCTGCGTCTCGGCAAGGAGCGTGATGAACTCGGCATCGTTAACGATCAACACGGTTGCCCGACCTCGGCCCGTAGCATCGCCGAGGTGTTACTCAACATCGCTGATAAGTACCTGCAAGGCCATGAAATCGAATGGGGCACCTATCACTATTGCAACCAACCTGAGACCACCTGGTTCGGATTTGCGCAAGCCATTTTCCAGCAAGCCACTGGATTTGAGAACTTGAATTTAAATCCAATCGCTACCAGCGAATACCCAACCCCCGCGCAGCGCCCCCAAAACTCGATGCTCGATTGCACAAAGATACAAGCACAATTCGGGATAGAGCAGGGGGACTGGGCTGGCGAACTTGCGTTAGTCCTTGATCAGCTGAAAGATTAAGTTTACGGGCAAAAAAAAACACGGCCTTGAGGCCGTGTTTTCCGCGGGTATCCCTTTTTATTATTAAACTTTGGTTCTTCTAGAAATTCCAATAAACCCGATCAGCGCAGTGCCAAACAACCAGAAGGCCGCTGGTAGAGGTACGGGAGGAATCGTAGAGAGCTTTTCGCTACCGCCGCCAAGATATGAACCGACATGAACCCCGATTCTGAAAGTACCTGCATCCAGTGCTGCGATAAGCATACTGAAAGTATTTGCACCGCCTAAATCGAAATCATAAGTCAGCCACTCTTGCTCGCCTACAATACCTGAGGTCACGCCGTTAGCAGTATTTCCTATTTTCCTGGCCTCTCCCTCTGCGACAAAACCGAGTCCGCCAATATTTCTGCTGCTTGCCGATATATTTTCAAAATTAACACCACTACTTTGAGTTCGAGTGGAGCTTAAAATATCTAGAATTCCAGCATCATCATCTATCCAAACCTTTTTTAGATGCGATGTTAGAGGACCGATGTTAGTTAGTGTGAAACTGGCATTCGTTCCATCCGGGTCATCTCCTTCGACTGCAAGATTAAGATAGGCTTCGCTCTGGTTGCAGTTAGCGACGCTGTTATTTGTACCGCATTCGAAAGAATAATTGTAGACAGTCGTAATAGCGCTGGCGTTACTTGACCAAATCAGGAAAAGCCCTAGAGAGGCAGTGGATAGTAAGTTCATTGCAATAGTCCTTAAAAATGGAAACTCAAAACACTACGTAATGATTTTAATTTTATTGCTCGACTAAGGCATCACCCAAATAGGGTAAATTTAAGGCTATCGTTAAATAATTTTCTAATAAAACGGGGCGAACCCACGTTGCGTGGATTCATTTGGCAAATTGGGGGTGCGACCAGGCTGCGATCCTTCTGGGAGGACCCGATAAAGCCGATCAGTGCAGTGCAGAATAGCCAGAAAGCCGCCGGCACCCGAACGGGGTTAAGCGGTGTGTTAAACCAGCCGCCATTAAAGCAGTGAAATTTTAATAAAAAACAAAGGCTTGTCGTAAACCCGAGAGTTTTAATAAGCCTCATCGCGCAAAAGCGCAGGGATGGTTTTGAGCAGGATCTCGAGGTCGAGCCAGAATGACCAGTTATTGATGTACTCCATGTCGTACTCGACGCGTTTTTTCATCTTGTCGAGGGTGTCGGTTTCACCACGGTAACCATTAATCTGGGCCAGCCCTGTGATGCCCGGCTTGATGCGGTGTCGGGTCATGTAGGCACGGATACGCTGATCGTAATCGGAGTTGTGCTCGATGGCATGCGGGCGAGGGCCGACCATCGACATGGTGCCAGCCAGCACGTTGAACAATTGAGGCAGCTCGTCGATGCTGGTCTTTCGAACAAATCGTCCGATTCTGGTCATGCGGTCGTCGTCTTTGGTCGCCTGCTTGACCTCGCCATTGCTTTCCTGGTGCAGCTTCATACTGCGGAATTTCCAGATATGGAACTCCTTGCCATTCCAGCCGGTGCGACTTTGACGAAAGATCACCGGGCCTGGTGAATCGAGCTTGATCAGGAGTGCGATGATCAACATCAACGGGCTTAATAAAATTAATGCAATCAATGCGATGACACGATCTTCGACGGCCTTGAACATCAGGTGATTACCAATCAGCGGTGACTCCGAAAGCGTCAGCAGGGGCAGGCCGGCCATCTCCTTGACGCTGTGGTTAATCAGGTCCATGGTAAAGATATTCGGCACCCAGTGAACATCGATGTTTTCGTTGGCCAGCTTGAGATAAAGCGTTTCCACCAGGTGTGAATTTTCCAGTGCCACCGCGATGTAAACCGCGCGCACATTATTGTCACGCGCTACGTTGACGATATCATCGATGTTGCCAAGCACTGGCACCGGCATTTCAACATCGTCGCTCTCGGCACTGGTGCGAATCCGCCCGATTGCCTTTTCCTGAATCCACGGATTGCCGTTGATGCTATCGAACAGGTGTTTGACCAGGGGGCCACCACCGATCAACAGCACGTTGTTTTTATTTCTGGCCGAATGGGCCGTTTGCACTCGAAATGCTAGCAGAATCAATCGATTCACTACTTGTCCGGCAAAGGCAATCAGAAATATAGCTGACAAAATCGGGCGTGAAAATTGATCGAAATACTGCGCCATGATGAAGATGAACAGGGTAATTGCAAAGCTCGTCGACCACGCAAAGAATAGTCTACGCGTTGAGCGGACCGGTCCTCCGAACTGGCGATAAATCCCCATCTGGTCATACGTCACGCCCATGATTGCGAGTAACGTGATCATGAACACTGCATCGATGGTGCTGATGAAGCCCTGCGAGTTGTAAAACGCAAAATAAACGGTGAGTAGCACGATCAGTCCGTCGATCAATGCCTGAAAAGTTGTCGTCAGCGAGTTGCGTCGCTGTAGCAGGGATCGATGCGAATGAAGCCGATCTTGCGGCATCAGATCATGGCTCCTGACATCCCGCCATCCAAAACGGTCATTCCACGACCGAACAATGTCAACCCACCTTTATCGTCTGTCATCCCGCGGCTCGACCCGATGCGTCGGACCGGCGGGATCCAGTTTGATGTGCGTTCTGCGAACGCGATGGTTGGACTGGATTCCGGCTTGCGCCGGAATGACAGATAGTGGCCTGTAATCCGATGGTTTTTCCGTGTCATGTCGCTATCCTGCACTGTCATTCCGCGGCTCGACCGCGGGACCCAGCCGGAAGTGTGTTCTGCGAATGCGATAATTGGACTGGATTCCGGCTTGCGCCGGAATGACAAATAGCGGCCTGTCATTCCAGAACCGAACACTTTCTTCCCACCTTTATCACCTATCATCCCACTACTCAGTACTGTCATCACGCCACCAAACACTGTCATCCCGCGGCTTGACCGCGGGACCCAGTCTGTGGCGCGTGCTGCGAACGCGATTGTTGGACTGGATTCCGGCTTTCGCCGTAATGACGGGGGTACTTGAATTCCGTACAGTGAGCAGCGCCTGCCCATAATCCAGTCAAATGTGGATTCGGTTAGTTTTGCGAAGAACATTATTTCAGTCCGGAATGACTCGAAACAATCAAGTCCCAGCAGAGCGCCGACGCTGCGCAAACGGCCCGGTCAGGAGCAACTTGATCAGCTCGCTCTGACGGGAAACGCCAGTCTTACGAAACACCGATTTCAGCTGCGAGCGGATGGTATGCGTACTGTGATTCGATCGGTTGGCGATTTCACCGATGCTATGCCCGTTGGCAAGACTGATGGATACCTGCGCTTCGGAGGGAGTCAGGCTGTAAACACTTACCAGGCTGTCGACCGAAATGGGCTGTTGCAGGTTCGGGTCACTCAGAAACACCGCAACTTTCGCCCCCTCGTAATCCAGATCCGAGGTAATCAGATGTGCATGCATCGGGGTTACCAGGATCGGCAGGGGTGATTCGACGTCCGGATGGGTAATACCAATCGCAACGCTTTGCTTCCAGGAATCGTCCGGGTCTATATGGGCAGTATCGACAATCGTTCTGCGCAGGTTCTTTTCATCTTCAGGATTGGTCAGCAACAGATCGCCTTCATGCAGTTGTAGCCCTGGATGTTGCTCGATAATCGCTTCTGCGGTCGGGTTGATGTAAACAGGCTGGGCGTTATGGTCATAGAGAATCAGGCCGATCACCAGGCGATCGAGACCTTTCAACAGCGCATCCTGCTTCAGCCGCAGGTGAGTGAATTCGGAATAAATATTAAGCGCACGTTTTAAGTGCGGCAGCACTTCATCAACCACGCGCAATTCACCATCGCTCCACTCTCCGGCCTCTTTATCGCGCAAGATCGCGATGCCGGCGCGGTGGGTGTCGGTATCGATAAACTGGGCTCCACCGACGTGATAAACGCTGTTGGGCTTCATCCATTGCTCGTAGAGCTCGGAGTCGTTCGGCATTACGCCGTTGCTACCCGGGTAAAACTGGGTGCAGGTCAGTTCTTTCGACGTATTACTGGCCCTGGCTGAGAACATGTCATCGAGCGAATCGCACTGATCGCGAAAATTCAGGCGTTCGGCATCAGGCAGGCCATATTGCGCGATGGTGCTCGCAATTTCCATTTCCTTGTTCTTGTAGTAAAGGCAGGCAGATTTAGATCGTGTCAACTTCGCGATCATGGTCACCACGTAGTCCCAGTGGATCGGGTCGATGGTTGCCTCGTAAATTTCCGGTACGATATGCGATGAACGTCTTCGATCCATGCTGTTTTAATCCTTATGTTTAGCTTTTACGCTTAAGAGCTTGTATTATCAAATTATTCAACGATTTGAAAGCCCGTCGTCCACTTTAAATACAAACGCGAAAAAAAGCAAAAAATGTGATTAGTTTCCCAAATGCCACTTGCAAAAAATTAACCCATTTGGGTTAGACGCAATATAAATAAATGACATTTCAGAAAGGTGACAGTATTCACAAAACAGCCGCATTTAGATGGATACTTCCCCTAAATGGGTGATGTGTCACAAATCGTGAGTTGATAACTGAGGAATTATTGTGTGCGTGTCGAAAGGGACGTATGCTGTATCGCAAATTTTGGCGAGATCATCCTGACTTGTCAAGATTTTGAAAGAATCTCATTTGTGTTAAGTAGTCACTTAGTAAGAGGCTGTATAGGACCTGGTTAATTTCAGTTGCGATGCCGAAGTAGAAACCACTACGGTATGTTAGAGAGTATTTGGTGATATGAAAATTTTGAGTATCATTTTTGGGGTGGTTCTCGCGTCCGTTTCGATAAATGCGAGTGCGGAAGGGACCTACCGCCTGAACCCGGGCGATATCCTCGGTATTTCGGTGTGGAACGAAGAGGCCTTGCAACAGGATATATTGGTGTTGCCCGACGGCACAATTTCGTTTCCGCTCGTGGGTATTCTTAAAGTTGCCGGCAGGACACCGGAGCAGGTACAAAAGGAATTAAAGGAAAGGCTGTCCCGTCTGATTCCTGACCCTGAAATAAATTTGACGGTGCGCACAGTAGAAGGGAACAACGTTTTTATTATTGGCAAGGTAATTAGTCCGGGGCGATACCCGATGGCCAGCCAAACGGATGTCGTACAGGCTTTGAGCCTGGCCGGCGGTTTTACACCTTACGCGGAAACTGAAAGTATACAAATTCTCAGACGAACCGGAAAGAAGCAAAATGTTATTAATTTCGATTACACCAAAATTGCAGATGGCAAGGCACTCGAAACCAACATCCTGCTGCAGAGCGGTGATACCATTGTTGTTCCCTGATTCGCTAAATCTACTCGGGAATTAACAGTTGACTGCTTTACACAGAATTTCCAGGCAAAGTTGGGGCGGATATCCCTCGCTTCTTATCCCGGTTTTTTCGATAGCGATGGTGTGCAAGCCGGTTTATGCGTATGACTGGAACAATGATTATGGCGTCGATTTGACTGCTGGCTATCACGACAACATTGATCTCAGCGATGACGATGAAATCGATACCTCGTCCGGCGCCATTGGTGTTTTTGCCGATATCGAGGGTACAACGGAAATTTCAAGAATAAGCCTGGGATTGGCATTAACCGGCACAACTTACTCGGATTCATCCCTTGACGATGAAACCACCTATAACTTGTCGCTTGATACCTCTAGATCGGGCGAACGTCTGACGGGCTTTTTAAGTGTTGTGCTGGACAGGGAAGCTACCCGGGAAACCGAAACACTCGACTCTGAATTTGACGAGCAGAATGGCACCCGTGATTCGGTAACGGTAACACCCGGGTTGAGCTACGAGGTGAATGAGAGAAATTCATTCGCGGCCAGTTTAAGGTTTGTGGATGTTAGCTATGACACGGATTCGTACACCGAGTACACAGATAATTCACTCTTACTAAGCTGGATTCACCAGCTTGACGATGCGAGTAGTATTTCGACTAACTTCGAATTTGCAGAGTATGATCCAGATGATGACGGTACAACCGATACAAATAGCGTAGATGTCGGTTACGATTATAGAGCTTCCGAGGCGACCAGTTATTATTTCTCATTGGGCTACACAAAAGTTGACGAGCCGGATGATTCGACAAATGGCGGTACCGGTGAGTTCGCTGTCGATCACCAAATCGATGAGCGTAATGAATTTAGTCTGACACTGAGCAAAAGCTATGAAGCCAGTGGTGAAGGTGACGTAAGTGACGAAGACAGGTTGAATCTGGGATGGAATCACGCTCTCTCGGAAAAAGTCCAGTTTACGCTATCGACAGAAGTCGCCAGCAGAGACGACACGGACTACTATTCTGTCGGGGTAGGCAGCAGCTATCAATATACCCGTGAAATCGCATTGTCCGCCGATTATCGTTATCGAGGAAGAGAAGAAGACTCGGATGATGCGAAGTCCAGTAGCATATTGTTTACGTTATCCTACTCACCCATTTAAGAATTGCTGAAGTTCCAGAATTAATACATGGAAGACGATGTTAAGACAATAGGCGATTATACCTCAATCGCTTGGCGCAGAAAATTCCACATCCTGATCCCGTTTATGGTGGCGTTGGTTGTCACCATTGTAACGGTGTTGTCGTTGCCCCGTGTTTACCAGTCAACGGGCACAATCCTGATCGAATCGCAGCAGATCCCAAAGGAACTTGTATCGTCGATGGTGACCAGTTTCGCCGATGAGCGCATCCAGGTCATCCAGCAACGTATTATGTCCGCGGAACAGTTGTTTGGCATTATCAAAAAATTCAATCTTTATGCCGAAACGATAAACTCGACGGCGCGTTCCGAAATCCTCGAGGATATGCGTAACCGAGTGTCGATTGATCTGGAGAGTGCTAACCTGAGAAGCCGCCAGCGTGGTTCGAGTGCAGTCATCGCCTTTACGGTTGCATTTGAAGACCGTAACCCCGCCACCGCACAAAAAGTCACCAACGAACTCGTCACTCTTTTTCTCGATCAAAATATCAAGACCAGAACAGCAAGGGCGGAGGAAACAACAGAATTCCTGAAGAAGGAAGGTGAGCGTCTGGGTAATCAAATTGCGGTTATGGAAGAGCAGATCGCGAGCTACAAGCAGGAAAACGAGGGGAGCCTGCCCGAAAACCTGAGAGTCAACCTCGAACGGGTTGTCACGCTGAAAGGCACGCTGCTCGCGACCGATGCCGAAATGAGCGAATTAATCGAAAGAAGGAATCTGCTAGTAATCGATCTGGAAACACTTAAGCTTGAAGCCGCCGCCAGTGGTGGCTTGACTGCAGAACAACAACAGCAAAAACAGGAACTGCAGAACCTGCAAAATCAATATATCAGTCTTTCCGCGCGCTACGGCTCCGAACACCCTGACGTCAAGGCAATCAAACGCCAGATTGCGGCCTTCGAGGATGAGTACGGTAATTTAAGTAATATCGAAGAGTTACGGACGCAAGAGCAGGAGGTCAGGCGGGAATTGGTCGAGCTCGCCAAAAAATATTCAGGCGAGCACCCAGATGTCAAGAAACTGGAGCGAAAACTCGATGGCATTGCAACGATGATCGCCGAATTCAATAACGTGGAGGCAGATCAGCAGGACAGCAGATCAGATCCAGAGCTGCTACAGGTCGAGGCCAGGTTGGGATCAATCGATAGCCAAATTGCAAGGATTAAAAAGGTGAGGCTAGATCTCGAACGCCAGATCGCTGAACTTGATGCCAGGATCAGTCGTACCCCTCAGGTCGAACGTGGTCTGGAGGCACTGGAGCGCGATTATGAAAACACCAGGGATAAATACCAGGAAATGAAAGCCAAGGAATTACAGGCCGAGCTTTCCATGAGCCTGGAAGAGGAGCAGAAGGGCGAACGCTTTACTTTACTTGAGCCACCCCTGTTTCCCGATACGCCGATCAAACCCAATCGAAAGAAGCTATTCATGCTGGGACTGATATTGTCATTGGTCAGCGGCATTGGCGTTGCGGGCCTGGCTGAGTCGCTCGATGGCGGAATTCGTGGTGCAAGAACGCTCGCCGCGGTTACGAAGATGACCCCACTGGTGACAATTCCATATATCTCGACCCGTAAAGACGAGGTGCAAAAACGGCGGAATATAAAAATCCTGATGCTCGCAGTTGTTATTCTCGGCATTGTTTTTATCGCGATGCTCCATTTTCTCTATAAGCCTCTGGACCTGCTTTGGCTTATCCTGTTGCAAAAGCTCAACCTGGCTTAAAGTTATTATGGACCGGATTAAAAAGGCACTCGAAAAAAGCAGATCGCGACGGCGGCAAAGCCTGTTACAGCAGGTGCAGACGTCCGTCGAAATTAAAACAGATAAAGAACATCTGTTCGATCAAATCGAGTACACCCAAACAAAGCGTATTGAGGTGCCTCAGAGCGTGTTGTCTGAAAACCGACTGATTGCCGGTAACCGTTCCGACCCGAGAGCAACCTCGTTTCGCATGTTACGCACGCAGGTGCTGCACGCCATGCGTGAGAACGAATGGACGTCGCTCGCTGTTACCGGGCCCACGATTGGGATCGGGAAGTCGCTGATCGCGACCAATCTGGCCATCAGCATCTCGCTTGAAGTCAACCAGACCGTGTTACTGGTTGACGTCGATTTGCGCCGCCCCGCCATCCACAAGTATTTTGGTTTTGAACCGGATTATGGATTGCTAGACTATTTGGAGGGCGAGGCCGAGCTAAAAGATTTGTTTGTCAATCCGGTATACAAGCGTATGGTATTGTTGCCAGGGCGAGGTGCCACCACTGAGTCATCCGAGCTGTTATCGTCACCGCGCATGATCAGCCTGGTAAAGGATTTAAAAACCAGATATCAATCGAGAATAATAATATTCGATTTGCCACCGTTATTGCATCTGGACGACGCGCTTGTTTTCTTGCCCAATGTCGATTCGACCCTGCTGGTCATTGAAAATGGCGGAAATACCGAGTCAGACGTGCAAAAATCGATGCGGATACTCGAGTCGACCAACCTGATTGGAACGGTATTGAATAAAGCAGATGAAGAGATACAGGAATATTATTAGGCAATAGCCCCCAAATCTTATGTACGAAGAATTTTACCATTTCACCGACAAACCGTTCACGCTCTCGCCAGACCCTGCGTTTCTTTATCTTGGCAAGAGCCATCGTCGTGCGATGAACATTCTGGAATATGGTATTGAAAGCGATTCCGGTATAACCGTGATTTCGGGGGAAGTCGGCACTGGCAAAACGACTCTGTTGCGTGCTCTCTTAAGCGAGCTAGGTGACAATTATACGGTTGGTATGATAACCAACACCCAGCAAGACTTTGGCGATCTGTTGAAGTGGGTATTGCTTTCTTACAATATCGAAACAGACGAAACCGATCGTGTGAAACTATATAAGCGCCTGGTGGAGTTTATCAACACTGAACACGAGGCAGGGCGCCGGGTTATCCTGATTATCGACGAAGCGCAAAACCTGGGTAAGGATGCACTCGAAGATATAAGGATGTTAACCAATATAAACGTCGATAAAGACATGGTGCTGCAACTTATTCTGGTTGGCCAGCCTGAATTGATCGAAATGTTACGCAAGAAAGAACTACGCCAGTTTGCACAACGCGTGTCGGCTGACTATTTACTGCAGCCCCTGACCTTTAGTGAAACTCAAAAATACATCCGTCATCGTATCAAAGTGGCTGGCGGTGATGAAGACCTGTTTGCACTGACTGCTTACGCGACCGTTTATTACCATAGTGGTGGCATTCCAAGAGTCATCAATACGATCTGCGAAATGGCGCTGGTCTACGGTTTTGCCGACGAAGCGCCAAGAATAAGAAAGGAAATTATTCTCGATGCAATCAGGGACAGGAAAGTAGGAGGCCTGGTAATTCGTGACGATCAAAACCTTAATCAGGCTGCTGAGGATTTAAGGCAACAGATTCTTGGCAAGACAGGCGTAGATATCGCCGATATCGGTTGATTTCCAGCGGATGGCATTCGACCGAAATCAGGTGTTTCGATCAAAAAAATCCCCACTTTTGCTCTATCACAAGATCTAAGTAGCCAACTATTTTCCAGCTTACTCGTCCCGAGAAGCTAAACTCTCACCGAATCAGAACCAACCGGTCAATAATTGCGAATTAAGTCACTAGCTGTAACTGTGATTTAAATCTCATTTTAGGAAAATATAATCTATATTTAAGTATAATTGTGAACCAGTAAAGGCAAACCGCTCGCAAGATTGGGGCGTGATTCGGCGGATCTAAAGCGTAAAATGCTATGACGGAGTGGGTACCCGACCTGATATTGGCGAAGCACAAAACTGATGAAGACGTAATCGAAATCAATTTTTTGTCTTTTTGCCCGACACATAAAACCCACCGCCTGTTCCTCACCGCCGGGTGGAATTTCCAACAAACCAACATGTTAGATCGTATACCTCCAGTTTCGTCTTAAAAGCCTTCGCTAACTTAACTGCATACTTTTCAATAAATTACTGTGATTAAGTCACATGTGACTTCAAAAGCCTTCAGAATAGGTTAGAATAGTTGTTATCTGATAAAGGCAAACCACTCGAAAGACTGGGGCGCAAATCCACGGGTCTAAGGCATTAAAGCGCTACGATTGCCGGGTTACCAGATTCGAAGTACAGAACTGGGATGGATACAGAATCAGTTTTGTGCTTTTTTTATGCACGAAACCAGAATCGAGATCTTATCTTCCATTTCTACCTGGTAACCAACGAACCTTAGTTGTCCCCTGGCTTTATCAACTTAATGATTACCTGCGCTCAACTGTGCATTTAGCTCAGGCCTTAAATCGACAGAATAACCTAGTTGGGAATGACCAAATGTTGTACTCGAGGACTATTAAATTGTTAGATGTTTTTGCCTTTTGTTCGTATTCAACCCAAGGAGCAATGAAATGAAACTTAAACTTTCTAGCTCCAGATTACCTTTGATTTCTATATTAGTGCTGGTGTTGTCCGGTTGTGGAGACGTCGGAACCGGGGGATCTAGATCTGGTTCTAACATTACCTCGAATCCCGGATCTGAATCTCTTGAGTCAAATAAGCTCGAAGTGCCGTTCGTTACTCTGGCCATGGAAAACAACAACATTTATCTTGACTGGACTCAGAGTAATGCCGATCAATTTCGAGTGCTCTACTGGAAAGGCAATAATGCGCCCCAGGAACAGATAACCACCGGCACAGAATTCACTTTCCCACCGCTAAGTGCTGGAAATTATACCGTAGTTGTTGAAGCCTACGATGACATGGGCAATAGCTTGTTCAGTCTGCCAGTAGCGTTGGAGGTAGTCTAATGTTTAATCTGAAGTCTTTCATATTAGTGCAGGGCCTGGTGCTAAGTTTACTGGCCAATCTTGCCTGGGCCGCGAGCTACCCTCCAAACATCGATTACGGCACTCAAGGGGACTTTCTTGCAAAAAGGGGTACGGAGTTTGGGCGCACCTCCAATTTAAACCTAGTCGGTCCCATATTGGTTAATTTGCCCGAGGGGCCTGGTAGCACGGATGTCGGTGTGAACCTTAGATCCGAGGATACCATCTGGGATTTGTCAGATTTAACCAACCCGACCATGATCCGTTCCTTAACAGGTGCCGGCACTTTTATAGCGCAACCAATTGATGCTCACGCCACGGTTATTCGCTTCGATAACAATGATGCTTATCTCTATACCCGAAACGAAAGCTCAACGGAGACTGGGCCATATATGACCTTTAATCCGGCAGGTGGGTCCTCGAATGCTCAGGCAGTATCCAAAGAATTAAATTGGGCTGAACCATTGACCTACTCTATGATGTTTTCACCCTATTTCACGCGACGCTATTGGGAATATGACTTCGATCCTTCTGGATTGTTTTCTATTCGTGATCCCAGTCGGTTGGCGCAAGGGGATCCTTCCCCGTGGGAGGGAGAGAAAATAGTGAGTTGGGATCATCTGGGTTTGACCGGTGTTACGGGATTTGCGTCCTGGCTGGGTAATCTCATGGTAATTTCTTCGGATCAACAATTCACCGGGATGGCTATCTACGATGTATCCGGATTTAAAAACGGGCAAGTACCTCGTTTACTGAGCACTTTCAAGCCGACTCTTACCGAACCGGATGGTAGCGTGGATGGTGTCCAGTATAATGGTAACCAGGTTGGCATCGGCGGGTACTGGGTTGAACCCTATGGCACTAACAAAATGGTGTGGGCCGCGAGAGAGCATGGATTTCCTTTACGCATTTATCCTGCCATGTTTGTCGTCGATTTTACCGATCCGACTGCCCCGCAATTAACATGCGAATTGTACTTCAACCAGGATGCCAATGATGCCTCCGATGGCGACAATTCAAGTGATCCAATGTATGTAAACTTCCAGGATAACTTCGCATTTGTCGACCATTTCAAGGTAGACATCCAAGCCTGTGAAACCGCCTACGCCGATGGCCAGATCAGCGATGCAGAATTCGACCAAATCGTTTATCGATTCGATGATATTGCAAACGGCTGTGACGGTAGCCAGTATTTTAGACCCTTAGGGCAGGTGGGTATTTTCGGTGGCTATGACTTTTGGGAAACCACGTCGGTAAATGAACAAGGCATGTGCTTCATGGTAACCGGTGACGAACCGGATACCAGGCCGCCTTATATTTCCGGTCATCGTCCGCTGGCGAACCAGATTAATTATCCGGTTGATGGTCTTATTCATCTTCACATACCAGAAACCCTGCGCACCGAGACTGTGGTCAATGCAATTACGGTGACGAATTTAAGTAATGGTCAACCCATTACATTCAGGCATCAGCTATCGCATACGGGAACTGTGGGAG
>Ga0265303_10001375_pt1 | contig 14884 bp, 9 predicted proteins | sample Helome_2_FD_192494 | JGI IMG/M metagenome (GOLD analysis project Ga0265303, IMG submission 192494) | Marine sediment microbial communities from subtidal zone of North Sea - Hel_20160317 (Illumina Assembly) | ecosystem: Environmental > Aquatic > Marine > Subtidal zone > Sediment ... | reverse complement strand
CGCGGAGGCCTGCGCCGGATGCAGCCGTCGGGCTGCACTGCCCGCCCGTCATACTGGTACCAGGGCATGCCGTGGAAGGAGCCAGGTGCCAGCCTGCTGAAGTACTCCGGTGGCAACTCATAGCCCCAGTGGTCCGGGCCGTTGTTGCTGGCGTAGAGTACCCCCGTCCGGGGGTGCCAGCTGAAGCCCACGGGGTTGCGCAACCCCGCGGCGTAGGGTTCCCACCGGACGCGGGCGGCATCCTCCCGAAGCACCAGCACCCCGCCGCGGCGGTCCCGGAATGCATAGTCGGCGCCCAGGTATTGGTCGCTACAGTTCCCACTGAGCCCAAGGCTCGCGTAGATCCGGCCGTCCGGCCCCACGCCTACGGTCCGACTGCTGTGGCCGCCCCCGCCGGGCAGGGGCGCCAGCAGGGTCAGCTCGTCCGCGGACAGGCGGCCCCGCCCAGGTTGATAGGGAGCCCCGTACACGCCGTCTGTCAGGGCAATCAGGATCTCGCCGGATCGAAAGGCAACGCTGTGGGGGTAACCGCCGGTCTCGGCAAAGATCTCCGCATCGGTGTAGGGCGGTCTCAGCCGGTAGACTTTGCCCGCCCGGGACCCGACGAACAGATCCCCGTCGTCGGCGAAGGCCAGCAGGCGCGGCCGTGCAAGCCCGCTCGCCAGCACCTCCAGGGCGTAGGCTTTGGGCACGCTGACCGTGCGCATCTGACCCTCCACCACCAGAGATTGGTCCCGGTAGGACAGTCGGCCAGTACCCGCAACCACCGTCGTGACCGCGAGGACCAGCAGCGCCCCGAGCAGGATGGCCGGCCTCAAGGCACGCGTGCGTCGATGGAAAGGGGCCGGCGATCCGCAGCCCAACTTCAGCTGTCCTTTAGCTGCGCGGCGACGTCAGACAACAGGTCCTCAACGTCCTCCTCCGTCTTGCGCTTGGCCTCATCCGCCTTCTGGCGAATCCTTTCCATGTGGTCCTTCTGATGGTCGATCACCACATCCCGGGCCTTCTTCAGCGCTTCCCGCTGGTCCTGATCCGCTCGCCATTGTTCAAGCTCCGACACCAGCTGCTGGCTGACATGCTCCTCCACTTCGACGTGGCTTGCCACCTTCTGTTTGTGCGCCTGCCTCGCCGCCTCGGCGCGCTGGCGCGCAAGCTCGGCGGCCTCCAGCTCCTTGCGGGCCTGACCCAGGGTGTCCTCCACCGCGAGGGCCTCGGCGCGCATCTCATTTCCTGCGGACCCGGCGGGCTGGGAGGCCTGGGCCACCTGAATCTGGGCCGCCTGCGCCTGGGCAGCGCGGCTGGCCGCCTCTGCGTGCTCTTTGGCACGCTGGGCATCCGCCAGGGCCGCCTCTATTCGCCCGGCCTCGGCCTCCAGCTTCTCTCGTTGGGCTCGAATCCTGCGCTCTTCCTCCTCGCGCTGCCTTTCGTGGGCAACCTTATACTCCTCGATGATGCGTTCGGCCTCCTGGCCCGCCGCGGTCCGCACCGCCTCGGCATTAAGCTTCTCGCGCTGCGCCTTCTGAAGCATCTCCGCATTCTTGGCGAACTCCGCCTCCAGCTTGCGGCGTTCTTCGCGGATCTTGGCCTCCACCTCCTTGCGTAGCGCCTGTTCCCTCGTCGCCTGGTCGGCCTGACGTTTGGTGGCGTCATCCTCCGCCTTGAGGCGGGACTTCTCGACCTGCTCCTGTATTTGCTTTGCCTCTGCCAGCCTGCGTTTCGCCTCTTCCGCCTCCGCGTCAAGCCGCTTGCGCTCCTCGGCCACTCGGCGCTCCGCCTCCTGCTTCAGGCGCTGCATCTTTTCGAGCTCTCCCGCGTTGCGCGAGTACTCGGATGCAAGCTTTTGCTGCTCGTTGCGCAGCTTCTGCTCCAGTTCGAGTTTCAAGCGCTGGATGCGCTGCTCCTCTTCCCTGCGTCTGCGCTCCACCTCGGCCTCGGCCTTTCTCTTGGCCGCCTCTGTTTCTTCCTTGAGACGCTGCGCCTCGGCCAGAGCCTCGCTGGCGCGGGCTGCCTCGGTCTCCAGCCTGGCGCGCTCGGTACGAAGCTTCTCCTTTACCGCCGCCTGGGTCGACCGCTTGCCGGCTTCGACTTCCTGCTTTATCCGCCGCGCCTCGGCCAGGGCCCCGTTGGCGCGCGCTGCCTCCGTCGCCAGCTTCTCACGCTCCTTGCGAAGCTTCTCCTGGAACGAGGCCTCCGCAGCCTGCTTGACCGCCGCGGTCTCCTCCTGGATCCGCTTTGCCTCGGCAAGCGCCTGGCTGGCCTTCGCTGCCTGGGCCTCGAGGCGCTTGCGCTCCTCGCTGAGTTTGTCCTGACTGGCTGCCTCTGCTTTGCGCTTGGCCGCTTCCGCCTCCTCCTGCAACCGCTGGGCCTTCGCGAACGCCTCCTTGGCCTTTGTTGCCTTGGCGTTCAGCTTGTCCTGTTCCTCCCGCAGTCTTTCCTGCACGACCTTCTCGGTCGACTCTCTGGCCTTCTCCGCTTCCTCCTTGCGCCGGACCGCGTCTTCCAACTGCAGATTGGCCTTGGCCAGCTCCGCGTTCAGGGACGCCGCGCGCACATCGGCCTCTATGGCATCCTCGCGCCCTGCACCCTTGGCCGGTTTCTTCTCAGGCGCCCGGTGGGCCGGCGAAGGCGCCTTCGCTACCTGGCCGGAAGCCGACGGCCCCGGTGCGGCCTTGCCCGCCTGGCCGTCGGGATCCGCGGCGCTGGCGTCCTGCTCGTCTGAGTGGCCGGCGAGGGGGGTCTTGAGGAGGCCCCCGGCCAGATACGTGCCGTCCATGCCGGCCTCGGTCAGCAGAAACGCACCCGCCTGGCTGCGGCTGCCCGTGTCACAGTAGACCACGTAGGGTCGGCCCTTCTCGAGCTTCGGTATCTCCAGGCGTAGGGCGTTCAGAGGAACATTCAGGCTGCCCTCGATGGCCCGGTTCTTGTGCTCGTCCGGGAAGCGCACGTCGAGCCACACGGCACCCTCCTTGACCATGGCCTCTCCTTCCTGGAAGCGCACAGACTTCAGGGCGGGTTTCTTTATAAGCTCGACGAAATCGCTCTTGGTCAGGCGCATGAGCTCGCCTTCGGTCAGCATGGTGACCGTGGCGTTGCGCTTGGCATCGGAGACCAGTGCCTCCTCGCCAAAACTGTCCCCGTTATGGAGCTCGGCGAGTTTGACATCCTGCGTCCCACTGGACGCCTTGCGGGTGACTGCGCAGCGGCCCTTGTGGATCACATAGTAATAGTCACCGGGCTCCCCCTGTCTGACCACGGCATGGCCCGCCTTGACCGACACCGCCTCCATCAGAGAAAAGATGCGCTGGATATTGGCGGCGGGGATCCTGTGGAACAACTCCGACTGCAACATCTGAGTCATCCAGTCCACGGGCTCCTCGGCCGCAATCTCACTGACCTCCACCGAAGCGTCGGGGGCGGCCTCATGCTCCAGGGTTAGAAGCTTGTCGAGCAGGGGGCGGTCGATCCTGAGAACCGTGACATCGGTCTTGGCCCTGGCAGAGAGCTGGCGCGGCTGAAGCTGGGCCAGGGCATACCTGGACGCATCGGTGCCACTGACGACAGGGTTGGCCAGCTGCTTCTGAACGTAGGTGTCAAGCTCGCCTTCCAGCAGGTAAAAGGTGTACTCGTCCCGGTCCCCCTGCTTGAAGACGTACTTTCCCCGCTTGTAGCGGAGAATCTCGCTCTGGCGGATGATCTGGAGCTGGTATCTGGACGAGAGGCCGTTGATCGGCACCAGTGACCGAATCAGCTCATCGAATCCGACATTGTTCTCATTGTTGCCGCTCATCTGGCCGCGCGTGAGTACGGGGCGGAATACACCCCATCATCTTATCTCGTCACGCTAGGGTGGCAACTTTAAGGCCGTCGGGCGGCCACAAGGACCAACACCAGGATTTCCCACCCGCCCATGGCGGGGGGCACGTATCCACCTGAATCTAAAGCGTTGATAGCTGCCATCCTGGCATACCCCGTTAGCGCACTGAGCCCGCCATCGCTCCGCGAGCCGGCGAGTAGTCCCGGCCGAGAAACCATCTCCAGGCTCACGGACCTGAGCCCTGCCCAGGGAGCAGGGGATCCGGCTGCTTCTCATTCAGCTCCCGCAGCTTCGCCAGCACCTTCTCGGCACGGGCGATGTTCGCGAGGAGCTCCCCGTTGTCGGGATCGAGCCGGCTGAGCGCGGACCAGTTATCCAGTGCCTGCTGGATCTTGCCCTGACTGTACAGCCTGCGGCTCTCCTCCATGCCCTGGTCCACCCTCTCGGCAACGGCCGCCCGAAACTCGGCCTCTAGCACCTCGACCGTGTCGTTCCGGGGCTGGGTCGCCTGGAGCGCCGCCAAGACCTCGCGTGCCTGAAGAAGGTCCCCCTCACTGAAGGCCGTGTCGTAAGCGGAGAGCAGGTCCTGCACCTTGAGCGCCTGCTCCTGGTCCAACTTGCGCTGAGCCTGACGGCGCAGCGCCTGGTTTCTCTCCCCCTGTCGCTGCTTGGCCTGCTCCAGGGCCGATTCCATGGTCGCGCTGGGCTTGAGACGCTGGGCCAGCGCCAGGCAATTCACGGCCAGGTTTGGCACACCCCGCGCCAGCGCGCGCTCTCCGCAGAGCAACAACCCACGAGCGGTCTCATCCACCTCCCTTGTCACCAGCTCGAGGTCCCTGCGGGCCTGTGCGTCACCGGGGTTCGCCTTGGATATCTTCTCCTGGAGAGGCGCCTCGCGGACCAGCCATTCCCCTCGGTAGAGCAGCCCCTGCGTGCGCAGCCTCTGGACATAACGGTCGCGCCGTGCCAGACAATCGGCACGGGCCTTGGACAGCCTCTCGCTCCCGGCAAGCTTCTCAAGACCGCGGTCATAGTGGGCGAGGGCCTCCTGCCATCGGTTCTCCTTGATGAGCGCCCTACCCTCGTGGATGGTCGCGTCCTCGAACGCCTTCGCCTGACCCTCGATCTCCGGGACCCGCGCCTGCAGCGGAGTATAGTCGGGGTGGGAGGGCCTTAGGGCGGCAATGGTCTGCAGCGCCTCGCCGTACTCGTCCTCCTGGAGCCACATGTCCACCTGTTGCGCCACATCCGGGCGAATCGCGTGATACAGCGTGCACCCTGCCAACTGCGCGGCCAGCGCAAGCAGCAGAACGGGCCCAGCCCTCATCCCAACTCCTTCTCGGCAAGCATCGCATCGATCTCCGCCTCTATGGCCTGGCGCTGCTCGGGCACGATGTCCTCCACCAGATAGGTGCTGACCAGCTCCTCCTTACCGCGCAGACGGGCCTCCTTGTACCGGCGCATGACGACACGCTCCCGCACTGAGGGACCCATGGCCAGGGGTTCGCTGACAACGATCTGGCCACTGTCTGCGAAGCTGGACAACCGGGAGGCCAGGTTCACCGCATCGCCCACCACCGTGTACTCCATGCGGTCATGGGTGCCGAGGTTACCCGCCAGCATGTCGCCGCAGTTCACGGCGATGCGGAATTCCACGGGCAGTTTGCCGTTATCGACCCTGATGACGTTCAGCCTCTCCACCAGCCGCTGGATCATGAAGGCGCACGCGATGGCATGGAACCTGTGCTCCGGGTCCTTCTGCGGCACGCCGAAAACGACCATGACGCAATCGCCGATGAACTTGTCGATGCGCCCTTGGAAGAAGCGGCAGCTCTTCGAGACGTAGTAGAAGTACTCGTTCAGCAGCTCGGCGATCTCTTCCGGCGCAAGCTTCTCCGAGCGGCTGGTGAACCCGACGATGTCCGCAAACAGGACCGACGCCGTCACGTGCTTGCCACCAAGACGGATCTTGTCGAGGTTCTCCAGCAGCTCCGTGGCCACGCTGTTGTCGACGAAGCGTGACAGGACACTCTCCACCTGGGACTTCTCCAGCAGTCCCTCGGCCATGGTGTTGAACCCTTCCATGAGGTAACCGATCTCGTCCTTGCGGCCTTCCTCGAAACGGTAGCCGAAATCTCCCTCGTCGATGGCCCGCCTGGCCGCCATCAGATCCTGGATGGGGCGGGACAGGCGCCTGCTCATCACGAAGGCGGTGATCGTTGTCAACACGCCCATCAGCACCGTGGCCCATACGATGGCCTTGCTGGCAACCTGAGACGACTCCACCATGGAGGCCCGGGTGAACGTCACCAGCGCGTGACCTGCAGTGAGGTCCTGAAATCGGATGGGGCAGACGAAGGAGATCAGCTCGGCCTGGGCGCCCGACGCCTCTCCGCGTCGCCAGTCGAAGGTGTGGGTGCGAGTAGACTCCTCCAGGGGTCGGGAGCGCTCGTAGAGCTGAATGACGCCCCCCGCGGGAAGGACCCCTGAAGAGGCCAGGACCTCGCCACTGTCCGAGTAGACCGCCGCGCCGAGAATACTGTCGCTGGCGGCCAGGTTATTGGTCGTTACCCGAAGCCCCAGCAGGTCGTTGGCCAGGACCGGTTCTATGGCGCTCTCGGCGAACTGATTGACAACAGTCTGACCGAAATCGTTCATCTGCGCCCGCATGAGTTGGGTCTGGTTGGAGATGATAGTCAGCCCCAGCAGGGCCATACCCGCCACCACGAGAACCGTGATGGCCATCGCCAGCTTGTAGGCGATGGGGATATGGTCCGGGAGCCAGCGCGAGAGAAGCTCGCGCCATCGGGTTTGACGCCTCTGAGGACCCATATTCGGGCGGTGGATGGGCCCCAAGCGCCCTCCGCTGGACTCTCGCATGTGTGGATTCCGGGCCGACCGGCCCTGCCCATAAGGCCTTATAGCTTTTAGATTATTACCCGTGGAATGATAGCAGGTCGAAACCGGCGAATCTTAAGCCTAGAAACGGTAGTTGGACGGGGTGTAGCGTGGGTACTATTTGTTGCCTGGCAAGGCACAACGACGAGTGAGCCGGCTATTGCGAGGGTGAGGCGCGCCATCACAGACCGCAGGATAAGACTTGGCTACCCGGGAGAACGTTCAGCTCCCGGGTCGGGGAACTCCCTGCTAACGGCCCGGGATCCCGGGGGCAAGGGGTCGCAGGCGCAGCACCCGGTAGGGGGGGCTGGCCAGGGCCTCGCCGCCATTCAGCGCGGCCGTCCTGTGAAGCTGGTTGGCCACCGTGTAGAGGTAATCGTCGGGCCCAAAGCTGAATGCATCCGGCCAGGACAGGCGCGGGTCCGAGACCAGGGTCCGATACCGCCTGTCCGGACCCACCACCCCCAGGGCGTTGTTGCCAACGTCACTGATATAGATGTTGCCCGCGGTATCGATAGAGATGCCGTCACAGATGGGCTTATCCGAGTAACGTTCGACCCGGGCGGCCAGCGCCCCGTCGCCCAGGGCGGGATTCAGCAGGTCCTCCGTGGTCACCCGGTATAGGCTGGTACCGTGCATGGGCCCGTAATACAGCCAGTCGCCCGTGGCATCCAGCGCAATGGGGTTCGCCCCCACCCGCGGCCGGACGGTGGTGCCGTCGGGGCGGCGGACACGTACCGGTACGCCCTCGATCACCAGATCCATGTCCTCTGGTACCACGCTGGCATGACCTTCCAGCACTCGGCGGGCGAGGCCCGTCCCCAGGTCGACGACGACGAGCGCCGCATTCCGACCGCCCGCCGGGTCTGCGACGTAGATGGCATTGTGCCTCTCGTCTATGGCCAGATCGTTGACGAAGGCATCGTTCGGGGTAATGGGGGCGGGAAGATAGATGATGCGGGCAAGCCGTTCCCGGCGGGTATCCCAACCGACAAGCTTGGGCGTCATCCCCGAGCGCATGCCGTTATCCAGCATCCAGACCACGCCCCGGCTGTCACTCTGGATGCCCAGCACGGAGTCCAGGGCCACCCGGCCGTGGGCCCCCCCGGCGCTCCAATTCTCGTCGGGAAAAGGTAGCAGCTTGCCGTCCTCGGTCAGCTCAGCCACCCGCCAGCGCGGTGAAAAGAACTGGTGCAGGCTCATCACGATACGTCCCTCGGGGGTCACCGTGATGTTGCCAGGCCCCTCGGACAGCGTCGCCACGTCTTCCAGAACCGGCTGCGCAATGGCCGCCGACAGGCCGAACAACATCGTGGCCAGTAAGGCCGCCACAGAGAATCGCTGTACCATATCGGTTCACCCGTTGGGAATGAGAACGATGGGACTATAGGCCACACCCTGTCCACGGGTCCACGCCATCGACCACAAGGGGTTTGGTCGCCTCAGTTGCGCTGAATGCGCGGCGCGTGGGGACTATAATCGGTAAATCTGTCCGCACTATGTATCCTGCCCCGGGACAGACCCGGCAAACGATAGACAAGCGCCTGCAGTGTCCACCACCGCCAGTGACATGGTAAGCCTCGACAGCGAGCTGTTGAGGGCGATGGTGGACAACGCCGCCGATGGCATCATCGCCATCGACCACCATGGCGCCGTCCAGATGATGAACCCTGCGGCCGAGCGCCTGTTTGGCTACCGGACAGAAGAGGTACTCGGGCATAACGTAAGCATGCTGATGCCCGAGCCGTACCGCGGCGAGCACGACGGCTACCTGCGCCGGTATCTGGAGACGGGTCAGCGTCGCATCATCGGCATCGGTCGCGAGGTGGAAGGCCAGCGCAAGGATGGCACCACCTTTCCCATGTATCTCTCGGTCGCCGAGGCTGGGGGCGACGACAACCGCCGGCTCTTCACCGGTATCGTCCATGACCTCTCAGCGCGCAGGGAAGCGGAGAACCGCATCGCCCAGCTGCAGCGCCAGGCGGAGACTATCCTGACCGGGATCGGGGAAGGCATCCTGCAGCTGGATGCGGACGCTCGCATTACGTTTGCCAACCCGGCCGCGGCCAGGATGCTGGGTTGGACGCAGAGAGACCTGATCGAGCTTTCCATCCATGGTATCTGGCACCACGATCCAGATGTCATCTGCCCACCCCTGCGGGCCATTACCCAGGGCGAGAGCTATCAGGCGGACGACGCCCTGTTTCGCCGGCGCGACGGCCATCTCTTACCCGTGGGCTTCGTGACCACGCCCATATTCGATTCCGGCCGGCCCGTCGGCGCCGTCATCAGCTTTCAGGATATCACCGAGCGCAAGCGCGGGGAGCAGGCGTTACGCCGGGAGAGAGACAAGGCCAAGAGCTATCTGGACATCGTCGGCACCATCATGGTGGCCCTCGATACCGACCAGAAGGTCACCCTGATCAATCGCAAGGGCTGCGAGATCCTAGGCTACGATGCGGAAGAGATCATCGGCAAGAACTGGTTCGAGCATTTCATTCCAGAGGGGATCCGTGATGAGCCAGCAGGGGTCTTCGCCAAGCTCATGGCCGGCGAACTGGCGCCGAGCGAGTACTACGAGAACACTGTCCTGTGCAGGGACGGGCGAGAAAGACTCATCGCGTGGCACAACGCCCCGCTGCGCAACGACGCAGGCAAGGTCATCGGCACCCTGAGCTCCGGCGATGACATCACCGAGCGCTGGCAGGCGACCCAGGAGGTGCAGCGCATGCGCACCTACCTCAAGAACATCATCGACTCCATGCCTTCGGTCCTGATAGGCGTCGACACCGAGGGTCGCGTCACCGAGTGGAACCACGGGGCTGAACAGGCCACGGGGATGAGCCCCGCGGAGGCCGTGGGCCGCAGCTTCGAGAAGCTGATGCCCGAGCTACGCGCCCAGGCCAAGAAGGTCCGCCGGGCCCTGCGCAGCCACAGGACCGTGAGAACCGAACGACTTGTCAGCGAAGTGGACGGGGAGACCCGCTACTCTGATGTGGTGGTTTATCCACTGGTAACGAACGGAGCCATGGGCGCCGTGATCCGCGTCGACGATATCACCAACCGTGTGCGCATCGAGCAGATGATGGTACAGACGGAAAAGATGATGTCGGTCGGTGGGCTCGCCGCGGGCATGGCCCACGAGATCAACAATCCCCTGAGCGCCGTTCTGCAGAGTGGACAGAACATACATCGCCGCCTCTCACAGGACCTCGCCGCCAATCAGCAGGTCGCGGCCGAGCTCGGCCTGGACCTGGGAACCGTGCATGACTACCTGGACATGCGAGGGATCCTGCACTTCCTGGAAGGCATCCGCGAGTCCGCAAGCCGCGCCAGTCACATCGTGACCGACATGCTCAGCTTCAGCCGTCGCAGCGGGACAGACTTCGTGCCAGCCGACCTCGACGGCCTACTCGATGCGGTCGTGCGTCTGGCGGGCAGTGACTACGATCTGAAGAAGAAATATGACTTTCGGCAGGTCGCGATCACGCGTGACTACGAGCCGGAACTTCCCAAGGTACTCTGTGATCCAACAGAGATCGAGCAAGTATTCCTGAACGTGATCAAGAACGCGGCCCAAGCCATGGCGAGCACCGGGCAGTCCACCTACCGACTGACTCTGCGCACCAGACGGCAGCGACATTCTGCCAGGGTGGAGATAGAGGACAACGGCCCCGGCATGGACCAGAAGACCCGTGCCCGGGTCTTCGAGCCCTTCTTCACCACGAAGCCTGTTGGCACAGGTACCGGGCTGGGGCTGTCCGTCTCGTATTTCATCGTCACCGAGCAGCATCACGGCAGCATCTCGGTCAGATCCCGGCCCGGCAGGGGGTCATGCTTTACCATCACCCTTCCCATCAAAGGGGCGGCATCATGACCATAGGCGTCCTGGTGGTGGACGACGAGCCGCTGGTGGCGGAGAACCTGCAGGCCTTTCTGGAGGACGACGGCATGCTCGTGCAGGCCGTAGGCTCCGCCGAGCATGCCATCGCACTCATCCAGCAAGGCAGCCGATTCGACGTGTGCATCATGGACCTGCGCCTGCCAGGCATGGACGGCAGCACCGCCATTCAGGCCCTGCGCCGGCTGTTTCCCGGCCTGCGGTTCATCATCCACACGGGCTCTGCCTCCTTTACGCTCCCCAGTGAGCTAAGAGCCCTCGGTATCGCAGACACCTGCCTGCTCAAGAAGCCCGTCGGGGACATGGACGTGCTGGCGAACATGGTCCGCAGCCTAGCCAACGGCTGACTCTCCCCCCATGGCCAACACCACACGCATACTCACCATCGAGGACGAACCCACGATCCGCAGCAGCATCGTGGCCTACCTGATGGACAGCGGCTTCGAGCTGCTGGAGGCGGACGACGGCCTCACCGGTCTGGAGGTGTTTCGCCGCGAGCACCCCGACGCAGTGCTCTGCGATCTCAGGCTCCCGGGCATGGACGGTCTCGACGTGCTGGCAACCATCACCGGGGAGTCCCCCGAGACACCCGTGATCATCGTCTCCGGGGTCAGCCAGCTCGGCTATGCGGTACAGGCACTGAAACGGGGGGCCTGGGACTACGTGACCAAGCCTATTCAGGACATGGGCGTACTGGAGAGCGCAGTGCAACGGGCCCTCGAACGAGCCACCCTGGTGCGCCGCAACCGGGAGTACCGGGAGCATCTGGAGGCATTGAACCAGGAGCTGCAGGCCGATGAAGAGGCGGGACGACGTATGCAGTTCCAGCTACTGCCTGAGGACAGGCGGCGCTTTGGCGAATATACGTTCACCCGGCGGCTGTTCCCGTCCATGTACCTGAGCGGTGATTTCGTGGATTACTTCGCCATCGACGAGCGCCACCTGGGCTTCTACATCGCCGACGTGTCGGGCCACGGGGTGGCGTCGGCCTTCGTCACGGTCATGTTGAAAACCCTGGTGGGCCAGTATCGGGAAAGCCTATGGAACGAGGGCGACCGGACCATCCTGCACCCGAGCAATACCCTGGGGCGACTCAACCGCGACCTGCGCCGCCAGACCCTGGACCACTATGTGACCATGTTCTACGGCGTCCTGGACCGTGAGGAAGGCGTGATGGCGTGCAGCAGCGGCGGACAGTTCCCGCATCCAATCCTGCATGACGGGCGGGAGCCACGGCGGATCAGCTATCGCAGCCGTGCGGTGGGCCTGTTCGACGACTCCCAGTTCTGGTATCAACGTATCGAGCTCCCCGAGCGATTCGCCCTGCTCCTGGTCTCCGACGGCATTCTTGACCTGTTCCCCCAGGCCAGGCTCAAGGAGAAGCAGGCCCGCCTGCTCGGCCTGCTCTCCAGTCCTCAGACTCGAATAGAGGCGCTCACCGAGGAGCTAGGACTGGAAAAACAGGCCCAACTTCCGGACGATATTACACTTCTGATGATACACAGGGGCGACAGCCATGGATGACGGTAAGGTACTCTATGGCAGTCACGAAGGTGTCCAGGTCCTGCGCTTCTTGGGTCATATCACCTACACCCTCGCGCCAGCGGTAAGCCGGTTCGTGGACCGCCTGTTCAGCGGCGCGCCGCTCACCGGATTCGTCATCGACCTCAGGGAGGCCCTGAGCGTCGACAGTACCAGTCTGGGGCTGCTTGCCCGCATCGCCAACCGCATGCGCGAGCGTGGCGGAAGGCGCGTGACCATCATCTCGGATCAGGAGGACATCAACGAGATCCTTCTCAACATGGGTTTCGACCACGTCTTCGACATCGTGGGGAACAGCGCCGCCCCCATCGGAGAGGCCCAGCCGCTGCCCATCGAACCTGCCGACCAGGGTATCCTGGGACGAACCGTGTTGGAGGCCCACCGCACCCTGATGGCGCTTAACGAGCGAAACCGCAGCCAGTTCGCCGACGTCGTGAGCCTGTTAGAGCAGCAGGGGGCCGACGGCCGACCCCACACCCCCTAGCCCGCATTTCTCACTCGTCGGTCACACAGCCTTCCGAGGCGTTCTTCACGTTCTTGATGTACTTGTAGAGGGTGCCGCGCACGGCCTTGTAGGGCGGCATCACCCACTCACGGCGCCGGGCCGCCATCTCCTCCTCGCTCACATCCACATCCAGGACATGGCGGCGGGCATCGATGATGATGACGTCCCCGTCCCGGACCAGGGCCAGGGGACCGCCCTCCTGGGCCTCGGGGACGATGTGCCCGATGATGAAGCCGTGGGATCCGCCGGAAAACCGCCCGTCGGTCAGCAGGGCCACATCCTTGCCCAGCCCGGCACCCATGATGGCGGAGGTGGGAGTGAGCATCTCCGGCATGCCCGGACCACCCTTGGGACCCTCGTAACGAATCACCACCACGTCGCCCTTCTGGATCGCCTTGCGCTCCAGGGCGGCCAGCATGTCCTCCTCCGAGTCGTAGACCCGCGCGGGCCCGCGAAAGACCTCGCCTTCCTTGCCGGTGATCTTGGCCACCGAGCCACCGGGCGCCAGGTTGCCCTTCAGGATCTGGATGTGGCCTGTGGGCTTGATAGGACGCTCCAGGGGCATGAACACATCCTGTCCCTCGGCAAGCCCCGGCACGTCCGACAGATTCTCCGCTACCGTCTTGCCGGTCACGGTCAGACAATCGCCGTCGATGAGCCCTTGCGCCAGGAGGTACTTCATCACCGCAGGCGTCCCGCCGACGTTGTGCAGATCCTCCATCACGTAGCGGCCGCTGGGCTTGAGATCGGCCAGGAACGGCACGCGCTCGCTTAGCGCCTGGAAGTCGTCGATGTCGAGCACCACGTCCACCGCACGGGCCATGGCGATGAGGTGTAACACCGCATTGGTCGACCCGCCCAGGGCCATCACCAGGACCATGGCGTTCTCGAAGGCCTCACGAGTCATAACGTCCCGGGGCCGGATGCCCTTCTCCAGGAGGTTCCGTATCGCCGTCCCCGCACGCAGGCATTCCTCGAGCTTGCCGGGATCCTCGGCCGGGGTGGACGAGCTATAAGGCAGGCTCATGCCCATGGCCTCGATGGCGGAGGCCATGGTGTTGGCGGTGTACATGCCCCCGCAGGCACCGGCACCGGGGCAGGCATGGGCGACGATGTCCCTGCGTTCCTCCTCGTCGATAGAGCCGGCGATATGCTGGCCGTAGCTCTGGAACGCGGAAACGATGTCGATGGGTTTGTGGCCACGGGTCGTGTAGCCCGGCTTGATGGTGCCGCCGTAGACCATGATGGCCGGACGGTTCAGCCGCCCGATGGCGATCATCACGCCCGGCATGTTCTTGTCGCACCCGGGGATGGAGACGTTGGCGTCGTACCACTGGGCGTTCATCACCGTCTCCACCGAGTCGGCGATGATATCCCGGGACTGCAGGGAGTAGCTCATCCCCTCGGTGCCCATGGAGATGCCGTCGCTGACCCCGATGGTGTTGAAACGCATGCCCACCAGGCCTGCCGCCTCCACCCCCACCTTGACCTTGTCGGCCAGGTCCATGAGGTGCATGTTGCAGGTATTGCCGTCGTACCAGACGCTGGAGATCCCCACCTGGGCCTTGGCCATGTCCCCTTCCGTCAGGCCGGTTCCATAGAGCATGGCCTGGGAGGCGCCCTGGGCCTTGGGCTGGGTGATCCGCGCGCTGTACCGGTTGAGCTTTTCAGACATCAGTCGCTCCAGAGGATCCTGCAGGGGAAAGCGGCTAGTTTACCGGGTGCAAGGCCGCCGCTGCACGTGATTACCCTCAGTTCCCCCATCACCGTGCACACCACCCGGCAAGCCCTACCCCGCCAGCCCGATGGCCATCAGGGCGGGGGTGCCTACACGACTGCAGTCCCTCTGCGCACCTTCTCGGCCAACGCCAACAGAAGCCAAGGGCCGCGTACGGCCAAGCGGCCCCTAGACCGCTGCCCACAGCACATGGGGATTTCCGTATACTTTGTCTCGACGTTGCGCAGGGTCCGCGGAACGTCTACCCGGTGCCGATTTGCGGCGGTCGTCCAATATATCGCTAGGCTGACGTCCGCATAGCATCCCAGGCACGGATGTCAGTCCATTTCAACTGTTAGACCAACGAACTATACAACCACAATTGGAGACAAACTGTGAAAAAAACCATACAAAACATTACTGGAACAGTCATTTTCGGCCGGGTCGCCGCGGGCGATTACTCACCCGCGGCTCCCACAGATCCGGACATGCGCGATTCGCGCATCC
>Ga0265303_10001374_pt1 | contig 14885 bp, 14 predicted proteins | sample Helome_2_FD_192494 | JGI IMG/M metagenome (GOLD analysis project Ga0265303, IMG submission 192494) | Marine sediment microbial communities from subtidal zone of North Sea - Hel_20160317 (Illumina Assembly) | ecosystem: Environmental > Aquatic > Marine > Subtidal zone > Sediment ... | reverse complement strand
TGAATACCGAATTGTTGCCTTTGAGTATATTTAATGAAGTTTTGCTAGCACCGATATCGATTAGCGCTACATTATCATTGCCGGTGTCATAGTTTGCTTCAAAAGTGTTTTGTAGAGCGAAAGCCTCAACATCAACGATACAGGGATTGAGTCCTGCCAGATTCACCAGGTTCACGTAATCGTCGACCATTTCCTTTTTTGCAGCTACCAGAAATACATTCATTTGATTGGGATTGGTTTCATTCTCACCCAGAATCTGGAAATCAAGATTGACATCACTGATATCAAATGGAATATATTGCTCCGCTTCAAAATGAATGGTTTCTTGAAGCTGCGCTTCGTCCATGGTTTGCACGGCAATTTTTTTAACGATAACCGCGTAGCCACCGATGGATATAGCAACGTTGCGTTCTTTGATGTTGTAAGCCTTAAATAGTTGGCGAATTGATTCGGCCAGGCTTTCGGGATCGTTGATGGCGCCGTCTTCGATGGCTCCGTGGGGAATCTCAGTAATGCCGAACCGTTTTAGCTCGCGTCCACGTTTGGATTCTGAGATTTCGGTTGCTTTTAACGACCGAGATCCAATGTCGAGTCCCACCAGGTTGTCTTTTTTGCTAAATACCATGAGATGTTTTCAGTCCTTAAAGATTTTGTCTTTTTCAGTTAGTTTCATACCCAATGCCAAAAGAATCTTTCGTTTCGTTTCCATACGACACGGCATGCCCTTTTCGATCCGGGCAATCGTAATCGGAGAAACACGTGCCTCTCTGGCGAGTTCAGCTTTGCTCATTAATAGAGATTCTCTGGTTTCTTTTACACGATTGTTACTCATCATGGATCAGGGTTTCCCTCTTCTAAAGATACCGTTTTCAATTACGATAGGTAACTAAATCTAATTCAATATTAACTTGATGCTAATTAACTAATTATCTACATAAAATGATACTAGAGTCAAGATAATTATATATAAATTATATTTAATTACAATTACTTACATTATATTGTGGTATAATTTATTTTAATTACTATATCTTGTAGGAAAACCCCTTGAGGATGGTGTGTATGCGATAGTCGTTTGATTATATTTTTATGAATTTATTTTCTAACCGGCTTCCCTCCTTTCTATATCCACATACAGGCCTTTTTCCGCTGATTAAATGCGTTGTCTCAGCGGATCATGTTCGTGGTTAAAGTGGATCCCCATATCGCTAACGAGACAATGCAATTTTTGCGCCAATACATATAGATAAATAGACCCGTAGCGATAATATCAAAAATACTAATAAATACATAATCTTATGCTCGATTGAATCGCGGTTGTACAAAATTAAAGCCTGTATGAATGGACGCACTTTCATTTTATTAGGCAAATTATTGCACATCAAGCGTCAAAATATTGAAAACATGCCAGCTTGTAGATCGATGCTTGCGGTTAATTTTTTGCAGTCGGCAAAGACGGGCAGTTTGCGCCCATACCCTTTTACTGGGTTCAGATTGCCAGTGGTGTTGATAGGTTATTTTTAAAATGATGGTGTCATCCGAATTTGAACTAAAATGGTGGTGCTGTTGCTCAATACCGCTTAATATATCCGCAAAATAATTCTGGAGCTTAAGAGAAAAAAGCTTTAACTTGACTTTAAAACCTAGTATTCTTATATGGCTATTTTAATACATATTGATTTTATTGTAATTTTGAACCATGGATCCTAAAATACTCGAAGAAAAAATCAAACCGTTTCGACTCGTTAAATATTTTGCGTTTAGCGGACTGATCGTCATTTTTTTAGTGACCCTCATCCTGACTTTGCTGAATACGCACTGGGTCAAGTCCATGCAGCGCAAAAAAAGCGAGGACTATGCCCATGTGATGATCGAGAACCTGAATCATCAGGTGTTTTTACAATTTATTATTCCTGTCGTCATGATGACCGGCAAAATTCAGCTCAGCAATCAGGAGCAATTTGAACGCATGGATAAGGTTGTGCGCAGTACCATGCATAGCTTCAAAGTTGAAACCGTCAACATTTACAGCATGGACAACAAGATTTCGTATAGTTTTGATCTGACAATGATCGGGCGCAAGAATTACGGCGGCACCGGCTACCAGCAGGCCCGCATGGCCAAATGGAATTCTAAACTGGCTCAACGCGGTAATTTTTTGCAGATATTGCTCGGATTTCCAAAAGAAGTTCGCCTTATCACATTTGCACCGTTGCGCCAGGAATCAAAAGTGGGGAAGATATCGGGCCGCGTTCTCGGCGTTGTCGAAATTGTGCAGGATCTATCCGAAGACTATAAGACCATTTTTAACATTCAAATATTAGTTATCATCACTTGCACGGTGTTGATGGGGGCCCTGTTTGTCGTGCTGGTGTTTGTTGTCAAGCGCGGCGAAGGAATCATACAAAAACGCGCAATGGAAAGACTGCGGCTTAAAGAACGTCTAGCGCATGCAGAGCGTTTATCATCGATGGGTGAAATGGCGGCCGGGATTTCACATGAGATTCGCAACCCATTGGGTATTATCAGAAGCTCGGCCGAGCTTTTAAAGAAAAAGGTAGCCAAGGTTGACCCCGCAAACACCATCCCCGATATCATCGTCGAAGAAGCCAGTCGCTTAAATCGGATCATTACCGATTTTATCAATTATGCCAAGCCCAGGAACCCGAATTTTGCTGGCTGTCGGGTGGAGGAAGTTATCGATAAAAATATAACGTTTCTTGAGGCTCAAATTAATAAGCAAGGCTACGTTATCAAAAAAAATTATCAAAATTCTTTGCCTGAAATCATGGCCGATTCGACGATGCTGTATCAGTCCTTTCTGAATATTTTGATCAATTCCATGCAGGCAATGCCGGATGGCGGCAGAATCCTGATCGAAGTCAGTACAGGCGATCATCTCGTAACCGTGCATTTTGATGATGAAGGCCAAGGGATACCGCCTAAAAATCTGGAAAAAATATGGGATCCGTTTTTTACGACCAAGGAAATGGGAACCGGTCTCGGTCTGGGTATTGTAAAGAATATTATCGAGTCCCACGGCGGCAGTATACAGATTGTGAATCGACCCGTCCTCGGCGCACGGGTTACCATCGAGTTGCCTTTAAAACAGAAGACCGATGATACTGAAGATGTTAGCGCAACCACCGCGGATAGCAATTAGTACCTGAATTTTGCCTGAAAACAGATGTGAATCTTTTTGTTATTTTATTACAAGAGGTTTTCACAAAAATATAGTACAATACATTCTACCTATATTGAGCAGATAAGGCCATATCGTCATGGAAACAATCTTAATTGTCGATGATGAGAAGAATTATTTGACCATTTTGAGTGCTATTTTGGAAGATGAGGGGTTTGAAGTATTGACGGCGCTGGGTGGACAGGAAGCGCTTGAGATTCATAAAACATCTGACCTTGACTTAATTCTTACGGACATGAAAATGCCAGCGATGGACGGCATCGAACTGCTGGAGAACCTCAAATCCGTCAATCCGGACCTGCCGGTCATTATGATGACCGCCCATGGAACGGTGGACAAGGCCGTCGAAGCTATCCAGAAAGGGGCTTACACATATGTCTTGAAGCCCTTCGATAATGAGCGATTGATCATTTATGTAAAAAAAGCCATATCCATGTATCAAGTGGTCAAAGAAAACCGGCGGCTGCGTGATGCAGTTGAATCCCAGTATCGTTTCGGCAACATTATCGGCAAAAGCAAAAAGATGCGGGATATCTTTGATACCATTCAGAAAGTTGCCCCTTCCGGAGCCACTGTTTTAATCGAGGGCGAAAGCGGCACCGGCAAAGAACTGGTAGCCCGTTCAATTCATTTTAACAGTACCAGACGCGAAAAGCCTTTTGTAGCGGTGAATTGTTCGGCGCTTGTAGAAAGTTTGCTGGAAAGCGAACTGTTCGGCCATGAGAAAGGTGCGTTTACCGGTGCCGTGGCAACCAAGAAGGGCCGTTTTGAACTGGCTGACTGCGGAACACTTTTTCTAGATGAGATCGGCGAATTGTCGCAGAACCTGCAGGTTAAAATGCTGCGGGTTCTCCAAGAAAAGGTTTTTGAAAGAGTGGGGGGCGTCAGAAGCATATCGGTGGATATCCGTGTTATTGCAGCAACCAACAAAGATTTGCAGCAGGAAATGAAGGCCGGTCGGTTCCGTGAGGACCTCTTTTATCGATTAAATGTCGTTCATGTTTCTTTGCCCCCCTTGAAGACGCGTCCGGAAGATATTCGTCTTTTGGTGAATCATTTTATAAAGAAATATGCATCCGAGCGTGAGTCGGCTGTTCCGGTTACCGGAGTCGACCAGGAGGTCGACCGGCTATTTTATGATTACAGTTGGCCCGGAAACATTCGAGAACTGGAAAATGTTATCGAGCGCGTGATGATCCTGTGTCCGGGTGAGATCATCCGGGTATCGGAACTTCCGAAGGGGTTTAAAGACAATGTTTACAATACCCTGCACCTTGAGGGCATCCCGGCGGACGCTAAACTGTCTGACACGCTGGCAGAGATAGAAAAAACAATGATCGTGCGGGCGTTAAAAATTTCCAACAATATCCAATCGCATGCAGCCGCCTTGCTGGGAATTGGCAAGAGCGGTCTTAATCAAAAAATAAAGAAGTATAATTTGGATGTTGGTTTAAAGCATTAACGAGGATTTTATTTAAATATTAGAGTGTTAAACAAAATGGACCGTATCATTGCGATATGGTTCAAAAATTTGAATCCAATGATATTTTAAATAATTAAAGTGAACTCAAGCAGTTATATGGCAGGGTTTCTTTGAAGGTTCAAAATTGTGAACCGGAACCGGCCCATTATTCAAAGGGCAGCCCTGGTGCAGGTTGTTTGCTTGCGTGGTTGCAATATAAGATTCTGGAATTTAACAAAATATAATTTGTACCCATTTAGGGCGGTCAAAGGTTAACCTGGCAGGGAAATTGCTGCATAGATTTATAGCCTAATAATTTATTTATACATTTTCCTTCTTAACGGTTAATTGAGATTTACTCGATTAGCCGTTTTTTTATCCTGAAAACTTTCAGAAGGATGAATCCAAACCCTTTCCTGATAATTTTTCCTCTACAATGTCAAAATACATGGAGTTCGGGAAATTGGATAGAATTTGCTGAAAAGCTTGAGAGCTCTTGTCCCCATCCCCTAATCTTTCATACAGCAACCCGAGGTTAAAAAGGGCCTCATCCCGTATGTTCGAATCCGAAATCGAAGCTACCTGTTCAAAATACATAGCGGCATTGCGGTCATCTCCCAATTGTTGATAAGCGTATCCGAGGCCATTGAGAATAAAATTATAAACCAGTGGATGGTCTTTAAAGTCATTCAACGCTGGTTTATAAAGCTCAATGGCCTTTTGGTAATCACCGGCGTTGTAGCTAATATTGGCATAACTCGCTCTGGCAAGTTTGCCTGCGGCATTGCCACCATATTTTTTTATAATGCGCTGAAATTCCGCGGATACGTTTCGATATGCCTCCTCCGCAGAGGTTGCTTTTTTGCGTGTCTCATAATCAGCCCTGACTTTCTCAAACATTGAAAAGGCTTTGGCTTCTGAGCGCTGGGCAAAAAACTGGTAGCCAATAATGACCAGCGCGACGGCCACAACCGTACACAGGAAATAGGATATTTGTTTCTGATAATCAGTGACAATACGAATTAACTTTCCGGTAAAGGTAATAAATTCATCCGGTTTTTTGAGTAGTTCCTTCCGGCTTTTCTTCTGCGCTGCCATTTAACCTCCCAACTCCATTTAAGTGAGCTAAAATCAAAAATATGCGTGGCTCCGTTACTCCAGCTGTTTTCTAATTCTTTCCCAAGCGGCTTCGGGAATATTGGCGCCGATCACCTGACAGACTTCATATCCGCAGGCAGAGCCAAGTGCACCGCTTTTTTCGAGTGGCAATCCGTTGACCAGACCGTATAAAAAGCCCGCGGCCCATAAATCGCCGGCTCCGGTGGTATCGATGGCCTGGCCGTTGCCTTGTGGCTCAATCGGTATAATCTCGTTATTGTGGGCGATCAAACTTCCCCGTTTCCCTATTTTTAGTACGGCGATATCGACCTTTTCAGCCAGGGCATTTACGGCGCGGGTTTCATCTGCCTGCCCGGTATAGGCGCGAGCTTCGTCCTCATTGGCCATGAATATGTCCACAAATGTTTCAACGATGTGCAGCAGCAGCTCGTGGGATTCCTTGACAACATTATAGCTGGGTAGATCCAGGGATATCAATGCACCGGAGGTTTTAGCTGTTTTTAAAACCTTCAGAATTAAATCAGAATTAAACAGAAGATAGCCTTCGATATGAACGATGGCGGCTCCTTCAAAGCAATTCTCAGATATATCCTGCGGTAACATGTCGGCCGCTGCACCCAAAAAGGTAAACATGGAGCGTTGCGCATCAGGTGTAATAATTGATAGAACTCTGCCTGTCGGCAAATTGGATCGAAAAAGCAGCGGTTCAACATTATGACGCTTTAAATCCTTTTCAAAAAACTTACCCAGCTTCCCGTTCCCGCATTTGCCGATAAAACGAGCCGACCCGCCGAGATTGCCCACCCCGACAACGGTGTTACAGGCAGATCCCCCCGGAACGGTGGTGGGCTGTTTTGATGTAATCTCAAGAGTCTGTTGAATGAATTCTTTTTTCACATAGGTCATTCCGCCCTTGGCGGCGCCGGTTTTATTTAAGAAATCCTCGTCTTCGTAAGCCAAAATATCAACCAGAGCATTACCTACGCCCACAATCCGTTTTTTGCCCGCCGGAATATGATCAAATTTATGCATAGAAATTACCAGACAAGCGATTTGTGAATCCAGCCTTTATCACCATCCGAATGCACGATGTAAATCCAGCTGTTTTCGCGTTTGATGACCTTAAATGGTATTCCTTTTTCAACGGAAAAAAGTATTTTATGATTCGTACCGGGACCCGAGCGGATGTTGCAGGCGTCATTTCTGGTAATTACCGCCTGTATCTTGCCCGCAAGCGATTGATGCACCCAGCCTTTGTCGCCTTCAAAGTCCTGAAAACGATACCATTCACCGGATTTTTGAATCACAAGAATCGGAAAATATTGTTCTACCTTCCATAAAACATTGTGGTTAGTTCCCGGCCCGGAACGAATATTGGCCACGGGAGCTGATATCGCCAAGCGCTCCGCATTGGCTACCCCGGCAAAAACGATGATCACGAGTAAAATGATGATGGACGGGATTTTCATGTCAATCTGCATGCCTCCTCATCGATTGCATTTGGAACTATTGCGGGAATTTCGACCCATAAGCATTTTTTCCGCTTTCCAAAATAATGTTGCGGGGCACCGACCACACGCAGAGCGGGTGGCTTGGATTCTTCCGCCATAGACGGTAAAATCCAAAGGCACGGCCGTGCTTTAACCGCTGCGGGTGTAACCGGGTGCACATCAATGACCAGCCCGCTCTATGGGCGGGATGGCTTGGATTTCAAGCGAACGCCAGTTCGCAATCATTGCGTTTGTGATCGGGTGCGCCGCACTCGGTCTGGATACAAACAACCACCCGGTTTAAAAACACCCAATCATAAAATTGCGGCATAATTGTTGTGGGAAAAAACGCTTGAATACCGCAACGTTTTTTTAACAACCACTATAAGCGCATGGAATCTTGATATCGAAAACTGTCTTTTCTCCTGTTCGTATGTTTAGCTGACAGGTACGCGAAATCGATGCCAGTTGTCAAGCTTGGGTGTTCTTTAATTGCAATTTATGTGACTTTGACTGCCCTGCCAATTCCTCCTTCGGGTGGAATACGAGGGGTTCAAGCCGAGAAAAATTCCATTTCGGGTAACTGAACGCACGTTAACACATTGCCATAAACGGCCCCGGTATCAATCCCGATTTTATTTGCCTGCAACAGAGGCTCTTTAAATGGCGTATGTCCAAATATCACCCGTTTGCCGAAATTAAAATCAGAGTGAATAAATTCATCGCGAATCCAAAGCAGATCCATTTTATCCTGTGATTTAAGCGGCACCTTTTCGCGCAGACCGGCATGAACAAAGATATAGTCATCGGTTTGATAATAAAGCTGCAGAGAATTAATAAAATCGAGGTGTTCGGATGGAATTGGGAATGCGTCCTTGTTGTCTGAGCGGTTCAGATATTCGTCCAGGGTTTGCTGCCCCCCATTCAGCTGGTAGGTGAACCGATCACTGCCGTCCAGGTAGTTTTGCAGCATATCCTCATGATTGCCCTTTATAAAAATGGTGCCCGGGACGCGTTTTTTAAGGTCTATCAGATATTTCACCACGTCAAAGGAGCTCGATCCCCGGTCGATATAATCCCCGATGAAGATCAATTGGTCCTGCTTTTCGTTTAGCGGGATTTTGTCCATGAGTGCACAGAGTTTGTCAAAGCACCCGTGTATGTCACCCACCACAAATATTTTTTGCATGCGATACCAGCTTTAGAGTCGATTTTCCAGCATTCCAATATTCCATTACCCAGAAAAATCCTCAAACCCCGAATTGTATTTCTTCAGTTCATCGTAAAAGGTGTAAGCCATTAATTTAACGGAACAAAAAAGCCCTCCGGGGTTGGTCAAGACGTGTGATGCCCTCATCTAAGGCCTGCTGCAAAGCAGCTTTAAAATCAGTCGGTGAGACAGACACATCTAATCCTTTCATCTCAGACGCTCGACCACATGGTCGGTATTGGGACATGATATTCACATAGCTGTGAGTTGAAATCTCCTGGGCGATAAATCTCATAATCTCACGGGTTCCCGCCAGCCCGCCGGGCAAAACCAGATGACGAACCAACAGGCCTCTTTGAGCGATGCCGTTTTCATCAAGCGTTAGGTCACCGACCTGTCGGTGCATTTCCCGCAGAGCACTGCGGGCGATTTCCGGGTAATCCCTGGCCTGGCAGGCCTTATCGGCAATTTCCGGATCCCAGAATTTAAAATCAGGCATATAAATATCAAACACGTCCTCAAGTAATCTGAGCGTGGAGGGCCGATCATAACCGCCGGAATTAAAAACCAGAGGTATTGCAAGACCTTTCTGAACTGCAATTTCAAGGGCCGCAAGAATTTGAGGCACTACATGTGATGGTGTCACAAAATTAATATTATGACATCCCTGTTGCTGTAAGGCAAGCATCATGGCCGCCAGTTCCTTATCAGAGACTTCTTGACCGCAGCCCTGGTGGCTGATGTCGAAGTTCTGGCAAAACAAACACATGAGATTGCAGTGTGTAAAAAATATAGTGCCGGAACCCTGGGTGCCGGACAAAGGCGCTTCTTCCCCGAAATGCGAGTTGCAGCTGGAAATAAAGGCAGATCTGGCGGTTTTACATACGCCCGTATCACCGCTGAGCCGATCAACGTTGCACTTTCGCGGGCAAATGTTGCAAGGACTCAGAAGCTTGCGGGCTGCTTTTATTTTTCCCTGCAAAATTCCTTTTTCAAAAGCTTTGATATATGCGGGTTCGAAATGTTCCATTGCGGGAAATCACATTCATTGGGTAGCAATCATTACGTTATTAGCTATGATTTAACTCTATCTAAGCATGAAAACACGAAATATAGAAAGCACGAAGCAGCTTTTTTCGTGTTTTCGTCTCTGCGTGCTTCGTGGTAAATTGATTTTAATCGACTGAGGCTTATTCTGTTGAAAAATTTTATTGGATTTTTTATTTGTAATTTATCGGTTCTACCAGGATTTTTTGGGCCAGACCCCGCCCGATCACATACCGTTTGTAGTCTGCGGCTATCGCCATTTGTCCCTGGCTGTTATTGGTTATGACCTCAATCTCATCTCCGAGGCGCAATCCCATTGACAACAACCGTGAACGCGCGCTGATACCCCCACTGAATTCTTTAAGCACAAGCCTTTCTCCCGCCTTTGCCATAATTAACGGCATCAACTGGATGCGATTCTTGAGACATTGGGGACAAATGCCGTAAATTTCCATTTTATGTTGAAGCATATGAAATCCCTGTACAGCCGCAATCTTAATCTGGAGCTCCTCCAAAAGATCCTCTTGGAATTCAATAATTTTTCTGCATCGGGTACAAATCATGTGGTCATGGTGCTGGCCCAGATGACGGTGTTCATATCGAATATCACCGTTGTCAAATCGACTTTGATGGGCAAACCCGAAACGGCACATTAATTTCATTGTTTCGCGAACAAAATCAGGATCGAGCTGCAAGTCGGTTTGGTCAAGAAGTTTTACCAGCTCATCGATAGTAACATGCTGTTCTTTCTGTAAAAAGACTTCTAGAACCTTGAATCGATCTTCAAAATTATCGATTTGCTCTTGTTTAAAAAGTTTTTTGAACTGTCTTTTTTCTTGAATATGAATTTGTTTCATCTGAATTCCTAATTGGGGCGCTCGTGTCTGGCAATGGACTCTTTACGTGGAGACAGGCTTGAAAATTCCAGCTATCCTTATGGTAGTCAATGCGAGTTTGACCCGATGAGTTTGGATTCGTATTTGGCAGGGACCGGTTTAAATATTGCGGTCCAGGTAGGATTTGAAATTAACCATCAGGTCCCGGTATTTCATAGGTGGTGCAACTACCGCTGGGACAATTTCGGGTTTGTGCACGAGCGCCTTCACTCTCCCCGGAACCGCTTTTTATGCTGTGACACGAAGCGCTAAGAACCCGTTCAAATTCTTCAGACTTGCAATGCGGGCATTTAAGCTCCACCTCATCTTCTTTTTTCATGACCAGTATTTCAAAGCAGTCATTACATTTTAAACACCTGAATTCATAAAGTGGCATTGGGATTCCCTTTTTCTCATTATTTCCAACGCCATAATATGCTAATCTTGGCAAGATTGTCAAGGAGCGCTGGTGGTATATAGCGTTTAAGTTTAAGGATTTACACCATTGGCATGATCCTTGTCTTACCTGTGTTGTGATATATAGTTTCGGATCTTGCCCTGATTGAGAAAAAAGATGACACACCTGAAGTTTGATCTTAATTTTAGAAAAGTTTGAATTGATAAGATCATTACCTGCTAATTAAGATGATAATGGACTGTTTTAGACATGCCTCAAACGGACAACTCGTCATATCGTATCGCTTGGTTAAAAAGCATTACTGAAGTTGATCAGACTCACTGGGATATACTTGCAGAGCCCTTGCGAACGCCTTTTTTAGAGTGGGAATGGCTCCGCCAAATGGAGGTCTCCAAAAGCACAACTGCTGAGACCGGCTGGTTACCGTATCATCTAACGGTTTGGTCTCAAGATCAATTGGTTGCGGCAGCCCCTTTGTATATCAAGGGTCACAGTGCGGGTGAATTCGTATTTGATCACGCTTGGGCAGATGTAGCCCAGCGGCTCAAAATTCCCTATTATCCCAAACTTGTCGGTATGAGCCCTTTTACCCCTATGGTCGGTTATCGCTTCCTAATTGCATCAGGCCAACATGAGGAAAACTTAACCGCCCGGATGGTTAGGGAAATAGACCGATTCTGCCGCCGTCACCAAATTTGCAGCTGTAGCTTTCATTTTGTTGATCCCGACTGGTGCCATCAGATGATAAAATATGGGTTCAGCAGCTGGCTGCATCAAAGTTTTGTCTGGCAAAATTTGGGCTATCAATCTTTTGATGATTATTTAGCAATATTTAATTCCAATCAGCGACATAATATCAAACGCGAGCGCAAGTCCATTGCAACTCAAGCCCTTAAGATAAAGGTCTTTCAAGGAGATGAAATTCCGGACTCTTTTTTTTCAAAAATTTATCCGTTTTACGAACGCACCAATGATAAATTTGGTCCTTGGGGCTGCAAATATCTCAAAGATAGTTTCTTTAGCGGCCTGGCCGACGGCTATCGTCACCGTCTGGTGATTGTGGCGGTCTTTAATAAAGAAGACGCGGATTCACCGCTGGGTATGTCGCTTTTGGTCAGAAAGCGGGATCAGCTGTTCGGGCGGTATTGGGGCTGCTCAAAAGAAATCAACCACTTGCATTTTAATGCCTGCTATTACAGCCCTATTGAATGGGCCATTGCCCGCGGCATCCAGCGTTTTGATCCGGGAATGGGCGGGTATCATAAAATTCGGCGAGGATTCACGGCGATTGGCAATCACAGCCTGCACCGTTTTTTTGATCAGCGGCTGGACCAAATTATGAAGACCCACATCGTGGAAATTAACCGACTGGAGCAAGAACATATTGATGAATTGAATTTAGAGTTGCCTTTTGCCCGCAAAGCCTAATTAAGCTAAAATGCTCAATTGATTTTTAAATCAATTGAGGGAGTGGTGCTATTTTTCTAATCTTTCAGCAATAAATTTATGAAACTGTGCAGAGATTTCTTTTTTCCAGACTCCCGAAAAACCGGTCCTTACTGAAACTTCGGTCCAGTCGGGATCGACAATACGGACTTTTATTGTCATGGGTGTCTCATCGGCCCGCTGTGATTTGATCGTTGTTTGAATCCCGTCTGTCTTTTCCTCGAGAATGGGCTGTTTCAAATCTGTTAAAATACTTTTGCACACTTCATAGGTCTTATCGTATTTTGCCTCATAGGTCCGGCTCAGCTGGCCGTCAAAATAGGCAAAGGTGCCGGCGCCGGCGCCGGCACCTACGACAAGGGCAATACATCCGGTTGTCAGCAACAAACCTGATATGACACTCAGAAAAAATAGCCTTTTTAGCATATCCCGCCTCTCTGAATGTTCTTAAGTTAATGTTCAAATCCGAAAAATCTTGTTTATTCGATTCTCTATCTAATTCCCTGCAATTTTGGTGGCTTGGGAGGAAAAATGACGACGCGATTGTTTTGTTTCAATCTGACAGATGTTTGTCGCATCGCTGCAAACCAGATGCCGACGCGATTCCCATCGGGGTCCAAGATCCAGGCCCCCTGTGGCCTTAAAAGCTGGACGGCTTGCATTCGAAACATCCATTTCTCGAGGGTTAGGGAGTTTAAATCGGCTTGCTGCCATTGGTCGGTACGCAGCGAATAGTCGGTATGAATACCGATGATCGCATCTGGCACGCCCTGTAAACCACTATAGTAGTAAATGTGATCCGACAGGATCTGGTGATCTTCAAATATTTTTGTGATATCAGCGCCGGGTTGCAATTTCCCGATATTTTGTGTGGCACAGGAAGACAGAAAGAAAAAAAGGCTTAGGCATATGACGGCTGCAGGCCATCGCTTCCTTGCAGAAGCAGGGCTATCTGATTTCTTACTTCGTCTATCGGTTTTGGCGATGAACATGCGGCGGCCACCTAAAAGTGAAAGGAGCGTCATGCGAGCACGATATTTACTTTGATTTTAAAGTAACATGATCTTAAGCGGTGTCAAGAGACAAGTGGGTCGGCCAACGTCACTTCAGCCGGTGAAAATCGGTGACTTGGCGTATAGAATATGTTGACAGCGGGCTAGCAAGCAGTTAGTTTTTAATACCTGAATCTTGCATGAAAATTAATGAGAAATTTAAATTATTTTTAATAACAGCATGTTAAGAAAATTAGCGAAATAAAGCAAAATACAGATCCAGGTAATAGCTTTCGCAAGTAACTGTCCTTTTTAAGACAGGATTACAGCTAAAAAAATGATCTGAAATTTTCGATCCATCAGAAAAGGGACGCTATATGCAAAAATCTTTGATTCCCAAGATGACGACTTTCGGCAAATGGAGTGTGATCGTTTTGCTTGCCTTTATTTTAATCTGGCCCCTGACGGTTGGAATATACTGGGGCGTATATAAAGGCTATACCCTCATCGATCCAACCAGATTCCCCTGGTATGAGTCAAAAATACATTCCCTCCTCGATCAGACCAAATCGGATTCCGGTGAACCTCAAAAAGGAATTGTTTTGAGTGCCGCCATCAGCAACCGCCTGGAGGAGGAAATGAATTCGGCCTTTGGTTGGTCGGTTAATGATTTAATTGTTTCACCCACGCGGTGGTTGGATAATCGCGCCAATCGGCAGAAGGGGGCTATTTTTGCGACGCGAATGCTGATCAACTTTTTTTCTACAAATCTGGCGAAATATGGCAAGGTCGATGCTGAAAATGAATTTCTAAAAGAGGCCCGTGAAAAACACTTTGCCTTCAGTGAAGATAGCTGGTGGTTTCCGTCCAGTGAAAGTGAGTTTCGAAAAGGAATTGAATTGCTGCGTAAATATGAAGATGCGCTTGCCGGCGGTAAAGCGACCTATAACATGCGATCAGATGATATGTATAATATGCTCACCTTTATTATCGGCAATCAGTTTCTCGATCAACCCTTTGGGCTTTTAGTGCAGCCCAACGATGAGGTGTCCTATACCGAACTGGATAATCATATTTATTACACTCAAGGCGTCATCCTGGTTTTGCGAGATTTTATTCAAACCTTTGTACAGCTTTACCCCGAGGTAAAAGAAAAGGGCGGCGAAGAAAACATCCGTATTGCCTTACGTGAGATGGAGCAGATCTGCACCTTTGATCCCTTAATTGTACTGAGGGGGGATCATGATTCGGTGACTGCCGACCATCGCGGGAAAATGGCCAAATACCTGATCTCATTTAGAGAGCGAATAAATGATCTGGCACAATCGATTCGAAGATAATTAGTGGTATTTTACCCCAACTCCATAATAAAAATATGAGGCGTTGTCGGGCAATTTAGTGCACCATATGACTTTTGCCCGGCGAACGTCGTGGCTGGAAGAATAAGGGGAATTTTCGATACCAATAAAAATATCAACGCCCACCGCCGGTTCGAAGTCTGACTCAAAATACATTCCGGTTCGGCTGTAGTTGTACATTCGACCTTCATAATATTTGCCTGACGGATAATTCTCAATCATGACCGTTGCTTCGTGCTCAAACCGGGGTGTCTCTCTATTTCAGG
>Ga0265303_10001372_pt1 | contig 14888 bp, 8 predicted proteins | sample Helome_2_FD_192494 | JGI IMG/M metagenome (GOLD analysis project Ga0265303, IMG submission 192494) | Marine sediment microbial communities from subtidal zone of North Sea - Hel_20160317 (Illumina Assembly) | ecosystem: Environmental > Aquatic > Marine > Subtidal zone > Sediment ... | reverse complement strand
GGTAGCTATACGTTTAGAGATATGTAATTTTTTGCTTTCGATCAGAATATTCAAAGACTCGTCAAATTCTTCGACATCCAGGATCTTTATATGATCTCCAAGTGCAATATTATGCTTGTCTAAAAACTTCAAAAAAGAAACGGAAGAATCCTTTACCCCTACACAAATTCCTTCTTCTTCCGGCTTCATAGCACTTAATAGTTGCAAGCTTCTTTGTGCTAATTCTCCATTTTTCCCGGGAATCGGATCCCCATGTGGGTCATATTTGGGGAAGTCGAGGAATTCATCCAGTTTATCTATTAGCTTTTCACTTTTGATATGTTCCAATTGCTCTGCTACATCATGGACCTCATCCCAGTTGAAGTCTAGTTTATCAGCCAGGAATACCTCCCATAATCGATGCTTTCGAATAATGGTAAGTGCAGTGTTTATGCCCTTTTCACTCAAATGTACTCCTCGGTATTTTTTATAGTGCACGTACTCCTTGTCAGAAAGTTTCTTGATCATATCCGTAACTGAAGAAGGTTGAGTATCCATTTGGGTGGCAATAGCATTTGTAGGTACTGAATGCATACCTCCACCACTAAGATGGTAAATAGCCTTGATATAGTTTTCTTCTGAGCGAGTCATTTTTCAAATATAAACAAAGATATTTTTTTATAAATATAAATTAATTTTTAGATTTGTCTAAATATTAATTATTTGCTTATATTCTATAATAAAGTAACTGGTTTCTGGGCGATCATTCTCTGCCTGTTTCCCATCCTGGCATTTGGACAAAACGCCATTAAAGGAACAGTAACAGAAAATGGGCAAGCAGTGCCTTTTTCCAATATTTATCTTGAAGGAACTTCATATGGGACTGCTACGAATGAATATGGAGCTTTTCATATTGCTGATATTCCGGACGGCACTTACAAATTAATAGCGAGTAACCAGGGCTATGGTACATTTCGACAGCGCATCACGCTTAGAAATAATGTAACAAAACAGCTTGACATTACCTTGATTGCACTTGTTGAATCGCTTGAAGAAACTGTAGTTAGCGGTACCTTGAAACCCGTTAGCAGATTAGCCAGCCCTGTTCCGGTTGAAGTATATGCGCCTAGCTTTCTTCGAAAAAACCCCACCCCCAGTATTTTTGAATCCCTCCAAAATATTAATGGGGTGCGGCCTCAAATCAATTGCAATGTCTGTAATACAGGAGATATCCATATCAATGGCCTAGAAGGACCTTATACGCTGGTGCTGATAGATGGCATGCCAATCGTTAGCGGTTTAGGTAGTGTTTATGGCCTATCAGGCATTCCAAATTCGCTGATCGAACAAATCGAAGTAGTCAAAGGTCCGGCTTCCAGTTTGTATGGTAGTGAAGCCGTCGGCGGCTTGATCAATGTGATCACAAAACATGCGCCCGCTGCACCTGTTTTTGTAGCCGATAATTTCCTCACCGGATGGGGAGAGTACAATATAGATCTGGGTGGAAAACTATCCATAGGAGAAGGCACCAGCCTACTATTAGGGCTGAATTATTTCAACTATGACAATCCGATCGATAATAATGGAGACAATTTTACGGATCTAACGCTCCAACAACGCGTCTCCTTATTTCAGAAGTGGAATTTCCCCAGAAAGGAGGGCAGGATCTTCTCGCTTGCCGGCCGAATTTATTACGAAGATCGTTGGGGTGGTGAAATGCAGTGGACTCCCGAATATCGCGGAGGTGATGAGATCTATGGTGAGAGCATTTATACACGTCGCTGGGAAGTGCTAGGTAAATATCAACTCCCCATACCGGAAAAGATCCTGTTTTCCTTTTCCTATAATGATCATGATCAGAATTCTGTTTATGGAGACCTTCCCTATCTGGCACAACAACGAATTGGTTTTGGACAATTTACCTGGGATAAAAAAGCAGGGAACCATGACCTGCTCTTGGGATCTGCCCTACGTTATACCTACTACAACGATAATACCCCGGCAACAACCCAAGCCGATGAAATACTTATCCCCGGAATATTTGCTCAGGACGAGATTGAGCTGACATCAAAACAAACTATTCTCTTGGGAAGTAGACTGGATTTTGACAAAAGGCATGGCAGCATTTTTACACCTCGCCTGGCCTATAAATATCAATTAGGAGAACATGCTACGATCCGCTTAAACGCCGGAAGTGGTTTTAGAGTAGTCAACCTCTTTACGGAAGAACACGCGGCTTTAACCGGAGCGAGAGATGTAGTCATTACCGAAGACCTCAAACCGGAGCGCTCATTTAATGTAAATCTCAATTTTCTACAGAAGATCTATGCGAAAAACGGGACGTTTATTGGACTGGATGCCTCGGCATTCTACACCCGTTTCCGCAACCTGATTTTACCAGATTACGATACGAATCCCAATCTTATTCTTTATGATAATCTAGATGGACATGCCATCTCTCAGGGACTTAGTGCCAATTTAGACTTTGCCTTCCCGTTTGGCCTTACGGTACTTGTGGGTGCAACAGTGCTGGATGTGAAGGAAGTAGAGAATGGGAATGAAAAAAGGCCTGTTCTTACCGAATCCTATACCGGCACCTGGAATATTTCATACGAACTGCGTGCATTGGATCTCAGTATTGATTATACCGGTAATTTATATGGCCCCATGCGCCTTCCTCTCCTGAGTGATCTTGATCCGCGTCAGGCGTATTCGCCATTATGGAGTATCCAGAATATTCAATTCACTCATAAGGGCTTAGCCAATTTTGAATTGTACGGAGGCGTAAAAAATCTGCTGAACTGGACGCCCAACAAAGGGAATCCTTTTATTATTGCCAGGTCGAATGATCCCTTTGATAAGCAAATCGTTACGGATGGCGCTGGAAATGTACTCCCCACTACAGATAACCCCTATGGCCTCAGCTTTGATCCTTCCTATGTATATGGCCCAAACCAGGGAATACGAGGATTTTTGGGGGTCAGATATCGAATTCAGTAATTCATAAGCAACGCGCTGGATCTAATTCGTATTTTTGGTTCGCATGGTCCAGGATAAATTCGATTATATCATCATTGGTGCGGGAGCCGCGGGACTTATGCTGGCTGCTGCGATGGATCAAGATCCCTTTTTTGCTTCCAAAAAAATCTTACTCCTTGAGAAACAAACCACACGCACAAATGACCGAACCTGGTCTTATTGGGAAAAAGGGTCCGGTCTTTACGATTCGCTTCTCACCAGGCAATGGGAAGAAATAAAATTCAAAGGAGTTAATCAGGTGTTAATCAAAAACATCCAGCCCTATTCGTATAAAACATTGCGTGGACAGGACTTTTATACCTATCACTACCAAAAATTGGAAGAGAGCAATATAGTTAGGCTTCGGCATGAAGCAGTATTAAGTATGGAGGAATCTGAAAATTTAGTAGTAGTTCGAACAGCGGCACAAACCTATACAGGTTCATACGTATTCAATAGTCATTTTACCCCTCCTTCGCCCAAAGAAGAAAAGAAGCATCCGCTGATTCAGCAACATTTTGTGGGATGGTTCATACGGGCAGAAAAACCCATATTCCAGGAAAATGTAGCCACTTTTATGGATTTCTCTGTACCCCAAAAAAGTAATACACGTTTTATGTATGTCTTGCCTTTCTCCGAGCATGAGGGCCTTGTAGAATATACCCTCTTTTCAAAAGATCTTTTAGAATTTTCGGAATATGAGGATGGCATAGAAAAATACATTTCGGAAGATCTCGGCTGTGATTCATTTGAAATTTTGGAAAAGGAAAAAGGTAGTATCCCCATGACGGCATACAACTTTTACAGACGGAATACGGAACGTGTTTGCCATATTGGATCTGCCGGTGGATGGACCAAGCCCAGTACCGGGTTTACGTTTGCAAATTCTATGAAAATGACCCAGAGACTAATAAGGTTGTTAAAGGAAGGTGTATCATTTACCAGGCTGAAACAACATAGCAGACACCATTTTTATGATACCTTACTTTTAGATATTCTGTCGAAAAAGAATCACCTTGGTAGATCCATCTTTGAAGCAATGTTTAAAAAAAGATCGCCTCAAATGATCCTGGCATTTCTCGAAGAAGGAACTACTGTCTGGCAGGAATTAGCGATTATCTGGGCCTGTCCTAAAAAACCTTTTCTTTCGGCATTGTTCAAAAGACTATTCTAGCTTATCCTCCCCATAAGGTCTTGAGCAAATTCATGCAATTCTTTCTTAATATCATTCTCACCCTCCAGGGAATCGAGAAGTTCAAAGGCTTGCAGGGTATAGGTTCTAACCTGCTCTAAATTATCGGCTGCGGCACCAGTTTCTTCAAACAACTGTTTAACCCTAGCTATCTTTTCATCGATTGGGCCCTTAAATTCAGAATAAAAATGGTGTAGTTCCTTCTGCTGTTCGGTTGTAGCCAGATTAAGAGCCTGGATGTACAGATATGTTTTTTTATTCGTGGCAATGTCTCCGCCTACCTGTTTACCAAATTTGTCCTGATCGCCAAAAGCATCGAGGTAGTCATCTTGCAATTGAAAAGCCATTCCAAGGTTTTGGCCTATATCAAAGCAGTGCTGCTGTATTTCCTCACTTTTGTGCCCAATAATAGCCCCCATTTGCATGGCAGCACCTAAAAGCACCGCCGTTTTTAAGCGGATCATATTTAGATATTCGACTACAGAAACTTCATCCTGGGATTCAAAGTCCATATCATATTGCTGACCTTCACAGACTTCACGTGCCGTTTTAGTGAAAAGGGGCACCAATTGCTTAAACATAGGCGCTTCATATACCTCAAGGAGTTGATATGCTGCAATTAGCATTACATCCCCGGATAAGATCGCTGTGTTCAAATCCCATTTTTCATGAACGCTCGATTTGCCACGACGAATAGGAGCCCGATCCATGATATCATCATGTACAAGTGAAAAATTGTGAAATACTTCCAGCGATAAGGCGGCAGACATGGCCTCTTGGTGATCCCCACCGAGTAAACGGGTTGTCATTAGGGCTAAGACGGGACGAACACGTTTGCCCCCCAGGCTCATTATATAAACCACAGGATCATAGAGCGTATGGGGTGTATCTGAATGGTTATGAAGTTCAAGGAAGTCATTAAACTCATCCTGAAAATACCTGGCGTTATACATGAAAACTATTTTTTTCAAAAATACACTAATGAGGCATTCATTAGTCGCCAATATGGCTTCATTTATTCAGAAAATTACTTTTAGAAACAAGGAATGTTAAAAAAATGCAAAACCTTGGAAACTTTTTTTGTTTTTAAAGTTTCCGCATCTATATTTACCGCCCCTATTAAACATTACGTACTATTACCATGAGAGATAAGATCTTACAAAAAGCTACGGATCTCTTCCTGAACCTGGGTTTTAAAAGTGTCACAATGGATGACCTTGCACAGGATATGGGTATCTCCAAAAAAACAATCTATACGCATTATAAAAATAAAAATGTCCTGGTAGAGGCTTGCAGCATGCATGTCTTCCATCAAATTTCCAGCGGGATTGACCAGATCTGCAATCTCGAACTCAATCCTATTGAAGAGCTTTTCGAGATCAAGAAATTTGTACTTCATCATCTTAAAAATGAGAAGTCATCTCCTCAGTACCAGCTAAAAAAATATTTCCCAAGAATCTACGGTAACCTGAGAGGCAAGCAATTCGGCGTTATGCAGGAATGCGTAATTAGTAATCTGGAAAAAGGGATCAAAATGGGCTTTTACCGTGATAATCTAAATAAGGAATTCATCTCCCGTATATATTTCTCAGGTATCACCAGCATTAAGGACACCGATCTTTTTCCCACCAATAAATTTGATATACCCACCTTGACCGATGACTATTTGGAATATCATATTCGTGGAATTGTAACACCAAAGGGAAGAACAGTACTAAATACTATACTCAACTCAACTCAGAATTGATGAAAATGATAAAATGGTTATTCATCGTTTTTTTAGGGACCGTAATGGTATCAGCACAGGAGCAACCGCATCGCTATTCCCTGGATGAAGCCATTGTCTTTGCCTTAGAAAACAACTATAGCTCAGTCAATGCCAGTCGGGATATTATCGATGCCCAAAAACAGAAATGGGAAGTAATAGCAGACGGATTGCCGCAGATCAACGCGGCTATCGGCTATCAAAATCAACTGAAACAGCCAGTTTCTTTGATCCCTGCTGAATTCTTTGGAGGCGAACCAGGAACTTTTACCCCCATCACTTTTGGCCAACCGCAACAAGCGAATGCAACGGCCACACTCAGGCAGCAAATTTTTGATGGTTCCTATATTGTTGGCGTACAGGCTACACGCACCTTCCTTGACTACAGCCAGAACAATAAAGAAAAAACCGATCAGGAGGTGAAAGCAGCTGTGGTAAACTCCTATGGGAATGTCTTGCTTGCACAGGAAACAGTGACAATTGCCCAGAACAATATGAATACCCTCGAAAAAACCCTTTTCGAAACTCAAAAGCTATTTGAAAATGGATTGGGGGATGAAGAAAGCGTCGAACAACTCCAGATCACTTTGTCTTCCGTTGAGAGTGCCTTAAAAAATGCACAGCGACTTGAAGGGATCACGCTACAAATATTGAATTTGGTAATGGGCCTACCAATTTCAACCCAAACCGTACTCACGGAAAATTTAGATGACCTGACACAGGCACAGATCGCATTTAATATGATGGATTCTGAATTAAATATTACGAACAATGTGGATTACAAACTTGTCCTGAACCTGAACGAGCAACGGGAATTAGAATTAAAGCTAGCTCGTAGCAAAGCCCTTCCAAAACTAAATGCATTTGTTAACTACGGAAGTACTTCTTTTAGCGATTCCTTTAATTTCTTAAGCGGGGATCCCGAATGGTTTGACTCTTCCATACTCGGCTTTGATCTGGAAATTCCAATATTTAGTTCGCTTCAACGCTCTGCCGGTACACAAAGGGCAAAAATTGCCTTGGAAAAAGCTAAGACGCAGTTATTTGAAACCAAGGAACGAGTACGCCTCGATTGGCAGCGGGCGCGTAGCGATTTTCAATTTGCCATTGAGGAATATCAAACTAAAAAGAACAATTTAGACCTGGCTGAACGAATCGAACAAAAGAACCAGATCAAATATCAGGAAGGCCTCGCATCTAGTTTTGAGCTACGTCAGGCGCAAACCCAACTCTATACAGCCCAACAAGATTACCTCCAATCCATGGTAGATGTTATAAACCGCAAAACTGCCCTGGAGAACATTTTGAACCAATAGTGTACGTCATGAACAGCCCAAAAAGAAAAACAATGAGAACATTAGCATCCATATTCACCGCTGCCTTACTATTGAGCAGCTGTGGCAATAGCAATAACACCTCAGTAGAATCATTAATTGCCGATGGTGATCTGGAGGCTATCAAAGCCAAACGTGAGGATTTAAATTCAAGACAAAAAGGTTTAGTAGAGGAGATCAGACTTTTGGATTCCGTGGTTGATGTTATGGATTCCAATAAAAAATTACCCTTGGTAAGTACACTTGAGGTACATGCCAAAAATTTCAATCATTTTCTCGAATTACAAGGCAATGTGAACACGAAACAGAATGTGCTTATCTATCCTGAAATGCAGGGAACGCTATATCGTGTATATGTCACTGAAGGAACGTACGTGAAGAAAGGTAAGCTTCTTGGGTTAATAGATGATGGGGGTGCTGGCAGTCAACTTGATCAATTCAAAGCACAGGCCGAATTGGCCAAAACTACCTATGAACGTCAAAAAAGATTGTGGGAACAAAAAATAGGGTCCGAAATTCAGTACCTGCAGGCCAAAACAAATTATGAAGCCGTCAAAAATCAAGTGGCTCAGGCCCAGAGTCAACTAGGTAAATCCACCTTACGTGCCCCTTTTTCAGGATTCATAGATGAGATATTCCAGGATCAGGGAACCGTGGTGAGTCCACAAAATGGCCAACCGGTATTCAGGATCGTGAATTTGAAGGATATGTATGTCGAAGTAGATGTGCCAGAGAAATACCTGGGGGATATCACTCCCGGGAAAGAGGTCAAAGTTTACTTCCCGGTATTGGGTGATAGTGTGAATGCATTGGTTCGACAAACAGGGAATTTTATCAACCCCACAAATCGATCATTTAGCGTAGAAGTAGGGATCCCAAATAAAGAAGGTTTGATCAAACCCAATTTAACAGCCAGGGTGGCTATTAATGATTATTCAAATGAGGCCGCCATACTCATCCCTCAAAGTATTATTTCTGAAAATGCCAAGGGCGATCAATATGTCTATATTACTAAGAAAGATGAGGGCTCCGACGCCACCATTACTTATAGAAATATAATTAATACAGGAAGAACCCAGGGAGATCTGATCGAAGTTCTTAGCGGATTAAATGAAGGCGATCAAGTGATCATCGAAGGGGCACGTACCGTGCGCGATGGTCAGGAAGTAATCATTATAGAAGGGTAGACTTATGAGCAAATTAGAAAGAAACGCCAATAAAGAGTTCCGGTTATCCTCATGGGCGATTGATAACCCTTCGATAATCTATGTATTGATCGGGATCTTCCTATTTGTAGGATTATCTTCCTATTTCGCAATGCCAAGGGAGGACTTTCCGGAAGTAAAAGAAACCAAGATCTACATCAGTACACCTTATCCGGGCAACACAGCTGAAGACATAGAAAGGCTTCTAACAGATCCTTTAGAGGACAAACTTAAAAACCTCAGCAATGTGGTAGAGATCACTTCCACTTCTCAGGAAGATTATGGGATGATCGTCGTTGAATTTGATGAGGATGTCAGTGTGGAAGTGGCCAAACAACGGGTGAAGGATGAAGTAGACAGTGAAAAAGCAGGGGAAGATTGGCCCATATTTAACGGGGCCAAAGTAGAGCCTAATGTCTTTGATCTTAACCTCTCTGAATCCTTTCCGATTATGAACGTAAACATAACCGGAGATTACCCAGTAGACCGACTTAAAGAATTTGCAGAATACCTTGAAGAAGAAATTGAAGATCTCCCCCAGATCAAGGAAGTAGATATTAGAGGGGCACAGGAAAAAGAAGTTGAAATTGCTGTCGACATCTATAAAATGATGGCGGCCAAGGTAAGTTTTCAGGATGTTTTAGATGCCATTTCTAATGGCAATACTACTATGTCTGCCGGAAATCTTAAAGTAAGCGGTCAACGTAGAACGATCCGAATTCTAGGTGAAATAGAAGACCCTTCTGAATTAGGGAATTTCGTCGTAAAATCCGAGAATGATGCTCCGGTTTATTTAAAGGACATTGCCGAGGTCTTCTTTAAGGAAGAAGATAAGACTACGTACGCCCGGGATCGGGGTAACAGTGTGGTCATGCTCGATATTAAAAAACGTGCCGGTAAAAATGCCATAACTGCAGCTGATCAAATAAGGGAAATTATCGCAGATACCCGGGAAAACTATTTCCCCCAGGATTTGACGGTAACTATTGCCAATGACTCTTCCAGCAGAACATTAAACCAGGTAGACGACCTGGTAAACAACATCATTTTTGGGATCATCCTGGTGGTGACCGTACTCATGTTCTTCCTGGGATTCAGGAATGCTTTGTTTGTTGGTTTTGCGATCCCTATGTCAATGTTCATGTCGTTTATGATCCTCTCTGCCCTTGGGTATACATTAAATACGATGATCTTATTCGGACTCATTATGGGTCTGGGAATGTTGGTTGATAATGGGGTTGTGGTTGTGGAAAATGTATACCGTCTTATGGACGAGGAAGGGATGACGCGCATTGAAGCAGCTAAAAAAGGCATAGGAGAAATTGCCGTGCCTATCATTATTTCAACGGTAACCACTGTGGCTGCATTTATACCACTCGGTTTGTGGCCGGGGATGATGGGGGATTTCATGATCTTCTTCCCGATCACGCTTTCTGTAGTACTGGGCTCTTCATTATTTGTCGCCATTTTTATGAACTCCATGCTCGTTTCCAAATTCATGGAAGTGGGCGAAAAACGATTGACCAGAAAGCAATTGATCCGAATCTCGCTAATCCTTGGAGGCTTTGGAATATTTATCATGCTGGTTGGAGGAGAAGTAAGAGGCCTTGGTTCCTTGATGATCGTAATTGCCGGTTTGTTCTGGTTGTATAAATACGCACTCAAAGGACTGACTATTAAATTCCAGGAGGTCTTCCTTTCGAGAATGGAACAGTTCTACGAGAAAAATTTACGCTTTGCCTTACGCGGACGGAATGTCTATTGGTTTTTTGGGGTTACAGTACTTATGTTGATTGCCGCATTTATGGCTTTTGGCGTATCCGTTGCCAGCGAGCGAACGAAAATCGAATTCTTTCCCGACAATACGCCCAATGAGATCTATGTGTACATAGAATATCCACAGGGGACCGATATTGACAAAACCAATGAGATCACTCAAGATATTGAGCGCAGGGTTTATGCCATAACCGATGGTTCCAGATACGTGAGTGGAGATCACAATTACCTGGTATCTACCAGTATTTCCCAGGTGGGAAAAGGAGCCGAAAATCCGTTTACTGAAGGAGGCTCTTCTGCTGAAATGCCCCATCGCGGAAAAATGACGATCTCAATGCGCGAATTTAAGTTCAGGGAGGGAAAAGATACTGAACAACTACGCAAGGAAATTCAGGACGGATTGAAAGGGATCTATCCCGGACTTGCTATTTCGGTAGAAAAAGATGCGGTGGGTCCACCGGCTGGCTATCCCATCAATATTGAATTGGAAGGCTTGAATTATGACACCCTGATCAATACGGCCGAGCGCATGCGAAATTTCATCAACACCAAAAACATTGCTGGTGTTGAAGAATTAAAGATCGATGTAAACAAAAGTAAACCGAGTATGCAGGTGGTTGTCGATAGGGAAAAAGCAGGAGAACTCGGTGTTTCTGTAGGACAGGTAGGGATGCAACTCAGGCGTTCCATCTTTGGTGATAAAGCCGGTATTTATAAGAAAGACGGAGAAGATTACGACATCAATGTGCGGTTTAATGAAGATCTGAGGTACAACCCCAGCGCGCTATTTAATCAAAATATCATTTTTAGAGACCAGGCTAGTGGAAAGATCAAAGAGATCCCTGTCTCAGCTGTGGCGGCACAGAGAAATACGTCTTCGTTCAGTGCGATCAAGCATAGAGACACCAGACGTGTCGTTACCGTTTATTCCGGATTAAAACCTGGCTTTACGGATGCAGGGGCTATTGTTTCTGACATTAGAAAAGCTATGGAAGACTATCCTGGTTTACCTCCGGATGTGAAAGTGGATTATACCGGACAAATAGAAGAGCAGAACAAACAGCAGGAATTCCTGAACGGGGCTTTCCTGACCGGACTTGGTTTGATCATGCTCATATTGGTATTTCAATTTAGCGGTATCTCTAAGCCTCTGATCATTATGACAGCCATATTCCTAAGCTTTATTGGGGTGTTTGGTGGATTGATCATTACAGGATGGCCTTTTGTGATCATGATGACCATGATGGGTATCATATCCCTTGCTGGAATTGTCGTTAACAATGGGGTGGTCTTACTAGATTATATTCAGATCCTGATTGACCGAAAAAAGTTAGATCTTCAAGTTGATGAAAGCGCCTTATTAAATCGGGAGCAAGTCACAGAACTTATTGTAAAAGGAGGTAAAGCACGTCTTCGCCCGGTAATCCTAACGGCAATTACCACGGTTTTGGGGCTTATCCCACTGGCCATTGGTCTCAACATTGATTTCTTTTCGCTCTTTACCAATTTTGATCCTAAGATCTATGTAGGTGGAGACAATGTGATCTTCTGGGGACCCCTGGCATGGACTGTAATTTTTGGTTTGATCGTAGCCACCTTCCTTACGCTGATCATCGTACCTGTACTCTTTAACATAGTGTACAGGATTAAAATATGGTTGCGTCCAAGTAAGGTTATTCGGGAAGAGAAGGAAGAACTTGATCTAGCCGCATAAAAAAACCCCGTAGTACGAACTACGGGGCTCTTTCTAATAATTATTTGGTTTACTCATTCTCTGAAAGCGGTGTTGGTGATACATTGAATACCTGATCACCTGCTCTGTCAATAGGTAATGTACTAGACAGGTTATAACGTCTCAGATCAAACATTCTGTGATTCTCACACCACAGGGAGTATCTCCTTTGATTTAGCATTTCTGTAGTCAGATCACCAGCCGTTTGCAATCCGCCATAATTAGGCAGACCAGCCGCATTTCTAACTACGTTCAAGGCATCTTCTGCATCCTGCAGATTATTCGCCAAAATACTAGCCTCTGCAAAGACAAGAACCAACTCTTCATTTCGCAACATATCAATAGGCGATATGTTGGTCGCATAAAGCGCTGTTTGATTCGTCCCCGATAATCCATCCTGTGTGGTTGGATTTGAACGCACAGAAGTCTTAGTGGTTACTCGAGTGTCTCCGACTTCTGCATCAGCGATCCAGGAATCATGGACAATGATCTGATCTCCATTGTTATCTGTTATTTTAAACAGGCCATTTGTGAAATCCCCACTATCCAAGCTATAAATATGCTTAGGTCCTGCAGTGAGATCGCCCATCATATCAAAATAAGAAGATCCAAGTGCACTTAATGCGCCACTACTATCCCCGTCATACAAGGCCGCTACAGCTGCAACAGCTCTGTTGAACTGGGTAAAAGTACTGGGCGTATCCAATCCATCAAATCCAGCTAACGAGAAAGCAAAAGCGCTGCCTGCACTAGTAAGATCTGATTGAGCCTCATCCAGTAAAGAGCGAACAGAAGCCAGGGCCGCGCCAAAATCCAATATGGGACCCAGGTTATTAGGATCCGATACATCAAGACGAGCCCGATCGTAGGACTTAAGTACTTCTATCAATTCGTAAGCTATAACTGTTTTAGCGAAACCTCGATATCCTGCTTTTTCTGTATCCGTAGCTGAGCTGGTATTCTCCACGGATTGAAGCAAAATGTTAGCATTCTTGATCGCCCTATATCGGCCGCCCCATGGGGCTGTCGAATAGAAAGAGTTATTATCCAACGTAGCGCCGTTAGCTCCTAAAAGGTCACCGGTATTACGTGGATCTGCGTCGAATAAATACAGTTCCCTGGCCATAGTTCCGGACGCAGTTGTCTGGATCGCCAGGTTATTCCTCATCGTAGCTTCAATCCCTACGACCAGGTTATTTAATTGATTAATTGACGCTTCTGTCAATACCCCCTCCAGGCTGGGCCTGTTGGGGTCTACTTGTTCATCAAAGCTGCATGCGGTCAATACCCCTCCCATAACAGCAATGAAAATCAAACTTTTCATTTTTCTTTTTATATCTATAAAATTCATAGCTATCATTTTAGAAGTTTACATTTAGGTGGAAATAGAACTGCTTCGTACTCGGGAAGGGCGTTACTTCTATCCCTGAAGACAGGCCGGCGCCACCGTTAGTTGAAGTTTCCGGATCATAACTACTGTAGTCTGTGATCGTAAAGATATTCCTTCCGGATACCCCTAATTTCACACCTTCAACCACATTTCCAAAAATCGATTCAACTGCACTGGTTGGAAATCTGTAGTAGACTGCGGCTTCCCGGAGTCTCAGATAGGCAGCCGTTTCTATAAATCGTTCAGCTACAAAGCCTAATCCAGCACGTTCCATTCCGGCAGCTGTATCCAGATCTGGAGTTGTTCCTCCCAGATCCGTCAACAATTTCGATAAATTGATGTTTTCTCCGCCTTCTTTCCAATGTAATAAGAAATTCACATCCCACTGCTTGGCAATGGTGAAGGTATTAAGAAATGACATTTGGAAATCTGGCTCAACATCACCGATCTGTGTAGGTACACCATCGACATTACCTGCCAATTGTGTCACCGGTTGACCTTCCTCAATATAAAAGGTCCCTAAACCAAGTCCGAATCCAGCTCCCGGTTGTGGGAACGCCGGAACATCCAATCGTGTAATTTCAGAACGGTTTAACCAGAACGCTACATTCGTATTCCATTGAAAATTCTCTCTACTAAATGCATCTACGTTAATAGCGACTTCAAATCCGTTGTTCTGTAAATCTGCCAGATTCGTTGTTTCTGAACCAAAACCGGTAGAAGTCGGTAGTACCCGGCTTAACAACAAGTCAGCAACATCCCGATTGTAATAGGTGAATTCAATACTGACATCATCCAGGATACCAGCATCAAAACCAATCTCAAATTCCTGGGAAGTCTCCGGCTCTACATTCGGATCTCCTTTCAACGCATTGATAGACGATCCGCCTATGCCGCCAATAGACACCTGATTCAAACCGGTAAATGCCGAACCAAAGGCTGCCGAAGATCCTGTTTCACCATAAGCAGCACGAATTTTCAATCTGTTAAGGAAAGAATCACCTTCCCAGAAATCAAAATTGTGCAAGTTAACGGCAAGAGAAGCTTTTGGGAATCCATAGTACTTGTTTGGATCTCCATTTAATGTCGACTTATCGAAACGATATCCAACTGTAGCGATCAACTGATCTTTGTAATTTCCTTCAATCTGCCCGAAGTAGCCAAATTCTTTGACTATTGACGTGGTCTGAGTAATACTTTGAGCAGAACCTTGACTCAAGTTGTCCTGATTGGGAATCAACTGCGTGGCTTGATTAAAAACCAGATCCGTTTGTCCCTCTAAATAAGAGATCCCGCCTTGTGTAGTCAATCCAAGATCACCTCCCATGGCATTCGTATTCCAAACCGCAATGCCTTGATAGTTGAAGTTGGTGAAATTGTTCTTACCAACACCTATAAATCCATTCTGATTCCCTCGTTGTGCCTGATGTGTTTCCGGCACATAGACATAAGTCTCATTGGCCAGGAAGTCAACACCTGCATTTAAAATAAGGCGTA
>Ga0265303_10001371_pt1 | contig 14894 bp, 15 predicted proteins | sample Helome_2_FD_192494 | JGI IMG/M metagenome (GOLD analysis project Ga0265303, IMG submission 192494) | Marine sediment microbial communities from subtidal zone of North Sea - Hel_20160317 (Illumina Assembly) | ecosystem: Environmental > Aquatic > Marine > Subtidal zone > Sediment ... | reverse complement strand
AGCCCGCTTGTACTGGCGCTTGTTTGTGCACGAAATTTTCCAATGGCATTGGTGCATGCGCCGGTCAGGGCTGCGATTGCGCCGCGGATTCAACGCGAACAACGCGCAACCTATTTGTCGTTGCAGGGCTTGTCCGAGCGGCTGTTTTTTGCGTTGTTGTTACTCGGACTGGCCTCGGGCCTGGAAAAGGGTGCCCCGATAGCCGAATCGACTTTGCTGGGTATTTTGACCTCGACATTATGGATTGGTATTGCCGCTGCCCTGATGTTGTTTATATTTTCCGGCGGGATACGACGGCTGCTAAGGGCCGGGGTACAGGTCGAATGATATGAACCCCGGCCCTGATTTTCTCTATCAGCTGTCTTCAGTTATCGGTATCAGTGACAACTCTACACGACGATTCAGGCTTCTGCCTTCGGCAGTTGAATTGTCGGCGATCGGCGTACCTTCGCCAAAGCCGACGCTTTCGATGCGTGCTTTGACAATGCCTTTCGTCAACAGGTACTGTGCCACTGTATTGGCGCGGCGTTCGGACAGGGCCTGGTTGTATTCTTCTGAACCCCTGCTGTCGGTGTGGCCTGCGGACACGATGATGGTTTTTTCAAACTCCTGCAGTACAATTATGACCGAGTCCAGTACTTCGAAGAAATCGGCGTTGAGGTCGTGTCCGGCGGTTACAAAAGTGATGTTTCCCGGCATGACCAGGTTGATATTGTCGCCATCACGTTCGACGCTAACACCGCTATCGCGCAGGGTTTTTCTGAGCTTGGCTTCCTGTGAGTCCATGTAATAGCCGATGCCACCGCCGGCAATCGCGCCGATTCCGGCGGCCTGCAGCATCTTTCTTTTACGCGTTTTGCTGCTTTCGTCCTTGTTGGCAAGATAGCCGAGTACGGCGCCAATCCCGGCGCCAATCCCGGCACCCTTAGCCGTACTGGATACCTTCTTCTCGCCCGTGTATGGGTCAAATGTCTCGCAACCGGATAAAAAGGACAGGCTGACGATACTAATAATTACTAGTAATTTTTTCATGGAAAATCCTGCAGGTAATAAGTTGATAAACAATCTGGTTGACGACAGAGTATAGGCAACGTGGCTGAGATTTTACTAAATAATACCCGGCTTACTGAAATTTCTATACATCATTCAGAATCTGGAATTTTATAAGCTTCGAGGACTATTGATTTCAATGCCATTCTTTCCAGAATTAACTTCCCGCGATAACGTCGATCGCCAGTTGAAGAAAACTCGAACTGATAAGTTCGTCTGAAAACCAGGTTTCCGCTGGAATTGCGTATCGGCCAAAATCCGGTAATCACCATGCTTTGATCCAGTAGTTGCAAATCCAGTTGTCGACAATGCTCCATGGCCAGTTGACGTGCTCTTCCTTTGAACAAACCACTTTGCCACCAGTAAAGTGCACCCAGGCCAACAAGCACCAGGCAGGATAAATTAACCAGGCTAAACATAATTGTTTATTGTAATCGAAACTCGGTAAACCCCGGCGCCAGTTTCCGGCATTTTACCGCAGGGGCGGGACAGGCTTATGGTGACTCAATTTCCTGGATGATCGATTTCATTTTACTCGCTGCAACCTCGCTGCCTTCATCGCGTTGCCATTCGATGTATTGCGAGCAAAACGCGGCCACCTCGGCCTTGCCGGTCAATGCATTGAGATCCTCGGCAGTCCGCACACCGAAGCCTACTGCCAGTGGTAAATCGGTATGTTTACGGATTTCGGCGATATAGTGTTGAAATTTTTCTCCCCATTGGGTTTCATGGCCGGTTACTCCCATGCGCGAAACCACGTAGATCATACCGCGCGAGGCTTTGGCAATTTTTTCGACCCTTTCGGCCGCGGTATTCGGCGTCACCATCAGTATTGGAGATAGCCCGAGGGCATCGAGCGTCGGTAACCAGGGTTCAATCTCTTCAACCGGCCAGTCTGGCACGATCATGCCCTTAATACCCGCGGCCGCGGCCTTTTCGAACAATTCCTGTAAACCATAGCGAAACAACGGGTTCAGGTAGCTCATCAAGACAAAAGTCACTTCTGGGTGACGCGCGCACACGGTGGTTGCAAGATCAAGCGTTGCCTGCACCGAGCCGCCGTGCTTAAGGGCTTCATAGCAAGCGTTGACCAGCGTGTGGCCATCGGCAACGGGATCGCTGAAGGGAACCTGTAATTCGATCAATTTGACGCCGGCCTCGGCCAGGCCTGCAATTGCTTTCTCGTTTTCCTCGAGGCTGGGGAAGCCAATCACCGCGTGGGACATGATTTGCAAATCTTCATACTGTGCTGGAAACATGATTAGTGCCCTCGCTTCTTTGCCAGTGCTTCGGTAGAACGGACGGCTTCACGTTGTAGAAATTCGGTCCATTCGCGTTGCGGAAATGCACGTGCCACGGTGAAAATGTCCTTATCACCGCGGCCACTCAGGTTGATGACAACATTTTGCTCCGGTTTCATCTGCCTGGCACGCTTGAAACCACCCGCGAGACCGTGAGCCGATTCCAGCGCCGGGATAATACCCTCGGTTTTCATTAACAGGCTGAAAGCCTCGGTGACTTCATCGTCGGTGGCCGATTCCGGGATTACGCGCCCCTGCTGGGACAGGTAGGCCAATATCGGCGAAACGCCGACATAGTCGAGCCCCGCCGCGATACTGTGGGTATCGCCGAGCTGCCCGTCGTCGTTTTGCAGGAACAGGGTTTTATAACCCTGAGCGATGCCGGTTTCACCTGTGTTCTGTGACAGGCGAATCGAGTGTTTGCCGTCTTCCAGGCTGACTCCGCCGGCTTCAACACCCACCAGGTTGACTTCAGGAATTTCCAGAAACGCCCCAAAGGCGCCCATCGCGTTGGAGCCACCGCCAACACAAGCGACGATCTCGTCGGGCAGGCGTCCCATTTGACGCAAGGACTGTTCCTTGATCTCATCGCTGATAATGCTCTGAAAATAGGAAACCAGCTCTGGAAAGGGCGCTGGCCCGCAAGCGGTACCGAGCACGTAATGCGTGGTTTCGACCGTGGCGGCCCAGTCGCGCAGGGCTTCATCGAGTGCTTCTTTCAATGTCTGTGCACCGGTGGTGACGCCGACCACGTCGGATCCGAGCTGGCGCATCCAGAATACATTCGAGTATTGACGTTCGATATCCTCGGCACCCATGTAAATAGTCGCTTCGAGCCCAAGGCGCGCCGCCATGATGGCGGTTGCCAACCCGTGTTGACCGGCACCGGTTTCGGCGATAACGCGTTGTTTACCCATGCGCTGCACTAGTAAACCCTGGCCCAGCACGTTATTGACCTTATGTGCACCCGAATGATTCAAATCTTCGCGTTTTAGCCAGATTTGGGCCCCGCCGAGCTGTTTCGACAGTCTTCTCAGGGGTGTCAAGGGTGTCGGACGACCGCTGAATTCCTGGCACAGGGTAGCGAACTCCTGCCAGAAAGCCGGATCATCGCGTAAAGCAAAGAATAAGTCTTCGAGCTCGGTAAGTGCGGGTAGCAGTATTTCGGGGACGAAACGGCCGCCGAATTCTCCAAAATAACCATTTTCACTGCGAATCATCGTGGCCTCCGGGCGCAAAACGCATTCAAATAATGACATTAACTAAACGGTTTAGTATAGTTTGCATAATTTCAATTTATATTCAACCCTGTTATGGCTCAAAGATCCAAAAAAGACCACATTGCCGCTGCCGCATTGCCACTATTTCTCGAAAATGGTTTCAAGGGTACTTCCATCGACATGGTGGTCAGGGAAAGCGGTGTATCGAAGCCAACTGTTTATAACCATTTCCCCGACAAGGCGGCGTTAATGCTGGCGGTACTGTCACGATGGATCGAAAACAATAAACCGCTGATATTGCCGATCAAGGACACGACAGAACTGGAAAAGCTGGTTCGTGATCACTGGCTGACCGATGAGGCGGTCAGGCTCTATGCCATCGTAATTGGTGAAGGCAGGCGATTTCCATCGGCAAGAAAGCTGTTCTGGGGGCAGTTCGATCGATTATGGCGCGTCGCGTTTGGTTATGTTTGTGAGCATTCACCCATTCTCGAACAGGCGGTTATAGATCAACAGTTGGATCGGCAATTACTTGATCGTTTGAGAGCCCAGTAGGGTGGCGGAACTATATCGCGTTTATAAGGACGAATAAGTCTCGATTAATCGAGCAGGTAATATTCACCCAGGATTGATTTGAGGCTGCCATCGGCTTTCATTGATTGTATTGCCGGCCGAATTGATTTGAGGAAAGCTGCTGATTCGGCACCTGGGTGGCAAACAATTCCCTCTTCGATCGAGAACACCGGTTTATTGGCATCAAAGTTCAGTTTGTCGCGGAAAGGCATGAGAGCGATTGCCGAACCCACAATCGCATTAACACGCCCTTTCTCGAGTAGCTTCAGGCCCTGATCGTAAGTGTCGACGTAGTGAATTGTAATATTTGAAACCGGAATTCCATATACGCCCAATGCATTACCGTTTAGCGCTACGACACTGCGATTTCTCAGGGACTCTACGGAAGTTATCAACGGATCAGACTTTGACGTGGCAATTACGATTTTAAATTTGTTGAAAGCTATACCGGCATCTATCACGTCGTAACCGAGAAAACCAAAGACGAGTTTCCTGGCCGTCGGGAAGCAGGCATTCTTGTTTTGATCGAACAGCTGGATGGACTTGGCCGGCGGAAGATACTCGATACTGATATTACTTCCGCTGCGCTGCAGAATTTCCTTTATGAGCTGCTGATACCTGGCGTTGCCATTCTCAGAATAATAAGGTTCCATTGCGGGCATTACTATAACCCGGTCTGCTGCCGCAGCCAGTGACAGTAGCGTTAGTAAAATAAATGCCAATACCGACTTCATCGAGTCGACCCCTTTGTGTTTGTTTATCGATAACGTTTACACGACCCGATACTGTCCTTGATTAATCTGATCCTGTTTACTGTGACACTGGGTGTTTTCCCTATCAGGTCACGATCACTATACTAGCAATTCCCTAGCAGAATAAATATGTAACAATGAGCCAGAACGAGGTACGCAGCAAGCTCGAGCTCGATGAAGAACGCGTTGTTATTCCGGTACCTGAAATAGTCGCGCTGGTGAGCGGGATTTTCAAGAATATTGGCTGTAGCGCCGAAATTTCACGCGAGATTGCAGAACACCTGGCTGATTCAAATCTTTGCGGCATGGAATCGCACGGGTTGATGCGGGCACTGCAATACGCGGACCAGTTCGAATCGGGTTACATGTGTCCTGATGTCGAACCCGAAATCAGGACCACTGAACGCGGTGCGACGATTATCGATGGTAACGGGGGTATTGGCATCCCGGCGATGCGTCTCGCAATTGAAGAAGGATGCCGGGTGGCCAGGGATCATGGCGTTTCGGCCGTTGCGATTCGTAATGTCGGGCATACCGGACGGCTCGGTGCTTTTACCGAGGCCGCGGCTTACCAGGGGTTTCTCAGTATCTGTTTCGGCGGAGGCGGCCGTGAAAAATGGCGCCAGGTAGCACCCTATGGTGGCAGGCAGGGGATATTGCCGACTAACCCTTATAGCATCGCCATACCCGGTGGCGAGCGCGGGCCGATGATGTTCGACTTCGCGACGTCGAAGATTGCCGGTGGCTGGATTTACGCCGCGCGCAGCGCCGGTGCGCGCTTGCCGGATAACGTCTTGATGGACCCCGATGGCAATGTAACGCGCGACCCTGAAGATTACTTTCGCGGCGGTGCGATCATGCCTTCCGGTGGTCACAAGGGATACGCGCTCGCGCTTGCGGCCGAGATTGTCGCCGAGGCGATGCTGGGTCCTACTGAAACCGAGGGTAGTTGGCTGTTGCTAACCGTGGATACTGCCCGTTACCGGGAACCCGGTCAGTTGCAGCGGATTGCCGAAGAAATTCTCGACGAATTGCGCAACTGCCCGCCGGCACCCGGATTCGAACGCGTAGAGATTCCGGGCGAACGCGAACGCGAGCATCGTGAGAAGACCATAGATAAAGGTATCGCACTGCCGCGGCAAACCTGGCAACAGATTGTGGCCTTGTCGCAACGGCTCGCGTGCGTTAAAACTTGATACCTGCTAAAACAAATACTTCAGGTAATCGATCGCCTGTTGCCACCAGGAGCCAGCCACCTCGATCCCGCTGATATCACGTTGCAGGTCGAAGAAACCTTCCGGTAATGATGCCCTGACGGGCGCTTCGGTGGTCGATTGTACCTGGGCGAATTCGTCTTGCTTGAGTTCGATTTCAGCGGCATCGTTTTTAAAGCTTATACTGCCGTCCTGAACCGCGACCGCAACACCGTATAAATCACCGCATACCTCTAGTTGATTGCAACTACGCACGGTAAAGTCGGTGCTGCGAATTTCCATGGTTGCGGTTAAAGTTGAGTCGATCTGGAACTGATTCTCATTGAACTTGCCAATGAGGCCGGGGATGGTTCGAATGACACCGTTGCGAATTGAGCCCACCAGCGAACCAGACACATTTCCCCCCTGCGATCGTGGTTCTTCGAACCTGTATGCGCTGATAGAAAACTCGGACCCGGGGCCCATCAGAATTCGAGTATTGTCGAGTAGCGTAATCTCCGCCAACGAACTCTCGTGCGTGAAAATAACATCACGGGCATACAGATCCTTTCTCCCGGTAACCGTTACGGTTTCGTTATCACGTTGGATCTCGATGCGACCGGTCGACGCCTGCAGTTTACCGATTACCGGGGTATCGGGTATCGGCATGGGTCTTGTTATCGGCCCTGGAGCTGGCGCTGGACCCGGCCCTGGTTCCTCTATCGGCTCCGGCTCTGGAATTGATGCGGGCTCAACCAGGTTCGGGTTGTCGGGCAGGGTAATGGTCGAACCGGGAATGACATAATTCGGGTCACCGTCGGTAAATATACCAGGATTAGTTTTTACGATCTCATCGATAAATGGGACCAGTTCTGCATAGGTATCGCCATAGTTCAAGGCGCGCAGAATACCGGTTAGCGTATCTTGTTCTTTGACCACGTATGACTGTGTACTGGCTTGAACAGGCCCACCGATAGTCAGCGCTAATACCAGCAAGAAGACCTGCTTCTCTGATTTAATTCCCATGAAATAATTTTGCTTGATATCCATTTCTAATATTGACTGCGCACTCGTGTTGTCAGAGCTCCTGGATTACCCGAACTATGTCTGTTAAAGATCATTTTCACAACTGGAATCTAGTGTTAATTTAACAAAAATCTGAACAACCCGATTATTTGGGGCCAGACTAGTTGTTAATTGCAACGAAACGCGAAGATTGTCGATTAAGCTTCTATTTCAGCAGCCAGGCTTGATTGATCCTGTGGAAATTGTCGTGTAATGCGGATTAATTCAGCACCGTAGAGTTCCATCTTGCGTGCGCCGATACCCGGGATCAGCTCGAGTTCCTCGATACTGTCGGGTCGCTGTTCGCAGATCGCGGCCAGGGTTTTATCGTGCAGGATGACGTAGGGTGGTACCCCCTGTTCCTGCGCCAGCTGTTTGCGATGCAGCCGCAGCGCTTCGAATAGCGGCGTATCGGCAGCCTGCAGTTCGGCCAGGGGTTTTGTGGTTTTGGATTTAACCACCTTCGATGACTTCTCGAACTTGCGCAGCAATAATTCTTTTGCACCGTTGAGCAGTGGCTTACAGTCAGGGCTCATCTTGAGCGCGCCATAGTTGTCGATATCGGCGTACAGGTAGCCCAGGGCAATCAACTGGCGAAACAGGCTGCGCCATTCGTTGTTGTCGAGATCACCGATACCGAAGGTGCTGAGCTGGTCGTGCCTGTTTTGCATGATGCGGTCCCTGGCATTACCCATCAAAACGTCGATCACGTAGTTCACACCGAAACGTTGACCGGTCCGATAAACGCAGGACAGTGCCATGCGCGCCGCCTCGGTGGCATTCCAGGTTTGCGGAGGTTCGACACAGTTATCACAGTTACCGCAGGGCTGCTCCAGGGATTCGTCAAAATAGGCCAGCAGCGTCTGGCGGCGGCAACCGGTTTGCTCGCAAAAACCCAGCATTGCTTCCATCTTGTGGTGCAAAACGCGTTTGAACTGATCGTCGGCGTCGCTTTGCGCCATCATCTGGCGCAGTGTAATAATGTCCTGCAAGCCATAGGCCATCCACGCGTTGGCCGCTTCACCATCGCGCCCGGCACGCCCGGTTTCCTGGTAGTAGGATTCGAGGTTCTTGGGGAGGTTCAGGTGCGCGACGAAGCGTACGTCTGGCTTGTCGATGCCCATGCCGAAGGCAATGGTGGCAACAATAATAACGCCTTCCTGTTGCAGGAAGATGCGCTGATGCTCGGCACGCGTATGCTTATCGAGCCCGGCATGATAGGGCAGGGCAATCCGACCTTTATCGCTCAACCATCGCGCGGTTTCTTCGACCCGCTTGCGCGACAGGCAGTAGACGATGCCGGCGTCTGCAGAGTGATTTTCCTGGAGGAAACGCCACAATCTTTGACGATTGTTATCTCCCTGGGTGACGCGATAAAAGATGTTGGGGCGATCGAAACTGTGTACGAATCGCTGTGCGCCCTGTAACTGCAGCTGTTGTTCGATCTCACGCAGGGTGCGCTGATCGGCGGTGGCGGTGAGCGCGATGCGAGGAATCCGTGGAAAGTGCTCGTGTAGTCGAGTCAGCTTTCGGTAATCGGGCCTGAAATCGTGCCCCCATTGCGAAACGCAGTGCGCCTCGTCGATGGCAAACAGCGCGATCCGGCAATCCGCGAGCATCTCCAGGAAGTCATCCCCCAGGGCGCGTTCAGGTGCGACGTAGAGTAAATCGATTTCGTTGGCGCGCAATTGCTGCCTGACCTGTCGCTGCTGTTCGAGCGTCTGGGTCGAATTCAGGAATGCCGCGTTGACCCCGTTTTGAGCAAGCGCGTCGACCTGGTCCTGCATCAGCGCGATTAATGGAGAAATAATAATGCCGGTACCCTCGCGTACCATTGACGGGATCTGGTAACACAGCGATTTGCCGCCCCCGGTCGGCATTAAAACCAGCGCATCCTGCCCTGCAATCAGGCTGTCTATGATCGCTTGTTGTTGAAAACGAAACTGCGCGTAGCCAAAGCGGCTGCGCAAAATATCAAGTGCTTGAGACATGGTGATATAGTAATCCTTTTATCGATTGTTTATGAACTGTCCTTGTCATTCCGGTCAACTTTTCGACCAGTGCTGCGGTCGATTTATATCACATCGCGAGCTGCCTGAAAACGCAGTGCAGCTGATGCGTTCGCGTTATTGCGCGTATGTGCTTGATGACGCTGAATATTTGTCCGAAACCTGGCACCCGGATTTCAGGCCGTCGCGGGTGACGGGTGATTCCGGCATCCGTTGGATTGGCCTAACCATCATCGACAGTGAGGAACAGGATATACAGGCTCTGGTGGAATTCGAGGCGCGTCTGTTGGTAAATGGTCAGGTGCAGGCGATGCATGAAAAAAGCGCCTTCAGGTCGGAACAGGGGAGATGGCTGTATACCGGGGGTCGGATGCTGGCGCCCAGCTTTCAACCCTGGAAACCGGGTAGGAACGATCCCTGCCCCTGCGGCAGCGGCAAAAAGTATAAACGCTGTTGCGCCTGATGCCCTAGAGCAGACGGTCGCGAATACCATGCAATACGATATCCGTGTACCCGACAATGCCGATTACCTTGCCGTTTTCGACCACCGGTGCGCGACCGATGCCGAAGTTTTCGAACAGGCGCGCGCAATAGCGAATATCCATCCCTGGGTCAACACTGACCACGGGTTTCGACATGATCTCGTAGATATTGATTCGTTCAGGCGCCTTGTTCTTGGCCAAAATCAGCTTTGCAATATCCGATAAAAGTACGATTCCATACTCGTCATTCTCGTGTCGAGTATCGACGATAAAACACTTGGATTCAGGGTGGCTTGATTTCTTTAACACGTCCGCCACGGTATCCATCCCATCGACGAGATCGAAATCCGGTGACATCACATCCTTTACCTGAACGATAATTTTTTTACTCATATCTCTTCCTCAACAATTCCAGACAATTGGTTGACCTGTTGCATTACGCCGACCGCATCTTCGACGTCGATACTGAAAGCGATGCCGGAACCCGGATTGGCTTCAAACTCCCCGGTAGCCTCGATGTTCTCGAGGATGTCGCGACACATATGTTCTTCGACCAGTAGTAATACCACATCTCTTTGTGTTTCCAGGCTCAGGCCGAGAAAAGTCTTGGCAACCTGCATCCCCTCGCCGCGGGCGCTGGAAATTACGGTAGAGCCGGTGGCGCCTTTATTCCTGGCGGCTTCGACAACTTTTTCAGTGATCGAATCCTCAGTCAGTGCAATGATTAGTTTAAAGTGCATGATGATTTCTCACTAGGTTGGGGTCTTGTTACTGCGCCTGGCTTTCCATTCGGACAGTTGGGCATAGGCAAGTACAGACATTATCGGAAACAGGCTGGCAAAGGCAATCAAGCCGAAGCCGTCGAGCAAAGGGTTGCGACCGGGTACGGTACTGGCTAGCCCCAGCCCGAGCGCCGCTACCAGGGGTACCGTCACGGTAGATGTAGTAACACCACCGGAGTCATAGGCCAGCGCGATAATCAGGCGTGGCGCAAACATGGTTTGCACCAGGACAAACACGTAACCGGTAATTATGTACCAGTAAAGCGGGGTACCGGTGACAATGCGGTAGACCCCGAGGGCGATGCCGATGGCGACACCGATCGCAACCGCGATGCGCAGGCCCCAGACGCCGATGCTGCCGGCCGAGACCTGGTTCGCCTTGATCGCGACCGCGAGCAGCGAAGGCTCGGCAATCGTGGTTGAAAAACCAATGGCGAATGCAAACAGGTAGACCCACTGGTAATCCCACCACTCGAGTACCCGGCCGATATCATCCCCGGCAATGAAGGCGGGGTCGGTCAGCTGCTGCGCCATCAATTTGCCGAGCGGAAATAATGCGGCCTCGAGGCCCTCGAGGAAAAATGCGAGGCCCAGTAGTACCAGCAAAAAGCCGGCGACCAATTTTTTCCGGTTTGGCATCGGTTTGCGAAACGCCAGACGCTGGAAAGCGAAAAGGATCACCACGATGGGTAACACATCCCAGACGGTGGTCACCAGCGTGTGAAATAAATTGATGAATATCTGTATCATAGGCGTCAAATCACCATGCCGTAGGCCATGACGAAAATCATCGGCGTCAGCGACGCAAACGCGATCAGGCCGAATCCGTCGACCATCGGATTGCGGCCCTTGATTGAGCTTGCAAGGCCAACACCGAGCGCGGTTACCAGGGGTACCGTGATCGTCGACGTGGTAACGCCGCCCGAGTCATAGGCGATGCCGATTATTTCTTTGGGTGCGAAAAACGTCATGATGACGACCCCGGTGTAGCCAACCACGATCAGGTATTGAATCGGCCAGCCCTTGATGATGCGAAAAACGCCAATCATGATCGCAAAGCCGACCGAGAGTGCAACGGTTAAGCGCAGGCCGTTTGCATAGGAAGCCATGGATTCTTCGCTGGCTTCGATCATGCCGCCGGTAGCCGCAATCTTTGCAGCCTCGCCGGCCACCGCGATCAGCGCCGGCTCGGCGACCGTGGTACCGAATCCGAGTGCAAAAGCGAAACTTAACAACCAGAACAGGCTGCCCTTGCTGGCGAACTCGAAAGCCATGGTTTCACCGATCGGGAACAGGCCCATGTTGAGACCCTGCACAAACAGGGTTAAGCCAATGACTACAAAAACGACCCCGAGGACTATTTCGCCGAAATTCGGAATGGGTTGCTGTAATACCGCAAACTGGAAAAATCCGATGACCACTATGATCGGCAGTAAGTCGCGCAGACTGTCGAGCAAAGAGGTCAGTATCGACTTGAGTAATTTCATTTAAGCACGTATATGGAATGCTTATGGGCCCACTGTGTCGGGACAGCAGGAACAGGCTTTTGCGCAGAACAAAAAAATGCCCACCTTGCGGTGGGCACTTTGTACTGAGAAGGCCTCATAACTGCAAATGAATTTCGTTAGGGATTATTCACTTCAGTATTGCTATTGACACCGCGCTCTTCGAGCAGGGTCGTCAACCAGTCTGGATCCATTTCCGGTACGGAGGACAGCAAGAGGTCGGTGTATGGATGATGCGGTGGCTTGAACATTACATCTTTCGGTCCCTGTTCGACTACCTTGCCGTATTGCATGACCACGACCTCATCAGCAATTGAACGAACCGTTGCCAGATCATGGGTAATGAACATGTAGGCAAGGTTCAGTTCCTTTTGCAGTTTGTCGAGCAGGCGCAGAATGCCTTCCGCCACCAGTTGATCCAGCGCACTCGTGACCTCGTCGCAGATGATGAACGTGGGCTCCGCTGCGAGTGAACGGGCAATGCCGATACGCTGTTTCTGGCCTCCGGAGAGCTCCGGTGGGTAGCGGTTATAATACTGCGAAGGATCCAGCTCGATTAAATCCAGTAACTCGTCAACGCGATTTTTAAGCTCCGGTCCATGCAGGCCGCTGTAAAACGCTGCAGGGCGTCCAATGATCTCGCTGATTTTAACTTTTGGATTGAGCGCGGTATCCGCCATTTGATAAATCATTTGCGCCTGGCGCAGCTGATCCTTGGTGCGATCACGATAATCCGGTGGCAACGCAGTACCCTGGAATAAAATTTCTCCCTTGGTCGGCGGTAACAGCCCGGTGATGCATCTTGCCGCCGTCGACTTGCCGGAACCAGACTCGCCTACCACCGCAACCGTCATCCCGGAAAAAATATCAAACGATACATCTTCCAGTACCGGCGTATCACCGTAGGATGCATCGATATTCTTCACTGAAATCAGAGGTGCAGCGTCGGTCGGACGAGGCACCTGGTCTTTTTTGAAATCGCGTACCGCCCACAACGACTTGGTGTAATCATCCTGGGGATTTTCCAGCATGGATCGGGTATCGGCTTCCTCAACCTCGTCTCCCTTGAGCAGGACCTTGATCACGTCAGCCATCTGTGCCACTACCGCGAGGTCATGGGTAATGTAAAGTGCCGCGGTATTAAACTGATCGACGATATCGCGAATCGCCGACAATACTTCGATCTGGGTGGTAACATCGAGTGCAGTTGTCGGCTCATCAAAGATGATCAGGTCGGGCCGGCAGGCCATCGCCATCGCCGTCATCGCGCGCTGTAATTGTCCGCCAGATACCTGGTGTGGGTAACGAAAACCGATTTCCCTGGGATTAGGCAGACGCAAACGCTCGTATAACTCCATCGCGTCTTCCTGGCTTTCCAGGCGTTTCTGTATCCGGTACTGCAACGGTGCCTCGGTATGTTGATCGATCAATTTATGTGCCGGGTTGAATGAGGCGGCAGCCGATTGCGCGACATAGGCGATACGCGCACCGCGTAATGACTGAAGGTCTGATTGTGGGGTTGTGGTCAGCTCCAGACCATCAAATTCGATTGATGATCCTTCTCCAATGCGACAGCCATCCTTGGTGAACCCCATGGCAGCGAGACCGATTGTCGATTTGCCGGCGCCCGACTCGCCGATCAAGCCCATGACCTCGCCACGGTGCAGCGTCAGGTCGATGCCATGCACGATTTCGATCCAGTGTTCGTCGGAGTACCCTTCGATTATTAGATTCTTTATATTAAGCAGTATGGTTTTATCTTGACTCATTTCGATTACTCCTTCAGACCGGACGACCGGTAAAGCATCCAGTCAACAACAAAGTTTACGGCTACCGTTAACAATGCAATCGCACCCGCGGGTATCAGCGGGGTTATCTCCCCAAAGGAAATCAGGGTTGCATTTTCGCGCACCATCGAGCCCCAGTCCGCGGTCGGTGGTTGAATACCCAGACCGAGGAAGGAAAGGCCGGCCACCAGTAGAAATACGAAACAGAATTCGAGGCCGAACTCGGCGATCAACGGTGCCGTCGAGTTCGGTAGTATCTCTTTGCGAATCAAATACCAGTTACCTTCGCCCCTGAGTTTGGCAGCTTCTATATAATCCATCACCACCACGTTACCCCCGACCGATCGTGCCAGTCGGAATACGCGCGGTGCGTAAATGATGGCGATAACGATGATCAGAGTAACGGTATTGGTGCCAAAAATACTCAACAGCAGCAGCGAGAATATCAACGATGGAATCGACATGATGACGTCTACTATCCGCCCGAGCAGCTGGTCGAGTTTGCCGCCCACGGCGGCCGCATACAAACCCGCGGTAGCCCCCATGGCGAAAGCCAGGATAGTAGCCAGTAGCGCCAGGCCGACCGTATTCCGGGCTCCGTAGATAATGCGGCTAAACATGTCACGCCCCAGCTGATCCGCGCCCAGCAGCATATTTTCATCGGCTGGCGCAAACGCTGACGAGATGACCTCGGCTTCGCCGTAGGGTGCGATAATCGGCGCAAAAATGCCGGAAATCGCATAGGTGAAAATAATAAACAATCCAAAGCCGGCTGTTAGCGGTGCGGTGCGCATCTCCTTGGCGTAGTCCTCGGGCAGCAGTATCACCAGGAATTCCCTGAATGAAAAAGAGACACCCGCAGAAAAAGCAATCAATCCGGCAAGAATGGTGACCGACCAAAGCATCGCTTCGCCGCCGACGATACCCATGACAAAGGAAACCAGGGTCAGCGAAAACAACAGCAGGAACGCGGTGCGCTTTTGATAAAAGGCAGCCAGCGAAGAAACACCGATGAGCAGGGCGTAAAAACCAATAATAAAATAGTTCATAATTCAGCCCTCACTTCGGATGACGCAAGCGTGGATTGGTCAGAATCGACCCCACGTCAGCGGCCAGGTTCAACAGGATAAAGGTAGCGGCAAAAATCAGGCAACAGGCCTGGACTACTGGAAAAT
>Ga0265303_10001369_pt1 | contig 14904 bp, 9 predicted proteins | sample Helome_2_FD_192494 | JGI IMG/M metagenome (GOLD analysis project Ga0265303, IMG submission 192494) | Marine sediment microbial communities from subtidal zone of North Sea - Hel_20160317 (Illumina Assembly) | ecosystem: Environmental > Aquatic > Marine > Subtidal zone > Sediment ... | reverse complement strand
GTCGCCACCATTGAAAGACCGAAACTCCAATCGTCGTTGAGCGGTTTGACGTAGAAGAAACTGGGAATGGCGGCGATCTCGCCGGCATTGCCGCCGTCGCCCCCACCGGCCTCGGCGACAGTTGATTTGAACTCCGTATTCGGAATGAGCAGCTGCAGCCCGGTCAGCATTTGCGTTTCATCGAGACCCGTCATCCCGGCCGGGTTGGTCCAGGCAGCATCGGCAATGCCGCGATTGGTGACATTGCCCGACGCCGCAGTACCAAGACTGTTGGGGCTGCCTATCTCGGACAGATAAACGCCGCCGGCATTAGCGGCGGGTGCTGCGACGATGACGGCCGCAATGACAATCAAACTGTAACGCATATTCTTGGCCCTCCAGGAATTGTTGTTCTCGCCCAACAAATTAATTTTCCGCTGGGAACATACTGACATACTGACTCCCTCATTCGCTCTTGGCATATGTACTTACGGGGATTGACTCCATACTATCGGGTATGTTACCCATAAGCCACAACACGAAGAAGTCGAATCGTGTCATCTGTAACAAGTTCATGGCTTAGGAGATGACGATGAAGCTGCCCAAGATTTGTCTGAGTGTAGTCCTGACCCTGGTTATCACGCCCTTGGTGGCAATCGCCCAGGAAACCGGCACCGACCCGCGCGATTTTGCGCCGAAGTTCATGCCTTACTACCGTTACACGGAACTCGAGAACGGGCTCGAGAACAATGCATTGACGCTATTCGGCTTATACGCTTTCACGCCGAAGTTCGCGATGACCTATGAAATCCCGGTCGGTTACAAGCTCGATGTCGCGGATACGCCGTTGAACAATGGTGACGGCACCTGCGGACCTGGCTCTTTCGAGCCGGGCCCGGGACTGCCTCCAGTCCCGATCCCGGGCGTTCAAGGCAACTGCCAGGAAACCGGAATGGGCGACATGAACCTGCGCTTCATGGTGGCGAGCGACGTTGGCTGGCTAGGTGGCGACTGGTTATTTGGAGCACAGATCGACCTGCCGACGGCCACGCAGAATTTTCTGGGCACTGAGCAAGTCAGATTTGCACCGATGGCCGCTTATGTAAGAAATATTCCAAAGTGGCCCGGACCGGGCGCCTTCTTCGCCGCGATGAACTTCCACTTCTTCGACGTTTTCGGTGAAGACGATGTCGGCGACACCAGCATGTACGTCGGCCGCTGGTTCGTCATGCTACCGCTTAACGAAAAACACAAGATCTACGCGCTGCCCGAGTTCCAGCCAATCTACGATTTCGAAGAAAGCCACTTTTCATTCTGGGTGGGCCCCGAGATCGGCAAGATGATTGGTGACGATGGCAAGAACGTCGTCTACATGAAGCCTGGTTGGGGTGCGGATCCCGATGGGCCGAAGGGTGATCGCGACTTCACTTTCGAGATCGGTTGGCGCTACTTCATGAATTGATCGATGTCACGACTACGGTTGATAGGCGAAAGGCCACCTCTCGAGGTGGCCTTTTGCGCGACACGGTCCAGTTCGGTGCCGTTGCGCAGGAAAAAGTCGCCCTCTTCGTCGAGAAAACGGACTTCCTTGCGGCTCGTCATACTATCGCCGTTCCTCGATATCGTGTGCCGAATGCGGGCGGGCCTGTCGTCGTCAGTGCCGTCCTGTTCGTAGACCAGCTCCCAGTTCCCCTCATCGGAGAAGTCGGCACTGACGATCTCGTAACGATTCATCTCCCCTTTCCCTTCCCGAAAGTAGGCCTCGACGAGCTCACCGGTATCGCGGTCAACCGTGGAGAGATTCACGGCGTGCACAAGGTTTCCCGGATCTGTGAACGTAAGCCGGCGAATCAACGTGGCGCCGTCCGGCGTCAGTTCTGCGTCGACTCCCATCGGGATACCGAAACGCTGGCCGGACCGGTAGTCGAGGTAATACAACTCGCCTTCCCACGCGCCTGCTAATGCTTTGAGCACAGATGTAGCATGCTCATCGGCCTGGGCCATGGCGGGAATGATCAACAACAGTGCAATTAGCTTTTTCATGGCAGACAGCATACCGAGCCGCCCCTTACCTTTGGTTACATTTCCGTTTCGACTTGTAACAAAGGCCCGACCGCCTCACTGAAACATCATTCAAACAGTTCGCCAAATGAGCGCGAGTGACAATTGCAGTATCCTTCATATCTCCGACCACACCAAGGCGATTCGACATGCGGCAATCTCAATTGTGTGTACTCCTGGTTACGATGCTTTTCTCCGGCATCGCTGTCGCCGAGGAAACGTTTACCAACCCGATACTGCCCGGCGGGTACCCCGATCCGTCGATTTGCCGCGATGGCGACGGCTATCTCATCGTCAACTCGACTTTCGAGTATTTTCCCGGTCTGCCCATCCATCGCAGCAAGGACCTCGTCAACTGGGAGCTCATCGGATACGGCCTGCACCGCGAGGAGCAGGCAACAGGTGAGGTCAACCTGGTCGATGTGCAGTCCGATGGCGGCATCCACGCGCCGACGATCCGCTGCCGTGACGGCAAGTACTACATCATCACGACCAACGTCTACCTCCCTCCCGGCAAAGGGGCGCAGACGCAGTTCGTAAATTTCGTGATCACGGCGGACAGGCCCGAAGGGCCGTGGTCGATGCCGCACGTGCTCGAAGGCGCCCCCGGCATCGATCCCGATATCTTCTTCGACGACGACGGCCGCGCCTGGTATGTCGGCACGCACTCGCCCGAGAAACCCAATTTCCCGGGTGAGGGCGAGATCTGGCTGCAGGAAATCGACGTCGACAACTGGCGGCTCATCGGCAAGCGCCATTTCCTGTGGCGCGGCGCCTGCGGCGGTGTGTGGGCAGAGGGTCCGCACCTGTACAAACGGGACGGCCGATACTACCTGATGGTCGCCGAGGGCGGCACGAGCTTCAATCACGCCGTGGTCACCGCCGTCAGCGACGAGATTACCGGGCCGTATACATCGAACCCGCGCAACCCTATTCTCACTTCCAGACACCTGTCTTACGATCATTGGGTCAACAGCACGGGCCATGCCGATCTCATCGAGCTGCCTGATGGTCGCTGGTACATGGTAGCCCTTGGCATACGCGGCGATCTCGAGCGCCGCTCGAACATGGGGCGGGAAACGCACCTGGTACCCGTGAACTGGGAGCGCGAGCCGTTCTGGTGGCAGGAAGTGAAAACCGAATGGCCGGTTGCAGCACCGGAGACCGGTCGCGTCGAAAAGATCAACCCCGTGCCGTTCGCCGACAGCCGGCAGGTTCGCGGCAAGGGCTTCGAGGACGACTTCGACTCGAAGGCACTGGACCTGGCATGGAATTTCCGGCGCGTGCCGCTCCCGGACACCTGGTCGCTGACGGCGAATGACGGCCATCTACGCCTCGCCGCAAAATCGAACCTCATCATGGAGAGAGTCCGCGCCAGCCTGATGGGCTTCCGGCAGACCGAAAGCGACTTCACCTATACGGCGAAGATGTCATTCTCGGCATGGGGTGACCACTCCGAAGCGGGCCTGATGCTGTTCCAGAAGGACAACAACTTCCTGAGCTTCACGGTCATACGGCGGGACGATGAGTATGTCCTGAGATCAGTCGTCTCCCTGCCCCAGCAGGACGCGAAGCTCACACAGGAAATCCGCGAACTGGTTGCCGTGTCGCTGGACGCTTACCGGGGCGACATCACGATGCGGGTCGTCTCGAAAGACGACCGCTACCGCCTGCTGTATTCGCTCGACGACGGCGAAACATTTCTGGAGCTCCTCACCACTCGCGCGGATCATTTGCTGAGTCGTGGCTACACGGGCGCCTATCTCGGCCTTTACGCGTCCAGCAACGGCAGGTCGTCGGACGACTTCGCTGACTACGACTGGGTCAGGTACGAGCCCTACCCGCGCTAGGCGGTCATCGCCCTCTTGAGCTGATCGGCGATCGGCAGTCGACGCAGTCGGACACCGCTGGCAGCGAATATCGCGTTGGTCAGCGCAGGCGCGACGGGCGGAACCGGGATCTCGCCGACACCCGTCGGCGTCTCATCGTAGTTCAGGATGTGTGCCTCGAACAGGCTCGGAATCTGCGCAATGCGCGCCAGCGGATAGTCGTGGAAATTGCTCTGTTGCACCTGGCCGTTCTTGACCGTGATCTCCTGGCCGAGCGCCGTGCTGATACCGTCGATCGTGCCGCCTTCGAGCTGTGCTTCGACGGCATTCGGGTGTACGGCATAGCCACAGTCGATCGCCGCAACGATGCGCTCTATCGTCAGCTCGCCACGCGGACTCACGGTCACTTCGAACGCGTGTGCCGCATAACCGCCAAACGTGAAATGGGTGGCGAGACCGACGCCACGCCCGTCGGGGCGTTTCGTACCGTAGTCAATCTGGTCGGCGACGAACTTGACCAGGCGCGTTAGTCTGCCGGGATTGAACGTCGGCCCGCCGTGATTACCGTACTCGAGCTCGCGTTCCCCTCCCAGCAGATCGATGCGCAACTGCAAGGGATCCTGCCCGGTCTCATGGGCGAGCTCGTCGAGGAAGCTCTGGATGACAAAAGCGTTCGCCGTGTGCGCGGGCGCCCTCCATGAGCCTCGCGGTAACCCAATCGCGTTGTGGAAGTACTCGAGCCGGAAGTTCTCGATGATCTTCCTCGGGAAGTCATCGGGATAGAGCTCCGCCTCCCACAGCTTGTCGTCAGGCATGTTGGGGCGCCGGTAGTACTTGCTGGCGCTCGCGAGGCGCTGTGTCCACGCCATGACCTTGCCGTTCTCGTCGACACCAGCCCTGATCTCGTGCAGGCCCGCAGGACGATAAAAGTCGTTCTTGATGTCGTCCTCGCGCGTCCACACGAGCTGGATCGGCCAGCCCGTATGCTTCGAGACAATCGCGGCTTCGGCCACGTAGTCGGTGGTCAACCGGCGGCCAAAACCGCCACCCACGCGCGTCATATCGACACGTATATTCTCCCGCGGCAGGCCAGTAATTGCCGCAGCGGACCGGGAAGCGCCGCTCGGTGACTGTGTCGGCGCGATGATGTGGCAGCTGTCTTCCTGCACATAGGCATAGCAGTTCTGCGGCTCCATCGGCTGGTGCGAGACGAACGGCACCTCGTACTGGTGCTCGATTACTTTGTCGGCCGAAGCCATGGCCTTGTCGAACTCGCCATCGTCAGTCACGACCTGGCCATTGCCTTTCAATGCCTCGGCGTTTTCTCGCCAGAATGTCTCGCTGTCATCCGATGCGTTCGGACCCGGGTCCCAGTCGACTTCCAGCGCCCGCCGGCCCTTGATCGCAGCCCAGGTCGATGTGGCGACAACGGCCACACCGCTCGCGAGGATAAAGTACGGCTCGCCTGGTTTCGGGCCTTCGACCTCGAAGATGTCGAGAACACCATCGACCTTGCGTGCATCGCTATCGTCGATTGAACGTACGCTACCGTTCAGGTAAGGCGAGCGCGCGATCACTGCGTAGCGCATGTCGGGTTCGACCGTATCCATGCCGTACTTGGCTCTTCCCGTGACCATGTCGAGCGCATCGATCGTTTTCTTTTGCGTGCCCACGATCCGGTAGTCGCGGCTGTCCTTTAGCGCCGGGACTTCTTCGGGCATGTCCAGTTTTGCCGCGTCGGCGATAAGGTCCTGGTAAGGGATAGCGTCGGCCGGAGAGTCGCAGACGACGAAGCCGGGCTTAGTCGTGCAGCTCGATGCCGGTATGCCCAATCGAGCCGCGGCCGCGCGGATCAGCTGGTGCCGCGCCGTCGCGCCAACCTCACGCATAAAGTCCCAGTTGCTCGTCAGGCCGGTGCTGCCACCGACGCCCTGGCCACCGTATTTCCAGGTGTAGCCGTCGGCGGTCTTGATAAGTCCCAAGGGCATCTGGATCACGCTGACATTTGACCACTCGACGTCCAGTTCCTCGGCCACGAGCATGGGCAATACCGTGCGCACGCCCTGGCCGATTTCAGGCTGGTTGCTGCCGATGACAACAGCCCCGTCAGGTTTGATCTCGATGAAGTAACCGATCTGGCGTTCGCCGCTTGTGCCTTCGCTGACCGCAGGTCTGCCGAAACTGATTGCGGGAATCCCGAGTACGAAACCGCCGGCAACGCTCGTGCCCGCGATGAGGAAACGCCGGCGCCCTGCGTCGACTCGATCTTCGATCGTCTTGCCGATGCGCGCGCTCATGATTCCGCCCTCTTTAATTCAGCAGCCCGATGTATGGCTTTGCGAATACGCACGTAAGTGCCGCAGCGACAGACCATGCTCGACATGTTGTTGTCGATATCTTCATCGGTGGGATTTGGGTATCGGTTCAGAAAGTCGACGGCCGCCATGATCTGGCCGGACTGGCAGTAGCCGCACTGGGCGACGTCGTGCTCGAGCCAGGCTTGCTGAACGGGATCGAGATCATCGTCAGTCGCTGCGAGGCCCTCGATCGTCGTTACGGCTCGGCCTTCCGCGGACGATACGGGCACTCTGCATGACGCCACCGCGCGACCGTCGACGTGCACTACGCACGCCCCGCACAGCCCGACACCGCAACTGAATTTCGTGCCGGTCAGGTTCAGGTGATCTCGCAGCACCCAGAGCAATGGTGTGTCCGTATCGCCTTCAAAGCTCGCGGATTCGTTGTTCACCTTGAATGAAATCATGTGCGGCCCCCTGCTGCGTTTTTAGATATGAGCCCCCGTCGGCACCTGAAGTTCCATCATTCGTGGCAACGGATCAGGCTAGCCAGTATAACGCCACGGCCGCGGTCCAGGAGAACCGGTCACCCCCACAACCGGCACCACTCATCGCATCGAAGTACTCATAGAACCCACTCTCGTCGACGCATTTTTGAGTCGCCTGCTTCACGCGCTCTGCAAGATCGGCGTAACCATAGTCGGAGAGCCCTTCGGCGATCATCCAGTTGATGTGCAGCCAGACCGGCCCTCGCCAGTAGCGCTGCGATTCGAAACGCTTGCTCGATGGGTGCGTTGAAGCCAGTGCGAAGGTGGTTGCATCAAGCCATTCGTCGATGAGGTCCACCATGTACGCCGCCTTCGATTGGTCCGCGAGCCCACCAAACAGCGGCAGCACGGTTGCTGTCGTAAGCTCTTCGATCGGTTTCCCGGCGACGAGGTCCTGGTTCAGGTAGCACCGGTGTTCCTTCGACCATAGCCCACCGATGCTCTCCTGCGTGCGAGCCAATTCTGATTCGAGCCGAGGAATGGCCTCGGAGTCTCCCGCGATGCGGCAGAGATCGACGAGGTCTTTCCCGGCACGTTGCAGGATCGCGACGATGCCGATATCGACTACCCGGTACGGACAGCCCTTGTGAATGGCGTCGCAATCGAATCCATTTTGCTTGTAGAAATCGACAAGGTACAGGTAGCGGTCATACTGCGGCTTGTGTGGACGCTGCTCCGAGTCAACATGCCCGAGGTCGCGACGCTGGTAGTCCCAGTCGACCTCTGGCACCCGCGCCAGCGCGTCGTCCCAGGCCGGGCTGTTGTCCATGCCCGATTCCCACGGATGGTAGCTGCAGACCAGCCCGGTGTCGTCGGGATCGCGCTCTCGGTACCACCAGTCGTGGTAGGCAATGAGTTTGGGAAGCAATTGCTCGAGCGCCGGTTCCGCGATCGCCCGATCCTTGCACGTTTCGAACATGCGTCGAATCGCCGTCGACCAAACGGGCGGTTGAGAGATGGCGCTGGACGGCAAGGCCGTTTTGCTGCCCCACACGTCGGGCCCGGGAAAATACGACTCCGCATCACCGTGAAACAGGATGTGCGGCAGCATGCCATTGTCCCATTGCCCGCTGAACATGACGTGCGCCTCCTGCCAGGCACGCGCCTCGTCAAACTGCAGCCAGCCAAGCGCCGTGATCGCGGAGTCCCAGCTCCACTGGAACGGGTAGAGTCCGTCGGTAGGCACGGTATGACCATCCCGGTCGTTGGCTCGGAGTACCAGTTGTGCGGCCTCGACGTCGATCACTTTCAGCCGCCGAAGATCCAGGGCACGAGCGCGCCGATCACAAGCATGCCGATGAAGGCCCCGATCAGCACCGTGGTCTCACCCTTGTACCAATGCCCGACTCCCTGATCGAGTCCGGGAGGTGCCTCCGATTCCTCGTGCCTGATTGCCGAGATGATCAGCGCGACCGACAGCGAAACGACGCAGCCGATTAAATTCCACCAGAGCCAGAAGATGTGCGGCGCCCCTAGCCACAGATAGACATTCACACCGACGCCACTCAGCAGTCCGACGTTGGCGCCCAGGGAGTGCACCTTGTTAAACAGGATAGCCAGCAGGAAGATCGCGAGAATCGGTCCGTAAAAGACGGACCCGATCTTGTTGATCGCTTCGATCACGGTCGGCGCAATATCCCCCGCGTAAATCGACAGTACAACGATAACGATGCCCCAGAAGAACACCGTCACACGCGACCAGAATACGTAGCGCTCCTTTTTGAGCTCCTTGCCCGTGAGGCGAACGTAATCCTCGATAAGAACCGCGGACAGTGAATTTACGACGGAGCTAAGCGACGACATCGCCGCCGCGAGCAATGCGACGACGAGGATGCCGATGATGCCGTGCGGCAGGTATTGCACGATAAACAGCGGCACCAGGGTGTCGGGCCGCTCGGGATCGATCTGCGACAGGAATTCAGGATTCATTGCCGCGAACGTGCCGAGTATCAGGCCCGCCGTGCAGTAGAGGAATACTATCGGGAAACGCGCCAGGCCGTTCGCAAGCAATATTGTGCGCACGGTTTTCTCGCTCTTCGCCGACAAGGTACGCTGGGCCTGTGTCTGGTCGCAGCCGTAATACGACGCATACAGCACCATGCCACCGAAGATCATCGGCATCAGACCCCACTCGTCGCCCGAGAACCCGAACGAGTCGGTGCGCAATACGGTCAGGCGCGTCGTGTCGACATTGGCGAGAAATGCGTCGACGCCACCGAGATTGTAGAGCGCGAAACCGCCAACCATGATGACGCCAAAGAAAATGAGGATCATCTGAATCGTGTCCGACCAGACGACTGCCTTCATACCGCCCTGCAGTGAATAGATGATAGTGACGACACCTATGACCGTGATCGCCGTCATGAAGTCGATGCCCATGACGCTGTTCAGGATAAGCGCGGTCGCGTAGATCGTGACGCCTGTTGCGAATGCACGGCTCACCTGGAACACAACGCTGATTAACAGGCGCGTTACTACGCCGAAGCGTCGCTCGAGATAGTCGTAAATGCTGACAACGCCGGAGCGATACAGAGCCGGGAGTATGTACACCATGAGGAACAGCATCGCGAGGGGTACGGCGAATTCGTAGGACAGCCATACCATGCCGCCATCCGGCCGCAGGCCCACGAACGCGGGTGCCGAGATGAAGCTGATGGCCGATAGCTGCGTCGCCATCGTCGACAGTGTCAGCGGAAACACTCCCAGCTCGCGCCCGCCGAGAAAGTAGTCTTTCTTAGACTTCTGTTCCTTGAAGAAGTAGCCGAGCCCGAGGAGCATGCCCAGGTAGCCGATGACGATGATGAAGTCGAATGTATTCATATGGGTACCTGGTCCATTTTGTTGTTATTCGTTTAGTAGCCAGCGAACGGCGAAAGGTTCGAGCTTGCTCTTGCCCGCTGCGACCGGACCATCCGTCAGGATGTCTTTGCCGGCGGCGGGCACCTCGACCGTTGTCTCCCGGTCGGTGAGGTTGACGATGCACAGGATGGTAGCACCCGCCTGCGGGTCGCCCCGACGGATGGCAAACACGTGCTCGCCGAGATCGACGACGTCGAACGGCGAATAGGGGCTGAACGCGGGGTGCTGCCGCCGTTTTCTAATCATGGCGGTCAGCCGATCGAACACTTTCGCCTCGAGTCGGCTCGGATCCGATAACGCGTTCACGACATCACCGTAATCATGCTGTGAACGATTGATGCTGCGCGACCTTCCCGTCTGCGCGACCAGGCCGAGATCGTTGCGAGTGCCAAGCAACGACTGGATATAGATGGCCGGCACGCCCGGCATCGCAAGCACGATAGCCTGGGACGCAACAAACCGGGAGATCAGTGTCTCATCGCCATCTTGCGGTAACGAGATGAGATCGATGTAGGTGCAGTTGAGTTCGTACGGATGCTCCTTGCCGTCCTCGAGCATGCGCGACGACACGAGTCCGTTTGCGGCCCGCGATGCGTCAACGAGGCTCTGTAATTCGCGCGCGTCGAGAATTTCTTCCACGGGCCGAACACCAACACCATCGTGGCTTGAGGAGAAGTTCAGGAAACACACTTCATCACTCGGAAGCGTGAGCTGGCTTGCCCATTCATTCAGGTGCCCCGAGTCACCACTGATGAAACTGTACGCAATCAAAGGCGGAAGCGCGAAATTGTAGACCATGTGCGCTTCGTCATGGCCATCGCCAAAGTAGGCGACGTTTTCGCGATGCGGAACGTTCGTTTCAGTGATGACTACGATGTCGTTACGCAGCAAGGAGATCGCAGCGCGCATTATCTTGATCAGAAGATGAGTTTCTTCGAGGTTCGCACTCGATGTGCCTGGCTGCTTCCAAAGAAATGTCACGGCGTCGAGACGCAACAGGCGCGCGCCCTTCGATACCAGGTAAAACAGAACATCAATTACAGCCACCAGTACGGCCGGGTTCCGGTAATTCAGGTCAACCTGGTCGGCGCTGAACGTCGTCCAGATATGACGTTCCTGACCATTGGCGTCGGAAAACCGCGTCAGCAACGGTGTGGTTCTGGGCCGCACGACGGTACTCAGGTCCTCATCAGGATCACCTTCGAAAAAGAACCCGGAAAACGCCTCATCCCCGTCGAGAAAACGCCTGAACCACGGCGACTGGCTGGACATGTGATTGACGACCGCATCGGCCATCAGGCGGCAATCGGAGGCGAGATCACCAATGTCCGTCCAGGTGCCAAGGTCGTCACGAACAGCGTGGTAGTCGATGACCGAGAAGCCATCGTCCGAAGAAAAAGGATGGAACGGCAGGATGTGCACGACGCTGAATACGTCGGTCAGGAACTCCTTGTGAAAGCGGTGCAGCACGTGCAGCGGCGATGTCGCGTCATCCTTCAGCGTATCGCCGTACGTAATCAGGAGAATGTCTTTCTCGCTCAACCACGTTCCGCCCGCCGAAGATTCAGCGCTCCCACTGTACTGGCCCAGGAGTTTTTCGATCTCGCTGAGAATCGCGCCGACAGCCGCAGCGCCGTAGAGCTTGCCCAACAAGCGGGCGAGCACGTCTGTTCGCGATGTAGAGCGCTTGCTCATCGCCGCATTCCTCAAGGCGGTTTCCGGAGGTCGAAAAATGACGGGGGCGCTCATGCGCCCCCGTCGATCGTCGACACGCTAGAAGTCGTAAGTGACTCTAAGCATCCACCTGCGGGGGAGAATAGGCCGGCCGACGAAGAACTGAGCCGGTTCACCGGACTGTGCATTGCCCTGCCGTGGCGAGCCTTCGGTAATCCCTTCTTCATCGAATAGATTGAAGGCATGCGCGCTGACGCGCATCGTCTGGCCAGCGTCAAATTCGAACGTGTATCCAGCTTCGAGACGAACGAGGTTGTAATCGTCGAGCTCTACCGTGTTCGAGTCATTAGCGTAGTTGTCGCCGTGGAAGTTGTGGAACAACGAGGCATCAAAGTTGTTGTAGACGAAGCGCACATAGGTGTTGGCCATCTCGGTCGGCTGGCGTCGAAGCTCGTTGCCGTCGATTTCCGGATTGTCCTCTGCCTCTGTGAACTCATGGTCGCGCAACGTGATATTGCCGCCAATCGTGACGAAGTCGTTAATGTAGTACTCGGCGCTGGCCTCAAGTCCGTAGGCCTCGGTCGACTGCAACGAGACGACTTCGACGACGTTACCCTGCGCGTCGTTTTCGAAGTCGACATTGCGACGATCATCCAGCTCGGTCCAGAAGAACGTCGCGCTCGCGATCAATCTCTCTCCCTGGTACTTCAAGCCACCCTCGAACTGGGTGATGATTTCACCTTCGTAGGACGCCAGCAGCCCGTTCTCGTTAAATGGCACACCGCGAACCTGCGGGAAGAAGTAACCCCGGGAGGCGTTTGCGAACAGGTTTATTTCGTCGTTGAGGCGATACAGCGCGCCAGCGGACAGTGCCCACTCGGTCGTGCTGACTGTATCGCTGGTCAGCGATCCATCAGTAAATCCGACCACCTCGATCTCATTGTTTATCGACGGATCGTTGCCCATCACGAACGATGCCGTGTTGAACTGCTTGACGTCACCATCGAGCCGCTCGAGGCGTCCGCCTACGTCGAACGACCAGTCGCCGGCCTCGATCTGATCAGCAATATAGAATGCCGTGCGCTTGGCGCTACGATCACGATTGCCGACCATGCCGTTGGTCCTCGCGAGACCATTTTGCGTCCAGAAGAACGTGGCGTTCGGATCTGCTGAGGCGACGAGATCGCCGTTTGCGTCTTCCTCAACACCCGTCATCGTGACGTCAACCAGCAACGGTGCGTTGCGGAAGTCGGCGAGATAGGTCGTGATGTAATTGAGATCGTCGGCCTGGGAGTCCGAGAAAAACATGCCGATCGTTACAGAGTGCTCCTGGTCGTTCCACGTCAGGTTGCGACCGACGCTGAACTCGGCCGAGAAATCCGTCGCATCGCGCCAACGATCCAGGGTCCTGTTACCGAACACCAGGTCAGAACCAGCCAGTGCGGTTCCACTCTGGATGTATTCAAACTGCGCGCTCGCGGCAAATGCAGCATCAACACCACGGTTGGCGAGGTATTCGGCCTGCGTTTCCGGTGTATTCGGACCGATTCCATCGCCGTCGAGGAACAGGTTGAACTGGTGATCGTAGTCTGCGTAACGAACTTTTGCATTGAGCGTCCAATCGGCGTTCAGGTCCTTGTCGAGAACGATCGCGATCATGCCACCGTCCGTGACTACGCCATCTGCGATTGGCGTCGTGAAGCGGCCATCCGGCGTATCGTATGACAAACCAATCGCTTCGACGGTGTTCATCGTGTACACCTCGTCGCCGTCGTTGCCGTCTACGCGTTCACGTGACTGGCCGTCGACGGGCAATGGCAGGAAAAACTGCACCTTGTCATCGATGGCCTGACCGTAGACCGTCAGCGAGCCGCTACCGTCCTCGAATTCGCGTTTCAGATTACCGCGCAGCTGGAAACCCTCTGTGTCCAGACCCGAATCCAGCGGGCCTTCATCGTATCGGTAGTAACCCGAAACTGCGTAGAACGTGTTTGAATCGTCGTCGCCGAGCGGTCCACTGAAGTAGTAGTCGCCACGCATCCGGCCTTCTTCAGCCGCCTCGACCTGCAACGTTCCCTCATTTTCGGGGCCGCCGGTTTTGGAAATGTAGTTGACGATACCGGCAACCGACCCGGGACCGAACAGGTTGGATACGCCGCCACCCACGAACTCGGCGCGTTCGATACCGAGGTCGTTGCGATAGTAGACATCAAACGCAGACGAGTTCAGGCCGAACGTCGAAAACGATGGCATGCCGTCATAGTTCAAGGGCGTGAACGAGAACTGGCCACCAGAGGGAAGTGCCCGATGGAATACGTTCGTGGCAACCTCGCCGCCACCGCCTTCGGCGCTGACACCTGACAACTGCGTCAGGATGTCTGCCTGGCTCGACGAATTAAAGGACCGAAGTTCCTCTTCGGACCACTGAACAACCGATTGCGGTGTTTCGAAACCTGTACGTTCGACACCGGTGCCGGTTACAACGATTTCTTCGATCGCCTCGTCGCTGTCCTGGGCAACAGCCGCCATCGGCAGTGCAACGCACGCAAATGCTGCGAACAAATACGATGAATGTCGAGATTTCATGCTGACGTCCCCCGTCTGTTAGTGGATAGATACCCTGGGGACGTTATGAATGTGTGTGGCGCTCCCCCGGGCAAACGCCGTTGTGGCGCCCACCTCACGTGGGCCGGCCACGACAGTGTTCGGAGGGAATAATATACCCACTGCGGGTGAATAACTAGCCTAATTGTGGATTTTTTTCGACTTTATTTACCCATCGCGGATAGTTTCATCTGAAAAAGTACCTCTTGAAGCTCAAGGCCGCGGCACCCATGGCGGGCGACTTGCTGCCGGCCTCGGCGACCACGATTCGCGGCAATGGCCGTTGCGAAGAACGACGGCGCTGATCGTAGATCTCGATCTGCGGGATGATTCTTTCGGCCAGGACCGGCGGGATGCGCCCACCGATGACGATGGCCTGTGGATCGAGAATCGCCGCGGCAGCTGACGCAATCAGCGACAGCGAATCGCGGACGCGGACGATCCATTCGTCGACGCCCGCCCAGTCCGGATCGAAGCGCTCAATGAGATCCGACACCGAGTTGATATCCGCGCCGTGCTTGCAAACGAGCTTGCGAAGCAATTCGAGATTCGGATGAGGAAACATCTGCGGTGGCAGCATTTCAGCGATTTCACCCGCATTGCCCACCGATCCCCGGACGAGTTCACCATCATGGATGACGCCACCGCCAAGACCAGTGGCGATGTAGAAATAGACGAAATCCCTGGCCCATCGTCCGATACCGAACAAACTCTCCCCGATTGCCGCGGCATTGCCATCATTCTCTACCCACACTGGAAGCTCCAGGTCATCGGCGAGCACGGCTTCGACGTTGATGTTGGCCCACTCTTCCAGTGCGAGAGGGGTATTGACCTGGCGGCCTGTCTCCCGCATGAACGTACCCGGAATGCCGACGCCGGCCCCGAAAACGCGATCGCCCACATTCCACTGTTTCTCGAGATCCCCGATCATGCGTTTCAACTCGGCCACCACCGCGTCGTGCGTCATGGCGATGAGTGTCGTGGATCGTTCGTCGATGACTTTTCCGGAAAAGTCCATCAAGGTGACGGCCAGCGCGTCCCAGTAAATGACTA
>Ga0265303_10001368_pt1 | contig 14910 bp, 10 predicted proteins | sample Helome_2_FD_192494 | JGI IMG/M metagenome (GOLD analysis project Ga0265303, IMG submission 192494) | Marine sediment microbial communities from subtidal zone of North Sea - Hel_20160317 (Illumina Assembly) | ecosystem: Environmental > Aquatic > Marine > Subtidal zone > Sediment ... | reverse complement strand
TACCTGCTGGCGCGTGACGTCAGCAAGGGCGTCGTTTTTTCGGGATTCAGTGGTGCCATGAATCGCTTCAATCCGGTTCTGCGTATCGATAACGTTTCCATTAACCTGCCCGACAGGTCACAGCCGCTGTTTATCGACCGACTTGCGGTGGAGTTTGACTTCTGGGCCAGCCTGCGCGAATGGGCGCCAGTTGTGCTGGAGATTTCGGGTCAGCTGGAAAAGCTCGAATTGATCAAGGACGAATCGGGTCGATGGTGGACTCATGAACTCGAACTTGGTCTGGGTGACGATGAAACTGTTATGCCGGGGTTTGCGCGGGCTTTGCAACTGGCGCCGCGCTATCTTAAGCTCGATCTGCGTCGTTTAATTATTCAGGATCGACAAGCGCAAACCAGCTATCAAATCGACGGTGTCAGCGCGCAAATCAATCATCGCAATGATCAGTTTCATACGCAGTTCAGCGCAGTGCTTCCGGATGAGCTTGGACGCAGGGTTTTAATCAAGTCGGTACTGGATCCAGCGCGTAGTGAGATTTATATCGATTCTTCAGATTTGCAGTTATCCCGCATCGCCGGGTTGCTTGGCCTCGATACCTGGGGTTTACAGCAGGGAGCACTCGATGGCGAAGTCTGGTTAAGCATGTCGGGCTATCATGTCATCGCGGTTAATGGGAATTTACTACTCAAGCAGGGCCTGCTGCAGTCGTCGCCGGAGAAAACTCCGCTGGCGGTCGATTATCATGCTCGTTTCAACGCTATTAATCGAAAATCCAGTTGGCGTATTACGAACCGGGTGGAACGCCTGGAAATAAATGGTGACAATGTTCCAGGATTCCGAGCGCAGTTCGAGGTTACCGCCGGGCCTGAATATCCCCTTGTTTCAGCATGGATAGACCGGCTGCAAGTTTCCAGTTTACCCGTGATCGCTGGTCAGTGGCTGCCGGAAAATATCGATCGACAAATCGCAAATGGGAAGCTCCAGGGCGTACTGCAGAACCTCATGCTCGGAATAGACCTGCAGCGACCCGGCGATTTCAGACTAAGCGGTCAGGCGCTACAGGTCAGTAACGAGGCTTTCGGGGGCTACCCCGGTGTGACAAATCTGAATGCTGAATTTCTACTGGGGAATAATCGACTGCAGGCCAGGTTGTATGGTGAAGCGGTCAGGCTGGATTTTGATGATCAGTTCGAAGCGCCGTTTGAGTTTGAATCCCTGCAACTGGAGGTGACAGCAAACAGATTAGAATCGGGTGACCTGGTGCTTTCCGCAGATAATATTCTGGCGCACAACCAGGATATCAGGGCCACTGGCCGAATGTGGCTGGTCGCCGATCAGGCTGAGCAACCCTTTGTATTCATGCGCGCTAATTTTACGGAAACCGATGCCAGCAGTACGCATAAGTATCTGCCGCTCCAGGCCCTGTCTGCGGAGACACTGGGATGGCTGCGGCGTGGTATAAAAAAGGGTTTCGTACCCAGGGGTGATTTTCAGTTACATGGCAGATTACGCGATGTTCGCGAATTGGCGCGTGACCGGGCGGGGGAGATGTTTGTAGATTTCGATGTCGAAGACACCGACGTGTTTTTTGCCCCCGGATGGTTAGCGCTTAGAAATGGTAATGGAAAAATGTTATTCCATAATTCCGGGTTCAAATTTGATCTGGGTCGGGTCAGCTATGAAAAACTCGATGAGGTACAGGCCACCGGGGTAATTGCCGATTTTGATAAAGCCGAGCTCGCACTTGAGATTCGTACGCAGGTGCCAACTGCAGACGCGGTACGCGTCTGGATCGGTTCACCGGTAGGCGAAGACTACAGCGACATTGTCAGTAACCTGCATGATCTTGGGGGTCAGGTTAGCGCAAAAATCGATTTGCTAATACCATTGAGCGACGAGCTTGCAGAAGAGCGGGTCAAGGTCGCTTTAGATTTCGACAATGCGCGTGTCAGTGCGAAAAACTGGGGGCTGGAGTTGGGCGGGATAAATGGCCGGCTGTTGATAACCGAGGATGCGCTACTAGCCAGAGATATCAGTGCGAGATATTTTGATGACCCGGTCACACTCGACATCAGTACGGAAAAACCGAGTGGCGATACGCTGGTCAACGCGCGTGGATCGGTCGAGTCCAGAAACCTGCTCAATCAGCTACCGGATGAGTTGACCCGGTACGTAGCTGGCAATAGTGACTGGCAGGTCAGATTGAAGTTTGCCAGTGAGACAGCACCCGCCGAACAGGCCTTTTTACAAATTAAAGCCGCCAGCAATTTGCAGGCTACGACGCTTGCCCTGCCGCGGCCATTGGCTAAACCGTCAACGGATGTCTCTCAACTTTCTGCGGATATTGATTTTTACCCCCAGCGCATCCTGTTTCAGTTTAGTCTGGGCAGCGAGTTGCTTGGCCGGGGTGAACTGGTCGCGGAGGATGCTCAGGAATTCGAACTGGACGCGCTCGACCTGGCTTTATCGACACCTCTTGACGCGACGCAGCGACGGGGTATGAATCTTTATGGTGCGGCAGGCGAGATTGACGTGGGTGGCTGGATCGAGGTCATCGCTGCTTCTGAAAGTACCGGTTCGACCCTGCTGAGCACGGTTGATCTCGATTTCAAGCAGGCTTTTGCATTTGGCCGTACTCTCGAAAAGGTGAAATTTGAGCTGCATCAGGAGGACGGACGCTTGCTGGGACTGGTCGAATCGAACCTGGTCAAGGGCAATTTCGATGCGCCCCTGCTACCCACCCCTGAGGATCCGGTGGCCGTCGAACTGGAATACCTGAGACTGTATAAACTGGAGCAGGAAACGGATTACGGCGCGATGCTGCCGAGTGATCTGTTCGATTTTCGTCTCCGCAGCCAGTCTTTGGTGTACAACGATATGCAGTTTAATGACTTGCTGGTTGATGGTAGACCCGTCGAAAATACGCTCTATATCGATAATTTGGGTTTGCGTCGCGAAAAAATAATCCTGACCGGCAAGGCGCAGTGGGATTACGATGTTGCCAGCAGTTCCCATCTTTCCAGTCTTACCATCGAAGCCAGGGGTAAGGAATTTGGCCAGGCCATCGCCGACCTCGGTTTCGGCGACACCATGCAGGACGGGACTCTGGATTTTAGTGGCGGGTTTACCTGGCAGGCGTCTTTACTGGATTTTAGTCTGGATATTCTGCAAGGCGATGCTCGAATGAAAATCAAAGATGGGGTTTTGAACAACGTCGACCCTGGTGGCGGCAGATTTGTCGGACTACTTAGTTTGAGCGCTTTACCGAGGCGCCTGTCACTGGATTTTTCGGATGTAACGGTTGCGGGTATGGAGTTCGAGAAGATTAGCGGGAATTACCGGCTAAATGACGGTATACTTTTTACCGAAAATACGCGGATGGATGGTCCTGCGGCCAAGCTCAAGATTTCCGGCAAGACCGGAATGATCAATCGTGATTATGATCAGGTTATCCGGGTAACTCCCAAATTTAGGCAGACATTACCGATACTTGGCGTGATTGCGGCCAGCACCACGGTGGGCTGGGGCCTGCTGCTACTGCAAAATTTGTTTAAAAAGTCGATAGACGATGCCGTGGAAATAGAATACAAGGTCACGGGAAGCTGGGATGATCCCCAGATTGAATTGATAAAGGCAGTGGATGAAAACCAGAAAGACTTACCGAATATTGAGAAATAGCCTCTGTTTCGCGGGCCTGCTTTTTATGGCGGGTCATGCGGCGGCTAATTCGATTCGTATTTTTACGCTGAGTGCCGATGAATGGGCGCGTCCGCGCACGGGTGCAGTGATCCCGCAACTGGCAGCGGTCCGCTCGGCGGTAAATTACTGGGGCAAGGGTGATGGCAGGGCCATGATTATTCGCTATCCGGGTGAAGATACGGGCGAACTCTGGGCAGCAGAACTGCGTGACTGGTTGATATCTCTGGGCGTGCCCTCAGATTATATCCTGTTGTTATCAGGCACCCAGGCTGCCGATGAAATCAAGCTGGAAGTCGGGAATCGAGACGAATTGGAGCAATAGCAAGATATGGCATCAACTTTAGAAGCAGTTAGTAAAAAAATACTCGAACCGAGCGAACTTCAAATCGAGCAGCTAGGCGGATTTCTGGATGGTTTGCAAAGCAGGTATGTCGATGCCGGCGATTTGTATTTTCAGACCAGCCAGCAGGAATCCTGGGTCATGGATGACGGAATTCTGCGCGAGGGTAGTTTCAACATCGAAAAGGGTGTCGGTATTCGTGCTATGGCGGGGGAAAAAACCGGCTTCGCCTATTGTGATGATTTGCGTGGTAATGCCATTACCCAGGCGGTAAACAATGCCCGCGCCATCGTCAAGCAGGGTAAGTCAGGAAGTAGTGCCGTCGCGTTGTCCAGTAAACCGGTGCCGGCGCTATACACGGCGCAAAATCCAGTTGATGGTCGCGATGCTGATGAAAAAGTCGAATTGCTCAAAAAACTTGATGCTTATACGCGTGCGCTCGATGAGCGTATCGAGCAGGTCATTATTTCCCTGTCCGGCGGCATCGACCATATTTTAGTCGCCGCCACTGATAATACCCTGGCGGCCGATATCCGTCCGCTGGTGCGCTTGAACGTGACTGTGCTGATGCATCAGTCAGATCGCCGCGAGCAGGGCAGCGCCGGGGCTGGGGGACGGCATGGTTATGATGTATATTTTGACACCGATGGTGCTTACGAACTCGCTCGCGAGGCGGTCAGGCAGGCAGCTACCAACCTCGAGTCGGTGGCAACTCCAGCGGGTAGCATGCCGGTGGTGCTGGGTCCGGGATGGCCCGGGGTATTGCTGCATGAGGCTGTAGGTCATGGTCTCGAAGGAGATTTCAATCGCAAGGGCACCTCGGCATTCAGCAATAAGGTGGGCCAACAGGTTGCCTCCCCGTTATGCACCGTGGTCGACGATGGTACGCTGCTCGATCGCCGTGGCTCATTGAGTATCGATGACGAGGGGGTACCCGCACAATGCACTACCCTGATCGAAAATGGCGTACTCAAAGGCTACATGCAGGACAAGATGAATGCCCGCCTGATGGGGACGCATTCCACCTCTAACGGGCGCCGAGAATCCTTCGCCCATCTACCCATGCCGCGGATGACCAACACCTATATGCTGGCCGGGGAAAGCGATCCCGGGGAAATTATCAGCTCGGTCGATAAGGGCCTGTATGCGGTTAATTTTGGCGGTGGCCAGGTGGATATCACTTCGGGGCGATTCGTATTTTCGCTGTCCGAAGCCTACCTTATTGAAAAAGGCAAACTGACCGCGCCAGTCAAGGGTGCAACCTTGATTGGTTCCGGACCTGAGGTTATGGGCAAGATATCGATGGTGGGTAACAACCTCGAACTCGATCAGGGGATCGGTGTGTGTGGTAAGGAAGGCCAGTCGGTACCTGTCGGAGTAGGGCAGCCCACTCTCAAGATCGACGATATTACGGTTGGTGGCACCGATTAGTTGCTAGCTCGTGGATTACACTAATATCAGCGGATGCTGATTAATTGACCGAAACCGCGGTGATCTCCATGCCGGACTCGCCACTTTGCAAAGTCAGTAGTCCCAGAAACTCACCACCGTATTTCGAACTGCGTAGCCGCCACAAAAAGGTTATCGCCTGTTCCCGCTGAATCGAATCGATAAATTCAAAGCCGGCTTCGATGGTGGTCAGAACAGGGAAGTCCTCACAACTCTGGCGAAAGTGTTCTTCCGAGAGTTTTGCCAGTAGCTCGTTGGAGAAACCCCGCGAAAACTTTGCATAGTCGCGTTCGCGCGCTGCCTCGATGATATTTTTCCAGATCGGTTCTGCCACCGAGCGCAGCTGTTCTTGCTGTAAGCGTGAAAATGGTGTCATGTCGTTGTCGCCGGGGTTTGAGGTTCGCCTTGCAGTGCGGCGTGAACATCTTCGTAAATAGATAACATCGCTGGAATCACCAGCAGGATCAGGAGCGTTGCAAACGCCAGTCCAAAAGCGATCGAAACCGCCATCGGTATCAGGAATTGCGCCTGGCGTGAGGTTTCAAACAGTAACGGCGTCAAGCCTGCGATTGTGGTCAGCGAGGTTAGCAGAACTGCGCGTAATCGTTGGCAGGCGGCCTCTTCAAGCGCGTCATAAACCGACATTCCCTTGTCCCTGATGCGCCGATAGAACGTCACCAGAATTATCGAGTCATTGACGACAATTCCTGACAGGCCGAAGAAGCCGAATAACGATAAAATGGTCAGGTTCATGTCCATGATCCAGTGCCCGAGAACAGCGCCCGTTAGTCCGAGGGGTATGGTAAGCATTACCAGCAATGGCCAGCCGTAGGACGAAAAGACCCAGGCCAGTACCAGGTACATTAATGCCAGCGCAACGATTGCGCCGAGGCGCATGTCGGCAAAGGTTTCGCGCTGACTAGCTGAACGCCCTTCGACGCTATATTGAATGCCATACTTGCTGGCCAGTTCCGGCAATGTAAACTGAGTCAGGTCGGCGACGATTTCGGCGGTATTATTGAGCGCGGCGTTGACGTCCGCCGCAACATCGACCGAGAGGCTGCCGTTGAAATGGCGTAGCGTTTCAAACCCCTGTGCTGACCGCCAGTTGGCGACGGTTTCCAGTGCGACGAACTCGCCGCTCGGTAGCATGATTGGCAAATGCAGCAAACTGTCCAGGCGACGCTGCTCTGATTTCGGTAACTGTAAGCGTACCTCGACTTCATCGGCTCCCTGCTGAAAACGTTGCAGGACAATGCCATCATAAGCGGCTCGTAACTGGCGTCCGATATCGGTTATCGAAAGTCCGAGCGCTTCCCCCGCCGGACTCAGTTCGTAAATCAATTGTTCTCTGCCGTAGGGCAGGTCATCATCTATTGCGCTCACACCCGGAATCGTTTCCAGGGTTTGCGCCAGGTCGAGCGCCGCGGCTTTCAATCGGTGCGGGGTTGAACCGGTCAGGCGCAGATTGAGCTCACGTCGCGAGGGACCGACCTGGCGCGAGGTAATTTGAAAACTTTCCACTCCCGGGGGAACCTTGATGCGAGAGCGCCAGTTCTTGATAAAACTGGGATTATCGGTGACGCGTTGATCGGAACCTAAAAGTTCGACGTAAATTGAGCCGGCGCGTTCTCCGGTTATCGCGCGACCACGGCCAACTGTCGAAGCGTGTACTCTGTAATAGGTTGAAACAACGGTTTCATCGATATCATTGATGGTGTTGTTCAACTCGGTTTCCACCTGATCAACAAATTTGTCGACGACCTCACGAGCGGTACCGGAAACAAAGCGGACGTTCGCATACACCGTGGTGGATTCGGGTGATGGGAAGAATTGCCAACTGGTTTTACCGCCGAAAAAAAGCCCGGCAGCGAACAGTAAAAATCCAACTGCACAGGCAAGCGTGGTCCATCGAAATTCGATTGCGATGCGTACCAGTCGCCGGAACCAGTGATCGCGCAGGCGTTCGAAGCCACGATTGAGCTTTTCCTTGAAGCGCGATGTTTTCACCGCACGACCATGTACGAAGGCATGGCGCAGATGACCGGGCAGGATGAGGAAACTTTCGATCAAGGAAGCGACGATCACGCATACGATAACCATCGGAATCGCCACCATGATACTGCCCATGCGACCGCCGATCATCATCAGCGGTAGAAACGCGGCGATGGTGGTCAGGGACGACGCCAGTACCGGCGCAAGCATGCGCCGTGCACCGCCTTCGGAGGCCATCAGCGGGTCTTCGCCCATATCGAAATGTGCCTGGGCGTCTTCGCCGACGACGATTGCGTCATCGACGATTATGCCGAGCGCCATAATTAGCGCAAACAGGCTGATCATATTGATCGAGCCTCCCACGAGGTACAGTACGGCGAGAGTCGCCATGAAAGATACGGGAATACCGACGGCCACCCAGAAGGCCACTCGGGCGGATAAAAACAGGTAAAGAATGAGTAGTACCAGTACCAGCCCACCAGCTCCGTTTTTGAGCAGCAACATGATGCGCTGCTTGATCAGTTGCCAACGCTCGTTGAAGACCTGGATTTCAATATTAGGTGGCAACTGTGGCCGGGTTTTATCGAGCCAGTTTTGCAGAATTTCGGCAGCTTCCAGCGAATCGCCATTTTCGTTGCGACGCAGTATCAGAACCACGGCGTTTTTGCCGCCCAGGCTAATGGTTGGCGAACCGGGCAGACTGCCGCGTTTGATTTTTGCGATATCGCCGAGATGAATGCGTTTATCGGCTTCGCTGACAATGGCGAGACTGGCAAAATCCTGCGGGCTGCGACGCTGATTTTGACTACGAATTTCGCGTGCACCGTCTTCTTCGCCAATGAGACCGGCAGGCAAGTCCTGGCTCGCCGCATCGATGCGGCTTGCGAGCACGTCAAGACCTATACCGAGTCGTTGAATTTGTTCGGCGGCAAGCTCAATCTCGATCTGTTGCTTGGGCAGGCCCGAAATATCGATCTTGTCGATGCCGGCGCTGATCAGTTCGCGCTCGAACTGCCGTGCCAGCAATCGCAGTTCGTCGATCTGGGAGGGACCGCTGATCAGCAGGCGGGCGACCGATTCGTAACGCACCAGCTGGGCTACCTTTGGATTTTCCGCATCGTCGGGCAGATTGCTGAAATCGTCGACCTGTTTCTTTACCTCATCCAGCGCGAAGGTCATATTGCTGTTCTCATCGAATTCGAGGGTGATGCCGGATACTCCGGTTGCTGAAGTCGATGTTAATTCTTCGAGACGATCGATACTGCGCAGTCGCTGTTCCAGCGGGACCGTAATACCTGACTCGATATCTTCGGAGCTGGCGCCGCTCCAAATAGTACTTACCGAAATCTGGTCGAGTTCGAAATTGGGGAAAAACTGCACATTCAGCTTTTGCAACGCGATGACGCCGGACAAAATCATCATCACCATCAGTAAATTAGCGGCGACCCGGTGACGCGCAAAAACGCCGAGGAGACTATTCGGCATCGATCTTCACCTTGAGCCCTGATACGGCATTAGGCAGGTGCGTGACGGCGATCAGATCACCTGGCTCGATAAGGTCACTGCGAACCAGTACCAGGACCTGGTTATCCGCGGTTCTTGCCTGACCGATAGACGCTACGTCAACCGCCTGTAATCGGTCTTCGACCACGCGGTAAACCCTCGAGTTGCCATATATTGCCTGGTAGGGAACGCCAATGACCCCTTTTTCCGCTGGGAGCTCCAGGCTCAGGGGTAATAAATCACCCGGGCGAAGCTGTCCCGCGACGGCATCGATGGCGAAGTAAACATCGATGCCGGTGGCTTCGGCTTCCCCGGCCAGGCGTCGTATCTGAAATCGCCCCGGAATCTTCCGATTAGTCACGCTGGCATAAAGCTCCTGCCCATTGGCGATCGCCTGACGCACCGAATCAAGATAGTTGATTGGCAGGTGGGCGCGGATTTCGAGGTCATCAATCGGGAACAGTGAAATCAGGATTTGGCCGAGCGAGACCCGGTCTCCCGCAGCGACCGCGACTTCGCTGATGATCGCGTCAAACGGAGCCACTACTTCCGAACGGGCCATCGCCAGCCGGGCCTGATCAAGTTCTGCCTCGCCACGATCGTGCCTTGCCTGCAGAATTTGCAACCTCGACGGGTAACTGTCGATATCGAGTTCACGCGATGTCACGGCGAGTTGTCGTCGTGCGGACTCACTGCGGACGGCATTGATGGCAGTGTCGGCGCTGAGGTTTTGTTTTTTCAGCTCGGTCAGACGTTTAACCTCGGCATTTGCCAGGATAACCAGTGCTCGCTCGGTATCCAGCGATGCCAGGTTAGACTGGTGACGTACCTTGAGCTCGGCAACCTGGTTGTCGATGTCGCGCAGATCAGCCTCGGCCTGCAACAATGAGGCAGCGAAATCGCGTCGGTCCATGGTCACCAATGGCTGGCCCTTTTTAACGCTGGCGCCATTGCGTACGAAAACTTTTTCGACTATGCCGCCACCCGGTGCCGCTGCCTTCAATTGCTCTGGTGACTCGATACGACCGTAAAGCGTTATGCTGGGGGACAACTCCTGTTTTTGCGCCGTGATTACCTCGACCTGCCAGATTTTTTCGCTAAGCGCGGGCTTCTCTCTTTCGGTCTTGCTATTCACCAGCGAAAAGTAAATAGCAGCGGCGATCAGCAACACCAGAATCGGTAGTAAAAATTTGGCCTGAGACCTTGCGGTTATCATGGATTCCAGTTGCGGGATGTATTAAGCATGACTTGTATAGCCTCAGTGTGGCAACGTCAAGCTAGGAGTTGGTTAGCTCGAAACGGTTGAGTGCCCTGTTCTTGGTGACCTTGCGTGGATCGAAAATTTTGCCATTCATCGCGAGAAACACACCCGCAGGTAACAATTGCACCGCCGCGCTGGCAACCCCTAGATTGTACATCGCATCGCTATAGCGCATACGTGCAGGTTGCATTGCGCCGAACAGCACGATGGTTTTGTCCGCAATATCGAGCAGGGCCTGTGCGGTCTCCACCATAGTATCGGTGCCGTGGGTTATCAAAACCTGATCGTTGTATACGTTGGCCACCGCGTTGCGGATTAATGCGCGATCGATTTCATCGATCTCGAGGCTATCTTTTTTTAGCAGCGATTCGATTTCGTAGTCAAAGTCGACATTGGCTTCCTCGAGTAATGTCCCGATAATCGTATCACCAATATGAAACTCGCTTTTGGCATCGAAATAAATCTTGTCGAAAGTGCCGCCGGTGGTGAAAATTTTGATCGTCAAAACCTGCTCCTGGTAACGCATTTAATATAGGCACATGGCCGGATTTATATTGTAAACTCCCGGGGCCAGCTCTACTAATCTGATTATCTTTGAATGACTGCCGAGTCCTTAGTTCAGCATAAAGTGCCGATTGTCGCCGTCTCCTGCGCCTGTATTATTGCATTGCTGGCGTTTGGCCCGCGCTCCGCGATGGGATTCTTTCAGTTGCCGATCCTGCAGGATACCGGCTGGGATAGATCGACTTTTGGAATGGCGATGGCTTTGCAGAATTTGTGCTGGGGCCTGGGTCAGCCCCTGTTTGGCTTGATTGCCGACAAGTTTGGAACCTGGCGGGTGCTCGCCGTCGGTGCAGTGCTGTATATTACAGGTTTGCTAGTAATGGCGCTCGCTTCAACCCCGGCCTGGTTGCATATTGGCGGCGGAGTCCTCATCGGTCTCGGTGTGGCGGCTTGCTCATTCGGTGTAGTTCTGGCGTCGATAGCTCGCCTGGTCAGTCCGGAAAAACGTTCGTTTGCATTCGGCCTTGGGACCGCTGCGGGTTCGGCCGGCATGTTCGTGTTTGCGCCAATTTCCCAGGGATTGATCGATAAGCTGGGCTGGTCTGACAGCTTGATTGCAATCGCTGTGGTCATGCTGCTCATTCCGCTGTTGGCGATTCCGTTACGGGGTAATTCCTCGACCTCGAAGATTGCCGCTACGGAATTCGATCAAACTGTTCGCGAAGCGTTACGGGAGGCTTTTGTCAGTAAAGGGTATCTGTTGTTAACCTCCGGTTTCTTCGTTTGCGGATTCCAGGTGGCCTTTATCACCGCGCATTTCCCGGCTTACATCAGCGATCTGGGCATCGCCTCGCGGTGGGCGGTAGTGGCGATCAGCTTGATTGGTTTTTTCAATATTATCGGCTCGCTGGCCTCGGGAGTTGCCGGCCAACGCTACTCCAAGCCAATGCTGCTGAGCTGGATTTATATTTCCCGATCAATCGTGTTCACCGCATTCTTGTTGATCCCCCCCAGTCCGACCACGGTAGTGGTGTTTTCCATTGTTATCGGCATTCTATGGTTATCGACCGTGGCGCCAACCAATGCCCTGGTTGCTGTGATGTTTGGCACCCGTTACCTGGGATTGCTCGGCGGTATCGTGTTCTTTTCCCATCAGCTGGGATCATTTCTCGGTGTATGGATGGGTGGGGTTCTTTATGACGCTACCGGTTCCTACGATGTGGTCTGGTGGCTCGGGGTCGCGCTCGGCATCTTCGCCGCCGTCGTGCACTGGCCTATCCGCGAAGAACCGGTACAACGTCCCGTCTCCCAAACCGCATAGCATCTCAGGTTTTAGCGCTGAATAGCGCGGGCGTGTGGTTGCTTTCTCCGAACCGCCGTAACCGGAGCGCCGGCCGAACCGTCCATGTAGGCTCGCGTGCGACGTCCCTGTCGCACAGCGTTCTGAGAAAGCAACCACACGCTCACGCCTCGATAGTGTCAGCTACTTCCGGGGGAAAGCCCGCATTATTGTAGCGATACATGGATGGTGCGGTCCGTCGTTACGGGCTCCAAGCGATTCCAGGGATGGACCAAGCGGCGCGCGCGCCGCTTGGGAGCGTCTTTTGCGGGTTTGTTCCCCGAGGTAGCGTTGGTGTGGAAGTGGAATAAGTATCGGTTTTACGGCGAGGTGGTGGAATTAAACCAGTGGAGGTTCTTCGCTTTTCAGATCGTCGGTACTCGGATCCAGTTCTTCGTGGTAGGCATCAATGTTTTCCGCGACCTGGTCGATTTCCTCGTAGCTGGCAATATTGAATATTGCTTCACCCGCGAACACCAGTGGCAGGTTGGTTTTGCCGATAATAATGCCATCCACGGGGCTGATCAGTTGCTCGTTATTTTCGCCCAGTGGATCGCTGATATAGGCCAGCAGGTCGCCGACCTCCACCCTGGATCCGGTGGCGACCAACGAGCGCAGAATGCCGCTTTGCGCGGCCCGTACCCAACGGTTGGTGTTTGCGATCATGGCTTCGACTTTACGCTGCTTCCTGCTCCTGGCGCGCATCCCCAGTTCGGACATCACGTCGAGTACGCCACGGACACCTGCTCTGATCGCGACTTCGTCGAAGCGCAGTGCCTCACCCGCTTCGTAGAGGAGGACTCCTATGCCATTGTCATGTGCGGCGGAGCGGAAAGTACCATCGAGTAACTCGGCGTTTAGAATTACCGGAACACCGAAGGCGCGCGCGAGTTTCTCCAGATCAGGGTCGTCGCTGAGTCTGGCCCGAATCTGCGGCAGGTTTTCGCGATTAACCGCACCGGTATGCAAATCAATGATGTGAGTACAGTGTGGAATGATTTCGGTCATGACAACATGAGCAAGCCGCGCGGCCATCGAGCCTTTTTCTGAACCTGGGAATGATCGATTCAAGTCGCGTCGATCGGGCAGGTAACGTGACTTGGAGACAAACCCGTAGACATTAACCACCGGAATCGCGATCAGGGTACCCTTGATGCGATCGATGGACTTGTGTGCCAGCAGTCGCCGAATGATTTCGACGCCGTTTATTTCATCGCCGTGTACCGCCGCACTGACCAGTAACACCGGGCCTGGCTTGCGTCCATGTACCACGTGTACCGGCATATTGACGCTACTGTGAGTGTAGAAACTGGGCAGTGGTATATCGATCGACGTGCGATCTCCGGGATTAAGCTCGATCCCGGCTATCTTTATGCCCGCTTGCATTTCAACCCTTGCCACGCGTCCTGGTTTTACCGGGTTGCAATTTCTCAAGGTTGCCAATAATCATGCCGGCGACGTCCTTGCCCGTTGCACCTTCGATGCCCTCGAGGCCAGGACTTGAATTCACTTCCATGACCACCGGACCGTGGTTGGAACGCAGCAGATCGACACCGGCGACGTTCAGGCCCATTATGCGCGCTGCCCTGACAGCAGTAGAGCGCTCTTCGGGGGTGATTTTGATCAGGCTGGAAGAACCGCCACGATGCAGGTTGGAACGAAACTCGCCCTTGGGTGCCTGGCGTTTCATTGCCGCGACGACCTTGCCATCAATTACGAAGCAGCGGATATCTGAACCACCGGCTTCCTTGATGAATTCCTGAACCAGGATATCGGCTTTAACGCCCATAAATCCTTCGATAACACTCTCGGCGGCTTTTTGTGTTTCTGCCAGCACCACACCGATGCCCTGGGTTCCCTGCAATAGCTTGACCACCAATGGTGCGCCACCGACCATCTTGATGACATCCTTGATGTCATCGGGTTTGTTGGCGTAACCGGTAAGCGGCATGCCGATACCCCGGCGCGACAATAATTGCAGCGAGCGCAATTTGTCCCTTGAACGGCCGATCGCGACTGATTCATTGAGTGCTACTACGCCCATCATTTCAAACTGTCTCAGAACGGCCAGGCCATAAGCGGTCACCGATGCGCCGATACGGGGTATGACCGCGTCGAAGTTTTCGAGCAACTCGCCGCGGTAGTGTATTGAAGGCTTGTGTGCCGCAACATTCATATAAGCGCGCAATACATCGATAACAACAATCTGATGGCCACGCTCTTCGGCAGCTTCGATGATGCGACGTGATGAATACAGTTTTCGATTTCTCGAAAGAAGAGCAATTTTCATGTGTGTTTCTGCCTATAAACCGTAAAGATTGCGTGGCCTTAGTTTACCGTTGATATACGAAGCGCCCGGATCAACCACGAAGCGGTTTTCCATAGCCCGGCGCCCCAGTAGCATGCGAAAGCGCATAGTATCACGGTTTGTCAGGGTCAGTTCAATTGGCCAGGCGTTTTCACCGATCACGATTTTGCTCTGGATGACGTAGCGCATTTCGCGATGACCGCCGGAATCGGTTACCTCGCGAAAGTCGAACACCGGGGCGTGGCATTCAACTTCGAAATCCTGGTTACGCTGGATCGGATGGATTAGAAAGCGGAGCATATCGACTCCATCCCTGGAATAAGGTTCGATCAAAAAGGCATGTAATGCGGAGGTGCGGGCACCCGTGTCAATCTTGGCCTTGATCGCCGGTAAATTCAGCTCGGGTAAGGCTGCCCATTCCCGCCATCCAATGGTGGCTTGTGTCGAGTCTGTCATCATTGAGCATAACGCCGCTACCGAGATTCGCTGGAATCTCACCTTTCCCGACCGCGATG
>Ga0265303_10001367_pt1 | contig 14912 bp, 12 predicted proteins | sample Helome_2_FD_192494 | JGI IMG/M metagenome (GOLD analysis project Ga0265303, IMG submission 192494) | Marine sediment microbial communities from subtidal zone of North Sea - Hel_20160317 (Illumina Assembly) | ecosystem: Environmental > Aquatic > Marine > Subtidal zone > Sediment ... | reverse complement strand
CAGCGCGGCGAGGCCTTCATCCTGCAGGGTGGCGACTGTGCCGAGACTTTTGACGAGTGCACGTCGGAAAACATTGTCGACAAGCTCAAAATCCTGCTGCAGATGAGCCTGGTCATGATCTACGGGCTCAAAAAGCCCGTGATTCGGGTGGGTCGCATGGCGGGGCAGTACGCGAAGCCGCGTTCTGCTGACACCGAAACCCGCGAAGGCACGACGTTACCGAGTTTTCGTGGCGATCTCGTCAACCGCAGCGGTTTCACACCCGACGACCGGATTCCCGATCCGCAAATGATCCTGCGCGGTTACGAGCGAGCGGCGCTGACGCTCAACTTCGTGCGCTCCCTGATCGACGGCGGTTTTTCCGATCTTCACCACCCCGAATACTGGGATCTGGGTTGGGTGGGTCATTCGCCCGCGGCTTCTGAATATCACGCCATCGTCTCATCGATTTCGGATTCGCTCGACTTCCTCGAGACTGTATCGGGACGCCAGTTTCATCGTACACAGCGTGCCGAGATCTACGCGGCGCACGAAGGGCTGCACCTGCATTACGAGCAGGCGCAGACGCGTTTTCTCGAGCGCCGCGAGCGCTGGTACAACCTAACGACGCATTTCCCCTGGATCGGTATGCGGACGGCGCAGACGGACGGCGCCCATATCGAGTATTTTCGCGGCATCGCAAACCCGGTCGGGGTCAAGGTCGGGCAGGGCATGACACGTGAGTGGGTCCAGGATCTCGTGCGGGTCCTGAATCCCAATAATGAGCCCGGGCGCCTGACGCTGATTCATCGCTTCGGTGCCAAGGCCATCGAGCAACACCTGCCGGACCTGATCTCGGCCGTGCGTGAGACGGGTTCGCCAGTGCTCTGGGTCTGCGACCCCATGCACGGCAATACCGAGAGCACGGCCGATGGCACCAAGACGCGGCGCTTCGACAATATCGTTGCGGAGCTCGAGTCAGCTTTCAAGGTGCACGAATCGATGGGCAGCTACCTGGGTGGCGTGCACCTGGAACTGACGGGCGAAAATGTCACGGAATGCACGGGCGGCGCCCGAGGGCTGACGGATGGCGACCTTGCCAGGGCCTACAAGTCAACGGTCGACCCGCGACTCAACTACGAGCAGGCCATGGAAATCGCCATGCGCATCGCGGGTCTCAAGGACGGTTCGTAGCAGCGATCGTCCGGTATTCGCCCGGTTGCAGGTCGTCGAGATTCCACGGTCCGATCGAGGCTCGAATCAGTCGTAATGTCGGCAGGCCGACCGCCGCTGTCATTCGTCGTACCTGCCGGTTTCGGCCCTCGGTTATAATAATTTCTATCCAGCTGTCCGGCACGCTGGCCCGGTACCGAATCGGCGGCTCGCGATTCCAGAGGCCCTCGGGCTCTTCAATCGGCCTGGCCGTTACCGCTCTCGCCTGGCCGTCCTTGAGTTGCATGCCCTTTACGAGCCTTTGGAGCTGCTGCGCGGTCGGCGTTCCCTCGACCTGCGCCCAATAGGTCTTGGCGGTTTTCGATCGCGGCTGGGTAATCCGCGCCTGTAGCCTGCCGTCGTCCGTCAACAGCAGCAGGCCCTCGCTGTCGTAGTCCAGGCGCCCGGCCGGGTAGACATCCGGAACGTCAATGTAGTCGGCAAGCGTTGCGCGGCCGTCGTTGTCCCGGAACTGGCACAGCACCCGGTAGGGCTTGTTGAACAGAATCAATGGCATGAGCAGCCTACATTGCCCAATCCGGCTCGACCTGTACAATGCACGGCCACTGAATCCGGCCGAGAGTCGCATGAAATACGAACATATCGAGGTACCCGCCGACGGCGCGGCCATCAAGGCCAATCCTGATAACTCCGTGATCGTGCCCGACAACCCGATTATCCCGTACATCGTGGGTGACGGCATCGGCGTCGATGTCACGCCCGTCATGCTCAACGTGGCTGAAGCGGCCGTCGAGCTTGCGTATGGTGACGATCGCCACCTGCGCTGGATGCGCGTGCACGCGGGCCAGCGTGCGGCCGAGATCTACGGCGACGGTCAGTACCTGCCCGACGAAACGCTGCACGCGCTCAAGAAATTCGTCGTTTCGATCAAGGGACCGCTGGCGACACCGACGGGCGGCGGTATCCGCTCGCTCAACGTCGCGATTCGCCAGATGATGGACCTCTACGCCTGCGTGCGCCCGATCCGCTACTTCCCGGGCGTGGAAACGCCGATGAAAGACTCGGACCTCGTCGACATGACGATTTTTCGCGAGAACACCGAGGACATCTACGCGGGCATAGAGTACCCGACCGGATCCCAGGAGGTGCAGAAGCTCATCCACTTCCTGCAAAAGGAACTCGGCGTCACCGAAATTCGATTCCCGGCAAGCTCGGGCATCGGAATCAAGCCTGTGTCGCGCGAGGGTTCGGAGCGTCTCGTCAGGAAAGCGATCCAGTACTGCATCGAGCGGGACCAGGGCTCTGTTACGCTCGTGCATAAGGGCAACATCATGAAGTACACCGAGGGCGCTTTCTGCCACTGGGGGTACGACGTCGCCAAAGTCGAGTTCGGCGCTATCGAGAAAGATGGCGGCCCCTGGCTCGCGTTCGACAACCCCGTGACGGGACGCGAGATCATCATAAAGGACGTCATCGCGGACAACTTCCTGCAGCAAATACTGCTGCGCCCCGAAGACTACGACATCATTGCGACGCTGAACCTCAACGGCGATTACATCTCCGACGCGCTCGCCGCACAGGTCGGCGGAATCGGCATCGCGCCGGGTGGCAATATCGGCGATGGCGTGGCCGTGTTCGAGGCGACGCACGGCACTGCGCCCGGTTTCGCGGGCAAGAATCGCGTCAACCCGGGGTCCCTGATTCTCTCGGCCGAGATGATGCTGCGCTACATTGGCTGGGGCGAAGCGGCTGACCTGATCATCAAGGGCGTCGCCGGCGCCATCCACGCCGGCGAGTTGACCTTCGACCTCGCGCGCCTGCGTGCTGCCATCCGCGCGCCGAAACGCAAGGTGAAAACACACGACAAGAAAGAGGTCGAGGAGCAGCTCGAGCAGCTCATCCCGGGCGCAAGACTGGTCGGCACCCGCGGCTTCGGCAGGGCGGTCATCCGCCACATGAGCGATTGACCGCTATATTCGACGCAAGCTGTCGTGCCTGTCCGCGCTTGTCGGGGTTCCTCGACGAGGTGCAGGAACGATACCCGGACTATTACTGTCGCCCGGTGCCGCCGTTCGGCGCGTCCGAGGCGCGATTCCTGATCGTGGGCCTGGCGCCGGGTATGCACGGTGCGAACCGTACAGGCCGCCCGTTCACGGGGGATCATGCCGGCATCCTGCTGTACCAGATGCTGCACAAGTATGGGTTCGGGTCCCGCGATCAGTCTGAAGCGGTGAACGATGGGCTCGAGCTGATCGACTGCCGCATCACGAATGCCGTGAAGTGCCTGCCGCCCGACAACAAACCGGTCGGCGCCGAAATCAATACCTGCAATGCGTTTCTTGCCAATGAGCTCGAGCTGCTGCCGAAAAGCTCGGTCGTGATGGCCCTCGGTGGAATCGCGCACCGTGCCATCATCAAGGCTCGCGGGTTGCGCCAGGCGGATTACAAGTTCGGCCATGCGGCGCTGCATGACCTGGGTGACTTCGAGGTCCTCGATTCCTATCACTGCAGCCGCTACAACACGAACACCGGTCGGCTGACCGAGGCCATGTTCGACGACATATTTGCGAAGGCGCGGGTGTTACTGGATAAATAGCGCGGTGAGTGACGAAGCGCCATTCGAGGTCAAGACCTTTCTAAAAAGCCTGACGCATCGCCCGGGCGTGTACCGCATGCTCAACGCGAAGCATCGCGTGATCTACGTCGGCAAGGCACGCGACCTGAAGAAACGCGTGTCGAGCTACTTCACGCGTGCGCAACAGGCGCCCAAGACAGCGGCCATGATGGAGCAGGTGGCACGCGTCGAGGTTACGGTCGCCAACACCGAGGCGGAGGCCCTGATCCTCGAGTACAGCCTGATCAAGCGTCACAAGCCACGCTTCAACGTGTTGTTACGTGACGACAAGAGCTACCCTTATATATACGCGTCCACGGACCAGCCATTCCCGCGTCTCAAGTTTCATCGCGGAGCGCGCCGTGGCAAGGGGCGTTACTTCGGCCCATACCCGAGCACCCGGGCCGTCCGCCAGACCATCAATGAACTGCAGAAGCTGTTCCTGATTCGCAATTGCGAGGACAGTTTCTTCAACAATCGCACGAGGCCGTGCCTGCAGTACCAGATCAAGCGCTGCACTGCGCCGTGTACCGAGCTGATTTCGTCGGAGCAGTACTGCGCCGATATCGACGCGGCCATACAGTTTCTCGAGGGCAAGAACGCCGCCGTCGTCGATACCTTTGTTAGACGTATGGAGGAAGCATCCGCCGGGCAGCACTACGAGCAGGCGGCGCGATTCCGGGACCAGATCTCGAAGCTCAAGGAAGTGCAGGCGAAGCAACTCGTCAAGCGCACAGACCACAAGGACCTCGATATCCTGGGCTTTGCATCGAACGGTGCGATCCACTGCGTGACCGTGATGTTCATCCGCAATGGCTCGGTCATCGGCAGTCGCGATCACTTTCCGCGGCTGCCTGGCGAGACCGACAGGCAAAAGATCCTCAATGCGTTCGTAGCCCAGTACTACCTGGGGCGCGAAGCGCCGCCCGAGATCATCATTGAGACCGGGATTGCCGACGGGGAGTTGTTGCAGGTTGAGCTCGGTGAACGTGCCGGGCACAAGGTGGCGATCCGACATCGCGTGCGGAGCGACAGGGCGCGCTGGCTGCAGATGGCGCGGACAAATGCAGAGCAGGGACTCACGTTAAAAGCAGCGAGCAATGCGACAATTCGCAAGCAGTTCGCCGTGCTTGGGGAAGCGCTCAAGCTCGATGAAACACCACAGCGTCTGGAATGCTTCGACGTCAGCCATACGTCGGGCGAAGCGACCGTCGCTTCGTGCGTGGTCTTCAATACGGCCGGACCGTTGAAGAGCGACTATCGTCGCTTCAACCTGAGCCCCGAAGCGGCCGGTGACGATTATGGTGCCATGGCCGAAGCATTGCGACGACGCTACGAGCGCGTCAAGAAGGGCGAGGTGCCGATGCCCGATGTGTTGTTCGTTGATGGCGGAAAGGGGCAACTGGCCGAAGCCATGAAAGTGCTCGATGAACTGGAGCTCGACTGGCTGACCGTTGTCGCAGTCGCTAAAGGGAGGGCGCGACGCCCGGGGGCCGAGCGCCTGTTCCGGCCTGGCAGTGACACGGCCGAGTCCCTGCCGCCGGATTCACCGGCTCTGCTGCTGATCCAGCAGATTCGAGACGAGGCGCATCGTTTCGCGATCACGGGCCATCGCCACCGGCGTGCCAAGGCCCGCAAGACGTCGAGACTTGAGCAGATTCCGGGGCTGGGTCCGAAAAAGCGCCGCGAGTTGCTACGGCAGTTCGGTGGGCTGCAGGGCGTCGTCTCCGCGGGTATGGACGACCTGGTGCAGGTGCGCGGTATTGGTCGCACGCTGGCAGAAACCATATACAATGACCTGCACCCGGACAACGAATAACAACAGAGCCGACATTGAAACTGAATCTCGCCATCATCCTGACGCTGTTTCGGATCGCGGCCATTCCCGCGGTGGTCATCTGTTTTTACAGCACCATTCCCAACGCGCGACCGATCGCAGCGATATTGTTCGGAATCGCGGCCGTCACGGATTTCATCGATGGCTGGGTAGCGCGCAAGTTCAATCAGACGTCGCGATTCGGCGAATTCCTGGATCCCGTTGCCGACAAACTCATGGTGGCGATCGTGCTCGTGATGTTGGTGCAGGCACAGTCGGGCTGGTTCGAAGACGTGATCGCCATGATCATCATCGGCCGCGAGATCACGGTTTCGGCGCTCAGGGAGTGGATGGCGACGATCGGTGAGCGTGCCAACGTCAAGGTCGGCTGGGCCGGCAAGATCAAGACCACGTTCCAGATGTTCGGCATCGCTTTCATGGTCTACAAGGTGCCGATGTTTGGCGTAGATATGTATACGGCCGGGTTCGCGTTGCTCGTGATTGCAGCTGGCCTGACGATCTGGTCGATGTTCATTTATCTGAAGGCCGCGTGGCCGTCCATTGTCAGCGACCAGGAAGGCGACCAGCAGAACGGATAGTGCGCGGCAATTCGAAAAAGGGCGTACAATCGCCTTGACAGCGGCCGCGAAGCCGCTAGAATCTCGCTCCTCTGCAAGACATAGCGGGTGTAGCTCAGCGGTAGAGCATCACGTTGCCAACGTGAGGGTCGTGAGTTCAATCCTCATCACCCGCTCCAAACACGAAAAGGGCCGTCCATCGGACGGCCCTTTTTCATTGGGGACTGGAACCAGTCAGTCTTACCAGCGCGCCCACCTCCGAATCGAAGTAGCCCGGCGCGTAACCCTCGTAAGTCCTCGCTCCGTTCTTGTGGGTAAACGTCAGCATGCCGTGGTCAGCGTCAGGAAAAATTGTCAGGCTGTAGGGCTTGCCCGCTTCAATCAGGGAATGCAGCGTGGCGATGGTCTGCTCGTTAGGGGCACTGCGGTCGTCTTCCGCGAGTAGCCAGGCCATCGGGGTTTCGGAACTCTCGAGCAACTCCGTAGAGTCGTAGTACCAATCGAGTCCCTTGGGAAGTCGTCGCGGACCGATCAGCTTCACGAGAAACTTCGGCCACTTGACGAGCGTGCCGACGGGTGTGCCGTCGAGGTGCTCGAGCCAGGCGGCATCGCGATGTATTTCCTTCTGTACCTCGAATTCGCGCCAGCCTTCTTTGAATTCACTCGCAACGAGGGCCACAGCGGCGCGGATGAGTTCATCTCCATCTTGCAGCTCGCCACCTGCAACACCGGCATCGAGAAGTAGCTGGCGCATTTCGAGTCGCGCCTCTTCGGCCGGCGACTGGATCATGCCGTAGTTGACGACGACGAACCTGATCCGTTCGGTTTTCGAAGCCGCCAATGGCGCGACCCAGGCGCCCTGGCTGTAGCCAGAAAGGCCGATTCGTCGCTTGTCGATCTCGGGCACAGATTCCAGGAAATCAACGGCGGCAACGACGTCCTCGGCGAGTTGCTCAAAGTCGAAGTTAAACCGCCCCTCGGAGCGGCCTGATCCGCGCTTGTCGTAGGTCAGCGCCGCAAAGCCGTTGGCCACGAAGAAATCGCTGTTGTAGAACCACTCCGTACCCGGCGAGTCACCGGAGCCATGCACGAGCACGACGGCCGGGTAGGGTGGCGGCGAATCGGGCAGGTGCAGCCGCGAGAACAGGCGTGCTCCGTCGCTTTCGAAGTATGCCTCCCGCTCCGTGCCAATTCGGCGGGCCGTTTGGGGGCTGGCGTCTCCGGACCGCCACTCGATTGAGTCGAAGTCGCCTTGTTCGGCGGAATCGAAGCGAACCTCGATTTCGACGGGCTCGCGCTCTGAAAAACCCGGTCCGGACACGAACACATGCTCGGACTCGGGGTAGAGGCGACCACTCTTGCCGCTCTCGTAAATGCGATACCTGAGCGTGTCGTCCACACTGCGGCGGATACTGACCGTTCGTCCGTCGTCGAGGCGGTAGGCGCCAAGCAGGGCATTTGGAGGTTCCGTCGAGGCACAGCTTGCCAGCCACAGGCAGAGCGCCAGTATCAGCTTTGATTTCATCGAGTCCATCCTTTGGATAACAACACCACTCCAGCATCGGTGCACCCCGACAAATGGGCAAGCTCTGACGTGTCCGGCTGAGCGCAGCCGGACAAACAAGGCTGGATTCGCCTACACGTTGCCTTCGGAACGGGCTTTGCGAAACTGTGCCGGGGTCTCGCCGGTATCCTTGCGAAACGCCTCGTAAAAGGTCGAGCGTGAGCGGAATCCGGCCATCAGGCCGACAGCTTCGACGGAAGTGCGCGCCTCCTCGGCACTTTTCAGGAGTGTTCTTGCCTCCTGCGCGCGATGCCGGTTGACGAAGTTGTAGAAGTTGCCGTCGTCCGACTTGCCAAACAAGGCCGATAACTCGCGCTCGGGTGTGTCGATGGCCCGTGCCAGCTGCCCGAGCGTGAGGCGCGAATCGAGGTGCGGTTTCTCTGTCTGCATGTACAGGTCAACCGAATCGAGCGATAGCGTCGGGGCAGGGCGGTCCTCAACGACCTGGCTTAGCGCCATGAGCGAGCGCGAGTCGGTCAGAACCAGGACCGTGAACGTGAGAATCAGCGCGGCGCCGACGAGCGGCACGAGGTCGAACATCCAGCCAACGCCCGGCAGCAGCATGCGGCTGAACTGAAATGCATGAAGGACCCAGAGACCGATGATGAGCATACGCAGGTGGTGTACCCGGCTGACGAGGTTTCTTGCCGAAATGACGTAAATCCACGTCGTCAGGCAGGTGTACGCGATCTGGGTGAAAATCACGACATTGATCGCCCGGCTCATGATGAAGTCTGTACCCGTCACCATCGCGAAGACAAGAAACGCGACGGGCGGCACATAGAACAAGCGCGAAACTGTGCCGCGCCCGAGGGCACTGCTGACGTAGTCAAGGAACAAGGCCGCGGCCAATAGCACGACGACGTAGTCGGACAGCAGGATCCACCAGGCCGTTGGAATCCAGAAGTTGTCGACGGCTGTAAACGACAGCAGCAGGTAGCCGTAGGCCAAAAGGGCCGCGCCCAGCTTGCGGCGCGACCGTGTCTTGTGCAGCCGTGGACTGAATATCAGTATGCCGCCGAGCAGGAATGCGTTAGCAGACCCGGTGATCTGTATGAATGCCTGCCAGAGCTCGTCGGCCATGAGTGGAGGATGCGATTCTCGCGTTGGGAACAGGCAACAAAATACCCGAACAGCGCACGAACCTCATCTTCCGCGGTCACGGTCTGCAATCGAGTGAAGACCTTCAGTGGGTTTTCACAAGCGCCTCAATTTCATCGGCGGAACCCAGGACCCTGGGATTCTCGTACAGGTCCGGCGCGCAGTTTGCGGGCATGTATTTGTGCGGCTGCAGCGTTTTGTTGTTCACCACCCATGAAGCGCCTGGACGGCGATTGCCAAGGAAAGTATGCACGCGCTGCGTGTGAATGCCCGCGTACTCGGCGACGGCCTGGTATGTGCCCCTTATCCTGTTGCGCTCGAGAGCGGACCTGGCTTCTTCAACTCGGGTGTAACTCATTGCAATTACTCCTGTTTTAGGACCTGAAGCGTAGTCTTCCGGAATTGCCCCGAGATATCTGGTCCGATGACGTCAGCCGCTTGTTTTTTTCAGTCATTTAGGGCAATTCCGGCTCAGGTTTCGGCGATACCTGCCGCTAAATACCAGTGGAAATCTCAATTTCTTGGCTGGGTTATGGAATCTAAAATCGGGCGGTACGAAATTATCCGGCGCATTGGCCGCGGTTCGCAGGGCTCCGTGTACCTTGGTCGCGACCCCAAACTGGATCGTCTGGTCGCGGTGAAGGTCCTCACGGCCATGGACGCCGAACTGAACAAGGTTGCCGAGGACGGCACGCCGCTTGAAGCGCGCATGTCCAGCAAGCTGAATCATCCCAATATCGTTCCTATTTACGATGTAGGCGAGTGCGATGCCGGCCCCTACCTGATTTTCGAGTACGTCGAAGGCCAGCCACTCGTCGATGTGCTCAAATCGAAAGGCCCGATGTCGATTGAAGAAGCAGTTCCGCTGATCTCATCGACCCTCAAGGCGCTCTCCACGGCACACGCCGCGGAAATACTGCACCTCGATTTGAGTCCCAGGAATATTCTCATCGACGGCGATAGTGTGCCGCGCGTCATGGACTTTGGACTTGCGCAATACGTGAGCATGGCACGCGAGCCCAGGGATACCGCGTCGGGCACACTGCGCTACATGGCGCCGGAACATTTTCTGGGCGACCCGCTCGGTCCCTGGACCGACGTGTTCGCGCTCGGCAGTACGTTCTACGAAGTCGTTACGGGCAAGCGCGCCATGAAAGGCGATAATCTCGAGCAAATCCAGTACCGCATCATCCTGGGCGACGTTGACTACGAGCTCTTCAAGGACATGCCGCATGGCGACGCTTTTGCGCGTTTCATCGCCGGTGCCCTGGAAAAGGGACGTGACGGCCGTTATTCCGACTGTTCGTCGATGAATGAAGCCTTCAAGTTATTTCTTGAGGAAACCGGGCTTGCCGAGAAGGCAACGAGCGAGGGGTCCAGCCACAGCACGATCGACTTCCTGCTGCGAAAAATGCAGCGTACAGGCGATTTTCCGGCTATTTCCAAAACCCTGTCCGATATTAACCGCCTGACCGGTGACGACAAGCAGGCCAATGCCGACAAACTGGCTAACGTCATCCTTCGTGACTTTGCGCTGACCGGCAAGTTGCTAAAGCTTGTCAATTCTTCCTTCTACGGCAGCCGGGCTACCGAGATTACGAGTATTTCGCAGGCCGTCGTTTTCCTGGGCGTAGAACAGGTACGCATGACGGCAAACAGCCTGGCTTTCTTCGGTCATATGAAAAGCGATTCCGCGGCACTCAAGGATTCGATGACCAAGTCTTTCCTGAGTGGACTGATCGCACGACATCTTGCGCAACGCGCGGAGCTGCCGGGCGCAGAAGAGGCATTCATCAGCGGAATGTGTCAGAACCTCGGCGAAAACCTCGTCATCTTCTATTTTGGCGATGAATACGAGGACATCGTCGAGCTGCAGGAAAAAGAGGGACTGGACAAGGCTGCGGCAGCGCGCGGCGTGCTCGGCGTCAGCTACGCCGAGATTGGCGGTGCTGTTGCCAAGATCTGGAACTTGCCTGCCTCGATTCTCGAGGCGATTCGCGGTGTCCCACCCGGAAAGATCATGGTCCCTTCTTCCGACGACGACGAACTGCGTGATATTGCCGTGTTCGCGAACGAGCTCTGCGATCTGTTTCACCGGCACGATCGCGACGACATCGAGGATGCCATCGTCGATCTTTTGGCGCGATTCATGTCGAGTGTGCCAATGGCGCCGGACTACTGCCTCAAACTCATGGCAGCGGTTGTCGAGAAGCTCAAGCAGTTTGCGCCGATCTTCGAGATCAATGTTGCGACCAATAACTTCTGCAAGTCGGTCCAGGCGTGGCTCGATGTCCAGGACCTGCCGGACGCCGCGGAGGCGGGCGCCGCCTAACCTGCGATCGGCACGCCAATTTAACCAGCAAGTATCGTCCGCCAAACGCGGAGACGTTCCCGTGGCCGGTTCAGATATCTCGGGGATATCTTTGCTAGTCTTGGTGTCAAGAATAACGACCGATAAACGGGAGCGAAACGATGGATACTGCATGGATACCGATCTTCGTCCTGTCTTTCGCCGAATGCGTTGCGCCTGCCGGCAAGACCGTGTGCCAGGAGCACGAGTTCGAACTGCAATTTCTTACCCAGGCCGACTGTGAGGCAGCACTTGAACAACTTATCGCCGTAAAGGATGCCTCTGAGACGATCATCGTCGACAAGAAGCAATCGCGTTGCGCGCCGTCGGCGCGGCAACACGCCGTTTACGCGAACCTCGCCGAGGTCAGCGCCGCGGTTGCTGATGACGAGGCATGGATTGCACCGGCTACCCAGGAGCCCGTGACAGACTCAATGCGCAAGGTGCACCAGGAGCGGCTCGCGAGCCTGCCGTCGTGCGAAGATTCAAAGGGGGTCGCGCCCTGCACGATTGGCGAGATCATTATCGAAGAGGCCGCAGCGCCGAATCAGGTCGAGATCTGGCAGCGCGGGAAGTAGCGAACCGGACCCACCGCGAAATTCTGTGCCGGAACGTCTAATCGTTTTCGGCAGTCGCAACCACTCGGGCAGTGCCAGCGGGGCCGACGGATGCCGCGAGCACGATCGGCCGGCAGCAAACGTGGCAGTCCTCGACGTAGGATTGCTCGTTCACCGAGCCGTCGATCAGCACCGTGATGCTCTCATCGCAGTATGGACAGCGAATGTCGTGTTCGATTAGTTCGTTCATCGCGGAATATCGTTAAGCTGCAGTCCTATGAAAACACCGGGCCCCGTCGAAATCCAGCTACGCGCACTGAGCCGAAGTTTTAGCGAGGGCGAGCGCGAACACGTTGTGCTCGACGACGTGAATGTCGACCTTGTGCGCGGCGAGACGGTTGCGCTGCGCGGCCGCAGCGGCTCGGGCAAGTCGACATTGTTGAACCTGATCGGCGGCATCGATACACCGGACTCGGGCACCGTGTCCGTGGCGGGCGTCGACCTGACGGCGCTCACCGAGCGCGACCGAACCCTGTTCAGACGCCGGCACATCGGCTTTGTCTACCAGGCCTTCAACCTCGTGCCGACCCTGAATGTCGCGGATAACATTCGCCTCGTGCTCGAGCTCAACAAGGAACCGCGGGCCGACGCGCGCATCGCCGAACTGCTGGACGCCGTGGATCTTGCCGACCGCGCCAAGAGTTTCCCCGACGTGCTCTCCGGCGGGGAGCAGCAGCGCGTGGCAATCGCACGCGCGCTGAGTCATAGGCCCTCTGTGCTGCTGGTCGATGAGCCGACCGGTAATCTCGACGACATTACGGCCGAATCGGTTCTTGCGTTGCTGGAGCAGCTTGTGCGCGGGTCAGGCGGCACGATGCTGATCGCCACTCACAGCGCACGCTTGGCAGCCTCATGTGATCGGGTGTTCGAGTTGCACAACGGCAAGCTAGAAGAAGCCTCGGTGAACCGATGATCCCGGCGACGTACCGCGCGAGCTTTAGTTACCTGGTACGGCATCCATGGCAGCTCGCGCTGGCGCTGCTCGGCATCGGTATCGGCGTCGCCGTGATCGTCGCGGTGGATCTCGCCAACTCGAGCGCGCGCAAAGCGTTCCTGCTGTCGATGGATGCGATCGCGGGCGAGACCACTCACCAGGTCATTGGCGGTCCGCGCGGCGTGCCCGAGGACGTCTACGTGGACCTGCGGGTGGAATCCGGCATTCGGAGCATCGCGCCGGTCGCCGAAGGCGACGTCGATGTCGCCGACAGATCGATGCGGATACTCGGCGTCGATATATTCGCTGAGCGCGAAATGCGCGCATTCACGGGCGAAGGCTCAGGCGGGGACATCATTCGCGGTTTCCTGACGCAGCCAGGCGCCGTCACGATGTCGGAAAGCACGGCTGGCAAGCTCGACATAAAACCGGGGGAGGGGTTCCGGGTGCACGCGGCTGGCCGGCTGCACGAGGCCACTCTACTCGGGACATTCGAGGACGAATCAGGGAGCCTCGACAATCTCCTCATCACAGACATCGCTACTGCGCAGGCCTGGCTGGGCCAAGAGGGCTTGCTCACGCGAATCGACGTCCGCATCGCCGACGGCGATCGCGAGGCATTACAGCGGCTCGAGGCGGCATTACCGGCGGGCACGCGCGTGCTTGCGGCGGCTGGTCGCACCCGCGCAACGGCCGAGATGAGCGCGGCCTTCATGACCAACCTGACGGCCATGAGCCTGCTCGCACTGCTCGTTGGCCTGTTCCTGATCTTCAACAGCGTCAGTTTCTCAGTCCTGCAGCGGCGCGAGCTGATCGGCATCCTGCGGGCGCTCGGAATCACGCGAGGGCAGGTATTCGGCCTTATCCTGGCTGAAGCGCTGGTTCTGGGAGCCGTCGCCGCGCTCCTCGGGGTAGCCCTGGGGATCTGCCTCGGCGAACAGCTGCTTGTGCTTGTGTCGCGCTCGATCAACGACCTCTATTTCCGTGTCAACGTGACCGATGTCAGTGTCGATACGTTCTCGATCGCCAAAGGCATGCTTGCGGGTATCGGCGCCTCACTGGTCGCCGCGTTCGCCCCGGCGCTTGAAGCGACGTCCTACGCACCGCGGCTCGCACTCACGCGTTCTGCTCTCGAGGAGCGGGCAGGGCGCTCCCTCCCGTTCGTGACGATTGCCGGCCTCGCAACGATGCTGGTTGCGACGGCGGTGTTGGCCCTCTCGGAACGCGACCTGGTCGCGGGTCTCGCAGCCGTCTTCCTGTTGATCCTCGGCTTCTCGCTCTGCGTACCGCAGGTTATCCGGTTTACGTCGGCGCTGCTTGCCCCTGCGGCCCAGCGACTCGGTGGGACTCCAGCGCGCATGGCTGTGGCGGGCATCGGCGCGAGCCTGAGCCGCACGGGAGTGGCCATCGTCGCGCTGGCCGTCGCCGTATCGGCCACGATCGGCGTCAGCGTAATGGTCGGCAGTTTCCGGGCCTCGGTTGGAGACTGGCTCGAGCAGACGTTGCAGGCGGACCTCTACGCAGGCCCGCGGCAGGGCTCGATGGATCCAGCGCTCATCGACGAGATCAGCGCGATGCCGGGCGTCAAAGCCGTGAGCACGAGTCGCCGCGCATGGATCGAGGATGCCAACGGACGTACGCAACTCGTCGCAATACGGATGGCACCCGGTAGCTTCGCTGGTACCGAGATACTTGATGCGGACCCCGATGAGGTATGGCTGGCGTGGGAGAGCGGCGACATCGTGCTCGTCTCGGAACCCTACGCGTATCACAATGAGGTATCGGCCGGGGACAGGATCACACTGCCGACGGCCAGTGGTCCGCACGAGTTCGAGGTCGCGGCGAGTTTCCAGAGCTACGACATCAACTCGAGCGCGGTACTGATCAGTCGCAGGAACTACGATCGCCATTTTGCCGATGATCGTGTCGATTCGTTGGGGCTCTACCTGCGCGACGACGCAGACCCCGACAAGGTCATCAATAAAATCAAAGAGATCAGTAATTTAAAGCAGATACTTCGTGTAACTTCAAATACAAAGATCCGCGAGCTTTCTCTCGAAGTTTTCGACCAGACTTTCGTCATAACCGACGTACTTTACTGGCTCGCTATCGGCGTCGCATTCATCGGAATCCTCGGGGCGATGCTGGCGCTGCAACTCGAGCGAGCGAGGGAATTCGCGTTGCTG
>Ga0265303_10001366_pt1 | contig 14915 bp, 10 predicted proteins | sample Helome_2_FD_192494 | JGI IMG/M metagenome (GOLD analysis project Ga0265303, IMG submission 192494) | Marine sediment microbial communities from subtidal zone of North Sea - Hel_20160317 (Illumina Assembly) | ecosystem: Environmental > Aquatic > Marine > Subtidal zone > Sediment ... | reverse complement strand
GCCACCGGCATTGAGATGTGTTTCTAAAATACGGTCCAGCATGGCGATGCCTTGAGGGTCGAGGTTCGAATAGGGCTCGTCCAGTAACCACAGGGATTCATCACAAAAAAGCAAACGTGCCAGGGAGCAGCGTTTACGCTGGCCGGCTGACAGTGTTCTTCCCTCCTGCAATGCAACGGGTGTCAGACCGATCTCTTCAATAACCTGTTCGCAAAGACCGGACATCTGGCCTGATTTGCGTGTCCCCATAAACTTCATCCAGAAACGGATGTTTTCTTCGACACTCAGGTCATCCTTGATGGCCGGGAAATGGCCAGCATACAAAGGCTGCTCTTCCTGGTGTAATTTGCCTTCGCTGGGCTCAAGCAAACCCGCCAATAGTCTTAGTAATGTGGTTTTACCGCAGCCATTGGAGCCGGTAATCAGCAACAGGGAACCTGCATCCAATTCAAAACTGACCGGTTCGAAGACCCGTTCAAAGTAACGTTCGAAACTAAGGTTTGATACCGCAAGCATGTGAGAAGAATTTGGCACTACGCGTGATCCGTTGTTAAGTTTAGTTATGTGGGCGCAATCGCCGTTCATTCAATGGCAGGCGATTATGACTTAGCAAATCTGCACTGTGAATGATTTTAGTCATGTAAAATGGTTATTTATTGAGCCACGCAGCGTTTGTAGGGGATTAATATAGTGTCTCGGTTGTCAGAACACAAATAAGAGTGATTATCAACTAGAACGGCCAACTGCCACTGCAGCTAAAGGAGAAACTGATGAGAGCTTTTCTGCGTAAAAATATGATGATCGTGGTCAGTATCGCTTTACCGCTTCTGGTCGTTCTGTTTTTTGCCCTGGCAAGCATTTTGCCCGGCCTTTATACAACGCCACCAGCACATGATCTTCTGCTCTCTTTCCAGGGCAGGGCCACCTCGAAAACAAGCCAGGTCAGAATCAATCTCTCCGTTATTGATGGGCAGCTCAAGGCAGTCACCAGCCCGCTTGACAGTACCTATTATGACAATTACCCCCGCCTGTTCCGTTACCATCATTTGAGCGGCGAAATCCTGGAAATCAGTATTCCGGTCCCCGACAATATTGCTGAACTCGAAGACGGCACAGAGATACCCATACCGGAGCTTGCCGGGGTGAGGGTCAGTGACAAGCTGCGGGCACCCGACGGTTACGAGTTCAGTGGGAGGCGAAGCGGCGGTGGGTTCATGATGGAAATGTTTGGCGGTTCGCGTAATCGGAATTATTTGAGAATTTCAAAAAACGGGGCTGTGATCCGTGTGCGTTTGCCGGCTTCTGACTACTGGTACAACGACGCCCGATTCGTGGGTTGGGTTTTGAATGGGGGGGAGTGAAGTGGAAAGCAGACAGGAGGCCATGGAACAAATCCTTTCGCTTGCCCGTAAACACGGCCTGACATCGGCAGATATTGAAACTGCATTCAAGCAGGCGGGTGAAAGTGCAGAACCATCTTCAAGCATCCTGGGGCGCATCCTGGGTTATCTTGGAGGAACCTTCATTTTTGCCGGACTCAGTATATTTATTGCTTTGAACTGGGATGGTATGAATACCACAGCGCGGATAATCGTCACGCTGGGTTCGGGAATCGCGATATTTATCATGGCATTGGTGGCGTCCGGCGATGAACGTTATGCCAGGGTTAAAACTCCGCTTTACCTGATTGCAGCCGCCTTGCAACCTGTGGGTATCCTGGTTGCAATTGATGAATTTTCAAGCGGTGGCAACTGGCACCATGCGGCCATGCTGACGTCGGGGATTATGGTGATGCAGCAGGTCGCGGTTTTCTGGCAAAAACGGGATACGACATTATTGTTTACAACGGTATTCTTTGCACTTTGGTTTTTCGGTGTCACCCTTGATCTGCTTAATGTCGATGACGAATTAACTGCCTTGATATTGGGAGCCTCGACAGTGGGTCTTTGTCTCGGTCTTGAAAGAACGCCGTACAGCGGTATGAATCCGTTTTGGTACCTGCTTGGATCGTCTGCGTTTTTTTACGGCTTGTTCGACCTGATTCAGCACACTGCGATGGAACTTGTTTTTCTCGGTGCCGCCTGCGGTGGTGTATTTTTGAGCACCTGGGTACGCAGCCGCACGCTTCTTTTTACCAGTACAGTGGCAATACTTGCCTACATCAGTTACTTCACATCCGAGCATTTTCAGGACTCCCTGGGTTGGCCGCTGGTGCTTATTCTACTGGGCCTGATTTTTATTGCCCTGAGTACCATTGCAATACGCATCAACAAGCGCTACATCAGTAATTCGAACCCGAATAATACCCACATGAAGGATGGCAATGAGTGAATTTGATTTTGACCTGTTCGTAATAGGCGCTGGCTCAGGCGGTGTGCGTGCAGCGCGGATTGCAGCAGGTCACGGCGCCCGTGTGGGTATTTGTGAATCGAGCCGGGTAGGGGGTACCTGTGTCATCCGCGGTTGCGTCCCCAAAAAACTATTGTCCTATGCTGCTCATTTTCATGAAGAGTTCGAGGATGCTGCGGGTTACGGCTGGGAAATAGGTGAGACACGATTCAGCTGGTCCCGCCTGATTGAGAACAAAGACCGCGAAATTGACCGTCTTAACCAAGTCTACCTGGGGTTGCTTGAAAATTCCGGTGTGAAACTGTTTCCAGTACACGGAAAAATGCTGAGTTCACACCAGGTTCAGCTTGGGGAAGATATTGTCAGCGCTGACAAGATACTGATCGCAACCGGAGCGCGCCCATGGAAACCGGAAATTCCAGGTGTTGAGCACAGCATAACTTCAGATGAGGCATTTCATCTCAAATCACTTCCAAAGTGTGTTGCCGTGATAGGAGGTGGATTCATTGCCTGTGAGTTCGCCGGCATATTTAACGGCATGGGCTCCAAAGTTGTTCAACTCTATCGTGGCGAACAGATACTCCGCGGCTTTGACCACGATGTTCAGAATACGCTGGCGGCTGAAATGCAAAAAAAGGGTATTGAAATACAATTAAACACCAATGTTACTGAACTGATCAGGCAGACCGATGGTCACATAACTTTAAAGCTTGATGATGGCAGTAAATTGCAGGCAGATACCGTAATGTATGCGACAGGGAGAGTACCCAATGTACGGGGTCTAGGTCTTCAGGATGCCGGCGTACATGCTTTGCCGGGTGGAATGATTCCGGTTGACGAGTTCTCGCAAACCAACCTGAAAAACGTGTTTGCAGTGGGTGATGTGACCAATAGGGTTAACCTGACGCCGGTGGCGTTAATGGAAGGTCATGCGTTTGCAGATAGCGAATTTGGTGGGAACCCGCGTCCGGTTAACCACCGGTTTATACCGTCGGCTGTGTTTTCACATCCGCCGGTTGCGACCGTCGGGTTTACCGAAAAGGACGCAGCTGTTCATTATGGTCAATTGGAGGTATACAAGTCTGTATTCACTCCGATGAAACACACGCTGTCAGGCCGCCAGGAAAAAACCATGATGAAGTTGCTGGTACAGTCCTCATCCGACAAGGTAGTTGGTTTGCATGTGGTCGGCATGGATGCTCCTGAAATTGTGCAGGGCTTTGCGGTTGCGATAAAATCCGGTCTGACGAAAAAACAATTTGACCTCACCACGGGTATTCACCCGACCGCGGCAGAGGAACTGGTCACCATGCGAGTGCCGGTACAGGGATGAAGGAATAGGTCATGGATGCGCGTTTAAAAGTTTTAAGTGGAATGCTTTGTATTGCGTTACTGGCGGCATTGTCAGTGAGTATGCCGCTGCTCGCAAAGAGTAGCGTTGGTTCATCGACTGGAGGCGACAAGCAAAGGTATATTGTCATTCTTGATGATCCGCCGCTTGCGGCCTATGACGGCCGAATCATGCATACGCCCGAGCGGAACATGGATTCGACCCGCCTGCAGGCAACTGCCAACCGCTTCACGGGTGCGCGTAAACTGGATGTCAATGCTCCGAACTCAAGAAAATACCTCAAGTTCCTGGATGAAAGGTTTGAGTCTTTTCGCGGTGAATCTGCACTCAGAATAGGTCGCCGGCTAAAACCGACTCAGCGTTATCGAAATGCCCTGAATGGTTTTGCAGCAGAGCTCAGCGAGGCGGAAGTTCGTGCCCTGCGTAATGTTAACGGGGTCCGTACTGTCATACGCGATGAGGTTCACAAACTGGAAACTGATTCGGGTCCAAACTGGCTTGGTGCAGATAAAATTTATGATGGAAGTGCCGGATCGTTCTCAGCAACCGGTGGTGAAGGGGTTATCGTGGGTATTATCGATTCCGGTATTAACTGGGATCATAATTCGTTTGTAGACCCCGGCGAGGGTTCCTCACCTGGCTACGATCACGTCAATCCCTATGGCTCCCAGTTGGGCCTGTGCTCTAAAAGCGAAGTGCTGTGTAATGACAAACTCGTCGGGGTATATGATTTCGTTGAGGAAGATTCGGACACAGATGAGACAGAAGAATATAATGACGGCAAGGACAATTCCGGCCATGGTTCACATGTGGCATCAATTGCAGTCGGCAACCCCCTCAATGTAACACTCAATGGCATTCCCACTGTAATAGCCGGCGTTGCACCGAATGCCAATATTGTCAGCTACCGTGTTTGTTATATAGGAGACGCGGCTGATCCGGATGATGATGGTTGCCAGACTTCTGCAATATTCAGTGCGATTGACCAGGCCATTATTGACCAGGTGGATGTCGTCAACTACTCCATCGGTACCGATGTAGATGACCCGTGGCGTAACGGCACTACAAGCCTGGCATTTCTCAACCTCAGGGCCGCCGGCATTTTTGTCGCAACGTCCGCGGGCAACGCCGGGCCCAATGCCGCTACGATCGGTTCACCGGCAAATGCACCCTGGATTACTGCCGTTGGAAATGCCACCCACGACCGGGTATTTGCCAGTGCAGTAGAAAGTTTGAGTGGTGGAAGCACACCACCACCCAATGATTTGATCGGTGCCACTTTCACAGGAGGTATCGGTGTCAGAAGTATTGTCCATGCGAAAGATTTCGGGTACCCGCTATGCGGTGTAGGTGAGCCCCAGTCAGGACCCGATTGTGCCAGCAATACGGGCGTAAGCAACCCATTCACCCCAGGTACATTCAATGGTGAAATCGTGGTCTGTGACCGTGGCGAATATGGGCGGGTAGAAAAAGGGAAAAATCTCATGCTGGCCGGGGCCGGTGGATATATTCTGGCCAACACCGATGAGTGGGGCGAGGCCATTGTCGCCGATGATCATTGCCTGCCGGCGACCCACCTGGGTCTCAGTGACAGTGATCGGTTGCGTACCTGGCTGGAAGGCGGTTTAAATCACCAGGGCGGCCTGAGTGGTTTTTCAATTTTCCATATCGCCGAAGCGGGTGATCAAATTGCCAATAGCAGTTCACGTGGGCCCAATTTACCACCCACCCAGAATGTTCTAAAACCTGATGTCATTGCACCGGGTACGGAGATACTGGGTGCCGGCAGCGTAGATAACAATTTTGTTTTTCTTACAGGCACTTCAATGTCCTCACCGCATATAGCCGGTGGAGCTGCTTTGCTCAAGTCAGTTCATGCCAGCTGGACACCGCCGATGATCGCTTCGGCTTTGATGATGACGGCCACGCCTGAACTTGCGATTGATTTTGATGGCTCTGAAGCAACACCGCACAAACGCGGTGCTGGCAGACCGCGTCTGGACCAGGCGGTTAATAGCGGTTTGTATCTGAATGAAACTGAAAACGGATTTCTTTTGGCAGACCCCGCTGTTGGCGGCGACCCTAAAGATTTGAATTTACCGGGTCTTGTTGATACGGCCTGCCATAACGGCTGTAGTTTTAAGCGTACCGTGACTGATCTGGCAGGTGGCGCGGTTTGGAGTATGTCGACACAAGGGTTCACAAACGGTGTCTCGGTGAGTATGACACCGTCCAATTTCACACTCACCAATGGTTCCAGCCGTGAATTGACAATAAACATTGATCTGACCCAGTCCGAGTCGGTGGGTACGTGGGTGTACGGCGAGGTGCGACTCAGCTCAACCGGACTGCCCGATACTGTATTTCCAGTGGCCGTTTTTGCCGATGGCGGGGAATTACCGTTTGAATGGAATATTAACACCAGCGATGTTTCAGGCTCGCAGGAATTTGAGCTGAGTGGCCTGTCAGCCATGCCCGATGCCACGTTCACCAGCGGTGGCCTGGTTGTACCGACCATAACGGTAGAAAACCTGCCCCAGGATCCGACCGACGATCTTCCTTATGATGGCGGTGATGGCGTGATGACGGTTTGGCACACTGTACCCGCAGGTACTTTGTGGCTACACACACAAACGCTGCAAACAACATCTGCAGATCTGGATTTGTTTGTTGGCCGGGATACCAATGGTGATAACCGGCCGCAGGAAAGTGAGGAACTTTGCGCCAGTTTTTCTCCAACTTCATCTGAGCTATGCGATTTGTTTAACCCGGCCGAAGGTGAATACTGGGTGATGGTTCAGAATTGGGAAGCGACCAACGCACTGGATGAGGTCACGCTTAGATCTGCCGTGGTGACTAATGACGTGGCTTCACCCTTAAATTCGAGTGGAAGCGGGATTGTAGCGTCCGGCGCAAGCCAGAAAGTTCGTGTGTCCTGGGATAATGTGAGTGCTGTACCCGGAACTGAATTGATGGGTGCTGTTGGTATCGGAACACATCGTGAAAGTCCAAATAATATCGGTATTATTCCGGTTAATTTTTCCAAGACAGGTGTTGCCGCCCCGGAATCGCTTGTGTTGATGGATGGCATCCAACGTGGCCTGACACTCGCGGGTGGCGGTACGCATGATCGCATATTCTTCGACATTCCTTCGGGAACAGATTCATTTACGATTTCGACAACGGCAAAGGGTGCCGACAGTGGTCAAAACGCGGCCCTGGGCCTGGAGCTTTACCGCGTAGATTTTGATGATGCATTTGCAAATGCACCCTTTGTTGCTGCACCTGACATGAGCGGTGCACCGCTGGCCTCGGGTTTTGGCTCAGGTGACACGGGTCCCAGCCTGACGGTAAGCGGTAATAATGCAGTTCCGGGCCGATGGTTCGCAGTGCTCAAGAACACCAGCACGGCTGCTGCAGATATTGCAATCAGCGCAGATATGAGTTTCTCGGGTACACCGGTGCCACTACGGGCAGGTCTGTGGCAGGCGTCGTCAAGGGAAGGCCTCAGCCAGGGATACGACTATTCATCAACCGGCGGTTTCCGCGCCTTGTTGTGGTATACCTATGACGAAGAGGGCCGGCCGGCCTGGTACCTGGCTTCTGCTCCCGAGCCGGTGGGTAATGTTTGGGTGGCCGAATTACTAAGGTTCACCAATGACGGCAGTCTGCAACAGGCAACCGCTGCGGGTCGTGTGTCGGTCACCTTGCTGGCTGAAGAGGACTCAATCTTTTCCTTCGTGTTGTTTGGAGAAAACGGCAGTGACAGGGAGCGGCCGAGCCTGCCACCCGTCTGCCCGACTGTTGACGGTTTCGAACGTAGTTACAACGGGCTCTGGTCGCGGGTAGAAACCGGAGTTGGTGGTGCCACGGTGGTGGTCACCAATATCTCACAGGCATTTGTGCATTACATTTATGATGACGCCGGCCTGCCGGTTTGGTTAATAGGCACGCCAAGTCCGCAGAGTGCCACTAATCCGGAATCGTCCTTACTCCAGTTTGACGGTTTTTGCGCGGTATGTTCTGAAAAAGCCATTACGGTTGAACCCGTTGGTTTGTTTTCCAGGGATTTAACCAGCGAAGATAACATGACCTGGAGCTTGAATTACGTGCTCAATCAACCTCTGAGTGGTTCAGTTGACCGTACCGACAACACGAGGAAACTAACGGCACCGATAGCTTGCCAATAGGCCAGCTACTTAACCGCTTGAAGTGTTTTCGCCACTGCCATGAAGAGGACGGTCAGTTTTTGCCAAGAAACCCTTTAACCTGATTGACGAACAACCAACAATCTTCAAACCGGCTGTACATCGGAATAGGCGCAACCCGGATCACGTCCGGTTCGCGCCAGTCCGGTATGGTGCCGGCCGCCTCCAGTTGTTCAAACAGAGCCCTTCCGGCATCACGCCCTGCAAGCACCCTCAGCGATAATTGACAGCCACGGCGTTCAGGGTCTGCGGGTGTGACAATCTCGAGTGAGTCATTCAGTTCTGTCTGAATCAGTTGCTCCAGGTAAGCCGTCATTTCGACCGACTTTTTACGCAGCGAGGCAAAACCGGCCTGCTGAAACAACTCCAGTGCAGCCCTGATCGGCGCCATGGCCAGGATGGGCGGGTTGGATAAAGCCCAGGCCTCAGCACCGCTGGCGGGTACAAACTCGGGCTCCATTAAAAAACGCGTTTTGGGATCATTGCCCCACCAGCCATGCAGGCGGGTGAGATCATTGCTCTCACCATGTTGTTCGTTAACATAACAGCCAGCCACTGCGCCGATGCCTGAATTCAGGTATTTGTAAGTACACCATACCGAAAAATCGACATCGCTCTCGTCCAGGTTCAATGGCACATTTCCGACTGCATGCGCCAGGTCAAAACCACAAAGCGCACCGGCTGCGTGTGCAGACTTCGCAATCCGGGTCAGGTCAAAAAACTGGCCGCTGGCGTATTGAACACCCGGCCAAAGCACCAGTGCTATCTCCTCGCCATGTGCGTCAAGATAGTCTTCGATGGCGGATTCTTCGATGATACGGTCATCTCCGGAGGGTGCGATTTCAACGATGCACTCCTGGGGATCAAGACCATGCATACGGATTTGAGATTCAACCGCATAACGGTCAGAGGGAAAGGACTGCTGTTCGATCAAAATTTTTCTGCGTTGCCCATGAGGCCGGTAAAAACTGATCATCATCAGATGTAGATTGACGGTCAGTGAGTTCATAAGAACCACTTCCCCTGGTTTTGCACCTATCAATTCGGCCATTGGCCCGCGCAGAACATCATTGTATGACAGCCACGGTCTTTGACCTTTGAAGTGACCTTCCACAGCAAGCTCCTGCCAGGCCGTCAGTTCCTTCATCACCGCTGCCTTGGCAGCTTTGGGTTGCAGCCCTAAGGAGTTCCCGCAGAAATACAATTGCTCGCTGCCATCGGTCTTTTTGGGAATCCAGAACTGGTCTCGGAAATGACTTAACCTATCGTGACGGTCAAGCTCCTGAGCGTGTTGGAGGCTATTGCTCATCAAAAACTTCTCTCAGCTTTTATATTCAGGGTTGGATCACCATTATGGTGGGGTGGGACATGCTTTTAAAGGATAATAGCAGTTTCGGGTCACCAGCTCAGGATGTTCATGAAACGCACAGATTTTTACTATCACTTGCCGCAAGAGTTGATTGCACAACGGCCATTGGAGCAGCGTAGCGCGAGTCGCCTGCTATGTGTTGACAGGCAATCGGGCGATTTGAGCGACAGGCAGTTCAATGACCTCCCAGGCTTGCTCAGCCCTGGCGACTTGCTGGTGTTTAATAACACGAAAGTCATTCCTGCACGGCTGTATGGGTTCAAAGCCAGTGGTGGACGGGTGGAGATACTGGTTGAACGATTGTTGAACAAGCGGGAATGCCTGGCCCAGGTGCGCGCCAGTAAGTCCCCAAAACCGGGTGGAAAATTAGTGCTCGAAGACGGTAGTGAGTTGTTGGTGCTTGGGCGACAGGATAGTTTTTTTCAATTGCGTTCTGTTAATGCTGATTTGATGGGCTTACTGCAGAATTTCGGTCATATGCCTTTGCCGCCTTATATCACCCGCGAAGACAACGAGGCGGATCGGCAGCGATACCAGACCGTATTTGCTGAAACACCAGGTGCGGTGGCCGCGCCAACAGCGGGGCTTCATTTTGATCCAGCTTTACTTGAACAGCTAAAAAATGCGGGTATTGAGTCCACAACGGTTACCTTGCATGTCGGTGCCGGAACTTTCCAGCCCGTGCGAGTGGATAATATTGAAGATCATCTCATGCATGCCGAATGGCTGGAGGTTTCACAATCGACCTGTGATGCCGTTGCTGCTGCAAAGGCCCGCGGAGGGCGTGTCATTGCCGTCGGAACAACTGCAGTGCGAAGTCTCGAGACCGCGGCTGAGGGTGATTCTTTGCAGCCCTATTCGGGTGATAGCCGGATTTTCATCTATCCGCCTTACCAATTTCGTGTCATCGACGCCCTGATTACCAATTTTCATTTGCCGGAGTCCACCCTGTTGATGCTGGTCAGTGCATTTGCCGGACATGAGCAAACACTTAATGCCTACCGGCACGCCGTGGAGAAGGCTTACCGGTTCTTCAGTTATGGCGATGCGATGTTTCTCAAATGATTTTTAGGTATGAATCGTCAGTACTGATGCAATATGCCGGTTTGGGTGTCAAAATACGCAATTAACCTGCTTGATTGAGCTCCTGGAATCCGATGCAATTTGAATTGTTAAATACCGATGGCAAGGCCCGTCGGGGTCGTCTTGGTTTTGATCGCGGTAATGTTGAAACCCCCGCGTTTATGCCGGTGGGCACTTACGGTACGGTGAAGGCAATGACGCCAAAAGCCGTGCGCAGTACCGGCGCTGAAATCATATTGGGTAACACCTTTCACCTGATGCTGCGCCCGGGAACAGAAGTCATCAAGGCACATGGTGATCTGCATGATTTCATGCAATGGGAAAGACCGATTCTGACCGATTCCGGTGGTTTCCAGGTCTGGAGTTTGTCCGAACGAAGGAAAATAACCGAAAAGGGTGTTACGTTTGCATCACCGGTCGATGGCGCCCGTGTTTTCCTGGGCCCGGAAGAATCCATGGCGGTCCAGTCGGCCCTCGGGTCAGATATCGTGATGTGCTTTGACGAGTGCACACCTTACCCGGCCACCGAGCAACAGGCATCGGATTCGATGGAGATGTCCATGCGTTGGGCATTGCGTTGCCGGGAGGCCCATGGCAAAAGCCCCTCTGCTTTATTTGGTATCGTCCAAGGCGGTATGTACGAGGGGTTACGTCAGCAATCTGCACAGGCCCTGACGGCAATCGGGTTTGAAGGTTACGCCATCGGTGGGCTTTCAGTGGGTGAATCAGAACAAGAGCGTGAACAGGTATTGGGCTACACGCTGCCGGAATTACCAACCGGCAAACCCCGCTACCTGATGGGAGTAGGGCGACCGCAGGACGTTATCGCAGCCGTAATAGAGGGTGTGGATATGTTCGATTGCGTTATGCCAACCCGCAATGCCCGTAATGGTTATCTTTTTACATCACGCGGGGTGCTTAAAATTCGGAATGCACGCTACGCAATGGATACACGGCCCATTGATGAGGACTGTGGATGTTCTACCTGCCAGAACTATTCCCGCGCGTATTTGAAACACCTGGACCGTTGCAAGGAAATGCTGGGGCCGCACCTGGCAACCGTGCATAACCTGTATTTTTACCAGCAATTAATGGCTGAACTTAGAAAGGCAATCGAAGCCGGGACCCTGGCTGAATACGCCGGGCGATTCCTGGAAACATATTCCAGTGGTGTTGACTGAAAGAATATCAACGAAAACGGCGGTTTTATGTTTCCGCATGGCTTATAATTGCGCGTTGAGTTTGGCCCCCACTGATTGAAAATTAAAACAGGGGCCCCACTTAGATTGGAACCGATCCAAATCTAAACCTACTATTGGGGAAATCCCAGGGGATAAATAAGAGAGCAAACATGGACTTCTTTATTTCAAATGCGTATGCCCAGGACGCTGCTTCACCGGGTGGACTGATGAGTTTTCTTCCGTTAATCGTCATTTTTGCCGTGTTCTATTTTATGCTGATCCGGCCCCAGATGAAGCGTGCAAAAGAGCATAAACAGCTCGTTTCACAGCTGAGTAAGGGTGATGAAGTGATCACCAATGGCGGCCTTTTAGGAAAAATCACGGACGTTTCGGATTCTTTTGTTACGCTGGAACTGGCTGACAACCTACAAATCAAGCTACAACGTCAGGCTGTTGCCAGTGTCATGCCGAAGGGCACGATGAAGTCCGCTTGATATTTCGCTTTTCCTACTTTATTTAGAGACTGATTCATGAACCAGTATTCCGTATGGAAGTACCTGCTGATACTTATTATCGTCGCTGTGGGCATCACCTATGCAGTACCCAATTTCTATGGTGAAGATCCAGCTTTGCAGATTACGTCATCGCGTGGCTTTGAACTGCCATCCGACTTGACCACCAATATCGACGATGCATTACTGGTTGAGAAAATCAGTTTCAGCAGTAGCGAGCAGCAGGGTAATCGCCTGCTGTATCGATTCAAAAACACCGAAGACCAGATCATAGCGGCCGATGTGGTGCGTAATGCACTGGGTGAGCAGTATGTGGTCGCGCTGAATCTTGCCCACGCTACACCCGATGGCCTGAGAGCGATCGGCGGTAAGCCGATGACGTTGGGTCTGGATTTGCAGGGCGGTGTCCACTTCCTGATGCAGGTCGATATGGATACAGCCCGCAGTCAGCAATTGGATCGTTATGTGGATGATATCCGCGCCGTTCTGCGTGATGAAGGCATACGTTATGTTTCTGTCCGGCATGAAGGTAACGGACTGCTGGCGATGTTGCGTACTGCTGAAGACCGGGACCGGACGTTAAACCTCCTGGGTACCGATCAAAGCCTGCAGGGGTTGGATACCACCGAACTGCCGGCAGGTGAAACGTTTGGCATATCCGCAACCGTGCAGGAAAGGCAGTTACTGGAATTACAACAGACTGCACTGAAACAGAACATTACGACCTTGCGTAATCGTGTCAATGAGCTGGGTGTGGCTGAACCCGTTATCCAGCAGCAGGGTGCCGACCGCGTGGTCGTGCAGTTACCGGGTGTGCAGGATACGGTTGAAGCCAAGAAAATCATTGGTGCGACAGCCACGCTGGAATACCGCGCGGTTGATGAAAGCAATGATGCCTTTACCGCCTCGCAAACCGGCCGGGTCCCACCTGAGTCCCGCCTATACACCTATGAAGGTAATCCCGTCCTGCTCAAAAAACGACTGATTGTTTCCGGCGACCAGTTGATCGGTGCTTCCGCATCCTTTGACCAGCAATCCGGACAACCTTCAGTGAGCGTGACACTCGACGGTGTCGGCTCCAAACGTATGCTGGATTTTACACGCGATAACGTAGGCAACCGCATGGCAGTTGTTTACATTGAACAAAAAGCCAGCGGTACCAAGATCGAAGACGTTATCAGCGTTGCTGTTGTACGTGAGCCTTTCGGAAAGCGTTTCCAGACCACCGGTCTGGGTTCGATTCAGGAAGCGTCACAATTGTCCCTGTTGCTCAGGGCGGGTGCGCTTGCAGCACCGATGGAAATTGTAGAGGAACGCACCGTCGGCCCCAGCCTCGGTGCGGATAATGTCGCCCAGGGCTTCAGAGCCGTTGTCATCGGCTTCTCGCTGGTGCTGGTTTTAATGGCCCTGTATTACAGGGTGTTTGGGCTGGTGGCCAACCTGGCCCTGTTTGCAAACCTGGTCTTGCTGGTTTCGCTGTTATCCATGCTGGGCGCAACACTGACCATGCCGGGTATCGCCGGTATTGTTTTGACGATCGGTATGGCGGTTGATGCCAACGTGCTGATCTTCGAGCGCATCCGTGAAGAGATTCGCAATGGTAATACACCACAGGCGAGTATTCGCGCCGGTTATGAAAAAGCATTTTCAACCATTGCCGATGCGAACATTACGACCTTGATTGCGGCATTCGTGTTGTTCTTGTTCGGAACGGGCCCGGTCAAGGGATTCGCGGTAACTCTCTCATTGGGTATCGTGACTTCGATGTTTACTGCAATTATGGGTACACGGGCCGTTGTAAATCTGATTTACGGTGGTAAGAAACGTGTCCGTAAGCTGGCAATTTAAGGTATTAGCATGAAATTTCTGAATCGCAAAACCAATATCGATTTCATGAGCCGGCGTAATGTTGCGCTGGCTTTCTCAGCCGTTCTGATTGTTATTTCAATTCTCTCTATGTCTACAAGAGGGTTGAATTTTGGACTGGATTTCACCGGCGGTACCCTGATTGAAGTTGGCTACCCTTCGGCACCGGATACCAACGAGGTTCGGGAAAACCTGACCGTTGCGGGTTTCGACTCCATCGTGCAAACCTTTGGTGCCGCTACCGACATCGTTGTGCGTATTCCGCCCAGTGAAATAGAAGAAAGCAGTGCTGAATTATCCACCCGTGTGTTGGAAGCGTTGAGCCAGGGTGTTGAAGGCGAGATTGAAATGCGCCGCGTCGAGTTTGTTGGTCCGCAAGTAGGTGAGGAACTGGCAGAGCAAGGTATTCTGGCCGTTATCTATGCCATGGTGGGTGTTTTTCTGTATGTTATGTTCCGCTTCCAATGGCGCTTTTCCGTAGGCGCGGTGGCCGCTCTGTTTCATGATATTACCATCAGCATGGGTGTCATTTCGCTGGTGCAGATTGAATTTGATCTGACGGTAGTTGCCGCGATATTGGCGGTTGTGGGTTACTCTTTGAATGACACGATTGTTTTGTTTGACCGTATACGGGAAAACTTCCCGCGCTATCGCAAACGTCAGCCTATTGAAGTGGTCAATACCTCGATTAACGAAACCCTGTCACGTACCTTGATGACGTCAACCACGACCTTACTTGTTCTGACTGCGCTGTTCTATTTCGGTGGTGAGATCATTCACGGTTTTGCGTTTACCTTGATCGTTGGTGTCCTGGTTGGTACCTATTCGTCAATTTATGTCGCGAGTTCTGCCCTGCTGCTGCTGAAGGTGAGCAAGTACGACCTGATGGAAGTGGAAAAAGAGGGTGTCGCGCTCGACGTCAGGCCCTGATTAACAGCGGTCTACCTCGCAGAGTATTGAAAAAAACCCGGCCATTGCCGGGTTTTTATATGGGTG
>Ga0265303_10001365_pt1 | contig 14915 bp, 15 predicted proteins | sample Helome_2_FD_192494 | JGI IMG/M metagenome (GOLD analysis project Ga0265303, IMG submission 192494) | Marine sediment microbial communities from subtidal zone of North Sea - Hel_20160317 (Illumina Assembly) | ecosystem: Environmental > Aquatic > Marine > Subtidal zone > Sediment ... | reverse complement strand
CGTGTCCTGTTCACCGTCACTGCCAATCACGCTCGTGAACAGCAGCTTGCGCACGCCGGCCGCTGTCGCCGCGGCAATCACATTGCGGTGCAGGGCAATGCGATCGGTGCCCGTCACCACCGGCGCGGAGATCAGCACTACCGTATCGACGCCGGCCAGCGCGCTGCGCATCTGGTCGACGTCACCATAGTCACCCGCGCGCACTTCGATGTCCGCCACTTCGACTTTGGCTGGCGACCGGGCCACGGCCACGACCTGCTCCGCACCCGCCTCGTCGACGAGGTGGCGCAGCACGGCGTGGCCCAGGCGGCCGGAAGCTGCTGTTACGGCAATCATTCAGCAGATACTCAGCGAAACGGTTGGAAGCCACCGTTGGTGGTCACGCTCATCGCGACATGTTATCAGCGTGGCGCGGGTTCGGCGGTCCCGGGGGACTGTCCCTGGCGCGGCAGGAACTGAGCGAAACGCTGCAGAGCCCAGACGATGCCAAACATGATCAGCACCCCGACGTACTGAATCAGCGGCACGCGGGCCAGCCCGGCCAGGTTTTCCGGAAAAAATGAGTAAAAACCCGCAATGATCGCAAGCAACGGTAGTGCAATGGCCCACTTGGCCTTCGTAGTCAGGCCCAGCCCATGTAGTTGTGTGATCAGGAAAATGGCGATGCCGCCGAACAGGAACATCGACCAGGGCCCGGTTTGGCCCTGCTGCATGATGTAGTACGCCACCAGCGCCGCGTGAACCACAAATAGCACCTCAAGGGACATGGTCCACCAGCGGTTGGTGTGAAAGCGGGTGAAGAACAGGCTCCCCTGGAGCAACAGCAGGAACATATATGCGAAACCGGCCAGGTGCCCGGAGGTCAGCTCGATCGGGTGGTACCAGAAGACGTAGATGATGGCCCAGGAGAAGTAGTAACCGTGGTAGCGCCGCACCGCATCGCCGGCGGTATTCAGAAAGCTGGGTCCGCGGCCGAAGAAGAGCCCGCGCCGGCGGTTCTCCATCAACAGGATCAGCCACAGCATCAGCACCACCGACATCATGGACGTGGCTTCGTGCACGTCCTGGGCCAGCCCGTCGTAGAACAGCTTGGTCTGCGCAATGTGCAACAGGATGAAGCCGGCGTTGATGCCCAGCGCCCACACGTTGAACCAGTGCAGGCCAAAGATATAGCGGGGCCGCACATGACGGGCCTGGGCAATCAGGTACCAGATGGAGACCTGGTGAATCACGTACGGCAACCAGGCCGACAGCCGCGACAAGGCGTCGGCATCGGCGCGCTGCCAGTAGTACCAGAAGTCGCCGCGGTCGGGACCAATGTTGACCCCTTCGCTGTAGGGCCCGGCCACCAGGACCAGCGCAAACAGCGCGGCGCAGCCCGCCAGGCCCCACCAGGCCCGGTAGGGTAAAGGCGCGTCGGCTGTCTGTGTTTGCTGCAGTGCTGGCATTATCGCCCTATTATCCCGGCCGGATCCCCCCGGCATATAAGGGTTTTCGTCAATGACCGGGGCTCGGATGCCGCCAGGCAGCCCTTCACGTCAGTTATTCGGTCGTCAATTCACCAGCAACCGCCCACAGGCCCTCGGCCAGGGCGGGCTGCCGGGCGCGCAGTACCCGAAGTCTTTGCCGCTGGCACCCTCCAGTTTATAGCGCCCTGCAACAAAAACCCGCGTGGCTGCGGCCTGAAACCGGGCCTGGCGGGCAATGCCGTGGCCCGGGTTGGCTGCGATCAGTCCCGCAACCTGTGCCACCACCCTGGTATCGCCACGATCCCCAGGACGAGCAAAGACCAATTGATGCTCGCCGTGCCCTGCTGCAGCAGCAACTGTGCACCGCCGAGCAGCCACGCAAATACGCTGACGGCCGCAGCGCCGATAGTCACCAGGGCACGCCCCAGCTCGCGCTGCGGCACCCGGTGGTCAAGTTCGAGACCCCGCGCGGTCCGGGACCAGAATCCCGGCGGGCGCACCCGGTCGTAAAAGCGCATCAGCTGCACCGCATCCGTGCCGGGCAGCCACAGTGCCGTGGCAATTACGGCCATCGTCGAGACCCCGGCCATGATCAACAGCCGCAGCCAGTCGGCGTCCACAACCAGCAGCAGCACCGGCGCCAGTATCAGCGATACGACGATGGCCGCGAGCTCACTGTAGAGATTGATGCGCTCCCACAGCCAGCGCAGTACCAGGACGGCGCCGACCCCGGCACCGAACAGCAGGGAGGTGCGCCACGCCGCCTGGATCGAGCCGAGATTGACCATGATGATCAGCGCAATCGCCAGCAGCAGCACATTCGACCAGCGCGCGACCCGCACCAGCTCGTGGGGTGCGGCCTGCCGCCGGCGAATGCCCTCAACCCAGACGGCTTTGTACAGGTCGTTACTCCAGTAGCCCGCTCCCCAGTTCAGGTGGGTGTCGATGGTGGAGGCAAGCGCCGCAAGCATCGCCGTCAGCATCAGGCCACGCGCGCCCACGGGCAGCAGGCTATCGATGCCGGTGGCGAAAGTGAGCTCCCGGCCTGCCACGAAGCCGTCCGTGACCGGTTGGGCCGGATCGAAGGGATACAGCACCAGCAACGCCACGCCGATCAGCAGCCACAGCCAGCTGCGCAGGACGATCTGGATCAACGTGAACAGCATCGCCGCTATTCGCGCCTGCCGGTCGTCGGCACAAGCCATTGTGCGCTGCGCCAGGTAACCGGTGCCGTCCGCATTGACCTGGTAGAACCACTGCAGGCCGACAATAACCAGGAACGGCATTAGCGCATCGGCCGCACCGGGCGTGAAACTCAGCAATTCGCCGGCCCGTTCTGCGCCGTAGATCGACTCGAGCCTGCCCGGTAAGCCGGTGAGGCCGCCGGCGGCGGATACCGCAAACCAGGCATACACGGCCGTGCCCGTCAGCATCAGCACCAGCTGCACCACGTCCGTGGCGATCACGGCCCGCAGCCCGCCGGTGGCGGAATACAGGCCGACAAAAGCCAGCATCAGCGCAATGCTGATCAGGTTGTTGAGGGTCGGCACCGCGACCGACGGACCCAAAATACCAGCGGTGATCTCCACACCGGACCATTCGACGGCCGACAGCATCGGGTCGTATACGAGGGCAGGCAACCACTCGTGCCACGGCAGGAAAAGTTCGAACAGGCGCGTGGCGGCCACCAGCACGAAGGCGAGCACAATGCAGTTGATGACGGTACCGTAGTAGACGGCTTTCAGTGCGCGTAACGTCAGCGCCCCGCGGGCGCTGTAGCGCAATTGTGTGAGTTCTGCATCGGTCAGCACGCGCGCACGGCGCCACGCCGGCCCGAGCAGAAAGCCCATGAGCAGGAAGGCCAGCGCGTAGATCCACAGCCGCCACAGCGCAAACACGCCGCTCGCCGCGATCAACCCGGCTACCAGCAACGGGGTATCGGCCGCGAACTGGGTCGCAGCCATGCTCATACCGGCGCGCCACCCGCGCACCTTGCGGCCGGCGAGAAAATACTCGTCCAGGCTGCGCGACGCCCGGCGGCGCGCGGCGAAACCCACTGCCACGCTGTACAGCACAAAGGCGACGACAATCGCGAGGTCGATCACGAGAGTTACAGTAGCCGCCGCTGCGGCCGCAGCGTGCGAGTAGCCACCGCCCTCAGACCTTCACCACCAGCTTGCCGAAATGGGCACCCGCATGCAGGTCCTTCAGCGCGGTCGGCGCGGCTTCAAACTCATACTCGCGATGAATCACCGGACGGATCTCGTGTTCTGCAACGCAGTCCATCATGGCGACGAAGTTGTCGCGGTTACCGACACTCATGCCGTGCAGGTTCGCGTTGCGTTCGATCAGGTCGTAAACGCTGAGGCCCAGGCCGAAGCCTGCCAGGTAACCTACGTTAGCGACGTATCCGTTACGGCGCAGGGCCGCCACGGACTGGGGCAGGGTGCCCTCGCCGCCGGTCTCCACCACGCACTGCACGCCCAAGCCGTCGGCCAGTTCCCGCGCGACCAGCCCCCACTCCGGCGTCGCGCGGTAGTTAATCAGGTGATCGGCACCGAGTTCCCTGGCCCGCGCAAGCTTCTCATCGCTGCCCGACGTTACGATCACATTCGCCCCGAGGACCTTCGCAAACTGCAGCGCAAAGATCGCTACGCCACCGGTGCCCGTAGTCAGCACCCAGTCACCGGGACCGACGCCGGCCACCTCGGTCAAACAGTTCCAGGCCGTCAGGCCGGCGCAGGGAAAACATGAGGCTTCGGCTGCCGTCAGGTGCGGCGCCACTCTCACCAGCTGATGCACGCGAAACAGCCCGTACTCCCGGAGGGTGCCCGGCGCCTCCAGCCCAAGAGACACGCTGCGCTCCGTGGTCAACGCATCGCCGCTCTGCCATTCCGGGAAGAACAACGGACAAACCCGGTCACCGACGGCGAATTCCGTAACGCCATCACCCACCGCGGCAATCTCCCCGCCCCCGTCGGAACAAGGCACCAGCGGCAGGGTAGCCGTCGGCGCGAACTCGCCGATCACGATCTGGTAGTCCCGGTAATTCACCGACGCGGCGCCGAAGCGCACCAGCACTTCATCAGGCCCGGGCTCCGGGACTTCCCGCTCAATGATCGCGAGCTGGTCGAGGCCAAAGGCCGGCAAATGCCACACGCGCATGGGGTTGTTCTCCGTTGCCGTTCCGCTGATGCTAGTCGCAGACCTTACACCCTGCGCCGTTTTTGTTGGTGGATGGTGTACAGGCCCCAGAGGCAACAGGCTTCTGACACGGACATCGTCACGCAACGGAGACACCGGGCCATGGGGCGTATCCTGCTGAGAATTTTCGCAATCCTGGTGATATTGCTGATCGCCGGACTGGCCACTTTCTATATCGTCGACGGCCACCCGCTGGCCGAGAGCGCCGGGTATCTCGAGGGCTCGGGCTACATCGCCGAGGGGCGAAGCGACGGCGGCTGGCTGTTTCAATCCCACATACCAAACGGCCGGGGTCTGCTGATCATGCACGGGGCCCTGATCAAGCCGCAGAGCTATGCGAAGACCGCTGCCTTCTTTGCCAAACGAGGTTACACGGTGCTGCTGCCCTACGGCGGCGCGACGCGTCTGCCCATCACCGCGCTGGATCGTGCGGGCGATGCGATCCGCGAGCTCGATCTGACACAGTGGTACAGCATCGGCCATTCCCTGGGTGGTATGGCCAGCCTGGAAGTCATCCAGCGGAATCCGGACGTGCCCTTCGTCGGTGCGGCGCTCTGGGCCACCGGAATTCCGGCGGATTATTCGACCGTCGCCGTCCCCATCTTGTTTCTGTGGGGTGACCACGACGACCTGCTGCCGCGATCACGTTTCGAAGCCGGCCAGGCGAAACTGCCTGACAGCGTGGAATACGTGACAGTGGCTGGCGCCAACCATAAGGATTTCGCGATGTACGGCCACCAGTTCCTCGACGGCGAAGGGCAGCTGGGCTGGGCGCAACAGATCGACGACGCGAACCGTGTGACCCTCGCATTCTTTAACCGGCTCAGCGGGGGCATGGGACCCAACGAATAAAAAAGGCCGGGCCCTGCGGGGCCCGGCCTTTAGTCATGCACGCCGGGTCAGGCGCTTTTCAGTTCGGCAATCTCTTCGGGTACGCCGCGCGCCGGCGCTTCGGCCGGTGCGATCAACGGCACCGTATCGAGCACCCAGTTACCGGCTTCGCGCCGGCCAGGTGACGGAATGGCATAGGCCACGTCACCGGCCGTTGCCTTCAGCTTCCTGAAGTCAATGCGCCAGCCCTTGTGGTCCCACTCTTTCAGGTAGTCCCGATAGCGAACCACGGCCGCATCACCCGGCACGAGGATTTCCTTGGTGTTGGTGTTCGGCGTGCGAATCGGATTCAGGCCCTCCAGCACGGCGACGTCTTCGTGTACCACCTGGAGCGTGACTTCCTCTATGCGCGCATCGTGCTTGTCATCCATCAGCCAGTTGCGCATGTTGATGAAGAAGACCTTGGTCAGTCCGTCGTGCACCGGCGCTTCGAACATGTACTGGTGGAAAGAGTTGGTGGCTGTCAGGTCGATCCACGTGACCAGCTGATTCGGACCCTGGAACCAGGAGCCGGCGGCGCCGACGCGCTCACCGGTCTTCTGTTCGTTCAATGCCGTGTCGTGTTCGAGTTTCTCACCAAAGGGCTCGTAGAACTTCGCGCCCCACGGGATGTCGGTGGTGGGCACCGGTGCGCGCTGCTTTTCCGGCGACATCATCGGCGCGCCCTGCATCGGGTGGACGAACTCATTGTGAATCGGGTCCATGCCGTTCTCGATGGACCGCTCGTAGTAGGCCTTCAGTTCGTAGACATAGAGCTGCGTCTTCCACTCGCCGTTGTCGTACTCCTCGATCTCGTAAATCGGTGGGCGCTCTTCTTCGGGCAGGTCGCCGAGGAATGCGAACACGATGCCGTACTTCTCTTCCACCGGGTAGCTGTCGACCTTCGCCCTTGCCGGAGGCTTGATACCTTTCAACGATGGAATCTTGGCGCACTTGCCGTCGCCGCCGAATTCCCAGCCGTGATAAGCACAAATGGCATGACCGCCTCGCACCCAGCCCTGCGACAGGGAACCGCCCCGGTGCACGCAGGTGTCAGACAGCACGTGGGCCGCGCCGTCGTCATCACGGAAGGCGATGAACGGCAAACCAAGAAGTTCCACGCGCAGCGGCTTGTCGGCGACGATTTCTTCAGCGCGCGCAATCGGATACCAGAAATTGATGTACATGCCCTGTTCCTCCGGGCGTTCTGTGGCCGCCCGACAAGTATGTTATTGCCCATTGTAGTTTCGAAGCCGGGCGAGAAAAGGATTATCGCTGGCGCGGGCACAGCGAATCCCCCATTTAATGTCCACTCTGCGGTCATCCGTGGAGTAGCATGGGCCCTCCCCGCCCTGGGGGAGCAACCGGTGCCTGCCCGAAGCTCACTTCAGGGCAGGGATCACTCGCTCCCCAATCAGCCTGATGCCGTGAGCCTGGTGCTTCTTCAGCTCCAGCGAGATTTCCGTGCAACCCGCTGCCTTCAGTTCCAGCAGGTGCTCCAGCACGTGGTCCATGCCGTCGGTGGCCGCGGTCAGCGTCAGGTGGTCGACGCAATCGTCGAGAATCCGGTCCGGCAGGCCGGCCACCGAATCTGCGTCTTTCGCCGCCATCGCATAAATCTGCGGCACGTGATCCAGGATCAGCTGGAAGTCTTCCGCGTTCATGAACTCGCTCATCATGTATTCGCGGAAGAGTGCGCGGAAACCGATCCAGCGTTTCGCCTCGTGACGGGCCTCGGCGAGGTCGTCGTAAACGTACCAGGCCATGAAATTATTGAAGCGAAATGCCCCCGGGTCCCGGCCAAACTCGCGGAGGTGGCCGTTCACTGCGCCGACGGCTTGTGTCGTGAGGGCGGGTGACAGATCGCTCATCATGATGCCGTCGGATGCACGCGCCGACATTTTCAGCATCTGCGGGCGATTGGCCGCGGCATAGACCGTGGGCGATGGCGCGGTGACCCACTGCGGGTCATAACCGTTGATCTGGTACAGCTCGCCCTGGTAGCTGAACGGCCGCTGGTGAATGCAGCCCATGACGATGTCGATCGCCTCGCGCACCGCGCGCACCCGCCGGGAGCGGTCGATCTCCAGCGCCATGGTGACCTCGCCGCCACCGCCAATGATGGCCTGCGCACGCCCGGGGCAGATCTCGTTCAGCGTCAGCAGGTTCATCGCAATGCGAAACGGATGCAGTTCGTAGGGGCTCAGCGCGATGGGACCGACGCAAATACGGCTGGTGACCTCCGCGAGCCTGGCGAGGTTGGAGAACGGATCGCGGCCGTCGAGATAGCTCGCGCACCAGATGGCGCGAATGCCGTTGGCTTCGGCCAGCAGACCGAGCTCGGCGAGTTCCGCAGGTGTCAGGTGTGAGTCGAGTACCAGGTCGATATCCATGATTCACTCTCTATTGCTGCGCACACACGCTGCGCTCGCACGGCAGTCCGTCACCGTCACCGTCCATCGCAGTCAGGCCGCATTGATCCAGGTAGAACTTCGCCTCCTCGCAGGAGGCCATATCGCGACAGTCACGTTTATTGCCGCACCCCGCCGGCAGCGCCGGCGCGGAGGGCCTGCGCGCGGCCTTGCTGCACGCGCCCCGGGGCAGCCGGTCGCCATTCCAGAAACCGCGCCTGTCGGCCCGCGCTTCGGCCTCCAGATCGTAGAGCCGCTGGTCTTCAGAAAAACGGCAGTACACGGCGGCGAGGCCCATGCGCACCAGTTCTGCGTTCACATCGGTACCGTTCACGAACACGCGCCCGACGATACGGTCGTACTTGTCCACATCGAACAAGCGCACCGCGATGTCGCGGTCGCGCACCAGCCGCGACAGCGCCTGCCGGGCCGTATCGGCATAGGGCTCACCCTTCTCCGGGGTGTCGATCTCGGCGAGGCGAATCTGCACGGTCGCGTTCGCCGGGGTCCTCAATACCAGGCTGTCGCCATCTTTCACTTTCGTGACATGGCCATAGATGAAGCCGTCTTTCGGCAAGTCCGGCGTGCCGGTGTCCGCGTCCCCCGCGGGCGCACAGGCCACCAGCAGCAGGCAGCACGCGAAACCGCGCGCCAGCGCATTAATGCTTGTGATCGTGATCCGCGCCATGCCCGTGAGAATGCGTGTGGCCATGATCGTGGGAATGGTCAGGGCTGTGGCTATGGTCAGCGTGGGGTGTAGCCTGGTCGAACATGTGGCCCCGTCTCACGGTCTTTTTCAGCTCCGCCTTCGGCTTTCGCCAGCCCTTGCCCTGTAGCTGGAACGCGGGCGCGGACAGCAGTTTCTGCAACTCAGCCTGGCCACACGCCGGGCATTCTGTGAGGGGCGCATCGGCCAGTCTTTGCAGCGCGTCAAACACGTGGCCGCAAGACTGGCACTGGTAATCGTAGATCGGCATAGACAGCTCTTTTGGATGACGGGGCTTTGCCAGCAGTATAGTGCGATCTTTCCGCCCGCCGTGAAGTGAGTGCCCGCCGTGAGCCACCAGAATCCCGACGACGATGAGATTCGCCGTATCCTGACCACCCTGAAAACCGTGGCCATGGCAGGCGCGTCGGACAAATCCAACCGCCCGGTCTACGGCGTGTCGCAGTTTCTCCGGCAACAAGGTATTCGGACCATCCCGGTCAATCCGCGCCTGGCCGGCAAAGAGGTGCTGGACGAGCACTGCTACGCCCGCCTGCAGGACATCCCGGAGCCAGTAGACATGGTGGACTGTTTCATCAATTCGGCACGGGTCGGGCCCATCGTGGGCGATGCGATTGAGATTGGCGCGAAAGTCGTCTGGTTGCAGCTCAATGTGATCGATGAGGTCGCGGCAGCCCGGGCGACCGCGGCTGGACTCACCGTCGTGATGGACCGCTGCCCCGCCATTGAATGGCGCCGGTTAGGCATCGTCAGCACCGATTCCTGATGGGACGCTGGCGACCACCGCCACCGAAGTCCTCGCCGTACATCACACCGGCGGGTTACGACGCGCTGCAAACGGAACTGAAAGAACTCTGGGTGCGCCGCCGTGACGTCGTGAAGGCCCTGGCGGCGGCAGCTGCCGAGGGCGACCGCTCGGAAAACGCCGAGTACATATATCGCAAGAAGGAACTTGGCGGCATCGACCGCCGCATTCGCTACCTGCAAAAGCGCCTGCCGAACCTCAAGGTTATCGATCGCGCACCGGCGGCGAATCGTGCCTACTTCGGCGCGTGGGTCGAACTGGAGACCGACGCCGGCGAGCTGGTCGAGTACCGCATTGTCGGCCCGGACGAAGCCGACCCATCGGCACACGCCATCAGCATGGATTCGCCACTGGCGCGGGCGCTGATGAAGAAAGCCGTGGACGATGAAGTCGAACTGGCGCTTGACGGCACCAAAAACAGCTTCGTGGTCACCGGGATCCGGTACCAGTAACCGCGGGCGTCTGCCCGTGTTTCAGTCGTGATCGATGCCGCCGGAACTGTGACCCCTATCGCATTAGGCGCTGGCCCATAAGCTCATCATTCCTAAATCCTTTTTCGGGTTTGGGAGTTGGCAGGATGACCAGGATCAGCGGCTACTTATGGACCGCTGCCGGCGCGATGGCGCTGGCGGCTTGCGGTGGCGGTGGTGGCGGCGGCGCTGGTGCCGTAGCGCCGATAACAGCCTCCGCGATCATTACTTCACAAAATGCGCCGGCCATTGCCGGTGCCGTGGTCGGCGCCACATCGGGCACGCAGAGCGTAGGCGACCTGGGCGGCCTCGGCGCCGGGCCGGGCGCGCTGACTGTTCAAGAGCCCTCCAGCCCCGGTGCGCCGCCTACGGCGGAAGTCACCATCGGTCCGGACATGCTGCCTTGCCTCTTCGGCGGCACGCAGACCCTGTTGGCCGAGATCGCGGATCCACTGACCACTACCAGCGGCGACTCCATCTCCGTGACTTTCGCCGCCTGCAACGAGGGTGACGGCATGTTGCTGGACGGCGCCTTCGGTTTTGTCGTGCAGTCGTTCCTGGGAGATCCTCTGACCGGGATCCTGAACATGAGCGTGGCTGTCACGGTAACCGATCTTGCGATTACCGAGGCCGGTGTCATGACCTCGATGAACGGCACCATGAATCTCACGCTCGACGCGTCGAACCCGACGTCGACCACCGTCATCCTGGACGGTACAGAGCTGACGCTGGTCTCCGGTGTTGAGACTGAGTCCCTGTCAGACTTCGCCATCATCACCACCGTTGATCCGCTGGCCGGCACTTCGACCTTCGAAATCAACGGCTACGTGATGAGCTCCGAGTTCACGGGCGACGTGAATTTCTCGACGATGGAGGCGCTGCAAATCGATGTCTCGGGCGATCCGTCGACGGGTGAGGTCATGATCACCGGTGCCGACGGCGCCACGATCACCATGCGAATCGTCAGCGCACAGCAGGTGGAACTGGATATCGACTTTGACGGCGATGGGACTATCGATGAAATGCAGGTGACCACCTGGGCTGATCTGCAAGGCTTGACCTAGCCGTCTGGCTGCATGCAATCGCCATCTGCGGATGGCACCAAAAACCCGCCTTGATGGCGGGTTTTCTTTGTCTGGCCCCTAAGCCAGCGGTGAATCCTCAGCCACGCGGCGCTCGTCGATCAACGTATAGCGATCCAGTGCACCGTTGCGATACCACAGCCAGGTGCGACCTCGCTGCTGGCCGTCCGCGGCGGTCTGAATCATCTCGTGGCAGGTGATTTCCGGCTGCGCACCGGGCGCCATTGCGGCAACCCCGGTAGCAACCGCAAGCACCTGTCTGCGAGTTGGCTTCAGTAAATGGCTCAGGGGCATGGCGCGCTCCGATTCTGCGGATGACGTGCAGAGCCTACCGGACCCCGCGGGCCCGCGCGGGCGCCCGATGCACCGGTGCAGAATGCGCCGCGCCGCCGGCCGTGGCAGGATCGACACATCGAACAAATCTGTAGGTACGCGAGGGCAAACAAATGAATCGACGCGACCTGTTGCAGGGTGCCGCGGGCGCCACACTGGCTCTCAAGACCGGCGGGCTCGGGGCCCAGGGCAGCGGCCTGCTCGAGAACCCGATTCCGGGCACGGACGAGACGCTGCCGGCCATCGGCATCGGCACCAATCGCTACGCGGTGGGCGACGACAACGAAAACCTGCAGCTGCTCCGCACGCTGCGCAGCTTCAGCCAGCTCGGCGGCACCGTGATCGATACCGCGCCGATGTACCGCTCGTCGGAAACGATCCTCGGCAGGCTGATCGCCGAGCTGGAGATTCGCGACCGGATTTTTCTCGCCACCAAGAGCGACCGCGACCGGGGCGACGGTGGCATGACGCGAGTTGAAAACAGCTTTCAGCAGCTGCGCACGGATAGCGTCGACCTGATGCAGGTGCATAACCTGCGCGGCCTCGACATGCTGCCGACGCTGCGCGAGATGCAAAGCATTGGCCAGATTCGCTACCTCGGCATTACCACCAGCCGTGACGTTCAGTTCCCCGAGTTCATCCGCGTGATGCGCGACGAGAAGCTCGACTTTATCCAGGTGAATTATTCGCTGAACGATCGCGAAGCGGCGGACACCATCCTGCCACTGGCCCGGGACCTCGGCCTGGCCGTTTTGGTGAACGTGCCGCTCGGGCGCGGTCGCCTGTTCCGCGCGGTTAAAGACCGGCCACTACCCGACTGGGCCGCCGAGTTCGGCGCCCGGAGCTGGGCCCAGTTCTTCCTGAAGTACGTGATCGGCCACCCGGCCGTTACCTGCGCCATTCCCGGCATGCGCAAGGCCAGCCACGTCGAGGACAACCTCGGCGCCGCCACCGGGGCACTGCCCACACCGGCCCAGCGGGCCCGCCAGGAAACCTGGTTCGACAATTTGTGAAGCGGTTCCGCCGCGCCTTCACAAACTACTCGAATCACGGTTGCCAAATGCCTGAACCTTGGAGATACTCCAGCTCTGGCCCCACAAACCCAGGAGGTGATCCATGTCTAGTGAGATATTGCAGGTAATCAACCAACCTTTGCGTCTCGGCTTGGCTACGGAGCAACCTCCGGGTTCAAGCTGACCGCTAGGGTCTTCGCGACCCAGAGGTGGGGGATTACCCGATCTCACGGAGGCCCGCACAAGCGGGCCTTCTCTTTTTCTGGCCGTCTGCGCCGGCTCTCAGGCAGGACTGCAGGGTTCCGTCGGGGCACCGCCGGCCCCGGCACCCACCCGGCGCCGCATCCAGTCCAGCATGATGGCGAAATTGTCCGGCGCGTTGCGGTGCAGGTTCGGATTGTGATCGGTGTCGGCAATCACGACGGTTTCCAGGCACGCCTCCGGGCCAAAGAACCGGGCTTCGTGGGCAACGACCGAATCGTGGTCGGTGCAGTCCAGGTCACCGCCGCACACGACGAAATCATCTTCACCCAGCAGTATCAGCACAGGCACCGTGAGACCTATGGACTGCGGTCCGAAGTACTTGGCACTGGATAGGACTTCACCCAGAGCGGTGGGCTGACGATTCAGTTCATCCGTCTCGATCACTTTTTCATCCGCATTTTCAAGGGTATAGAAAGTCTCCCCCCGGCTGTCGGGTTTCGAGATCACGTAGGTCGGGTCCACCAACTGGCCCACGAAGGGTCCCTTGAAGGCCGCGAAGTCCACGCCGGTGCGCATGGCCATCGTGAAGCCCGGGTTGGTGTTGTGGGCAAAGCCGGTCAGGATCACGCCTGCGACGCTGTCTGGATAACGCAACGCGTGGGCAATGGCGGTGACTGAACCGAAGGAATGGCCCACCGCGGCTACCGCAGGAAACGCATGGGCGTCATTCAGAGCGGCGATGACCTGCTGCAGCACATCGGCCTGCCGATCGACATTCAGCAAGATGCCTGGCGGATGGTCGCTGCGGCCAATACCGAGGCGGTCGAAATGGAAAGTGGCGTAGCCGTCCCGCAGCGCCGCCCGCACGTAGGAATAGGTGTCTGCCTGGTACGGAAAGTCCCAGTAGACCGACCCGTAGCCCGAGCCGGAGACCAGCACCTGCAGCACCCGGCCGGTCGGCGACCCCGGGGCGCAGAGATCGCCCACCACGTCGTGCTCGAACAGGCTGTTCGCCGACAGTTTGACCGGGATCACGAACTCGGTGCAGGTGACACCCGGCAATTCTGCAGCGGTTTGCAATGCAACGCCGTCGGGAGCCTGCAATGGCCGACCCATGCCGCCGGATTTCAGGAAACCGATCAGCACGCCAACCAGGATCAGCACGGTCAGCACCCCCAGCACACGCCGGGTTCGGGAACCCCTGGCCATTTTGGTGCCCTTCTAGTTGCCGGTGGGCCGTACCGGTGCATCGTCGGCGGTCGTCATCAACGTGCCCGGTTCCATCGCCCCGGTAGCCAGTGCTTTCAGATAGTCCGGCGTCGCAATGTGGCAATACACCTGCCCCTCGACCCGCTCGGGCAGGATCAGGGTCACCCAGCTGTCGTAGTCCTGGAACAGGCCCGGGGAGTTCAGGTGAATGCTGCCATCCTCGGCCAGGTAGCTGAGCTCGAAATCACTGAGATACGACTGCCCGGTGGTGTAAGGCTCGTTGTCGTTCACGACAAAGGCTCGCGCCTTTTCCGCCGCGGCGCTGTCGCCCGCGGCCTCGAGTTCCGCGACCGCCTGTTCCTGGGACATGCGCGTAATCGTCGGGCAGAACAGCTGTTCCCCGGCGGCGTCCTCCCCGTAGGCATCCCGAAGGTGCGCAGAGCCCTTCACCTTGCACGACACCATGATCGGCATATCGCCACGATAGGTCACCACCTGGTAGATAAGGTGGTAGTCCACTTTGGGCTTGGACCTTCGATAAGCGGGCATATTCGTGAATACCGTGTTCGCACCGGTGCGCTCGGTGTTCGCGAGCACCTGCTGCACGACCATGCAGAACTCTTCCGCGGCCGGATCCGGCAATGCGTCCTGCGCATTGGCAGGCACGGCGGCCGCCGCCAACAAGACACCGGCGATGTAACGTGGGATGACATGCATGTTTTTCTTGCCCCTGCTAATCAACGACTGGGTGCAGTCTAAGGAAAAACTGGGGTCCGGCAACATTTTCCAGCACTCGCCATCCGTTCGTGACAGGCTCGGCATCAGAAAGTGGTGCCTGACCCCACTATTCACGCAGCGGCGCGCTCAGCCTCTTCCACCCGGCGGCTCTTCAGCGCCAGCGCGACGAACAGCAGCACCATCACGCGCCTGTTCTGCGCTTCGTCCACGCCGCCCCTCTGTCTTGTCCAACGCGCGCCCGTAGCTTAGCAGCGAGGCTACTGCGTTGTTTTGCTGCGGAAAATACCTATGCGCAAGACCGCGCGGAACCCGTCCGGACTCCCGGAACGGGGGTATAGTAAACAAGAGATGAAACAGATTGCGCTCTACGAGATCGGAAG
>Ga0265303_10001364_pt1 | contig 14915 bp, 11 predicted proteins | sample Helome_2_FD_192494 | JGI IMG/M metagenome (GOLD analysis project Ga0265303, IMG submission 192494) | Marine sediment microbial communities from subtidal zone of North Sea - Hel_20160317 (Illumina Assembly) | ecosystem: Environmental > Aquatic > Marine > Subtidal zone > Sediment ... | reverse complement strand
GGCCGATGCCGCCGACAGGCGGTGGATCGTTAGGGGGAGGGGGCGTCGTATCGCCGCCGCCTCCGCTGCTGCCGCCACAGCCTGCCGCCAGTAAGAGAATTATGCTGCAAAAGATCAGATTGATGGTTTTCATAGTTACGTACCTTCGGGTAACTGCCCTTCGATGGCATAGACACCAAGGCCCAGCCGGACAGGAGTGGTTTCTGAATCATCGGGATCAAGTCGGCGCTGACTGAGCCAGTCGTCGATCTCTTCCAAAAACTGCTGGCCGCGCTCGTCGATATACGCGCGGAATTCTTCGATCGCGTCGGGATGAACATGGTCATCCACCGCAAAACCTTCGAGCCAGCGAAGTTCGTTGTTGCCTGTGACGTTCTTGCATAGCGTGTTGGCATGGTCGAACAGGTTTGTACCGAAGAAACGTATGCCGCCTGTGTCCATCTCGACAGGCATGTGGTATCGCCGCTTGGCGATGTATCGTCCTTCCGCGTCCTGCTCGATCGAACCCGCTTTTAGTAATTCACGGGAGAGAGTTTGCTCGGGGGTGTCACCGCCGTATGTACTGAATAACGTTTGAAAGCTCGGATTGGTTCCCTCGATCGCCAGTGGTATCGGCTTGCCTTCGTCGTCGGTGTAGTCCGAATCCTGGTGCCAACCCGACAGAAGGCGGGTTGCGTCTGTCGTTTTCGGCGATGTGGGTGCCTCCGCTTCCTCCAGCAGGTCTCGCTGGCGTTTGACCTCTTTACGGGATATGCCGGTAAGGATTGAAACACGAGAGATGTTCGTCGGGCGGCCGCGAATGCCGAATTCGTCCGTCGCGACGGAGACGAAGACAGACTTGGAGAGCTCCGAAAACTCGCGCCAGGTCATGCCGCACTTCAGCACGACCGATGCGATGGGGCGTAGCAGAGTTTGGCACGAAGCGCGAAGTGTCGCTTTGATATCGATATCCATAGTTGGGGTAATATACCCCAATATTGGATAAAGTCAACCACTCGGTCGCTGTTTCGGCTGAATTCGGCAGAAAAACGCCGAATCCCCGACACTTAGGAGACCAGGTTAGTCATCGGCCTCCAGGTAGAGAAAGCGACTCGGATGACGATCGAGCGCGTTTTGGTCAAAGCCGCCGATGTGCGAAGCGACGAGATGCTTGCTCACGAAGAAGTACAGCGGCGCAATCGGGTGCTCTGCGAGGAGCAGGGTTTCGGCCTCGGCGAGAAGATCGGCCTGGCGGCCAGGGTCAGGTTCCCGGCTTGCCGCGGCAAGCAGGCTGTCGTATTGGGGATTGTCGAATTGCGAGAGATTCTGCTCGTCTGTCGAGCGAAAGATGTTGGTAAACGTTGATGCGTGGTTGTAATCCCCGAACCACGCAAAGCGCATGACCTGCCATTCAGACCGTTGGTCGCGCGTGTCGAGAAAGTATTGCCATTCTTTCTTCTCGAGCTGCACATCGATACCGAGCGTTTCGTGCCACATGCTGGCGACGATGAGGGCCACTTTTTCGTGAATATCGCCGGTATCGTAGGTGTACTTGACCGTCAATGGCTCCGATTCGTCATATCCCGCTGCGTTGTAGAGCTCGAGCGCTCTTGACCGGCGTTCACTAGCGGAGAAGTGCGACCACTCGACCTGGGCCCCTCCATAGCCGGGAATACCGTCCGGCACGATTCCGAACGCGGGGCGTTCCCCTCGGCCGATGAGTTCGACAAGCTGTTCGCGGTCGATTGCCATGCTCAAGGCGTGGCGCAGTGCAGGGTCATTGAAGGGGGGTTCCGTCAAATCAAATGCGAGGTAGTACAAAGCCAGCGAAGGCGCTATTCGAACTTCATTGGGCGCACTCTGGCGCAATGCGGTGATGTGCTCGATTGGAATCGTATGCGTGATGTCGAGCTCACCGGACCGAAACATGTTCAGCTCCGCCAGCGGATCAACAATCGGCAGAAAGACAATTTCGTCGATGGCCACATCTTCTCGATAAAGCGAGTTGCGTCGCAAGTGAACGGCTCCACCGGCCTCGCGGCTGCTCAACAGGTAGGCACCGTTACCAACAAACTTCTCCGGACTCGCGAACGATCCAGGCTCCATTTCAATCGCAGGCATCGGAAATGCGATTGGCATAGATAACACCGCGATCAGGTGCGGCGCAGGTTCGATGAGCCGAATCTCCAGCGTCGATTCGTCGATAGCCACGTAGTCCAGTACCGGATCGAATAGAAACGCATAGGCCGACGTTGACTGCGGTGACTTGACGCGGCGGTAGGCATTGACGAAATGATCCGCGGTGACCTTGTCGCCATTCGACCAGAGTGCGTTTTCCCTTAGCCTAAAACTGTAGGTGAGTCCGTCTGCCGAAACAGACCAGGATTCGGCGACCCCGGGCTCAGGCTGACCGTCAGCAGAGAGCGAGACGAGCCCTTCATAGAGATCGGACAGGACATTGAACGCGTGGATATCTTCGGCCACGGCCGGATCGAGGGAGCCGGGCTCTCCGCCATTTCCGCGGTAAATGACAGTTGCGCGCTCGTCGGACCTACCGCTCTCGGACCCGCACCCAGCGACAGCGCAGACTAGCAGGAGGGCTGAGGCAAGCATGACAAGTGTCTTACTCATGAATATCGGATTCTATAGGAACCCGTCCTCCTCTTTCTCTCGAACCCGGACACGCAAAAAATGCCAATACTTCAAACGATTTGGCATCCTGATGCATCAAAATTACTAGAAGCGCTTATTTGCAACGGGCTCTCAAGACCCGGGACAAGGGGAACAGACTGAAAATTGCAGACACATCGGCGCAGGACGTACGGCTCGAGCCGCAAGATCCGCGACGTAAACGCCTGTTTTTTATAGGTATTGCGGTGGCTGTTGTTGCGGCCGGCTGGATGGTGATGCCCGTTGTGCAACGCTGGGCGAATGCGACCGTGAGCGTGCCAATAGAAAGGCTTCGCACGGCGACTGTCACGCGAGGCGACCTTGTGAGGGATGTGTCAGTGCAGGGTCGCATCGTCGCAGCGGTCAGCCCGACACTGTATGCCACGGCCCCCGGGACGATCACGCTCAATGTCGACGCTGGTGAGCGCGTGCTTGCCGGGCAGGTGCTGGCAAGCGTTAATAGCCCCGAGCTGACGAACAGCCTGCAGCAGGCGGAGTCCGCTCTGGCGCAAAAGAAAGTCGAACTCGAGCGACAACGGATCGAGTCGCGCCAGCAGGCACTCGAAAAACGAAAAGCCGCCGACCTTGCGGACGTCGCACTCGTCGCCGCGAAACGCGAGAAGCGGCGGGCTGATGAAGGTCACCAGAAAGGCGTGATCCCGGTCATCGACTACGAGAAAGCGCAGGATGATCTAAGGAACGCCGAGCTCGCACACGAGCACGCCGTTGCCGACGCCGACCTTTTCGACGAGAGGCTCGAATTCGAACTGCGTGCGACCGAACTCGAGGTCGGGCGCGAAGAGCTCCTGGTTGAAAACCTGCAACGCCAGGTTGACGAATTGTCGATCACGTCTCCCGTCAGCGGCATCGTCGGCGATCTGCTTGTCGACCAGAAAGCCGCCGTGACGCGGGACACGCCTGTCATGGCCGTTGTCGACCTGACGCGATTCGAAATAGACGCACTGATTCCCGAAAACTATGCCGACGATCTCGCGATAGGAATGGCGGCGGAAATCACTGTCGGCGGACAACGCTACGACGGCGAACTGGTCGCGGTTTCTCCCGAGATCGTTAACAACCAGGTTGCGTCGAGAGTGCGCTTCAACGGCGAAGCACCGACCAACCTCAGACAGAACCAGCGTCTCACGACGCGTATCCTGCTCGCAGAGCATTCCGACGTACTCATGGTGCAACGCGGCCAGTTTCTCGACAGTGGTGGTGGGCGGATTGCCTACGTCCTGGTCGAAGACAGGCTCGCCGAGCGACGCACGATTCAACTTGGCGCACGCAGCCTCGGTGCCGTCGAAGTAATCGCCGGACTAAACCCGGGCGAAGAAATCGTCATATCCAATCTCGATCCGTTTCGCGGTGCCGATACGGTGCTGTTAACCGACTAACAACATCAGCCCAGGAGAACAAGGCTATGCTGAAGATGAACGATGTATCCAAGATCTACCGTACCGATACGGTTGAGACCCATGCATTGCGCAAGTTCTCGCTGACCGTCGACGAAGGTGAATTTGTGTCGGTCACGGGCCCGTCGGGCTCTGGCAAGACGACGTTTCTCAATATTGCGGGGCTGCTCGAGGAGCTGACGAGCGGTACCTACGAGCTGGACGGACGTGACATCTCTTCGCTGAGCGACCTCGAGCGATCGCGAGTACGCAATGAGAAAATCGGGTTCATATTCCAGAGCTTCAACCTGATACCCGAGCTCAATATCTTCGACAACGTCGATGTACCGTTGCGTTACCGCGGCTTCACGGCAGCTGAGCGCAAACGCCGCATCGAGGAATCGCTCGACATGGTGGGGCTCGCGTCCCGGCTCAGTCATTTTCCGGCACAGCTCTCGGGTGGGCAGCAGCAACGCGTGGCGATAGCGCGCGCACTGGCCGGTGAACCGCGCTTCCTGCTCGCCGACGAACCGACGGGTAATCTCGACTCGCAGATGGCCGACAGTGTGCTCGAGCTCCTTGCACAAATTAACGAGAACGGCACGACGATCATCATGGTGACCCACGAGCGCGCACTTGCCGGGCGCGCCAAGCGCAATATTTTCGTTAAGGATGGCGAGGTCAGCGATAGAGCGCCCGATCTTCACATCGCCGCCGCTGCAACGGCCTGAGCAAGGAGTCGACGATGTTTCGGTACTACCTGAAGCTCGGTTTCCTGAGCATTCGAGCCAACCCGGCGCTGAGCGCGCTGATGGTCGCGGCAATTGCGATTGGCATCGGCGCCTGCATGACGATCGTCACGGTGCGTCACATCATGAGCGACGACCCGATCAGCCACAAGAGCGACCTGCTGTATCACGTGCAAGTCGATAGCTGGAGCCCGGACGAGCCTTACAACGAGCCCAACGAGGCGCCCGAGCAGCTGACCTACATGGACGCCAAGGCTCTGCATGATGCGGGCAAGGCCTATCGGCAGGTTGTCAGTTTCAAGTCGGGCCGCGTCGTGCAGCCCGATGGTGACGACGAAAGACCGTTTCGAGTCGACGCTCGCGCGACGACCAACGAATTCTTCGCGATGTTCGACGTGCCATTCGCCTACGGCTCTGCCTGGGATCGGGCGGCCGACCTGGCCGAAGAACGTGTCGTCGTGCTGTCGTCGGAAATCAATGAACAGCTCTACGGCGGGGAAGACTCAGTTGGGCGTATGTTGACGCTCAATGGCGAGACCTACCGTATTGCTGGTGTGCTTGAGTACTGGCACCCGGTCCCGAAGTTCTACGACCTTAACAACAACCCTTACGAGGAAACTGAAGGCGTGTATTTTCCGTTCTCGCTCGGGATCTCGAGCGAGACTGGCAGCTCGGGTAATACCAACTGCTGGAAACCGGTCGGCGACGGCGGCTACGAGGCATTCCTGGCGTCCGAATGCGTCTGGATCCAGATGTGGGTTGAACTCAGGGACGACACTGAGAAACAGGCCTACATGCAATTCCTCGATGCCTATGTTGAAGAGCAGAAAACCGTGGGCCGATTCGCGCGGCCGCTCAATAACAGGCTCAACAACGTCGTGGAGTGGTTGGACGATCGCGAAGTCGTCGAGAACGACGTCAACGTGCTGCTCGGCCTGGCCGTATTGTTCCTGGTCGTCTGTCTCCTGAATACAATCGGCCTGCTGCTTGCGAAAGTAATGCGTCGTGCGCGAGACATCAGCCTGCGCCGGGCCCTCGGCGCGAGCAAGATGACGCTGTTCGCGCAGTACATCATCGAGGCCGGCATGATAGGTGTCGCGGGTGGCCTGCTCGGCATCGCCGCGACCTGGGCAGGACTCAGGGGTATCGAGAACCTCTATATCGAATACGACTTCATCCAGCACCTCGTCCGAATGGACTGGAGCATGGTCATGCTGGCCGTCGTGCTCGCCGTTGTTTCGGCGCTCGCGGCGGCGTTGTACCCGACCTGGCGCGCCTGCAATATCACGCCGGCCACCCAGCTCAGGATTCAGTGACGGGAGACAAACATGGAATTTGGACCCATCTGGCGATCCATACTGAGAAACAAGGGTGGCTACCTGTTAATTGCACTGCAGATTGCCGTAACCATGGCAATCATGGTGAACGCGATCGCCATCATGCAGGAACGCGCCGACGAAATGGCGCGTCCGAGCGGCATTGATGAAGCAAATATATTCACGCTGGCCTCGGACGTGTTCGCGCCTGACATCGACCAGAAGAGCCTGATCGACGAGGATCTCGACGCGCTTCGCAACATGCCCGGTGTCGTCAACGCGATCGCAACCAATTCGTTTCCACTCCGGCAGGGTGGCTGGTCGATGTCACTGCAACTCGAACCTGGCACCGGCAAGGACGGCACGGGTACGGCGATCTATTTCGTGGACGAGCACGCTATCGGCACCTATGGCACCAACCTGGTTGATGGTGAGAACTTCACGGCGAACGAGGTTACCTGGAACGACCCCGAAGTCAGCACCTGGCCGCCATTGGGCATCATCACGCAGGCCCTGGGCGAAGCGATGTTCCCGGACGAGGAAGGCTCGTTCGTCGGCAAGACCGTTTACATCAACGATAACGATCCAATCAAGATCATCGGCGTTGTCGACAAGCTGCAGGCGCCGTGGAAGGGATGGACAGGCGTCGAACAATCCATGTTCGTGCCGCAGCGCCGCGAAGGCTCCGACCGGTACGTGATTCGAACCGAGCCCGGCATGCGTGATCAGCTCATGCCCGAAGTCGAGGAAATGCTCGCGACACGCAGCAAGGATCGAATCATCCGCAGCGTCGCGACCATGGAGGATACGCGCAGGCGCGCCTACATCGGCGACGCGGCCATGATCAAGCTGCTGACATTCATCATCATCCTGCTGACCACGATCACGGGACTGGGCATCGTAGGTCTCGCGAGCTTCAGCGTGACGCGACGGGCGCGGCAGATCGGCATCAGGCGAGCACTGGGCGCGACGCGCCCCGCGATCGTGCGTTATTTCATGCTCGAGAACTTCATTGTGAGTACCGTTGGGATCGTTGCCGGCGGCATATTGGCCGTCGCGCTAAACGTATTCATGGTGCAGGCGTTCGCGCTGACGCCGCTCGCCTGGTACGTGATCCCGATCGCGATGGTCGTACTGTGGATCGTGGGGCAGGTGGCGGTCGCGGGCCCGGCCCGCAAGGCCAGCAATGTGAGCCCGGCGATCGCGACGCGGTCCATCTAGCAACATGTCCCCATATAGGGTTTATGGTACTTAGGGATTCACACAATAGACGTAGGTAGCGTCAGGGTCTTTAATACCGCCATCGTGAACTGACCCCGCGGGTCGGAGAAAACCATGGCTGGATTAACCCAGAGCTATTTTTGCGGCGCATCGAGTGAGCCGATCATTTACGAGACGATCGGCAATTACTTCGAGAGCGTCGCAGAGAAATACCCGGACACTGAAGCGCTCGTCGTTTGCCACCAGGACATTCGCTGGTCCTATTCCGAGTTCAACAAGAGAGTCGACGCCCTGGCGGCCGGCCTCATCAAGTTGGGCATCAAGCCCGGCGAACGCGTCGGGGTATGGGGCCCGAATACGGCCGAGTGGGTCCTGACGCAGATGGCCACGGCCAAGATCGGCGCCATCCTTGTCAACCTTAACCCGGCCTACCGGCTGTACGAACTCGAGTACGCCCTCAATAAGTCTGGCTGCAAGGCCGTCATTAGCGACGAGCAGTTCAAGAGCAGCAAGTATCTCGAGATGCTCTATTCGGTCGCGCCTGCGCTGAAGATGTGCCCTCCGGGCAAACTTCGCTCCGCCAATATTCCGGAGCTGGAAATCGTCATTCGAATGGGCGATGCCGAGTCCCCCGGCATGCTCAATTTCCCGGACGTCTGCAACATGGGCGGCGAGCCGGAGTACGACCGGCTCGAGGAGTTGAAATCAGAGCTGCGCCCGGATGACGCAATCAATATCCAGTTCACGTCGGGCACAACGGGCAACCCCAAGGGCGCGACGTTGACCCACTGCAATATTCTGAATAACGGCTACCTGACAGGTGCGGGCATGCGCCTGTCGCATACCGATCGCCTGTGCATTCCGGTACCCCTTTACCATTGCTTCGGCATGGTACTCGGCAACCTCGCCTGCTTCGCGCACGGTGCAACGGCCGTCTACCCGAGCCCCGTGTTCGATCCGCACGAGACGCTGGAAGCCGTTGAAGCCGAGCGCTGCACGGCGTTGCATGGCGTGCCGACAATGTTCGTTACCGAGCTGAGCCTTCCCGACTTCGACAAATTCGATCTGTCGACACTGCGCACGGGCGTCATGGCCGGGGCGCCGTGCCCGGTCGACGTCATGAAACGCGTCATCTCTGACATGAACATGGAGCACATCCTGATCGGATACGGACAGACCGAGGTAAGCCCGATCAATCACCTGACGCTCCCGGAGGACTCCATCGAGAAGCGCGTCGAGACCGTTGGCAGGGCCGTACCGTGGATCGAGATCAAGGTCGTCGATCCGGACGGGCGCGTCGTGCCGATTGGCGAGAAAGGCGAGGTCTGCACGCGCGGTTACTCGGTCATGCTCGGCTACTGGGACGACAAAGAGCAGACCCGCGAGACCATCGATGAGGCCCGTTGGCTGCACTCGGGCGATCTCGGCATCATGGACGAAGCCGGTTACCTGCGTATCGTCGGGCGCATCAAGGACATGATCATTCGCGGCGGTGAAAACGTCTATCCGCGCGAGGTCGAGGAGTTTCTGTACACGCATCCCGCGATCAAGGAAGTGCAGGTGTTTGGCGTTCCCGACACGCGCATGGGCGAAGAGATCTGCGCGTGGATTCAGCTCGAGGACGGTGAATCGCTGACACAAGACGACGTCAAGGAATACTGCAAGGGCCAGATAACGCACTTCAAGGTTCCGAGATTCGTGCGCTTCGTCGACGAGTACCCGATGACCGTCACGGGCAAGATCCAGAAATTCCGGATGACGGAAATCATGGCCGAGGAGCTACGCAGCGCGGCATAAAAAAGGCGGTCGCGCAATCCATGCGCAACCGCCCGGGGGCGAGCAACGTTAGTCCTGACCTACAGGCTCAGGTTGAGGCTTTTCACGACCTCGACAGGAACATAGTTGCTACCTGCCGGCAGATTTTTCGCGATGGCATAAGCACGGGCCGCGGACAGTGTCTGGCCGCCAATGATGCCGTCCAGGCCGGCTTTGTAATAGCCTTCGTCCGCAAGCGCTTTTTGCAGCGCCAATACGTTATCCCGCGTCATGTTGACTTCGCACATCACCTGGCGCCACTCCATGCGGTCGTCCGCAGTCTTGGTGGTGCGCGTAACGGTCTCGTATTGAGCGGGGACAGGGAAGCGTTTCTCGCTGGCCGGTGAAACGAGCTTCGTCACGGATACCGTGTCGTATTGTGCGGGAATGACAACTTCACGCGTCGTTGCCGGCTCATTCACAACGGTCCTGGTGACGGTCTTGTACTCTGCCGGAATTTCAATTTCCTCGGTCCGCGCGGCCGACACGAGTTTGCGCTTTTCGACAGTCCTGTAAGTTGCAGGTACTTCGACGAGGCACATTATCTCGCCCGTGTCAGTGACAGACTGTGACAGCACGTTTGCGGACTGCACGGTTGCCGGGCCCTTTTTCCAGACCGTGTGTGCGGGCTTGTCGAGCACTCTGTCCGTGACGGTTTCATAGACCGCAGGGACCTCGACTATTTTCCTGGAAGCCGGCTTGACGAGCACACTCTCCTGGACTTCGCCGTATACCGCGGGGACGATCTCGAGCTTTGTGGAGGTCTCCTTCACAAGCACATTTTCTGAGGCGGTTTCGTACTGCGCCGGGACGATTTCGAAGCGCTCGCCAGGCTCACGTGTCACGACTTTTTCGGAAATCGTTTTGTACTCTGCGGGAATGAGCACGCGGGCGTAACATTCGCCGGTTTTGGGGTTCGGTGGGAACAAGCTCGCATCAGCCGACATGGAGCTGTTGGCGCCCGAATCTCCGGCCATATGCGCCTTGGCGTTTGCTAGGTCGCGTTCCCTGGCAGCCAACTCGGACTCGAGGTCGCTGATGCGACGCTGCGAAGCCTCAATTTCGGCGGCAGTGATTGCGCTTCCTTCCGGTCCTACCTGCGACGAGTCCGCGGCCATTGTGGAACAGCCGCTTGCTATTGCGGCTCCCGCCAGCACAGCAAACACTCTTGGATAGCTTTTGATCATGCTTGTACTCCTGGTTCGACAAATTGTGAAAGCCGGCGGAGTATAGGCTCGGAACTATGACCCTTGTCGGGATGTAACAATCGTTAACAATCGGGCGGGGCGGATTCTCGTCTTATTTTGCAACGAGGTCGATCTGGTCCTCGATCATTTCGAAACCGATGATGGCGTTCGTCGACGGGTCGACAACCGGCTCCCCCCGAGTCAGGCAGGTCGTTGACGAGGTCGTACTCTGCTTGAAGCAGATATCCGCACTCGTGCTGATGGTCTGCATGATTACAGAACCGTCGTCGAGGCTGACCAGGAGAATGGTTTCTTTTGAGTTCGCGGGGTCCAGTTTGGTAGTGGCTTGTTGGACCGAAATCGGCGAAGCAGCTGGTGTCGCGTCATTAATGCCGCCACCGACGAGCAATGCCGGTGCTGTCAATGCCACTATCACGGTCAGGAGCTTCATCATTTGAGACTAGAGGAGGCTGAAACGCTCAAATGTGACGTGCGTCTCACATTGATGCCGAATAAGGGTCACTGGCCGGGTATTTGCCTACAACTGTGACATTCGTCGAATACCCTTCGGAAATGCAGGCAAATACGGTAACCTCTCGCGCATGCTGAGAGTCCTGTTCTTATGTGCGACCCTGGTCGCGCCGAGTCTCGTTGCGGCCAATGATGGTGCGATTGACGAGGTGCTCGTAACCGCTACGCGCCGCCCGGCGAGCAGCGAGGATATCTCTGCCGCGCTGACGCTCGTCGACAAGGAGCAGGTCGACAGGAACAAACTCGTCTCAGACGCGCTGGCCGGCAACGTTGGCGTCTTCCTGCAACAGACCACGCCCGGGCAGGGCGCTGTGATCATTCGTGGCCTTAAGGGGTCGTCGATTTTGCATCTCGTCGACGGGATGCGGCTCAACAATGCGATCTTCCGCAGCGCGCCAACGCAGTACTTCTCGCTCGTGCCCGTGTCGGCCGTCGAGCGCGTCGAGATCGTCCGAGGCACGCCGACGTCGCTGTACGGCAACGACGCGGTCGGTGGCGTCGTGCAGCTCGTAACCCGCGTGCCCGAATTCGAAACTGATGAGACGAGCGTGACGGGTGAGGCTTTCATGTCCTTTGACACGGCTGATCTCGAGAAAACCGCACGCGCGACCGTCGACGTCGGCAACCGGTCGCTGGCGACATCATTCAGTGCCGAGTATATGAAGACCGGCAATCGCCAGACGGGCAGCGGTGACCGGACCGGGCCGACTGGTTACGATTCGAAAGCGGCGCGATTCGTAGTCGCGGGCGGGCCCGACGAAAAGCGGTCGTGGCTGTTCGATGCGCAATACCTCGAGCAACCGGAGACGCCCAGGGTCGATGAACTCGTGGCGGGCTTCGGTGAGACGGAGCCATCGTCATCGGAGTTTTTCTTTGCGCCGAACCGGCGCGCATTCGTGCACGGTGAATATGCGCTTGAGGACGGGCTGGCCGGCCTGGACTGGGATATCGACCTCGCGTGGCAGCGTATCGATGATGATCGCCGGTCGATCGATCTGGGCGCGACGGAGCAGCGACGCGAGAAGAATCGGAGCGATCTTTACGGCATTACGCTGAGCGGGTCGCGCACGACCGACAATGGGTCGTGGATTGTCGGGACAGAGTACTACCATGACGAAGTATCGAGCAGTCGCATCGAGGTCGACCTGCAGACCGGAGCCGAGCAAGTCTTGCAGTCCCGCTTCCCCGATGGATCGAAAGTCAGGCAGGCGAGTTTCTATGGCAACGTTCAGCAGTTCGTTGCCGACCGTCACAACGTAGCCGCGGGCATTCGCGTCAGCTACGACGACGTCTCGCTGGCGGCGACGTTAGTTTCGGAGGAAGCCGACATCGATGGCTTCGATGTCAGTGGTGATCTCGGCTACGTGTTTGAAGCGAATGAGCAATGGCAGCTCGTCGCGAACCTCGGCCTCGGCTACCGCGCCCCAAACGTGTTCGATCTTGGCACGCTAGGCAACCGGCCGGGCAATCGCTTCAACATCCCCAACACGTCACTCGACTCGGAGCGCGTGACGCAGCTCGACATGGGTGTCCGACACCGCGGTGACCGTGTCAGCCTCGACGTGATGCTGTATGCGCTGCAATACGATGATCGCATAACCTCCGTGGGAACCGGGGACGCAACTGCGGATGGCCGCGACATCGTGCAAGCCGTCAACGCGGCCGAATCGTCGATCCGCGGCGTCGAGGCAGGCGCGGACTTCACTGTCAGCGACAACGTTCAAATTCGTGGCGTGCTCAATTACACCTGGGGCGAACAGGAGGTCCAGGGTGGGGACGACGAACCTTCCGACAGGATTCCGCCGCTTACGGGTAGCGTAACGTTCACCTATGACACGGGCGGGTATTATCGCCTGCAAAGCTGGGTACGCTTTGCCGATGAGCAGGACCGGCTAAGTGCGAGAGACGTCAGGGACAGCAGGATCGACCCCGATGGCACCGACGGCTGGGTTGTATTCGGTGCACGCGTCGACTGGCAACCGGACCAGTCCTGGGTGCTGTCGATGGGGCTGGATAATGTATTCGACGAGCGCTACCGCGTGCACGGTTCGGGGCTCGATGCCCCTGGGCGAAACCTGTCCCTGAGCCTGCGCCGTAGCTGGTGAATGTCGTCAGGCCAGCCTCGGCCTTTCGGGACGCTCGTGTAACGGGATCAGCCGGCGCCGCGGGTCACGCCTGTTCTCCTTGCCTGCCGCAATAACATCGGCAACCGGATCCATGGGCGCGAGCTGTGCGGCCCCGGATTGAGACAACATTAAAACGATCAGCGCGACGGCGCCGGCGAGAACTAGGCCTTCGGGTGAATTCTTCATACCAAACCCCTGAATTGTTATTTTTTTGGTGGACTGTTCTTGTGTTTTTTTTGCTCGTCCAGGACCAAGTATAGACCAGGAAGCTTTACAAATTTCTGTTCTATATATCAGGAGTTTATGTAAAGTCCGTTCGATCATTCGCCTCGCTGGTGTGCACATCGATTGGCAACCCAAAAAGGACCGGCTGGTGTCACCGGGGCCCGATGCGGCCCGGGCCGAAAACTGTTCCTTAGCCTGCATCGCAACTGGTAATCATCGCCCAGGAAAACGACCTCGAATCGCCGTTGCTGCGTGCTAGACTTCGTCCAATAATCCCGGGGCGATATTAGATTGTTGACGAAGTTCATCAGGGAATTACGACGTCGCGAAGTCTTTCGTAGTGTGGGTCTCTACGTAGGGATTTGCTGGATCCTCGTTGAGGGTGCCAGCATCGTGCTGCCGACGTTCAATGCACCCGAATGGATGTTGCAGGCACTCATTATCGCGGTATTCATCGGTTTCCCGGTGATGTTGGTACTCGCCTGGGTCTACGATGTTACAGACCAGGGTATCGTCGTGCAGGCCGAGGCAACGGACACGATCGTCATTCCGTTCGGCGATCGCAAAGGCGACTTCATTGTTATCGGTGTGCTTGCCGTTGCCCTGATTTTTTCGGTGTATCTGCTTATCACGGGCGGCCCCGATATCGTCGAGGAAGTCGAGCCCGTTTCGGTACTGATCGCGGATTTCGACAATCAGACCGGCGATCCCCTCTTCGATGGCTCGCTCGAGCAAGCGCTGCAGATCGGTATAGAGGGCGCACCGTTCGTTTCGGGGTACGAGCGTGGCATCGCGAAAAAAGTCGCTATCGAATTCCAGGATACCGAGGAGTTGGACGCCGCAACAGCACAGCTCGTGGCCGTGCGTAAGGGCGTGCAGATCGTACTCGCCGGAGCAATAGCCGCCGACGGCAGCGAATACGACCTCGAGGTCAGCGCTATAACGCCACGAAGCGGCGAGATCTTCGCCAAGGTCGACAAAACGTCGGCAAACAAGCTGGAGGTGCTCACCACGATGAGTGAGCTTGCCGCCGACTTGCGCGAGGAACTCGGTGACAAGTCCGTCGATCGTGAAGCGCTTGCCATCTCCGAGACCTTTACCGCGATGTCGCTTGAAGCTGCTCGCGAATACGACGCGGCGCAGCAAATGCAGTATGTGGGGAATTACGAAGGGGCAATCGAGCATTATCGCGCAGCGGTTGCGCACGACCCGAACTTTGGCCGCGCTTACTCGGGATGGGCCGTGGCAGCGCGCAGCCTCGGACGCATCGACGAGGCTGCAGAGGCCTGGGAGAAAGCAATGGCGAATCTCGGTTCGATGACCGAGAGAGAGCGGTTGCGGACGCAGGGCATGTACTACTGGGGCGTGACAAGAAACACGCAGAAAGCCATCGAGACCTACGAAACGCTAGTCGAGAAATACCCGGCGGATCACGTCGGTCACAACAATCTTGCCGTGCAGTATTTTCTCGCGCTCGATTTCGACTCCGCGCTGCAGCAGGGGGGCCTGGCTGTCGAAATCTACCCGGGCAATCCGGTGCCGCGCTCCAACTACGCGCTCTACGCGATGTACTCGAGTGACTTCGCAACTGCCGTCGCAGAAGCTACGAAGGTGCAGGAAATCGACCCGGGCTACTTCAAAGCCTGGCTGCCGATTGCTATGAGCGCAATGTCAGAGGGCGACCTCGAAGGGGCCCGCAGCG
>Ga0265303_10001363_pt1 | contig 14919 bp, 13 predicted proteins | sample Helome_2_FD_192494 | JGI IMG/M metagenome (GOLD analysis project Ga0265303, IMG submission 192494) | Marine sediment microbial communities from subtidal zone of North Sea - Hel_20160317 (Illumina Assembly) | ecosystem: Environmental > Aquatic > Marine > Subtidal zone > Sediment ... | reverse complement strand
ATCGCGGTGGTTAACGCACAACCGGCCAATACCAGGCGATGCGGGAACTTGTCGCTGAGCCAGCCGATCGGAAATTGCAGCAGTACGTTGCCGAGGATTAACGCGGTCAGAATGTTGGCCGAGGTGGTGAGATCGAGGCCATTTCGAATACCGTATACCGGAAACAACGATAGTGAGGCCGCGTCGAACACCGCAAAAGTCCCGACCGCGGCAAGCAGCATCGGCGCTTTGGGGGCAAAACTGAAAATACCCGAGGCATGGGTTTCCTCGGGTTCGTCGTGGAGGTTCTCGCGAATAAAAATAAACGGGATAACACCTATTGCGACCACGGCTGCGCCGATCACGAACGGCGTCCAGCCCTCGATACCGATGAAACTGATTAGCAGCGGCCCGGCGCCGAAACTACCAGATAACACGCTCGCGTAAATGGCCACAATCTTGCCGCGATTCTGATCACCCGCCGAGCCGACGATCCAGGATTCGCTCAATACGAACAGGGTCGAAATTGTCATGCCTTGAACCAGGCGAATGAAAAACCAGGCGGCAAGCGTGTCGAAGACCTTGTAGGAGAGTATTACCATTGCCGTCACTATCGCCGCGGTGATTGCAACATTACGTGCGCCAAAGCGTTTGGCTGCGACCGGAATTACCGATGAAAACAACAGGATGCCGATCGGCATCATCGCTGAATTGATGCCGATCATATCGCTCGAGACACCCCGCGATTCGAGGATCAGCGATAGCAGCGGGTAGGTCATGCCGAACGCGAAACCGAACACGGTGATCGCCGCGCAGGCGGCGATCAGATTTCTGGTGTCGGCGGGTCGGGGAGCGTTCATGCGCGGATGTTACCCCAGCCTTGGGTCAAAGGCATGCTACTTTTCCAGGCGTAAAAATCCTTTCCCTTAAGGGTAATTCCGGCCTAATATTGGCGCAGTTAATTGCGAATGAAAACAATGTCTGAAGAAGTCATAGTCGACCTGCGTAGCGACACGGTAACCCGCCCCGGCAAAGGCATGTACCAGGCTATTCTGGACGCCGCGGTGGGCGATGACGTATATGGCGAAGACGAGACCGTAAACCGGCTCGAAGCGACCACGGCAAAGCTGCTGGGCAAGGATGCCGGGCTGTTTTTAAGCAGTGCGACCCAGGCTAACCTGGCAGCGATGCTGGCGCATAATGCCCGCGGCGAAGAAATCCTGCTTGGAGATCAGTACCATATTTTTGTTTCTGAGGCGGGTGGTACATCGGCACTTGGCGGTATCGTGATGCAGCCGTTGCCCACCGATGAATTCGGTGGCCTTGCGTTGCAGCAAGTGCTGGCTGCGATCAAGGAAGACGATCCGCATCATCCGGTAACACGCACCCTGGCGTTGGAAAACACCGTATCCGGTCGCGTGCAGGATCCGCTGCAGCATCGGCAGCTGATCGATGCCGTGCGTGAACAGGGATTGAAGGTACACCTCGATGGTGCGCGACTAATGAATGCCGCGGTTGCACTGAACATGCCCGCGGCGGATATCGCGGCACCGTTCGACAGCGTGATGCTGTGCCTGTCCAAGGGTCTCGGGGCGCCGGTGGGTGCGATGCTTTGTGGATCCGCCGGGTTTATCAAGACGGCACGTCGCTTACGTAAAATGCTCGGTGGTGGTATGCGCCAGGCGGGCGTGATAGCGGCTTGCGGCCTGTATGCGCTCGACAATAATATCGCGCGACTGGCCGACGATCACGAGCGGGCACGGCAGCTGGCCGATGGCATTGGCAGCATCGAGGGTCTGCCGGTCAAGTGTTTCACCAATATGGTATTTATTGAACCGCAGGAAAGGGATCTGGAACCCTTGCGCATGCATTTACAGGAACGGCGAATCCTGATCGGCCGGCAAAACCCGCCGCTGCGACTGGTGACTCATCTCGATATCGACGACCAGGGAATAGACCGGGTCGTCACGGCTCTTCACTCCTATTACGGGTGACCTGAAAATGAGTGTAAACCCGGTCGACAAATTTGTTTTTAACGATGACTGGAGTGATCTGACCCGTTTCCAGGGGATGCCGCAAATCGATCTCGAGCGGATGTCCCGTTACCGCATGGCGCGGCTCAAGCAACAACTGCAACTGCATGATGCAGCGATGTGTATCCTGGTCAACCCGATCAGCCTGCGTTACGCCGTCGATTATCGTAGTTACATGCTGTTTCAATCGCATATTCCCACTGTTTATCTGTTTATACCGCAGGACGGTCCTACCGTTTTCTACGGCTGTTATTACGACGTGCCACAGGTGGACGACTTTCGTCCCGGCAGGCCGCATGCCTTTTTCGATGGCGGCACCAATATCGATGAAGCAGCAATGGGTCTGGCCGCCGATGTGGCTGCCTATCTCGATGAAATTGGCAGCAGCAATCGACGTGTCGCGATCGAATACGTCAATCCTTCGGTAACCCAGGCGCTGGAAGCGCGCGGCATCGAGGTTATCGACGGGGTGCGCATCGCCGAAACTGCCCGCCTGATCAAGTCTGAAGACGAAATCGCCTGCATGCGCTGGGCGATTGCGGTCGGTCAACACGGTGCCGGGATGGTCAAGCAGGCTTTGCGCCCCGGGGTAACGGAATTACAGCTGTGGGGACTATTGAATTACACCAACATCGCCAACAATGGCGACTGGCACGAAGGGCGAATGCTGTCTTCGGGTTCGCGTATCAATCCCTGGCTGCAGGAAGCCAGCGCACGCAAGATCGAATCAGGCGACCTGGTTGGTTTCGACACCGATATGGTGGGTCCGTTTGGTTACTTCGTTGATCTGTCACGGACATTTCATTGCGGTCCAGCCAAACCGACCCGGCGGCAGAAGCAGATTTATCGCATGGCGGTAGACGAGATCGAGCATAACCTGAAACTGGTCTACCCCGGCATGACCCTGATGGAAATGCAGCAACAGGCGTACCCGGTGCCGGAAGAATGTCGCGAAAACGCCTATCCCTGCATCATGCACGCGGTCGGTATGTGCGATGAGTATCCGCAGGCCAAACACCTGTTTCGCCAGGAAAATCCCTATGATTGCACCCTCGAGGCAGGCATGGTGGTATGTATCGAAAGTTACATGGGTCCGCTCGGTGAGCGTGACGGTGTGAAAATTGAACAACAGGTCCTCATCACCGGGGATGGTTACGAATTGCTGACCACCTATCCCTACGAAGAAGCATTGCTTGACTGAATAAATTAAGGAGGCATTGTAAATGTCGGATTTCGATCTCGATAAATTCATTCAACAATTGAGAGGCGCGGCGCTTGAACCCGAAGCAAAGACGAGGGTTCGCGAATTAATGCGCGACGCGTTCCTGGACCCGGAGGCGATCAGGACGGCGATGCCGGTGTATGAAAATGACGATGAAGTCCTGTTCGAAGACGATAGCGTCTCGATCTGGTTTGTGCGCTTCCCGCCTGGTACGCACGTGCCGCCCCATGACCATCAGACCACGGCAATCATAGGTGTTTACGAAGGCGCTGAAGATAATTACTTCTACCTGCGTGAATCGAACAGACTGGTGTACAAATCGAGCAGACGTGTCGGTCCCGGCGACGTAATCGCGCTCAAACCCGACGGCATCCATTCGGTCGAGGCTGCCGATGGCAGGCAATGTTGTGGCATTCACGTCTACCTCGCGGCACTGACCACGATCGAACGTTCGCTGTTCGACTGGGACTCGGGTGTCGCCTGTCGGTACACCGACGAAAATTACGAACTGATGAAACGAGTGAACGGTTAATCATATATCCTTATGGGCAATTGCCCACTAATTTTAATAATAATTTTATTGGGCTGAAAACTTGTCATTGTTCTTTCCCGGTAGTAGGGTTGGCGTTATTGGGAAGCAGTGAACCGTACGCTATGAGTGACAGCACCGAATCACTTTTAAACAAAATAGAGGCTCACTGTCGTATCGCCGGCATTGCCGAGTCTACTTTCGGTCGCCTGGCAGTTAACGATGGCAAACTTTGTGTGCGACTCCGCGCCGGCAAAAATGTAACCCTTGAAACAGCACGGCGTGTTCGGGATTACATCAGGCGGCAATCGTCGCAGCCCGAAAATAATGTCACTAGCAAAAATAATGTCACTAGATCCAGTGTCGAGGCAAGTCGGCCAGGCAGCAAGAGGGATAAAAAAATGAAACACAATGTTACCGATGATCGCCCATTTCGATTCTACGACAATCGGCAGAAGTACCTGGCCTTCGTTAATACCTGTAACGAGAAGTGGCGGGTGGCGGAACGCGCCACGCAGGAACTAACGCATCTGCGTCCTTCACCACCGGCCTTGCGCCTGTTCGATGCCGGGGTCGGTGACAGTACCGTATTGAGTCACTTGATGCGCGCGATGCATCGCCGCTTCCCGACGATTCCGTTTTTCATCGTCGGCAAGGAAGTGAGTCTTGAAGACGTGCGCCTGACCCTGGAGAAATTACCAGATCGATTTATCGAGCATCCGTCCAGCGTCATTATCATCACCAACCTGTACTATGCCGAGGCCCCCTGGTTGATGCCGAATGATGTCGCCAAGGCGGCCGCCTTGAACTGGATGGAAGTCCCCTTGCAGGGTGATTCAGCGCACGAGTTTGGCGAGCAGTTGCGGGGCATGGACAAGGAACTGGTCGATGGATGGCAGGTGAAGGCGAATGAAAAATCGGGCAACCCGATGTATGTACGGCCATCGGTCATGGTCCTTTTCCGTGAAGATCATCGTTTTCTACTCGATGATGTAATTCCCAAACGCGGGCAGCCTGCCGGTGGTGATTATGACCTGATACTGGCATCACAACCCTGGCGTTCACGCATGAACGCCGATTTCAAGGTCAAGCACGTGCTCGCACCGCTGGTGAAAAGTCTGCGCCCGGGCGGAAGGTTGTTAACCGCGCAATCCTGCGGTAATGACCCGGGGCTCGAACTGGTACGTAAAATCTGGCCTGATGAAGACCCGTTCAAGGTTGACCGTCACGAATTGATCAAGACCCTCAAGGAATATCTCGGTCGCAGCGCGCAGAAGTACAACTTTAATGCCGGTTCCGACGCCAAGTCACTGTTGCGTTATCACATGCATACCCTGCCCACCGAAATTGGCGAAGCGATCGGTACCTCGACCCTGTTCGCCGCATGGAATGCGGCTATTTATGTTGGCCAGATCGAGGATGAGCGTCTGGAGCCGGTGGTATCGTCGGGTGACTATCTTGACGCTACCGCCGACATTTTACATAAACACAACGGTATCTGGTTCAACGATGAAACCTTCGTCGTCTCGAGGAAACGCGACGCCTGACGGACTGCAGAATTCGAACACTGGATTTACTTTCTCGCCGCTATTGCTGACAATAGATCGATGATGCATGTCGGCGCCAGCAAAGCTCAAACAGATAATTACCTCCCGCTTGCCCGGGAAGATCGGGGAACTATTCTGCGATGACAAAATACCGTTACCTGGCGTTGCTGATATCAGCATTCTGTCTTAACGTAAACGCTGATCATAAGCCTGAGGCAGACTGGTCCTGGCATGTATTGTCGGGCGGTATTTCCGAAAGCCGGATGTCGATTTATCGGCGTGATCAACCGTTTGGGATATTTAATTTCAGTTGCGATCTGACTGATGCGGGCGAAGGGAATACTAACGAAAGCAATGCCAGTGTTAACCTGGTTCAGCTCGATTCCAGGCCCGATGGCCTGCTAGTGGTTGCCTGTAACGTGGGTGCCCATTCGCAACAGGTTAACATCATCGATCTGTCGAGTACTTCCAATCTTCCTGCCTTCTCCAAAACCGGTAGCTACATTGCTGACTGGGAAATACAGGATGGAGAATTATGGATTCGTTATGATCAGCCTTGCGAAACAGGTGTCAGCGTAGAATGTCCCGACGGATTCGAAACCATTTTCGTGCAGTATCCGAGCCCCTGACAAAACCAGGTTACAGCCCGGTCATGGCTCGCCAGAAGAACGTCGGCCCGGCGCTGCCCCGCGTGGGCGGGATAGCGCTGGAACTGACTCCCGTGATGCACGGGTGATGGTTTTACAGTAGCAGGATCAAGATAAGAACTATCAACAACAATTCGATAGTGCCGACAGCCGCGCCTGCGGGCAGCTCGGTGATTTTTCCCTGTAAGCTGGAAATTTGCTCATCGGTCATTTGGTTGACCCGTTCGATCGCCTCGCCTGGATCAACGCCTAGCTCGATCAACTGTTGTTCAACCTGCTGACGTTGAGCGATATTGACGCTCAAATGGGCACGTTCCGGCTCAGCGGAAAATTGAGTAGTTGGCACCATGGCGGCGTATGCAGGTGACATAGCCAACCAGAGCAGGGCTATCAGGGTAAATTTTTTGCAATGCTTCATTGTTTTATTCTCTAGACGGATTAATGCGAGTATAGCCTCGAAAACAGAATTTTCCGGCCAGAGTCCGAAAACTGGACTCAGCCATCATCCAGTGCAGAGCAAAACCCGCGCAGATACAGAGATAAAGCCTGAATAGCTACTACAATCAATGCGTAGAGAGATCACGAGATTGTAATGAATCGATGTATGACTAGCCGAAAAGCATTTGCATGAAAGTTGTAAAGAGTCTTTTTCCGATTATTGTGCTGCTAATTGGGGCGTTTTACGGCTATCAAGAGTATTATCAATTGCCGGCTTCGGCGTCCATAGGAATAACCTACCTGGCGCATATGCTGGCAATAATCGTTGCCGGTCTTAGTATTCGTTTCAGTCGCAGCTCCTTGTTTTTCTATGTCCTGCTGGTCGTAATCGCGAATGTGATACTGCGTCTGGACTGGGCGAAGGGCGATCTTGCATACAGCCTGCTGTCAGCTTTCATACCGCTTTTGTTAGTGGTTCTGACGATTTTACCCGATCGAGGGCTTTTCAGTGTCAAGGCGATTCCGGCTTACGCGATTTTGCTGCTGGTCGGTGTCTTTTCGATAACGGTGTTAATGGTTTCGCCTGCCTGGGCGACACATGTTTTCCTGACCGACTGGTTACCGCCGCAATATTTCGACTGGACGAATCAATCGCAAACGGTGCTGATCGTCTCTTTTGCAACGCTATACATTTTGTTAACCCTTTGCATTCTGAATCCTTCGCTACACATGGCTGCCGGATTCGGCGTTCTTTTTATGCTGATCGCACAGCTGCATTTCGGCGATCAGACTCAGCTGCACTTCGGCGATCGGAGTCGCAGTTTGAACGTGTTTGGCAGTGCGGCCCTGCTAATGTGCCTGTATGCCATCTTGCAGGAAACCTGGCGTATGGCTTACCTCGACGAATTAACCGGGCTGCCGGGTAGGCGCTCCCTGAGCGAGAAGTTTCGCAAGATCAGCGGACTCTATACCGTTGCTATGCTGGATGTGGATCACTTCAAGAAATTTAACGATACCTATGGACACGATGCCGGGGATGCAGTGCTGCGTATGATCGCGGCAAAAATGAGTAAAGTATCTGGCGGAGGGCAGTCTTACCGCTACGGTGGCGAAGAGTTTTCTATCGTTTTCACGGGTAAAAAATCGCAGGAAGCCGTACGCTACCTTGAAGCCTTGCGCGAGGAAATTGCGAACAAGCCCTTTATCATCAGGCGCGCCGGCAGAAGAGATAGAGATAAACCGGTAATGCCAGCCAGTAACAATTCGGTGACTGTCACCGTTTCGATCGGCTTTGCCGATTCAGGTGGCAACAAGACATCCCCCTGGGATGTGTTGAAACTGGCGGACAAGGCGCTATATCGGGCCAAGGGAAAGGGGCGTAATTGCGTCAGTGAGTGATAATTCATAAGTTATCGACCTGTTCCCTGGTGTAGCGATGTTTTCGATTTTTTAAAAATAAAAACCTGCTATTCCTCTTTCTGCCCTGGCGCGTTTTCGATTGGTGAATCTATTTTGCATTCGAGGTATACTGGCGCTTCGTTTAAGTATCGGAGTGACACGATGAGTTTAAATGGAATTTATAAGATTGAGATGTTAACCACGTATGATTGGGAATCTCGGGCCACGGCGTTTCTTAAAGACGGAAGTTACTGGGGTGCTGGTTCGCAACACTACGCTGTTGGCAGTTACACAGTCGATGGTGCGAAATTCCTCGCTGATATTACGATCGTCACTCATGGAGAACAGCGAACCCTGTTCGGCAAGAAAGACGACCGATATGAAATAGCTGTCGAGGCTGAAATATCAGGTGACGTATTCAAGGGGGTGGGGAAAGATAAAGAAGGCAACCACCTGATCCAGTACAAGGTTACCAGACTGGCAGATCTACCTTAGTCAAATCGGTTCACAACAGGCCGGTTCGCCGCGACCTGATTATGAACCCTGACGCTGAACATAACCGCGGTGTGAGTTGTTCCTGCAAACTTGTGAATCATCTTGTATTCATGCGTTGCGTCCCCCTGATTGACTCCTTGCCACATCGACCAACTGTTGCACCGAATCACTTACCTGATACTCGTCTCCCATCGAGATATCGAGTACCGCGTTGACTGCGCGATTCGGTTAGAACAACTCCGGTACGAAGCTGCGACTCGCCAGGGTAGCCATATCGTCGAAAGCTCCCTTGGAATCGGGTTTGGGTAGATGTACTTTCTTCCGCGGTGTCTCCTCGTACGGGATGCTATTCAACAGGTGAGATATGCAATTGAGTCGCGCCCGTCTCTTGTCGTTCGCCCTCACGACGTTCCAGGGGTTGTAAGCTGTGTCGGTGGCCGCAAACATGTCGTCCCGGGCGCGAGAATAATCATACCAGTGGCGTCTCGATGTCAGATCCATTGGACTCAGTTTCCAAACCTTTCTCGGGTCTGTTGTGCGGGCCAGCATGCGTCGTTCCTGTTCCTCGCTGCCGATATCGAACCAGTATTTGAATAGCCAAAAACCTTCGTCCACCAGACTTTTCTCAAATTGCGGGCAGGTTGTGAGAAATTGACGGTACTGTTCCTCGGTGCAAAAGTTCATTACCCGTTCGACGCCAGCCCTGTTGTACCAACTGCGGTCGAACAGCGTAATCTCGCCGGCCGCCGGAAAATTATCGATGTATCGTTGTAAGTAAAACTGGCTTTTCTCACGTTCGCTTGGAGCGGGTAGGGCGACGACTCGAAAAATCCTCGGACTCACCCGTTGCGTGATGGTTTTGATTACCCCTCCTTTACCTGCAGCGTCGCGGCCTTCGAACACGACAATTACACGCTCACCCCTGGCGACTACCCACTCCTGAAGTTTGACCAGCTCGGCTTGCAGATCGAATAGTGCCTTCTCGTAGACTTTTTTGTCGAGTTTCTCCTCGTCTCCCTTGTGCTTGCCTTGATGGTGTTTCCCGGCTTCTTTCCTACTGTCCTTCTTACCCATAGTTTCTAACTCCGTTAGTCAGTGACGGATGCCTGTTTCCACGTCGGGCCAAATTCTGCAACAGGGCCTGTATCGATCCGGACCTATTGTCAAGCGTCTATAGCACTGGATTACATCAGTCCTGCCAGCGTTTTGGCCATATTTATCGTCGTTGACATGAATAGCCTTGGCCAGCGAGTTTGCATCAAAGTTACTTACAACGTGAATTAATAGTTTAAACGAGTTGACGCTGCACTACTACAGGACTTGAGTCCCGGAGTGGTAACCAGGAAGGTGATGCGATATGCCTGGCTGTGTCACGCTGGTAACAACGATCCCTTAGCGCTCGAACCAGCGATAGACCGAGCTAGAGGATGGGGTGCCTAGTCATTGAGCTTTTGAATGATGTAGCCGCCAGATCGTTCATCCGAGGTTAATCCAATCAATCCCCGGCGTTCAGCCTCTTCCAGTAGGTCACCAAATGAACGCATCCCGTAATAACGTTCGTTGAAACCGGGACGTCGACGTTTCAATGCCTGCTTGACCATCGAGCCCCACAGCTTGTCACGATCTCCGCGTTCCGCTTGCAGGGCTTCGACGGTTTCCATGATGAGACCAATGGCGTCGTCGATTTTCTCCTCTTCAGGTTTAACCTTTTCAGTCTGGGCAACGTCGCTTTTAGTGGTTGCTTTTTTGCGGGCGGGAGGCTTGCGCTTGCGCTGCTGGCTCGATTCCTCCTCTCGCACCAGGTCGTCATAAAATATGAATTCGTCACAGTTGTTCATCAGCAGATCGGAAGTCGAACTCTTTACGCCGATACCGATTACCATCTTGTTGTTTTCCCTGAGCTTGCTCACCAACGGAGAGAAATCGGAATCACCGCTGACGATGACGAAGGTGTCGATGTGTTCCTTGGTGTAGCAGAGATCGAGGGCGTCGACCACCATGCGGATATCGGCCGAGTTCTTACCTGATTGACGCGTATGTGGAATCTCGATCAACTCGAACGCCGCGTCATGCATAACCGCCTTGAACTCCTTGTACCGCTCCCAGTCACAGTAGGCTTTTTTTACCACTACGCTGCCTTTCACCAGCAGGCGTTCCAGCACCAGGTTGATGTTGAATTTTTTTATCTTGGCGTCGCGTACGCCGAGCGCAACATTCTCGAAATCACAAAAGATGGCCAGGTTCAGGTCTTCACTGCTTGATGACATTTTATTCTCTCCACTATTACTGGGGCAGTTTACTGGATTCGACTCATACTGATATCACTTATGTAAACTTTCCTCGTTAGACGTAACTGGAAAATTAACTTCTTTTTTGCCGTCGCCAGAGAGCCGCCCGCCAGGCCAGTGTCGGCGATAATGTAGTCGAAGGTTTGTTGATTACTCATGGACGAAAATCGTGTCTGTATCCATGCTTGGAATTGGGTGGCATCATAGCAACAGATATTTTTTTTGCATACGGTTTTAGATGTACAGAAACTATTTTCATGCCGTGGTTTATTCCACCGCGTCCGGGTAGCGGGATGGCCAGATGAGTCAGGTTTAATTAATGACAGACCGACCAATCCTGTTTCTGGCCATCGCACAGATGCTGATCTGGGCCTGTATCTATTACAGCTTTCCGGCGTTGTTGTTGCATTGGGAGCGGTCGCTGGGCTGGAGTCGCGCCGACCTGACCGGTGCGATAACCCTGGCGGTGTTCGTGTCAGCGTTCTGCTCGCCGCTTTACGGGCGCTTGATCGATGCAGGCAGGGGTGCCCTTATGATGACCTCTGCCGCGGCGATTGGCGGCAGCTGCATGATCTTGCTTAGCCTGATCGAACAGTTATGGCAGTTCTACCTGCTATGGGCTGTTATCGGCTTGTGCATGGCGGGTAGCCTGTACGAACCCTGTTTCGCGCTGATTACGCGCGCGCGCGGGGCCCAGGCCAAGCGTTCGATCATTTTCGTTACCCTGGTGGCCGGGTTTGCCGGTACTGTCAGTTTCCCGGTAGCGCACAGCCTGGTGCTGGCTTTTGGCTGGCGCAGCACGGTAGTGTTTTTCGGCGCGGTAGCGATCCTGGTGGTCGCACCACTGATGTGGCTGGGTGCCAGCGCGGTAGAGCAGGCTGGCGCACACCGCCACAGCGCCAATCCTCATCTGTCCGTGGCGGAACGGCCATTCCTGCGCTCGCCGGTATTCTGGTGCCTTGCGCTCGGTTTCGGCCTCGCCGCGATGTTACAGGGGATTACCCTGCACCATTTGTTGCCGATTCTGAGTGAACGCGAAATAAACCCGGAGGTTGCGGTTATCGCAATTTCATTTATTGGTCCTATGCAGGTCGCCGGGCGACTGGTAATGATCGCCGCCGAACGCCGCGTCTCGATCCACGGTATTGCAATTACCTGCTTCGTGTTGATGGCAGCTTCGATTGCCTTTTTGATCGTCGCCGGTGTAACCCCGGCCCTGTTAATCGCTTTTGTCATCCTGTTTGGCGGATCTTACGGCGTGGTCAGCATCATCCGTCCCGTCATTGCGCGAAATTTGCTCGGCGAACGGCAGTTTGGTGCCAAGTCTGGCGCGCTGGCGCTGGTTTACCTGGTCGGTTCCGCATCGGCGCCATTCATCGGTTCGTTACTCTGGGGATGGGGTGGCTATGGCCTGGTCCTGCCCGGATTGATAATGTTGGCCGGGTTCGGGCTGGTGCTATATTTGAGCGCACAAAAACAAGCCACTCCAGTCTGATTTTGGGTAGTATGGCAATCTGAATCCAGGTCGGGAGGTAAATGTAATGTCTGAGCAGTTTATCGCGCACTTGCAACAGGAACTTGAGTCGATCGAGGCACAGGGATTGTACAAACACGAGCGGCCCCTCGATTCCCCGCAAGGCGCCAGCGTGCATGCGCAGAACTGGGACAATGACTTGATAAACCTCTGTGCCAACAATTATCTTGGTCTCGCCAATCACCCCGCCATGGTGGCCGCAGCACACGATGGCCTCGATAGTCACGGTCTCGGCATGGCCTCGGTGCGTTTTATCTGTGGCACGCAGGATATTCACAAACAGCTGGAACAAAAACTGGCCGCCTACCTGAAGATGGACGATGCCATTCTGTTTTCCTCATGTTTCGACGCTAACGGCGGGATATTTGAAGTATTGCTCGATGCGAATGATGCGGTGATTTCCGATAGCCTCAATCACGCTTCGCTGATCGACGGCATTCGCCTGTGCAAGGCGCAACGCCTGCGTTATGCCAACAACGATATGGCTGATCTTCAGGCGAAATTGATCGAGGCCCAGGGTGCGCGCTTTCGCCTGGTTGTCACCGACGGGGTATTCTCGATGGACGGTACTTACGCTAATTTATCCGCGATTTGCGATCTTGCCGAACAGTACGATGCGCTGGTGATGGTTGATGATAGCCATGCCATCGGCTTTATTGGCGAGCGCGGTGCCGGTACTCCCGAGTTACTTGGCGTCGAGGGCAGGGTGCATATTACCAGTGGTACCTTCGGCAAGGCGCTGGGTGGCGCCAGTGGTGGCTACATTACCGCGCCGCAAGCGGTGATCGATTTGCTGCGCCAGCGAGCCCGTCCCTATTTGTTTTCCAACAGCCTCGCCCCCGGAATAGTGACGGCCACGTTGGAGGCACTCGAATTACTCGAACAAGGCGCTTCATTACGACTGCAACTGGCTGAAAATACAGCCTATTTCCGCCGCCGCATGACCGAAGCCGGGTTTGACATCATTCGTGGTGAACATCCAATCGTACCCGTTATGACCGGCGAAGCCTCGGTCGCGCAACAACTCGCCGGCAAACTGATGGAGCAGGGTGTTTATGTCACCGCGTTTTCTTTCCCGGTAGTGCCCAGGGGCCTGGCACGAGTGCGCACCCAGATGAGCGCCGCGCATAGTCGCGCGCAGCTTGATAAGGCGATAGACGCATTTATAGCCGTTGGTAGACAGATTGAATTAATTCCCCAGGAGTAAGCGATGAAAGCTCTGGTAAAAGCTCACGATAAACCCGGTCTCTGGTTGCAGGACGTGCCGAAACCCGAACCGGGACCCGAAGATGTGCTGATCAAGGTTAACGAGGTAGCTATCTGCGGCACCGATCTGCACATCTACAACTGGGACCAGTGGGCGCAGGAGCATGTGCCGGTGCCGATGACCGTCGGACATGAATATATAGGCGTTATCGAGGAGATCGGGGAGCTGGTGCACTCGGTCGAAGTCGGCGATCGCGTTTCTGGTGAAGGGCATATCATGTGCGGAGAATGCCGTAACTGTCGTGCCGGTCGAGGGCACCTGTGTCGAGATACCCGCGGAGTCGGGGTCAATCGTCCCGGTGCTTTTGCCGAGTATGTCTGTATCCCGGCGCAAAATGCATACAAGATTCCCGAGCAGATCAGCGACGATATCGCCTCGATCCTCGATCCGCTGGGTAACGCCGTGCACACGGCCCTGTCGTTCGACCTGGTAGGTGAAGACGTATTGATTACCGGTGCCGGGCCCATCGGCCTGATGGCAACTGCAGTGGCGCGACACGTTGGCGCACGACACGTGGTGATTACCGATGTCAATGAAAAGCGGCTGGGCATGGCGGACCAGTTCGGCGCGACGCGTACGGTCAGGGCCGGGCTGGAAGACTTGCATGACGTCATGGATGAACTCGGTATGCTCGAGGGTTTCGATGTCGGACTCGAAATGTCGGGCAATGAAAACGCGTTGCACGATTTGATCGATATCATCAATCACGGCGGCAAGATCGCATTGTTAGGTATCTATCCGAACATCCCGCGGGTGAATCTTAACCAGGCGATCTTCAAGGGTCTCAGTCTGAAAGGAATTTATGGGCGTGAAATGTTCGAGACCTGGCACAAGATGGTGGCGATGCTCGGTAGCGGCCTGGACGTCAGTGCGGTGATTACCGATCATATCGAATTCGAAGATTTCGAAACCGGATTCAAGCGCCTCAATGCGGGAGAAGCCTGCAAAGTCGTAATGCGTTTCTAGCCAGTTTTTAAATAGCCCCGCCGATTCTGCTACTCAGTCATCCCCGCTCTACTACTCAGTCATCCCCGCTCTACTACTCAGTCATCCCCGCGAAAGCGGGGATCTCGTAATAACGACACGTTGCAAGATTCCGCTACGCCGGACCGCCGCTTGCGCGGGAATGACTATTTAGTTCCGCGGGAATGAGCGTAGGATTAAATAGCGCCACCACTTAACTGGTATACCCACGCGGTTAGCATCGAACCAGCCAGGCCGAGCGCCAGGTAGAGCGCGAAAACCGGTTTCTTGACCAGTGCCCAGACCGCGATTGCCGCTGGAATCGACGACACCGCGCCCGCGGTGATGAAGGCCATTGCCGCTCCCGGTGTCATGCCGATTTCAATGAGTCCCGAAATCAACGGGATGGCGGCATATCCGTTCAGGTAAGACGGCGCGCCGACAATTGCGGCGAGTGGAATGGCGAACCAGTTGTCAGGCCCGACATAACCCGCTATCCAGGCCGATGACACATAGGCGATCATCAGGCTTTCGAGGAAAAATGCCAGGGTCAGCCATTTACCGAGAAATACACCGATC
>Ga0265303_10001362_pt1 | contig 14921 bp, 11 predicted proteins | sample Helome_2_FD_192494 | JGI IMG/M metagenome (GOLD analysis project Ga0265303, IMG submission 192494) | Marine sediment microbial communities from subtidal zone of North Sea - Hel_20160317 (Illumina Assembly) | ecosystem: Environmental > Aquatic > Marine > Subtidal zone > Sediment ... | reverse complement strand
TGGAGCGTCTTTAGCAGTGACTGCAATAATGTTCTGCTGGAGAATCCGAAAGGCAAGATCAACTCCTTCGGCAGCACTTTCAATCACGTTGAAAATGCCATTGATTCGACAGACCTCGTACGGATGTTCGGGAGTCTGTTCAACCTGGATAGTGGCAACAGCACGACACTGGCGGCGGGCGAAAAACCGCCCGAAAAGCAGGCCATGTGCAATGATTTCGGTAGTGGGGCCTTCAAATCGGACGGCTACAATATTTCCTCCGACGACAGCTGTGCCCTGAATCAGGAAACTGACCTGCCCTCCATGAACCCGATGATTGCCATGAATGAAGAAGGTCTTCCGATACCCGAGCCGGGAAGCCCGGCAGTCGATTCGGGAACCTGGGGACTCATCCTGGTCGATGGCGGCCCCCTGGCCTCTTTGCCCTGCGGTTACCGGGATATTGCCGGCACCGCGCGGCCGCAGGACGCCAACGGCGACGGCGTGTTCGAATGTGACCGTGGTGCGATGGAAGTCGTGGGTGCCGGCCAAGTTGTCGCCGGCCACAGCTCGGTGTTTTACAACCCGGAACGCAACGGCGAAGGCAATTATGTAGAGATACTCGAAACCGGCCAGGCGATTGTTTACACCTTCAGCTACAACCCGGAAGGCACAGGTCCCGCGTGGTTCCTGGGTGTGGGGGAGGTAAACGGTAATTCCATTGTGCTGGACGACCTGTTGCGCCCGACCGGCACACCCTTTGGCGATGAGTTTGATACCACTGAGATCGACTTTACCGAAGCGGGCAGCATGTCGATGGTTTTTCCCGATTGCCAGGCATCCGCACCGGGCGGCAGTGTTGCTTTTACCGGTGACGCCGACCTGGGGTACGAGGCCTTGATCACACGCAGTACGCGATTGGCGCATATCACTGGTTGCGGACCGGAAACGCCTGTCGCCAATGCCGGCTTGTCCGGTTCTTTCTTTGACGCCGCCCGCAACGGAGAAGGCCTGATTGTTGAGTGGCTGACCAACGGCGACGTGCTGGTTGTGTTCTTTACCTATGACACCGAGGGCAATCAGCTATGGTTATTTGGCCAGGCCCCGTCCGACGGCAAATCCGTAACCCTGACCGCGTTGTACCCGACATCGTTTACACCGTGGGGAAGAGGTTTTAATGCCGATGACGTTACCCTCGAAAGCTGGGGCACATTTACGCTGACCTGGACGGACTGCAGTTCCATGACTTTCGAGTACAACTCGACCGTTGCCGGCTATGGCGCAGGCACGCGTAATTACACGCGACTGTCTACGCTGTCCGGCGTGACCTGCCCGGCGTTTCCCTGAAGGCCGAAGCCAAAGTCCGAGATTACTCCGCCTTTGTATTTATCCAGCTCGGTATAGAGATTCGCGCTGCGTACAATAAAGCCCGATCCGCTGATCGAGAATTCAGAGGTAGCAGATGAAGCACTTTTATGGAGCTGTAGTGATCCTGTTCACGATTCTGCCCATGCTGACGGCCAGCGCCAGCTCACCCGACCCGCTTTTCCAGGATGATGCACCGCTGCAAGTGGAGATCACCGCCCCGTTCAGCCAATTGATTCGCGAACGGCCGAAGGACCATGAATTGCCGGGTAGCTTTACATTCAGGGACCCGAATGGCGTGTCAATTGAACTGGACGTTAAGGTTCGCGCCCGTGGCAGATACCGGCATACCAATTGTGACTTTCCTCCCTTGTACCTGAATTTCAAACGATCACAGCTTGACGGTACGCTGTTCGAACATCAGAACAAATTGAAGGTGGTCGCGCACTGCAAGGATTCCCTGCGGTATCAGCAAAGCGTGCTGCGGGAATACCTTGCCTACCGGATGCTCAATTCGGTGACCGATCGGAGTTTCCGGGTGCGCCTGATGCAGGTTACTTATGTAGACAGTGATGGGCGCAGGTCGCCTATGGTGCGCAGTGCGTTCCTGATCGAGCACGAGAACCGCCTGGCCGATCGACTGGGCATGCAAAGGCTGAACAGCAACCCCGAGGGAGTCGGCGCCATACAAGCCGATCACCTGAACCTGACCTCGATTTTCCAGTATCTGCTCGGCAACACGGATTTTTCACCCATCCTCGGTTCGAATGACGAGTGCTGTCACAACTATGCGTTGTTCGGAACAGACGGCGCTCCGCTGGTGGCGATTCCTTACGATTTCGACATGTCCGGATTCGTTTACACGCCCTATGCGACGCCGGACGAGGGACTGGGTATCGACAACGTCCGGCAACGCCTTTACCAGGGATTCTGCGTGAACAACCGCTACGTCGAGGCTTCCATTTCTGAATTTTTGCAGGCCCGCGAAACACAGTATGCCCTGGTCGCGGATCAGCAAGCGCTGGAGCTGAACGTGCGCCAGCAACTTGCCAGCTACATGGACGAATTCTACGAAACCATCGGTCATTCACAGGGCGTGAAGGGGGGAATTCTTGACCGCTGTATTGATGAGTGAGATGCGGTCTGGAGCGGGGGTCAGAGAAAAAATAGTCGAAGCGCCCCGGGTATCCCCCAAACCAAAGACCCATGTACAACCAGCACAACCCATCTACACTAAAAATTACCAAACGCTCCGGAGCCCCCCATGCAACACAAAAACTGGAATTGCCCCAAATGCCACAACACCTCTTTCGAAACCGATCAGTTCCGGGGCACCCGCGCAGTGCGGGTGCCCCTGCAAAAACTTATTTCTTACCTTTACGATCGGGCGGCACTGTGACCGTCGCCTCGGCCTGGGCTTCGTTTTCGGACTCATCCATGGTTCGATAGGTCACGGTGTATACACGCCCGTCCTTACCGCCCTGGCGTTCGGCGCGAAGCTGGAATTCATAATCCTCGGACACCAGGTCTGCACCTTCAATATCGGGCTCGGTGTTGCCGTCTCCCAGGTCGTTTTCCGGTTCGTTGCTCTCGACCGACCACAAGACAACGGCGGGACTCGCGTCACAGTTGTCTTCGATTTCCACTGTCGCTGTAATGTTGCGCATCTTGTGATTGGGTGCCCACAGAACGTCAGGGCTCAACGAGACGTCGATGGTCGGCGGCGTGGTGTCCTCCACATCCGCTAACTCGAAACCATCACCCTCGAAGCCACAGCCATCCACGGCATCGATTTCAACACCGATCTGGGCCGGCGAACCGGAGAGGTCAGAAATCAGGACGCTGCCGTCGATTTCCACCGTCGTATCGTTGATCTGCTGCTTGTTGATGGTCGGCGTACCGATCGTGGCAACATCGCCGACCTGCCCGATCGTGACAGTGATATCTGCAGCATCGACCGAGCAATCGTCGGTGACATCTGCTTCAAAGGTCAGCGTGAACTCACAGTTTTCGTCTACTTCACCGCCATTGACCGTTAGCGACACGTCTGGCGGATCTTCCACAACGGCGAAATTGGCGTCGGAAACATCGAAGAAGATGTTGTCGGATGCCTGCGCCATGACCCGTGCCTGTGACGTGGGCGTGCAGCTGAACTCGCTGAAGCTCTCGGTGCCGTCGTTGGCCGTGTTCAGGAGCAGCGATTGAAAGCTTGCGCCGCCATCGTCTGAAAGCATCAGGTCAACGTTTGCAGCCACATCACCGCCGCCTACTGTCCAGGTCACGTCCGCCGGGCAGCCGCCCTTGATGTCCTCGCCGCCGTTGGGAGCGGTCACGAAAAACGAATCGCCGGCCACGGTGATGACCATGGCATCACTGTCGACGCCGCCGCCACCGGGCAGACCATCGCGAGCCGTCAGGCGGAAATTGAGCGTCCGGTCTGCCTGCGGCAGCAACTCGCCGGGTGACGAGGTTCCGTTCAGGATGTCGTCCCAGGGTGGAACCGTGCGAACCGGATCGGAGCCCGGTATGCGCGATCGAATGATCGGCCCGACTCCATCGTCGACACCCAGGTTAAACCGATCAGCGGCCAGGTCAAACTGCTCCCAGGTGAAAACAAGGGGGTCGCTGTCCGGATCATTGCCGGACCCACTCAGCGTAAATGGGGTATCTGCCGGAATCGTGAAGTCTGAGCCAGCGTCAACCGAGGGCGCCTGATTACCCGTGTTACCGGTGCTGGCGCATGCATCACCGCCGCCGACGGTCGAAAACGTGACGATCTGGTCAAAGCTTCGACCGTGAAAATAGACGTCGCCGGTCGAACTCTGGATATCGTCGTTACCGATCGTCCCGCAGGTACCGGAGTAGGACATCAGGGTGGTACCGCCACCGGGCTCATACGCATTATTTTCCGAGTACTGGTCGTCGGTGCAATTTCCGCTATTTCCGCTCCAGGTGTGCCCCGCAGAGAACTGGTGGCCCATCTCGTGCAGCACCAGCCGGTAACCACCGAAGCCCTCATGGTCCGGATCGGGATTATTTTGCAGGCCGGCAGATCCTTCGGCCTTGTTGCCGTTGTCGCAAACCACGCTGCCAGAGGCGCACCCGCCTGATGTGACGGCCCGGTCATCGAAAACGAAGCCGATGTCGTAATCGCCATCCGCCAGGATACCCTGCACCACACCCTGGTTTTCATTCTTGAGATCACAGGCGTTGCCGCTGTTGGCGTACTCGATATCGAACAAATCATCTGTCTCACTGATCAGCACCAGGCTGATCGCCACTTCCATCTCGAGGATCAGGTCGACTTTGCTGATGACATCACTGATATTGGAAAGCACACTCGTATCATCACCACCATTGTCAGTGTAATAGTCGTCTGTTGTCGCCACGGCAAGTTCGTATTCGCGCAGCTCCGTGCCCGAGGAAATTTCCAGGTGACTCCGCCCCAAACCCGACGCCATCAACCGGCTCGTCAGATCCTTGCCTTTGGCCGCCACCGGGCCATCATCGATTTCAGCGTGACATACGGGCAGTTCCATGGCCGGCAGGTCTTTTTCCAGGAAACTCAGGTAAAAACCGCCTTTCAGATGCGGGTCCTGCGCCACCTGGAACGAGCCTTCAGGGCTGAGCACCAATGCGCTGAATCCCAGTGGCGTCAGGTTAGCCTGCCCCAGTACCCCTGGCCGCTCCGCGCTGACCAGCCGGTAGGTGCTGATTTCCGGGTAACGGGCGGCCAATTCAGGCGACAGGACGGACGTTTTCAGCACCATGAAATTTTCGTATCCCCCGTTCGGCATCGGCAGACTGATCGTGCCGGCATCAGCACCCGGTGCACTGCTGCGTTCCAATGCAGATCGAAGCGCCTGTTCCTGCAGTTGGTAAACCGGCTGTCCCAGCAGCGGATTAGACTTCCAATCCGAGGACCCTTTCATGAGGTCACCAGCGGGTTCATACACGCGTTGCCAGATACCATCTTGTGAGCGGTCCGGAGCACCAGACTTAGCCATGGCAGCAGGTGTAACTGAAAGGACTAGTACGAATAACAAGAATTTATACATTGCAACCTCCTGATAGGGGCTCTGGATAATTCATTCCAGATTTCACTCTATTTATTCAGTATAGGAGGGTTCTTCCCATTTTCAACATGGGGATTGAATGCTGAATTGCCTGATGGGTTGATGTTCCGGTTATGCTTGAACCTCACTTACACCGGCTGAGAGCACTCCAACGAGCGACCACTCTTTTGACGTTATTGTTTTTTGGCGCAACCAGTTTTGTCGGCCAGATTCTCTGTGATTACCTGTTCAAGCGCCATCGCTGCTATTTACTCGCTGCTCTGTAACACCGTGACAGCCAGGCTGTAGTCCATTTCCTCCCCAAGCCAGCTTGGGGGCAGGGTTTCGGGAGTAATGTCCAGGCCGCGACCGCGATTGCCTGCCTCGATGGAAACCACGTTTCCGCGGAAACGTCAGCGGACTCATCTTCGGTTTCAAGAAACATCTGGTCCATCGCCGCTTCAAGCGCACGGCAGATCAGTTCCAACAGCTGGAAAGTAGCCGCGTGGATGTGCGCTGCGAGCTGAGTTATTTCTTCGCCCAGGCGTTCCAGGTCACGGAAATGCTGGGGATCGGGATACTGGCGGGAGGAGGGGAGGGGGTGGGGGTAAGGCATGGAGATCTCCTTGAGAAATATACTGTATTATTATACAGCTTTAAGTGCATATATTCTCTATATTTCAACTATATAGAGGTTTTCCTACACTTATAGATTTCTCGGAAAACGCAATGCCAGTCATTACATGGTCGATGCGGTAGTGGTCGAACAGCCTGCCTATTCTTTGCCACCAAATCCAAACTCAGAAATCACCCCACCCCTGTGTCTGTCCAGCTCGGTATAGAGGTCCGCAAACAGCGCATTTTGTTCGCAGAACGGTTTGCAACCCGGCTGATCCAGGAACTGGGCCGCTTCCCTGGCGAAGACTGCCCATTCCGTTTCCGGCAAGCTGCCTCTTTCGTACAGCTTGAACAGCTTCCACCACTGGTTGGAATAGCAACGCAGCAGGAAGTTGAATTGAACCACTTCCTCGGCGGTCAGCGAATCCGGTTTCTGACAGCCGCGGTCGAGAATAGAGGCCAGGACCGGGTTACCGGCAACCACGATGTTGATGTCGTTGAACCCGGTCATGGTGCTTTCGTAGGTGGCCGTGGCGACGGCGGAAGTGTTCTGCCTGATCTGCACCGCGAGGTAGATCAAGGTGACCAGAACAGCCAATGCGCCCAGTATTTCACCCACCGCACCTATGGCGTCCCAATTCATAAATCCTCCAACGACCGGGTGGCCTGCCGCAGCCAAGCAACATCAGGCTCCTCCAGCCGCGGGCTGAGCTCGCTAAACACCTTTTCATGGTAGCGGTCGATCCAGTCGGCTTCCGGCTGCGTCAGCAGGGACGGTTCCAGCAGGCGCAGGTCGAACGGCGCCAGGGACAGAACCTCGAATGCCATCATCGGCGGACCGTCGTCCGTGTCGGCCCCATGCTCGCGCAGCGCCACATCCCATTCGCGCACCACCACCAGGTTTTCGCAGCGGATGCCATAGCAGCCGTCCTTGTAGTAACCGGGTTCGTTGCTGACCACCATGCCTGGCTTCAGCGCATGGCCGTTGTGCTGCTTGGCGATGCGTTGCGGACCCTCGTGCACGCTCAGGAACGAGCCCACACCGTGCCCGGTGCCGTGGTCGTAGTCCAGGCCCTCGTTCCACAGGAATTGCCGTGCCAGCACGTCGAGCTGTGTGCCGGTGGTGCCGGCCGGGAATACCGCCTGGTCCAGCGCGATATGGCCCTTGAGCACCAGCGTGAAGCGCCGCCGGATTTCATCCGAGGATTTGCCGATGGCGATGGTGCGGGTGATGTCCGTGGTGCCGTCCAGGTACTGGCCCCCGCTGTCCACCAGGTAGGCCGAATCCATCGCCAGCCGGGTCACTTCGTCCGTATTGAGATGGTTGTAATGGCACATCGCCGCGTTGACGGCTGCCGCTGAAATGGTATCGAAGCTGGGCTCGCGGAAATGGTCACCCTGGGTTCTGAAGTCGTACAGGCGGTCGGACAGTTCGGCCTCGGTATGCAGGCGGCCGGCAGCCACCTCTTCGTCGAGCCAGTGCAGAAAGCGGACCACGGCCACGCCGTCCCGGATGTGGGCCTCGCACATGCCCTGGATTTCCACCTCGTTCTTGCACGCCTTGGGCAGAATCACCGGGTCGGCGCCGGCGATCAATTCGGCGCCGGCGTCCAGCAATTCCAGCTGGCAGCGGGCGTTGGCCGTGTCCGGATCGGCCAGAACCTTCCTGCCCGACAGGGCCTTGAAAGCCTCGGGGGCCGCGGCCTCGGGTAGAGCCTCGACCCCTTCCCCGACATGCGCTTCGAAGCCTTCCGGGATTTTTGCCGGATCGGTGAAAAACTGAACGCGACCGTCTTCGAACAGCAAACCGTAACCCAGCACCACCGGCAGGCAAGGTACGTCCTGCCCGCGGATGTTCAGCAGCCAGGCCATGGAGTCGACCGCGAAAACCAGGGCCGCGTCAGCGCCTTGCCCGGCCAGGGACGCTCCAATCTCGCGGCGCTTGTCCAGGCTGGAACGGCCGGTGAGTGATTGCGGCTGCAACAGCGCAGTAGCCACCAGCGGATCGGGGCGATCGTCCCAGCAGGCATCCACCAGGTTCTCGTCCGTGCGCACCAGTTCAATGCCGGCCTCACCCAGTGTTTTCCCGGCTTCCTGATACCAGCTGTAGGGGTGCATGCGCGGGTCACAGCCCACGTGTGCGCCAGCCTCGAGCGAACTGGCCAGCCACGGCAGGTGCGGATCATCAATCAGGTGAAGCACTTCGAACAGATCTTCGGGAACCTGCTTCCTGACCTGTACCGTGTAACGCCCGTCGACAAAAATCACTGCCCGGTCCTGCAGTACGATGACCACGCCCGCCGACCCGGTGAAACCACTGATCCAGCGCAGTCGCTCGTTGCGTTCGGGAATGTATTCGCCCAGGTACTCGTCGGCACGGGGAATGATTAAGGCATCCAGCCCCTGGCTGGACATGTGCTGGCGAACCCTGGCCAGCCGTTCGGCTATGTCTGTCATGGTGCTATTCTCACCGAAAAGGGGGTCAGGTCCAATTTATTCCAGTAACGGGTCCCGATTCAAGAATAGTAATTCGTGGTCTATACTTTTACCGTTCTCATCCGACGCTGATTCTCCCGGACGCAAGCATATGACTGAATACCTGTTAAGCCTCATCGTCGATCCCAATGCGTGGATCGCCCTGGCCACGCTGGTGACAATGGAAGTCGTTCTGGGCATCGACAACCTGATCTTCATATCCGTCCTGACCAACAAGCTGCCCCCCGACAAGCGGGAGAACGCGCGTCGGATCGGTATTGGCGGCGCGCTGATCCTGCGCCTGCTGCTGTTAGGAACGATCGCCTTCATCATCGGCCTGACTCAGCCGGTGTTCGAGCTGTTCGGCAGGGGCTTTTCCTGGCGTGACCTGATTCTCATCGCGGGTGGCGTGTTCCTGGTGTGGAAGGCGACGAAGGAGATTCACCACAATGTCGACCCGGTTCCGGAGCACGACCTGTTCGACACCAGCCAGGCATCGTTGAGTGTGTCCGCCGCGATCGCGCAGATCCTGGTGCTGGACCTGGTGTTTTCCCTGGACAGCATCATCACAGCCGTTGGCATGACCGATCACATCCCGATCATGGTGGTCGCGGTGGTGGCCGCCGTGACCGTGATGTTGCTGGCGGCGACGCCCATGGCGAATTTCATTCAACGCAATCCGACCATCATCATGCTGGCGCTGGCATTCCTGCTGCTGATCGGCACCACGCTGATCGCAGAAGGCTTCGGCGCACACGTTCCAAAGGGCTATATCTATGCCGCCATGGCATTTTCTGCCGTGGTCGAGGGTCTGAACATGTTGTCGCGGCGCGCGCGGAGAAAGGGGTCCTGAAATCTAACGCACCAAGTCCTCCACGCTGGGGGATCTAACATGACGATAGCTGTGCTCGGCGCAGGCATCAGCGGTTGCGGTATCGCATTGGAGCTGGCTCACCGGGGGCACCATGTTGTGTTGTTCGACCGGCGTGACCAGCCGATGCAGGAGGCCAGCCGATGGAGCGAGGGCAAGATTCACCTGGGCCTGGTGTACGCCAATGATCCTTCTTTGCGAACGGCGAGGATGATGCTAAAGGGGGCGCTGGAGTTCGAACAGATAGTCTCGCGGTGGGTGGACCTGGGTGACCGCAGCCGCCTCTATTCCGACCCTTTCAATTATGCCGTACTGAGGGATTCCCTGTTATCGCCTGACCAGGTCCGTGCACATTTCTCCGGCGTAGAAGCCCTCTTCCGCCAGCAAATGGCTTCCAGTGGTGGTAGTTACGGACCGGAGCCGGACCGCCCCCTGTACCAGTCCGAAGAACCAGAATCGAGGGGCTACGACAGCGAACACGTGGCCGCGTGCTTCACCACGCTGGAGCGCGCCGTTGACACGCACCTGCTGGCCGACCTGATATGCGACGCGGTCATCGAGCACCCCCGTATCGACATGATCACCGGCATGGACGTGCAGGAGGTTTTGCAATCGCAGCAATCCTATCGCGTTGAGTGTCATGACGGAGAAGTCGCGCACCGGTTCGGGCCTTTCCGGTTTGTCGTCAACGCCCTGTGGGCCAACCGCCTGGTCATTGACGCCCGCAGGGGGCTATTGCCTGAGCGGCCCTTTTATAACCGGATGAAGCTTGGAGTGAACATCTGGCCAGGTGAACATGACCTGGGCGCACCCACGACCACATACGTGCTGGGGCCGTTTGGCGACCTCGTACGTTTTCCGTCCGGTCGCAACTACCTGAGCTGGTACCCCGCCGGAATGTTCGAAACCTCGGCATCACTTGAACCCATTGATTGGCGCGAAAAACTGGCGACTGTCGACCAGGCGAAGGTGATAACGGAAACAGTGGCTGAATTGCAGCAATTGACCCCGGCCCTGGAACCCGGACTGGATCCCGGACTGGACCGAGAGGATGTTCGGGTCGAGGTGGAAGGCGGAGCGATATTTGCCTGGGGAGATTCCGATATCGATGATCCGGGCAGTGAATTACACCGCCGTTATGATGTTGGACCGCACCGCAATGGTGGTTATGTCTCAATCGACACCGGCAAATACACAACCGCACCGTTGTTCTGTATGCAGGCGGCTGAGTGTATTGCTCCGGCCGCGGCCCGGCACTTCCCGGTCAGCCGGTGATGAGCCAACGCGAGCAAACGGCTGCGCTCGACGTGTGTGTTCCGGTCTACAATGCAGCAGATTTCCTGCATGAAACTCTCGACAGCATCCTGTCACAGGACTTCACCGATTTCAGGCTGCTGCTGTCCGTCGACGCCAGTGACGACAACTCCCTGGCGATCTGCCACCAATATTCCCGGGATTCACGGGTCCGTGTGTTCGAGCAGAGGCAACGCTTGGGTTTTGTAAGTAATTCGAATTTCCTGATGCAGGCTGCCCAGGCGGAATTCATGAAATTGGCACCGCATGACGACGTACTGGCACCCGGCGTGCTGCGGCGGCTTTATGATTTCATGCGCCGCGAACCCGATTGCTCCGTCGCGATCCCGATGATTGAGGGATTTGGTGAAAACCCGTTGAATTTCACTCAGCACGAGGTGCGAGGGCCGCCCTTTCGGCGCCTGCTCGACGTCATCATGAACCAAAGGCCGGTGGCCGCTTTCCACGGGCTGGTTCGAATCAGCCCCCAGGCCGGGCCCCGCCCGATGCTTCCCGAGGGCATTCCCAGGGATTACGAGGCCGATGTTCACTGGATGGCGATGGCCGCCAGCAACGGGGAACTGCGCGTGGTGAGAGACGCTGTAATAAAAAAGCGTTTCCGGCCGGGCATGAAGTCCAACACCTGGAGACCCAAAACGCATGCTGAAGCCCACCGCTTGCTGGTGCTTCACACCGCCCGGCTAACCGAATACGCCTGGCCGTTTTGCAACACCGAAGCCGAGCGCCGCCAGCTGATTATGGCAGCCTGGTCGCGACTGTGGGGACTGGGCCTCAATTGGGGTGTCATGGGATCAAACCGGTCAGGGCCTTGGTCGAGATGCACATTGACCCTCAGATTGCTGAAATCACTGCGCGGACCGCCCGGGGAGTTTGCCCGACGCCAGAATTTTTTCAGGCTGGCCAAACAGGTCAGCCTGGATGAAGGCGTGGTGGGCGCTTCGAGCCTGGCCAGGCAGGCGGAACAAGAGGCGAGCCAGGGAAGGACTGTCGAGGCCAGCAGGCTTTTCCAGCAGGCAGTTGCACGGGATCCATACGCTGGGTGGGCCGAGCCGTTTGTTTGTGAGTACCCGGGGATCAATGGGGGAGCAGGTCAGCCGTTATGATCCCCGTAAATTGATAGCGCATTGCCGCAAGGAAGACCGCTATTTAACATAATGACGTTTCCGCGGAAACGTCCGCAACAATTTGTTCAATTAGAATCAATCAAGCACTCTAAGGCCTGTGGCGCCTGGCGTTATGTCTCATTCCAGGGGGCGTGAGAGGAGCTTCCGGGGTGAGAGTAAAGTGCCTTAGTTTCTACTTTGGCACCTTACTCCAACCCCATACGTTGGTGCACGTATTCGATGGTGCCGGACTGAGATTTTAGGATCATTCTCGACTAGACTTCTAATAACCTCAAAAACCAATTTCCAGCATGAACAGATTTAGACTCGCAATTTTCCTAGCCAGTACATTATTTCTATTTGGCTGCAAACCTGAAAAACCGATTGATGATTCATCGCTTCCGTTGCCAATGGGTAGGGAGGATGCCTTACTGATTGAAGTGGAAGAAAAGCTACCTGGATTTGGTGGGCTTTACTTCGACGAGACAGGTTCCATCGTCGTCTATTTACTTGATGTAAAACCCGAGCCGGAAAAATCCGGTCAATCTGAAGACGAACAATACGATCTGGTTGCCCGCGTGGAATTAGCTATCGAGGAGGTATACGGAAAAGCGATTTTCGATATCGGCTGTGAGCATGACTCAGGTCTATTTAACCCCGCGCGGAAGAGCATCAAGCTCAAACAAGGTCAATACACAATAAGAGAGCTCTATGGCTATCGAAATACAACAAAAGAACTGCTTTCAAGCACAAACATCGTGCTTCTGGATGTTGACGAATTTCAAAACAGGCTTGTGCTCGGCGTAGATAGAGATGCGGACGATTCAGCCTTAAAGCGCCAGCTCACTGAAATCGGCGTGCCACTAGGTGCAGTCCAAGTCGAGATAGTAAAAGACGTTGAGCCTTTCCAGTTAGGTGTCCGGGTGGACCCACTTCAAGGTGGCGCTCTGATTCAAAAGGAAAGTGATACGGCGGCCATGTGCGCGCTAGGTTTCAATGCATATGTTCGCAATCCAGATTCAAATGGCGAGGAGTGGAAAGGTGGATTTGTCACTAATTCGCATTGCACCGGAAAGTTTGGGAGCGTCGAATCCACCTCATATGTTCATGGCAACCCACCTATTGATGTAGGTGAAGAGATTAAAGATCCAAAACTGGTGAATTGTCAGTTCTCACCTTTTGTTTATTTGCCTTGCCGAAACAGCGATGCCGCCTTTATTGAGTTTTTCGACAGCGCTCCTTGGGAGCTTGGGAAGATTGTAAGAACTGCAGGGATGAATAATGGTGTAAAGATTATCGCAACGGATGACAACCCCTATTTTTTAATTGTTGGAAAGGGCTCCCATCTTATAAAGGGCCAGGTGCTCGATAAAGTGGGCCCAACAACCGGCTGGACATCCGGTGAAGTCAAAAAAACTTGCTTTGATGTCTGGAACAAAGAAGACAAGAGGTTTCTGATGTGCCAAGGGCAGGTAAACAAGACGTCCTACTTACCCACCAAGATTGCAGCGGGCGGCGATAGTGGTGCTGCCGTATTTGATCGATGTGGAACTTCAATCGGTCCAAGCGTAAGACTTGAGGGAGTCCTTTGGGGAGGTCCACAAGATGGTTCCTTCTATTACTTCAGTCCGTTAAACGCGGTAGAAGATGAGCTGGGTGAACTCATTGTCATTTACGGTTCAGAACCACCCTAGCAAGATAGAGATATTAAGGGGAGGATGCCACGCGGAAAGTGGTCTGCTTAGAATCCAATTGCAAGTGCTTTAAACTTCCTGTCCGCCAGCAGTCCAGCCTGGCAGTGAGAGGTTCCAAACATTGCCCACACTTTATACGTTACAGAACCAGTCAGGGTTTTAAGCAATGCAACGGTGGAGAGTCATGAACAAGCCTGTTCTACGCTGGAAGATATTGATCCAAACTTTCGTGTTGGTCGTAGTCTTGGTCGTACTCTTGGTCGGATTGATACCGGATGCGGCGGCGACGCGTTATAAGCGGGAAACGCTGGCCGATCTGGTCAGACAATCGGCCGTCATTATGATCGGGACCGTGATTGGAATTGAATACAGAGAGGACAAAAAGACCGACGAATTATTCACTGATGTCAAAGTAAAGCCGGTTCGAGCGGTCGCTGGCGGCGACCAGCTCAAAATGGGCGAGAGAGAAACGATCAAGCTTGTGTTTTCGGGCGGTCTAAATTCCAAGGGACAAATGGAAGTGTTGGTGGGACTGCCGGAGCTGGCCCTGGGACAGACCTATTTGTTGTTTTTACGCGGCGGCGAGTGGAGCTTGAACCCCATCACAGGCTGGACTCAAGGCGCACTTCGCCTGGTGGCGATTGAAAAGGGCGGTGACCATGTGATGTTCAATATGGACGACCAGGTGGTGACTGGTTTGAAGGATGGTTACTTGGCCTACTCGCCATTGTCGCCCAGCGACGAGCCGGGCGCTGACCAATGCGAATGTGATGAAAAGCCGTCCCGCATTGAGATGGGTACCCAAGCGAATCTGGAGGAAACTCAGAAGCAGCTGTCAGATTCCATTTATCGCGAAGACAATGTCGACGAATTGCAACGACAAGATGCCGAACGCCAGAAGGCGCTATCTGAGAAGAGACCGAAGCACGATCGATTCGCTCGGATGCGCGAATTGCTGGGCGAAGAGCCTTTAACACTGAGTGATCTGGTCAGCCAGGTGACTGAGATTCGGTCTGCAGTGCAAAAAGACATCGACCCAACGATGTGGGAGTACCACCCAGAGCCCATTAAGGGGATGACGCGCTCCGCGCCCGCTTCGAAACCCAATGATTCGCGCAATACTCAGGAGGGCCAGCAATGAACACACGCAACCTGAGATCGATCTTCCTCATGTTCGGAGCACTTGGTGTTGCCCAGGCGAACGCCTTTCAATTCGATACATGTTGGCCGGATCCGGTCACCTGGGACAACGATATCACGGTCAAGCTTTTGCCTATTTCGTTTCCCACCACTCACCCGGACCGGGGTGACATCCTCACGAGTTATGCCCGCTGGAACGACATGCGAGGCATGCACTTCGAATTCGAGAACATCATTGACGATAACGACAACACGATAGGCCTGGGCAGCGACGGAAACGAAGTGGCGTTTGTCTCCAACGCTGCGG
>Ga0265303_10001361_pt1 | contig 14922 bp, 16 predicted proteins | sample Helome_2_FD_192494 | JGI IMG/M metagenome (GOLD analysis project Ga0265303, IMG submission 192494) | Marine sediment microbial communities from subtidal zone of North Sea - Hel_20160317 (Illumina Assembly) | ecosystem: Environmental > Aquatic > Marine > Subtidal zone > Sediment ... | reverse complement strand
TGCACGCCGCGGTCGTGGAACTGGTGGCGCTGGAAAACGCCGAAATCAAATATTCCACCGTGCAGAACTGGTACCCGGGAGACGAAAATGGCAAAGGCGGCATCTATAATTTCGTGACCAAGCGCGGCGACTGCCGCGGCGCGAATTCGAAGATTTCCTGGACCCAGGTGGAAGCCGGGTCGGCCATCACCTGGAAGTATCCCAGCTGCATCCTGCGCGGCGAAAACTCGGTGGGCGAGTTCTACTCGGTGGCGGTGACCAACAATCTGCAGCAGGCGGACACCGGCACCAAGATGATCCACATTGGCAAGAATACCCGCAGCACCGTTGTTTCTAAAGGTATTTCTGCAGGCCGAGCACAACAGTCTTACCGAGGCCTGGTGAAGGTATTCCCAACGGCCGAGAACGCACGGAACTACACCCAGTGTGACTCGCTGCTGATGGGCAAAGACTGCGGCGCCCATACCTTTCCGTACATGGAAATCCGCAATCCGAGCGCCATTGTGGAGCACGAAGCCACCACGTCGAAGATCGCGGACGACCAACTCTTCTACTGCCGCCAGCGGGGCCTGACGGAAGAAGATGCCGTCAATACCATCGTGAACGGCTTCTGCAAAGAAGTCTTTCGCGAGTTGCCGATGGAGTTCGCGGTGGAAGCGCAGAACCTGCTGAATGTCAGCCTGGAAGGCGCCGTGGGTTGACCCCCGGAGCCCGGTTAGAAATAGCGGACAAACACATGCTTATTGTCGACGACCTGCGCGTGAGCGTAGATGACAAACCCATACTCAATGGCTTGAGCCTGAGTGTTCAGGCTGGCGAAGTGCACGCGATCATGGGGCCCAACGGCTCCGGCAAGAGCACGCTGGCGCACGTGCTGGCAGGCCGCCCGGGCTACAAGGTCACCGGCGGCCGCGTGTTGTTCCACGGCCAGGACCTGCTCGACATGGAGCCGGAAGAAAGGGCCTGGGCCGGCCTGTTCCTGGGCTTCCAGTACCCGGTGGAAATCCCTGGTGTGAACAATGTTTACCTGCTGAAAGCCGCATTGAATGCCCGGCGGCGCCACCGGGGCGAAGAAGAAATCGACGCGATCCGCTTCCTGAAACTGGTCCGCGAGAAAGCCGCACTGATGCAGATGGACGAAAGCTTCATGAACCGCGGCGTCAACGAGGGCTTCTCGGGCGGTGAAAAGAAGCGCAACGAAATCTTCCAGATGACGGTACTCGAACCGGAACTCGCGGTGCTGGATGAAACCGACTCGGGCCTCGACATCGACGCACTGAAGGTCGTTGCAGACGGCGTCAACGGCATGCGCAGCGCCGAGCGGTCTTTCGTCCTCGTCACCCATTACCAGCGCCTGCTTGACTATATTCAGCCCGACTACGTTCACGTGCTGGCGAAAGGCCGAATCGTGCGCACCGGCGACAAGGACCTCGCCAGAGAGCTCGAGGCGGGTGGCTACGACGGCGTGCTGGCTGCGGCGGCCAACTCGTGAACATTGCCCGCATCGAACAGGCCTGCGCCGCGCTGCCGGACGATTGGCTGCGGCCCGCCCGAAACCATGGCATCGAGCAATTCGCGGCCAGCGGCTTTCCTACCACCCGCCACGAAGACTGGAAATACACGGACCTGACGCCCGTTGCCGAACGCAGCCTCGCCTACCTCGCCGACCACCAGCCTGCCGCGCCGGATGTGGCGCAACTGCCAACGGACCACGGTGACAGCTGGCAGGTGCTGTTCGTGAACGGCTGCCTCGCCCCAGGCCAGCAGCTGCCGACACCAGCAGGCCTGAGCCTGGTGGCACTGGCCGATGCCGACTCTGCGAGCCAGGCACGGATTATGGAACGGCTGCAGGCCCTGCACGCCAACCCCGCTGCGGACCTTGCGGCGCTGAATGCGGCCTTCATGAGCGGTGGGTTGCTCATTGAAATTGCCGCTGGTGCACGCATCGAACGCCCGCTGGAGATCCTCTTCCAGGGGGACGGCCAGCCGGTAGCCGCACAGCCTCGACTGGTGGTTTCTGCCGGTGCCAACAGCAGCTTTACGCTGATCGAGCAATACGCGGGGCTCGGCGCCGGCCTGACCAACGCCGTCACCGACCTGCACTGCGGTCCGGGCGCTGAAGTCAGCTACGCGAAACTGCAGGCTGAATCACCGGACACGCACCATGTTGGGTTACAGCGACTGGTACTGGAGCGCGACAGCCGCCTGGAAGTCTTGCACCTTGACCTGGGCGCCAGCCTGTCGCGGAACGACCTGCAGGTGGAGTTGAATGCACCCGGCGCCGCCGCGACGATCTACGGCCTGTTCGTAGCCGATGGCAGTGCCCACATCGACAACCACACGCGGATTGATCATCGGGCGCCCCACACGTTTAGCACAGAGACCTATCGGGGCATTGCGGCCAACGAGGGACAGGGTGTTTTCAACGGCAAGATCATCGTGCATGTCGGCGCCGACGGCACGGATGCAAAATTGAATAATCGCAACCTGCTGCTGAGCAAGACGGCGGAGGTCGATACCAAACCGGAACTCGAAATCTACGCCGACGACGTCAAGTGTGCCCATGGGGCGACGACCGGCCAGCTGGATGCCAATGCGCTGTTTTACCTGCGCTCGCGTGGACTCGACGCGGCGCAGGCCCGCAGTGCGCTCGTCAACGCTTTTGCGCAGGAAATTCTCGACCGCATTCCCCTGCCCCGGCTGCGCAACGCCGTCGAACAGGGCCTGGAAGTGCGGCTGGCGCGCAATGCGGAGGCGGTGGCGTGAGTGCAGTTCAGAACAAGGCGGTGGCCACGAGCCTGGATGCCGACGGAATCCGGGCCGACTTTCCGATCCTGCAGCAGCAGGTGAACGGACACCGGCTGGCCTACCTGGACAGCGCGGCGTCGTCCCAGCGACCGCGGGCGGTGATCGATGCCATCGATCATTACTACACCCACGACCACGCCAACGTGCACCGGGGTGTGCACACCCTGAGCCACCGCGCGACGGATGCCTACGAAGGCGCCCGGGAGAAATTGCGGGCTTTTATCAACGCCGAATCCACGCGGGAAATCGTGTTCACCCGCGGCACGACCGAGGCCATCAACCTGGTCGCCAACTCTCTCGGCGCGTCCCTCGGCAAGGGCGACGAGATCGTGCTGACGGAACTCGAACACCACGCCAATATCGTGCCGTGGCAGCTACTGGCAGAGCGCACCGGCGTCGTGCTGCGAGTCATCCCGATTAACGATGCGGGCGAACTTGTCCTGGACAACTACCCGGACATGCTCAATGGGCGCACTCGACTCGTGAGCGTTGCGCACGTGTCTAATGCGCTGGGCACCATCAACCCGGTCGAAGCCATCCTGGCGCCGGCCCGGGAACGCGGGATCCTGACCCTGTTGGACGGCGCCCAGGCCATCCCGCACATGCCGATAGACGTGCGGGCCCTGAGTTGCGACTTCTATGCGTTCTCCGGCCACAAGATGTGCGGCCCGACGGGCATCGGTGCGCTGTACGCCCGCGAAGCCGTGCTGGCAGAACTGCCGCCGTGGCAGGGCGGCGGCGACATGATTCTCACCGTCAGCTTCAGCGGCACCACCTTCAACGAACTGCCGTACCGCTTCGAAGCCGGTACCCCCAATATTGCGGGCGCCATCGGCCTGGGCGCCGCCATCGACTACCTGGACGGCATCGGTATGGCGGCCATTGAAAACTACGAAGCCGAACTGCTCGCCTACGCGACGGCCAAATTGTCCGCAGTGCAGGACCTGGAACTGGTTGGCACTGCGTCCCATAAGGCCGGCGTGCTGTCATTCAACCTCGACGGGGTGCACGCCCACGACCTGGGGACCATCCTGGATCACCAGGGCGTTGCCATTCGCACCGGTCATCACTGCGCGATGCCCGTGATGGAGCACTTTGGCATCGCCGGCACTGCCAGGGCATCGCTGGCCTTCTACAACACGCGAGCGGACATCGACCAGCTGGTCGATGCGCTGCAGCTTGCGCGGGAAATGTTGCGCTGATGGCTGACGCGGCGAGTCTCAAGGAACTCTACCGGCGCACGGTGCTGGAGCACAGCCGGGACCCGCATCGTTTCGGCCGGCTGGAAGCCGCCGACCAGAGTGCTACCGGGCACAACCCGTTGTGCGGCGACAAATGCACCGTTTACGTGCGCATCAACGACAACAACATCACGGACATCTCTTTCGATGGCGCGGGCTGTGCCATTTGCATGGCATCAGCGTCCATCATGACCGACGCCGTGCACGGCCAGCATCTTGAGCAGGCACAGACTGCGGCTGCGAAGGTCCTCGACGCGTTCGACCGCGACCACCAGGCCGCGGATGAGGAATCGCTGCACGGCGATATGGCCGCGCTGGGTGCAGTGCGGGGCTTCCCCACCCGCATTCGTTGTGCGACTTTGCCGTGGAAGACCCTGCAGGCCAGCCTGGCCGGTTTGCCCACCACCGTTACCACTGAAACCAGCCACTGAATCATGTTTGGACAAGACAGCGAACCCCTGACCCTGAAGCGCGAAGTCGAAGTCATTGTCGTGCCCGACGGTATCCCGGTGACCCTGGAAAAAGGTGCGCTGGTCTACATCACGCAAGCTATGGGTGGCAGCTTCACGATCTATTTCGAGGGCAACCTGTACCGGGTGGGCGGCAAAGACGCCGACGCACTGGGCAAAGAGCCCCTGCAGCCGCCGGATCTTCCCGACGATGCGTCCGATGATGAATTCCAGGCGCTCGTCTGGGACCAGATGCGCACGATCTATGACCCGGAGATCCCTATTAACATCGTAGAGCTTGGCCTGATCTACGATTGTCGGATTTCGCAACTGGACAACGGCCAGCGCTATGTCTACGTGGAGATGACGGTCACGGCCCCCGGCTGCGGTATGGGCGAGTTCCTGGTGGCAGACGTCCGCGAAAAGGTCGGCATCATCCCGACCGTCAGCAAGGTCGACGTAGAACTGGTCTACGACCCGCCCTGGAACATGGAGATGATGTCTGAGGCCGCGCGCCTGGAAGCCGGGATGATGTAAGCTCCGTCGCGATGAAGCGACTGACCCTCGTGCGCCACGCGAAGTCGAGCTGGAAAGATCCCGGGCTTGATGACTTTGACCGGCCCTTGAATCAACGCGGCGAACGCGACGCCCCGGTCATGGGCCGCCGCCTGCAGGCCCGCGGCGTCCGCCCCTCACTGATCCTGACCAGCCCGGCGCAGCGCGCGCAGCGCACGGCCCGGCTGATTGCCGAGGCCATCGGTTATCCCGTGGAATTCCTGCAACGCGAGGCGGACCTGTATCTCGCGGAGCCCGACACCATTCTCAAGGTCCTGGCCCGCGAAGCCGAAAGCTTTAACGACGTCTTCGTGTGTGGCCACAACCCCGGCATGACCGATCTTGCCAATCGCCTCGGCGGCGTGCGAATCGACAATGTGCCGACCTGCGGCATCGTGGCGCTGGAAGCTGACATCGAGACCTGGGCCGAACTCAGCGACAAAAACTGCCACCTGGACTATTTCGATTACCCGAAAAGTACTGCCGCTTCAAATGTGGGGAACCGCGGCTGAAGCCGCTCCCACCAAAGACCCCCGCAGCGGTGGCCTTGCCAACCTGGTTCAGAGCATCCCGCAGAAACAATGGTAATAGAGATTACGCGGGTCGTTGAAGCGCGCCAGGGCCTGCAATTCAGCATCGATCCGCTCGGCGATTCTCGCCAGCCTGTTGCCGCCTGCCGATCCTGCCCATCGCACGTCGGCCCACTCCAGGATCGCCCGACCAGCCGACACCATGCCCACTGACAGGCGCTCGCGAAAACCCATTTCCTCCTGGATGTATCGGACACCAAAGTCTTCTTCTTCAATTCCGGCCCGCTCCGCGGCGACCGTGATCGCCCCATCCAGGCCGCCAAGCGCATCGACCAGGCCCAGTTCCAGCGCATCGTCCCCCACCCAGACCCGGCCCCGCGCCAGCCCGTCGGCGCGCTCGAAGGACATCTCCCGGCTGGCGGCCACCCGCTGGACAAACTGGCGGTAGGCATCTTCCACACTCGACTGGAGAATGCGGCGCGCATCGGGGCCCAGATCGCGCGCCGCTTCTGCCTGACCGCTCAGGCGGGTCGTGCCAAACCCGTCCGTCCGCACGCCGAGTTCCGCCAGGCTGCGTTGAAAAGTGGGTAGCAACGCGCCCACGCCAATAGACCCGGTAATGGTGGCTCCGTCCGCCCAGATTTCATCGGCGGGCATCGCAATGTAGTAACCGCCCGATGCTGCGACGCTGCTCATGGACGCCACCAGCGGCTTGCCGGTGTCCTTGAGCCCGTTCAGGGCTTCGAACGCGACTTCCGAAGCAAACATGCTGCCGCCCGGGCTGTCTACGCGCAGCACCACCGCGTCCACTGCATCATCGGCGGCAGCCTTGCGAACCAGGGCTGCCAGCGTATCGCCGCCGACGGTGCCCGGCGGCCCCTCGCCGTCGACGATCTGCCCGCTGGCCACAATCACGCCGACATTAGCCGCCTTTCTGGCAAGCTTGGCGACGCGCATCGAACGCAGGTAATCAGCGTGACCGATGGCACTGAAACCCGTGTACCCGTTGTCGGCCTCGCCCACGAGTTCCACCATGTAATTGTCGAATTCAAGCCTTCCGGTGAGGCCGTTGACCAGACCTGACTCCATGGCAACCGTGGCCAGATTGCCGTCGGCTGCGTCGACCCGGTCGGCGAGCTCGTTGGCATAGGCATTCAGCGCGCCGGAATCCAGCCCCCGCGCCTGCGCCACGTCGTCGCGATAGGCTGACCAGAGGGCTTCCAGCCAGCGGCTGGCTGCTTCCTTGTCTGCTGCAGACATGTCGTCCCGGGTGAAAGGCTCCACGAACGACTTGTATTCGCCGACCCGAAACACGTTCATGTCGATGCGCAGCTTTTCCAGTGCCTCGCGGAAGTAGGCGCGGAAATAGCCGAAACCGTCCAGATACACAGCGCCGAATTCATGCAGGAACACGGTGTCGGCGTGGGCCGCAAGGTAATACTGGGCCTGACTGTAGGCATCGCCCATCGCGATGACCGGCTTGCCCGACTCGCGGAAGGCTACGATAGCCTCGCCAATTTCCCGGAGCTTCGTTAGCCCGCCACCTTCCAGCTCGTCGAGAGACAGGACGACGGCCTCGATGCGCTCGTCTTCAGCCGCCACCTGCAGCGCATCCACCACATCACGCGTCAGGGTTTCTCGTGGCGGGACACCTTGCGCATCGGCCAGCGCCCGCACAAACGGATCGTCCGCGAGCTGATCCACGAGTTGCCCGCTCGGCGCAATCACCAGGGCAGCCGTTTCAGGCACCTTGACGACTGACCCGCGGAAGGCGGTCACGATCAGGCCAACAATCAGCAGCACGAGCAGTATCTGCACGAGCGCGCGCAGCACACCAAACAGCCGCCAGATGAAGCGGAAGAAACGCACGAAGATATTCGGTTTGTCCATCACAGAGTCCTGCAGTCCTAGTGGCTGGCGGCCAGCTTTGTGCCCGTGTAGCGGATCCGGTAAATCGCTCCGCGTTGATCGTCGCTCACCAGCAGCGAACCGTCAGGTGCCGGTAGCACGTCCACCGGTCGGCCCAGCACCTCGTCGCCGTCGAGAAAGCCCTCCAGGAACGGCTCATAACTGACAGCCCGATTGCCTTCCACGCGCACGAGTGTCACACGGTAACCGGTTTTGCCCGCCTCTTTGCTGCGATTCCAGGAACCGTGTTCGGCGATGAAGATCTGCCCGCGGTAGCTGGCAGGAAACGCATCACCCGTGTAGAAGGCCATGCCCAGCGGGGCAGAATGGGGCGCGAGATTCTGCACCGGTGCCGCTGCGGCATCACAGCTGCCCTGTTGGCCAAACTTCGGGTCCGCAATCGTCCCGCCGTGGCAGTAAGGAAAGCCAAAATCCTCGCCCCTGGACGCGACACGATTCAGTTCGCACGGCGGCAGTTCGTCACCGAGCATGTCACGGCCATTGTCGGTAAACCACAGCTCACCGGTGTCCGGGTGCCAGTCAAAGCCCACACTGTTGCGCACGCCCCGGGCTTCGACACGGCGATCCGTACCGTCGGCCCGCATGCTCAGAATCCGTGCGAAGCCATCCTGGTCGCACACATTGCACGGCGCTCCGAACGGCACGTAGAGCCGGCCATCCGGACCGAAGGCAATGTATTTCCAAGCATGCAAGCCATTCTTGAACGGCAGCTCGTCGATCACCACCTCGACCGGCGGCGGTTTTGCAAGATTGGCCTCAACGTTGCGCACAGCCAGCACGCGGCGCGGTTCGGCAATGTAAAGCGTGCCGTCGCGAAATGCGACCCCGTTCGGGGTCTTCAGCCCGTCGGCCACCACGAAGCGTTCGGGGTTCCCGGACAGCGGGCCACGCAACGCGTAGACGCGCTTGTCGCGCCGCGTGCCAATGAATAGCGTGCCCGCCTCGCCCCACGCCATGGAACGCGCACCCGCAACGTCATCGGCCAGCACATCGAGTTCAAAGCCCGCCGGCAACCGGAACACGGGCTCGGCCGCCATCGCCAATCCCGACGCGGCACTGCACAGCAACAAAATGACGACCAGGCGGATGAGCCACGGCATAAAGAACGCTCCTTTCAACTAGGCTGCAGCAGGTTTAGCACTATCCGGATCAGGGGTCCAACGCGAACAGCGACAAAGCCGGCCAGAAGGTGATCAGCAACACGGCTGCGGCCAGCATCAGCAGGAACGGCCAGGTTGCCAGGTAGACGGCCACGATGGACTGGTTGAACCGGTAACTCGATACAAACAGGTTCAGGCCCACCGGTGGCGTCAGGTAGCCAAGCTGCATGGTGGCCAGAAAGACAATGCCGAGGTGCACCGGATGGATGCCGTATTCCCCCGCCACGGGCAGGATCAGCGGCACCACCAGCACCAGGGCGGAAAAGATATCCAGAATTGCGCCCAATACCAGCAGGAACAGGAACAAGGCCAGCAGAAAGCTGGTTGGGCTGTCTACATACTCCCGCACGACACCGATCAGCATCTCGGGTACCTGGGCATCGATCATGTAGTTGGTCGACGCCAGCGACACACCAAGAATCATCAGGATACCGCCGACCAGCAGCATGGACTGGCGGACGACATCAATGAGCTGAGAAAATTTCACGTCGCGATGCACGATCATCTCGACAAACAGCACGTACAGCGCCGTCACCGCAGCTGCCTCCGATACCGCAAGCAATCCTGAATAAATGCCACCCAGCACCACGATCGGCAGCGGGATTTCCCAGGCCGAATCCCACAACGCAGCACCGAGCTCACGAAATGAAAAATCGGCCAGCGGCTGACGCTGGCCCCGGTAAAGCCAGAGACAATAGCCCGACAGGATCGCCATCATCACCAGGCCCGGGGCAATGCCGGCGGTGAACAGATCATCGATCGAGACCTCGGCCACCACACCGTAAAGAATCAGCGGCAGCGACGGCACGAACAGCAGTCCCAGGCTCCCCGCGGCTGTGACCAGGCCCAGCGTAAAGCGTTCCTGGTATCCGGCCTGCACCAGCGCCGGATACAGCAGCGCGCCCAGCGCGATAATGGTGACCCCGGACGCGCCGGTGAAGGCCGTAAACAAGGCGCAGGCGGAGATGGACACGATGGCCAGCCCCCCGGGCAACCAGCCCAGCAGTGCCTGCGTGACGCGCACCAGGCGTGCGGGTGCCCGGCTTTCGCTCAGCACGTAACCGGCAAAGGTAAACAGCGGGATTGCCAACAGGATCGGCATCTCGGCGATGCCGAAGATTTCGATGGGCACCACGGACAGCGGAATCTCGCTGCGCTGAAACCCAAGCATTGCGCTGGCGGCAATCACCGCGAACAGCGGCATGCCGAGCACCGCCAGCAGAATCAGCACCACACCGGTCAGGATCACCGGGCGGGTTCCCCTGCCACGACGGAACGCAACTGCCTCAGGCTCAGGATCACATAGCGATAGCCGATCAGCGCAAAGGCCACTGGCAGAATCGACTGAAAGGGCCAGGCAGGGAGCTCACCGAGCAGCAGGTCGCCGAATTCACGCGACTCGCCGACAAACTGGAAGGCGTGCCAGCCGATCAGCAGGCATACCGTCGCTGTCAACGCCGCGATGATGGCACCGGTTAATGCCTGCAAACGGGCAGGCAGAAGCCTGGCCAGTGCGTCGATGGCGATATGCCGATTGTCGCGGCTGGCCGCCACCGCGCCCAGCATGGCCAGCCACAGCACCATGATCCGCAGGGCCTCGTCAGCCCAGGGAAAGCCGCCCTCGCCGAGATTGCGCAGCAGGATCTGCGCGCCGGCCAGCAGCAGCATTGCCAGCAGCAACCCGGCCAGCAACAGGTTCTCGATGCCTCTGCCGAGCCGATCGGCCCGGTCGAGCCAGGCGGCACTGCGCCCGGTAACGCTCACTCCGGCAGCCGCACCGCAGCCTGCTCCGGCGAAGCGCCGCCGTTACGATACGCGTCGATATGCCCGTCCAGCTCCGCCACGATTTCGGCAGATACGACGCCGTCAGCGGCCAGTTGCCGGCGCAGATCGCGGCCCAGCTCATCCCAGCGACTACGCTCGTTATCAACGGGTTGCACGATACGCAGCCCGTTTTCCAACAGCGCTGCGCCCGCCGACACGTTGTCCGTCCTGCTTGCAGCATCCACGCGATCATAGGCTCGGCCCATGACTTCGCGGAACAGCGACTGGTCTTCACTGCTGAGCTTGCTGAAGGGCTTCTCGTCGATGACCAGCACACCAATGGTGTAAGCGATGGGCACATCGATGATGTAGTCGACCTTCGTGTACCACTGCAACAGTACCGCGGCGACAGGCGGCGTGGCGATGAAATCGATCAGGCCGGTCTGCAGCCCCGTCAGTACGTCGGTCATTGGCAATACGACAGGTGACAGCGACAACTGGTTCAGACTGGCATACGTCACCTGGTCGCCTTCCGGCACCCAGATCTTGCGCCCGCGCAGCTCATCGATGGAGCTAACAGGCTCGCCGCCCATCAGCTTCGCGAACCCACCGCCGGCGAAACCCAGCACGACCAGGCCAGCCTGTTCGAGACCCTGCGACAGCGTTGCATCCATGCGCTCGCGAACGTAGTCCACTTCCGCCTGATCGCGAAACGAGAGGGGAATGCCGTAGACCATGACGTCCCGGTAACGCTCGGACAGGCCGCTGGATGTAAAGGCGCCGCCGTTGATCTGACCGATGCGCATCTTGCGCAGCACCTTTTTGTCATTACCCATCACGCCACCGGTGTAGAACTTGAGTGTGACCCGACCGTCGGTCTTGTCACGCAGCTCATCGGCGCCGGCGCGCAGTTCCGTCATCCATTGCGATCCTTCAGGTGCAACGGTAGCCAGTTTGAACTGGGCAGCCGGTGCCGGAGTCACCCCCAACGCAATCAGGCTGGCCATTACCGGCCACCATATTTTCTGCCGCATGTCCTGTTCCTCTCTTCTGTTCCTGTTCAGACCGGTCTGTTCCTGTTCAGGCCGAGCCTAGAAGTAGTCGTCAGCCGATGCCAGCAGCTCACCCGCCTGCTCCTGGGCGATCTTATTGAACAAGGTCAGCCCGGGCGCACGGGGGTCAGCTTCCAGTACTTGGACCAGCAAGCGGTCGTGCAGTTCGCGATCGTAAACCAGACGGGCATAAGTCTGCGCCAGATCCACTTTCGCCGACAGGTCTGCCCCGCCGCTCAGCTCGATGGCTTTCTCAAAATACTCCCGGCCGCGCTCGGGGTTGCCGCCCAGGGCCGGGGGGCGCAGGGAGTTCAAAATGCCGAGGTACCTGTAGACGTCGGCGCGGCGCGTCTGCTCGCCAATTTCCAGCACGCGGTTCAGCACCACTTCGATTTTCGGCAAATCGGCCAGGGCCGTGAAATCTCCGCTGTGCGCGCGAATGAACGCCAGGTTGGCAATGCTGTAGCTGAAAGCCGCATCCGCGGCGCGAGGTTTGAGCGCATTGATGATGGCCGAATACGCGTCGAAGTTCAGGCCCGTGAGCTCACACGCGCTGCGGTCTGCTGCGCATAGCGCCTGCCGGCCGTACGTCCGGGCTCGCGCCGTGAGCGTCATGGCCCGATCAGCGTCGTTGACGAATACGATTCCGTAGGCGGCATAGAGTTCTGCCGCAGCACCCAGCGTGGCCGGCGAATTGGAATCGCGCGCAAAGCTGTCCAGCAGAATGAGATAGGCCGGCGTAGCCTCCCGAACAAGTTGCGGGTCGTCCTGGTCGAGTAGCGCAGTAGAGAGATTTTCTGCGGCGCCAGACGCCACGGAGGAAACCAGGCTGGAGCAACCCGGCAACGCGAGCATCAGGATAACTGCGCCGGCAACGACCAGGTTTCGCTTGCGGAAGCCGTCTATCACCATGGGTATGCAGCCTGAGTCGGGCTGCGCTCTGTGAGCGTGACTGCCGGGCAGTAGCGCCCTCAGCCGATCTTTTCCTTGATGCGTGCCGATTTACCGCTGCGTTCCCGCAGGTAGTACAGCTTCGCGCGCCGCACATCGCCGCGCCGCTTGACCTGCACCGACGCGACACTGGGGCTGTGGGTCTGGAAAACCCGTTCCACGCCTTCGCCATGGGAAATCTTGCGCACCGTGAAAGACGAGTTCAGGCCGCGATTCTTCTTCGCAATCACGACCCCTTCATAGGCCTGCAACCGCTCACGGTCGCCCTCTTTCACCCGCACCTGCACCACCACCTGGTCGCCCGGTGAAAATTCCGGGAGATCACTCCGCATCTGGGCCTGTTCGAGTTCCTGTATCACGTTGCTCATCACGTTCACCTGATTGGGGGCCCCGGATACTGCCGGGCGCCGTATTGTAGCCTAATGTCCTTTGCCGCTAGCAGCCTCGCGGGCCGCCAGGTATTCGTCCAGGAGGTCCGTCTCCTCCGCTGACAGCTCGCGCTTCGCCAACAGGTCCGGCCGCCTCTCGCTCGTGCGCCCGAGGGCCTGCTTGAGGCGCCAGCGGCGGATTGCCTCGTGGTTACCCTCCCGCAGCACCTGGGGTACCTGCCGGCCTGCGAGACTCTCCGGCCGCGTGTAGTGCGGACAGTCCAGCAGCCCGTCGGCGAACGAGTCCTGCTCGGCGCTCTGCTCGTCACCCAGCGCGCCGGGCAACAGCCTGACCACGGCATCGATGATGGCCGCAGCCGCCACTTCGCCACCGCTCAGCACAAAGTCGCCCAGTGAGACTTCGTCATCGGCCTCGACGTCGAGCAAGCGCTCGTCGAAACCTTCATACCTTCCTGCGACCAGCACCAACCCCGGCAATGTCGCAAACTCACCCGCCACGCGCTGGTCGAAGCGGCGGCCCTGCGGGGTCAGAAACACCACCGGGCTACCCGTCGGCACGCGCTCACGGGCTGCGCCAATCGCCGCCTGAAACGGCTCGGCCTTCAGCACCATGCCAGGTCCGCCGCCGTAGGGCCGGTCATCGACGGTCCGATGCACGTCGGTGGTGAAATCGCGGGGATTCACCGTGCCCAGGCGCACCAGACCGCGCTGAATGGCTCGGCCACAAACCCCAAAACCGGTGCCGGCGGCCACCATCTCCGGGAACAGCGTGACGACACGGATGTCCATCCGGCCACGCCGCCCTAGAAATCCGGGTCCCAGTCGACGCGGATCTCGCGGGCGTCCAGGTCAACCGCCTGGACGACACTGTCTTGCACGAACGGGATCAGCCGCCGCCGGTCACCGACCAGCACCATCACGTCGTTCGCGCCCGTTGCCATCATTGTCTCCACCTGCCCCAGCCATTCGCCGGTTGTTGTCACCACGTCCAGGCCCAGCAGGTCGCTCCAGAAATATTCTCCGGGGCCAGCGGCCGCCAGGGCATCGCGTGGAACTTCAATCTCGGCGCCGCCCAACGCAGCCGCCGCATCACGGTCGTCAACGCCAGCCAGTTGCGCCACGAAGCCTTTGCCGTGCGGGCGCATCTCCAGTCGCTCGCAGTCCCGGTGCCCCTGCGGCAACTGCAGGCGCCACGGTTCATAATCCAAAATATTCGCCGGGGGATCAGTAAACGAGCGGACTCGAACCCAGCCCCTGACGCCGTAGGCGCCCTCGATGCGGCCGACGACCACCCAGTCCCGATTGCCCTCACCCATCGGGGGAGCCGCCGGGTCTCGGCTCAGCTGGCGGTGGCCTGCGCCGAGCGATATGACTTAACGAGGGCGGACACACGCTCCGACGGCTGCGCGCCCTGGCTGAGCCAGTGATCGAAACGCGGCACGTCCAGGCGCAGCTTCTCGTCGGCCTTGCCGGCGAGGGGGTTGAAGTACCCGAGCCGTTCCAGGTAACGCCCATCGCGGCGGTTGCGCTGATCCGTAACGACGATGTGATAGAAGGGACGCTTCTTGGCGCCGCCACGGGACAAGCGGATGCTGACCATCGGATTCTGTGCCTCCAAAAACATGACCGCCGCGGTGCCCCAAGGGCTCCCCGGCGGGTAATCCGTCAATTTTACTGATATTTCAGCGCTTGTGAAGCGCGGTGAGCCTAGCGCCCCGGCAGCCCCGGCATGCCGCGCAGAGCCCGTTTCATGCCCCCTTTGGACATCCGCTTCATCATCTTCTGCATCTGGGTGTGCTGCTTCAGCAGCCGGTTCACCTCCGGCACCGCAACGCCCGCGCCGGCGGCGATCCGGCGCTTCCTCGAGCCGTTGATGATCTTCGGAAAACGCCGCTCCCGGGGGGTCATGGAATTAATCAGCGCCACCTGGCGGCGCAGGTTCTTCTCGTCGATCTGGCCGGCCAGCTGGCTGGTGTTCATGCCACCCGGCAAGGGCAGCTTGTCCAGCAGGCTTTCCAGCCCCCCCATGTTCATCATTTGCTGGAGCTGGTCACGCAGGTCGCCCAAGTCGAAACCCTTGCCCTTCTGCACCTT